>Ga0187889_10000080_pt1 | contig 101796 bp, 88 predicted proteins | sample June2016WEW_7_10_2_FD_132992 | JGI IMG/M metagenome (GOLD analysis project Ga0187889, IMG submission 132992) | Peatland microbial communities from SPRUCE experiment site at the Marcell Experimental Forest, Minnesota, USA - June2016WEW_7_100 | ecosystem: Environmental > Terrestrial > Soil >... | reverse complement strand
TCCTTAGCGGGGGTGACAGGCAGGAGCGACGTTCGGACGAACTGTGCGTCTCGTGGCGCCTCGCAGACGCTCTGTTCCGCCGGGCCGCGGGTGTTGCGACGGGCGCTCGGAGGAGCGCCCTAGAGGCTATCCATCACGGGCAACGGGTCAGGTCCTGACGGGAGCAGCCTTACCGTGACCCGTCGACGCTGGCGGGGCGACGGGGCCGAGGGGCACGCGGGGTCTCCGCGCGGTCCGTCCGGACGGCAATCCTGCTGGCCTAGCACTCCCGGCGAGCTCCCGAGCGGTCCCGGGAGTCTTAAATAGGAGAGGCCCGCGTCTTCTCGTTGCCGAGCCCGCGATGCGCACGTTCGTTGACCTCTACTTCACTCCTGACAGCGTCTCGCCCCTCGAGCTCTCCGACCGCCTCCGCTCGGTCGCCGGCCTTTCGTTCATCATCGGCCCGCACGACCTCGTCTTCGAGTGGGACTTCGAGAGGGAGTTCCGGGAGCGCCTGGCGAAGATCCACGAGGCGCTCAAGGGAACCGGGATCTTGTACCGCGTCGAGACGGTATCGGACGCTCCGGGGTTCACCCCACCGATCCCCTGGCCTCCGCCGATGCCGCGCCAGGACCCCGAGCACCCCGGATTCTGAGCCCTACTCCCCCACCCCTCCATTTCCTGTGGAGGGGGCCCTACCAGCCTTCGTCCGCCGGGTCCACCGCATCGCGCTCTAGTACGGCCCGTCGCGCCGAAGGGATCTCCTGCTTCTCCCCTTTCGAGTAGTCGTAGACCACGCTAACGGTCCGGCCACGAGCGGTGAGGGTGGACGTGCCGGCCAGGGTGAAGCGGTAGAGGAGCGCGAAGCTCGTGCGGCCGAGCGGACGGGCAGGCGCGACCTCACCGACGAGCTCGGCCCCGTACGGAACGGGAGCGAGGTAGCGGCACGCCGCTTCGGCGATGATGAGGTCAATCTGGGTAGGGTCTGTACTGGGGAGGAGGGGTAGGTAGTAGTCGCATCGGAGCGTTTCCATGTAGACAAAATAGGCCGCGTGATTGAGGTGGTTCAGGACGTCGAGGTCATGGTACGGTACGTAGAAGCGTCGGGTGACCGGCCACGGGGGTCCGGTGACCGGAGCGGCCGGTGAGGGCATGACGGCGCAGGGACGTCCACGGTCCATATATGGCCTCGAGGAGGTACGGGGCCCCAGTCACTTCGGGAGCGTGGGGTCATGGCAGGACAAGGGGCACGAGACGGTTCCAGTGGAAGCGGGGGGGTGGGGGGGTCCGCGGCACCACCGGCGGCCCCCGGAGAGATGGCCGCCACGGTCGCCCGCATCCGCGACGCGGTACGACGGCACTCGACACGCTTCGAGCACGCGATCCCGCTCATCGCGAGCGAGAACCTCCTCTCACCGTACGCCAAGGAGCTCCTGATCAGCGACTTCCATTCCCGATACGCCGAAGGGCTTCCCGGGGAGCGGTACTACGAAGGCAACGAGCAGGTCGATGAGGTCGAGGAGATCTGCCTCGCGCTCGCGAAGCGGCTCTTCCGGTGCTCGTTCGCCGACGTTCGCCCGACGTCCGGCACGGTCGCCAACCTGGCGGTCCTGAAGGCGCTGGCCGAGCCCGGCGACCTCATCGGGACGAGCCGTCTCGCGGACGGGGCCCACATCTCGAGCGCGTCGTTCGGAGCGTTCGGCTTGCGTGGCGTGAAGCCCGTCTACTATGCTTGGGACGCGGAGCGGATGACGATCGACGTCGCGCGCACCCGCGAGATCCTGAGGGCGGTCCGGCCCAAGGTCTGCCTGTTCGGCCTCTCGCTCTTCCTGTTCCCGATGCCGCTCGAGGAGCTGCGACCCACGCTCGAAGAGATCGGCGCCCGCGGCTGGTACGACGCGGCGCACGTCCTCGGTCTCATCGGCGGAGGCGAGTTCCAGGACCCGCTCCACGAGGGGTGCACGGTGATGAGCGCCTCCACGCACAAGACGCTCCCCGGCCCCCAGCACGGGATCCTGCTCGGCTCGATGGAGGACTCGGAGGTCGTGAAGCGCCTGCAGGGCGGCGCGTTCCCCGGCGTGACGAGCAACCACCACCTCAACGCGATGGCCGCGCTCGCGGTCAGCCTCGCCGAGCACATCGAGTTCGGCCGGGAGTACGCCCGTCAGACCGTCGCGAACGCCCGCGCCCTCGCCCAGGCGCTCCACGACCGGGGGTTCGATGTCCTCGCGCCCAACCTCGGGTTCACGCGCTCCCACACGATCGCCGTGCGCGTCGAGAAGGAAGGAGGGGGCGAACGGGTGGCGAAGCGCCTCGCGGACTCGGGGGTCATCTCGAACAAGAACCTCCTTCCCGGCGACAAGAGCCCGAAGCACCCGGGCGGCCTGCGCCTCGGTACCCCGGAGGTCACTCGCCTCGGGATGCGCGAGAAGGAGATGGAACGGATCGCCGAGCTGTTCGACGACCTGCTCCACCGCGGGAAGCCCGAGGCGGACGTCGCGCGCGCGGCCGCGGAGCTGAAGAGCGGGTTCACGACCCTAAAGTTCTGTTTCGGGGCGGGCGAGGCAGCGTACCGCTTCTACGACCTCGTCGGCCGGGACCCGACGTAGCTAGGGTGCTTCTTCGTCGTCGCCCTCGACGGCCGCGTCACGGCGAGCGACCCCCCGCTCGAGTGCGTCCTCGTCGAGCGTGACCCTCGGCTCCCAGCCCGGCCGTTCGGAGAGGGCGAACCGCGCCCTACCCCCCTCCCCGAGGGTGACGGTGAGGGTCCCGTCAGTGACGAGGGACGCGACCCAGTCGGCGAGGGCGGGGGGCGCCGGAGGAGGTTCCCACGCAGCCTCGATCTCATGGAGCCCGAGCGCGCCGGCCCGCCGTACGAGGTCGACAATCGTCTCCCGGCCCTCGGCGAGCCTCCGGAGCTCGTCCTCCCCGTCGGTAGGGGCGGGCGACGGGCGGGTCCGACCGCCGAACAGTAGGGTCCCCATCCCGACGGCCGCGCCGACCACGAGCAGGAGGGTCGCGGCGAGGACGAGGGGGGAGAGCGATGCGGTCGGAGGCGGCGCCGGGGTCGCGACCGCGGGCACCGGGACCGGGCCGAGGAGCGTCGAATGGGCCTCGTCCGTGACCTCGAGGGTGCCGTCCCCCGAGCCGGAGGTCGAGTAGTTCACCCACGCCCCCGTCGTGCCCCCCATCGCCCAGGTCACCGGCACGAACGCCTGGCTCACCGAGGTGAGGTTCGAGTACTCGACGATGAGGAACGCCCCCGGCGTCGGGTCGCCGAATCGGTCGCGGACATGCCAGTACGTGTCGTTCGACCGCGAGCTCAAGTGCGGGGGACCGTGGTCGTAGAGCACGAGGTGGTCGAGGTCGGGAAGGACCGCGAGCACGACGGGGGCGGGGAGGACCGGGAGGAGCGGACCGAAGAGCTGGACGGTCACCGGGACGGCGGAGGCGAAGCTGACGGTCAGGTTGAGCACGCCGTCCTTCCACGCGGCGGAAGGGACCGAGAACGTGCCGTTCGCCGAACGGGCGAGCGGCCCCGTCGTCGACGCGTTCGCCCAGGCGGGCACGTTCGAGTCGTTCGTGCTCTCCGTGACCGCGAGCTCGCCGTCGACCGCGAAGGCGGTCACCCGGGCGCCCCCCGCGTCGAGCGCCTGCCAGGCGAACGCGGCCGGCACGCCCACCGTGACCTCGGCGGGGGCAGGACCCAGCGCACCGATCGTGGTCGCCGAGTCGGCGGAGAGGAGGTCGCTGTCCCGGGGCGAGGAGTAGGTCGCGAGCGACGACGACCCGCCGGCGGGGTGCGCGGGCGGCCCACCGAGGAGCCCGAGCGGCACGACGGTCGCGGCGAGGAAAGCGAGCCCGACGACCGCGAGGAGGACGGCGCGATGCCGAGAATCGCCGAAGCGCGGTCGGACGCCGGTCACCCGAGCCCCCTTTCCCCTCAGACCGGGGAGCGGACGAGCGAGTCGTGCCGAGCCGCTTAACGCCTTCGTCGACCGGTGCCGGAACGCGGTAGCTGCGACGCGGGGCGGCCGGCGGCCTCTTAGGGGCCGTCGCCTCCCTTCCATGTGCGCTCCCCCACCGTCACGGCGATCACCCCGCCCCGTCTCGCGTCGCTTCCCGCCGAGCGGGAGCAGCTCGAGTACTCCTCCCGGTCGCTCGTCTTCGCCGAGGACGGCGACCGTCTCCTCCGAGCGTGGGGGGCGCCGGACGAACCGTGGGTCCTCTCGGTCGAACCGAAGGGACCGCGCTGGCGCGTGGAGGCGTGGGGGGCCGACGGACCGACCGCTCGGGCCGCGGCGCGCTTGCTGTTCTCGCTCGACCACCCGATCGAGGAGTTCTACCGGCGGGTCCGGGCGGAGCCGACCTTGCGCGGTACCGACCGTCGGTTCCGGGGGTTGCGGATACCGCGCGACGCGCACGTCTACGAGGCGCTCCTCCACTCGATCGTGGGCCAGCAGCTTTCGGTGCGCGCCGCGAGCACGATGAAGGAGCGCCTCCTCGAGAGGACCGGGGCGTTCCTAGAGGCGGACGGGGTCGAGGTCCCGCGGGTCCCAACCCCGAAGGAGATTCGGTCGCTCGACGTCCCCGGGCTTCGGTCGACCGGATTGAGCGGCGGGAAGAGCCGCTCGCTGCTCGCCCTCGCGACGGCCGTCGAGGACGGGTCGCTCCCTTCGGACGAGCTCGCCTCCCTCCCGATCGAGGCCGCGGTCGAGCGTCTCGACCGGCTGCCCGGGGTCGGTCGTTGGACGGCGGAGAACGCGCTCCTGCGCGGCATCGGTCGAACCGACGTGTTCATCGCGGGGGACCTCGGGGTCCGCGTCGCCCTCCAGGAGTACGGCGTGCTCCGCCGCTCCGCCCCCGAGGAGCGGGCCCGGGCGTGGGCCGAGCGGAACTACCCCGGGTGGGGCAGCTACGCCACCCTCTACCTATGGCGGAAGCTTGTCGCCGACCGGACGGCGGCCGAGTCCGCCTGAATCGGCGCGGCCCGACACGATGGCGGGCCGTCTGCCTAGGTCGGCTCGGGAGGCGGACCTCGAAGCGGGAAGGTCGCGACGGTCCGGTGGGTCGCCCCGCGGGAGGATAGCTCGCTCTCCTTGAGGACGAATTCGCCGACCCGGAATCGACGGGGGGCCGGTGGGGGAACGGTCCCGGTGAGGAGTTCGACCGCGCGCCGGTGGTCGGTCGCTGAACGCACCCGGAAGAGGGTGAGATGCGGGGCGAACGCCTCCCGTCGGGTCGGTTCCCCCTCGCCCGCGAGCGCCTCGCGAACGCGGCTCGCGAGCCGGGCCATCTCCGTCGCGCCATCGGTGATGCCCACCCACACGACCCGCGGTCGCTCGGGAGAGGGGAACGCCCCGACGCCCTCGAGCGTGGCGTCGAACGGAGCGGCGACGGCTCCCACGGGGGTGAGGGCCTCGACGATCGGCTCGACCCTCTCCTTCGGGACCTCCCCCAGGAAGAGAAGGGTGAGGTGTTCCGGAGCCGGACCCCGGTGGGTCCCCCCGAGGGAGGGAGGGATCACGACCGCCACGAACGCGCGCACGGAGCGGTCGAGCGAGCGGGCGCACTTACCTGTTCGTTTCCCAGGGCCGCTCCGTCGACCCGGCCGGAAGGCGGAGCGTCCAGACCTGCGCTCGGTCCACTCCGAGGGCCATCGCGCGGAGGACCGAGCGAACGCGGCGGGCACGGCGAGCGTCGCCGACCACGAACAGGACGATTCCGATCGAGACCGCGCAGACGATCGGGGCGGCGTGCGTTCTCCACCCCGGAGTCCCAACGCGCCCCGGAAGACCGGGGGCCGGAGTCACACGTCTCTACCAGCACCTGACCGTACCGCCACGGCCCGAGATATCTCTTCCCGGAAAGCGTTCCGTTTCCGGCGTTGAGAAAAGAAGGTTTTGGAAAGGTCCCTCGCACGCCTGGGACACGGTGCTGTCCCCTTGCGGCGATATGGAAGGACCTTTCCGGGGTGGTTGTAATTCAACGAGGGTCGTCCGAGGTATTTGAGCCGCGGACGGGGGGTCGTGGAACGGCTCGAGGGCGAGCCGTTCCGTCTATCGGGACCGGTGGCTGTCCGGCTCGGCGATCACGATCCGAGGGAGCTCTCCCTGGATCGCCGAAGGCCGGCGCGCCGACGCCGCGGCCGCGCGGTTCGTCTGCGCCACCCTCGGGAGGAGCCACCGCTCGCCCCACGCCCTGAGCTCGCGCGCGGCGGGCGCGAGGCCGAGGCCCATCTCGGTGAGCGAGTAGACGACGGAGAACGGCCGAGTGCTGACGACGGTACGCTGCACGACGCCCTGGCCTTCGAGGAACTTCAACGTCGCGCTCAGGGTCTTCGCGTTCAGCCGCGGGTTCGACTTCAGGATCTCGCTGAACCGCTGCGGCCCCTCGAGCAAGCGGTGGACGATCGCGAGCCGCCACTCCGTTCCGATGACGCCCACCGCCGCCAGAACCGGGCAGAGGTGTCGTCCGTCGGCCGCGTCACAGGTGCCCGCCGCGGTCGGATGAGCGGGGTTGGTTCGCCGAGAGCGCTCCGTTTCCATCGGTCTCGCCTCGGGCAGTGCAGGCCCGCGGACCCTTTTATAGTTACTGTATGAAATCAAGTGAAGGGTGGTAACTCGCGCGGACCCGGAGCATGTCTCATCGAGCGCGCGTACCTTTTCTCCGCGCTCGCCCGTCGGGCGCCGTGCCCGTGCGTCGGCGCGAGATCGAGCTCACGGTCGAGCGACCGCTCCGCCCCGACGACCCGTCCGGCGGGACGGTGCGGCTCTCGGCCAGGTTCGAGCTTCCCCCGGACGGGTCCACCGGCCCGGACCACTCGGAGCTCGCCCGCGCCTTCGACGACCTCCAGGCCGACCTTGACGGTCTCGTAGGTCCTCCGCTCGCCGCGGCCCCGGCCGCGCGCCCCGACCGCGGCCTGACGGAGCTCGTCGAGACCTACCGACCGCGTCAGCGCGAGCTCGTCGACCTTCTCCTCGGTGAAGGCGAGCTCACCGCGGGCGAGCACGCGCGTCTCGTCGAGTACCTGGGTGCCCCTCCGGTACCGGCCGAACCGCCCTCCCCTCCTCCGGAGCGGAGGATCGACGCCCCGATCGCAGCGGCCCCGATCGTCGCGGGGCGTGCGGACGAAGGCGCCCGCACCGTCCCCGAGCTGCTTCGTCTCTACCAGATCGGCTCGTTGAAGCAGGCCGGCGCCGTTCGCGCCCGTCGGGAGATCTCGTTCGCGGAGTACATGGCCCTCAAGCGGCACTTCCAAGACGCCGACGCGAGCGCCGAGCGCCGCGAGGGCCCGGGGAGCCGTTAGGGCGATCGGGGCGCCCGGCCTTTCGTCGCCATCGGCGCCGGGTAGAGGGCGACCGCGAGCATCCCGACGTCCGTGATCCCCCGCCGCATCGCGACCACCCGGGCCCGGTCGGGGCGCACGCGGGAATCCGGGTCGGTCGCGGCGCCGACGACCGCGCCGGCCGGGTACTCGGGAGCCCCGACCGCGCCGGCGGTCCGGAAGAGACCCACGCTCATCTCGCGTCGGCGAAGCTCCGTGCGAGCCGCGGTCAGGAACTCGCCGAACGCCGGACCCTCGTCGACCCCTTCGGGCAGACCGAGGGTCGTCATCGCGAACGCACCGACGCCCTTCGTCCGGCTGTCGGTCGAGAGCCCCTCGGCGACGTAGAGGTCCTCCGCGCGGGCGAGGAATCGCTCGGCGGTCGTGGTCGGCGCCTCCCGGAGCGAAAGGAAGGCGAGCCGACTGGTCCATCCCTTCTCGAAGACCGCGTCGGCCGCGGACTTGAGGGCGTCCCCCGGACTGGCCACGACCACGGGGCGGGCGATTCGGTCCGGGAGCGCGGCCCCGGGAGCCTCCCCGTTCCCGAGCGCCTCCCGAACCGGCGGCGGAAGCGCCTCCGCAAGCCCGAGGCGCGCGAGAAGCTCTCGACACTCTCCCCGCTCGGTCGGCCCCAGGGGATGGATCGGACCACCTCCGAGCACCCTCGGTCCGTCGCCTCGATCGACGATCAGGGTCGCCGCGTCCGCCCGCGTGATCGCGCTCGCGAGCCGGCCGGCGACGGCGCCCTCCCCCAGCACCCGGCTCAAGAGCCCGACCTCGGCGCCCGTGGCCCCTCGTCCGTGGGCGTCTCGAAGGAAACCCCCGAACTCCTCCTCTCCCATCCCTCGGGGCGGGCGGGTGAGGCAGCGGACGGCGCCCCCCGAGAGGAGCACGAGCAGAAGGTCCTGCTCGGAGAGTCCGCCGGCGAGCTCGGTCGCCGCGGCGATCGCCTCCTCGGCCTCGGGCGCCCCGCCCCAACCGGGCGGGACCCGGGTCCCGCGGAACGGGATCTCGGGAACGACCGGCTCCGGCCCCGCGAGGAACCCCTGGGTCAGTCCGTCGCCGACGGCGTGCAGGGCGGCGAGCGCCATCGAGTTCGCCGCGTTCCCGAACGCGAGGAACGCGACCTGCCGGTAGCGGCCGTCCGCCACGAACCGGTTGCCGACGCGCAGCGAGCCCGACTCACGACGGAGCGCGAGCCGCACCGAGCGGTAGGCGTCCGCGGACGTGACGGCCGCCCGAAACGCGATCGTGTGGATCGGGTCCGGCCCCTTCGGGTCGGGTTCCCCCGAGGGAGGGAACGGGTCCCACGGGAACTGTCCGATCACGGAAACGGGAGCGGGCCGCGCGCTCAAGAGCGTAGCGGAGGAGAACGTCGCCTATCCGAGCTGGAGGCGTTCCACGGCCGCTACGGGGCTCGGGCCGAGGAACCGCTTCGGGGAGAACTGGGCAGGGTCGAGGTCGGTCGGCTGGCCGAGGGCGGCGAGGGCGATACGTCGCGAGGTCGCCGGGGCGAGCATGAACCCGTGGCCGCCGAAGCCGTTCCCGTGGACGAAGCCGGGAAGGCGCGGGTCCTCGCCGATCACCGGGAACCCGTCCGGGGTGTCGTCGTAGAATCCCGACCACGCGCGCAGGACCCCGACGGCGCCCAGCCGCGGAAGGAGGCCCACGAGCGCCCGCGCCATCGCGGTGAGGAACGCCGTGGAGCTCCCCACGCCCCGGGACGTTCCAGGACGGTGGGGAAGGGTGAGCCCACCGATGACCTCGCCCCGCATCGACTGGCTGAAGTAGAGCCCGTCCGAGACGCGGACGACCATCGGGTCGAGGAACGGCTTCATCGACTCGGTCGCGAGGATCTCGTGGCGGGTGGCGACGTTCGGGACCCCGAGCCCCGCCCGGCGCGAGAGGTCGCCCGACCAGCCCCCGGCCGCGTTCACGACCGTCGACGTCGCGACCGGGCCTTTCGAGGTGAGCACTCCGGCGACCCGACCGTCCCGGGTCTCGACTCCGAGCACCTCGACGCCGAGCGCGACCTCGACGCCGAGCGAGCGCACCGCCTCGTAGACGCCCCAGATCGCGGGGAACGGGTAGAGCGTCCCGTCGCTCGCGAGGTACGTCCCCCCCACCGTGGCGCCGGGGGCAATCCCCTCGACGAGCCGAGCGATGCCCTCCGCGTCGAGCACCTTCGAGGGGAGGCCTTCGGAGGCGACGAGGGCGTGCACGTTCTTGAGCCGGGCGAGCTCGCCTTCGTTCTCGGCGAGGAACAGGTACCCGGATTGACGGAACCAGATGTTGAAGCCGAACTCGAGCCCGAAGCGACGGTACGTCTGCACCGACTCGCGGGCGAGCCGGACCGTTCCGCGAGTCTCCCACTGCTGACGGACCCCGCCGCCGTTGCGGCCGGACGCCCCGCTCGAGAGGAAACCGCGGTCGACGACGAGGATCGGTCCGCCGCCGGCCCGGGCGAGATGGTAGTCCGTGAAGAGCCCCACGATCCCGGCCCCGACCACGACCGTGCGGTAGGAGCCCCGGGCGAACGTCATGGGAGGATCTCGGCCGCCGGAGGGGTCGACAGGGAGGCGAGCGCGGCGAGCGGGGTGGGCACGACGGGAGGCCGTTGGGTGATGTACCCCACCTCCGAAGGAGGTCGGTCCTCCAGGATCGAGAGCAGGAGGAGCGCATCGGGAAGGCAGTACCGGCCTTGGCAGATCCCCGAACCGAGGCTCGAGTACCGCTTGACGACCTCGATGCCGCGGTATCCGGAACGGACCGCCCGCTCGACCTCCGAGACCAGTACGTCCACGCAGGGGCAGGCCACCCACCGTCCGTGGCCGGGGACGCGGAGGAGCTCGCGGTAGTACCCTAGGAGCTCGGTAGGGGCTCCCTCCCGAGGAGGGGAAGGCGCGGGTCCGGTCGGACCGGTCCCGCGGACGACGGAATCGACGACGGTCTCGGCGTGGCGCGCGAACTCGGAGGGCGGGACGCCGGCCACGGACCCTGCGGCGAACAGACCGGGGATGCTCGTGGCCCCGTTCGCGCTCACGGTGGGCGCGTACGCCCCGACGCCCGACCGCCATTCCATCACGGCCCCGGTCTGAAAGAACAGCTGGGCGTGAGGGACCCGCCGGTGCGCGAGGATGACCGCGTCGCACGCGAGGCTCGTCTCCGTTCCGCTGCCTCGAGCGCGGAGGCGGACCGAGCGGACGTGCTTGCGCCCACCGGCCCGGAGGAGGAGAGAACGCGGGTACAGCAAGATGCCGCGGTCGCTGGCGGCCCGAACGACGTCGGGGCGGATCTCTCCGGGCGCCACGACCGCTTCGACCGCGTTGCCACACATTTCGAGCACTTCCGCGGCGCGGCGGCCCCCGCCCACGACCACCGCCCGATGGAACGGAGGAGGACGCGGCGGAGCCGCGAGCGACAGGGCCGCGTCCGCAGTGAGGACGCCGGGCCGGTCGTTTCCTCCGAAGAGAAGCGAGGCATCGTATCCTCCGGTCGCGACCACGACCGACCGAGCGTCGATGCGAACGCCCTGCGCCGGCTCGCGGAACGCGAGGAGGGTGAACCGGTGCTCCCCGGCCTCCGGAGGAGGCGGGAGGAACACCGCGGTCGTCGCCCCGAGGAGCTCGGCGCCGGCCACGGAGGGGGGATGAAGTCCCCGCTCGAGGACCACCGGCCGGATTCCTCGGGCGACGAAGGCCGTGGCCACCGCACGACCCGCCTCGCCCGCACCGAGGACCGCCACCTCCGAGGAGCGTTCTACGGCCGGGGTCAAGAGCGCCCGGGAGGCGGCGTCCGTGGGCGGTGCCCCGGTACCGGCGAGCCGGCGGACGAAACGCTGGTAGAGCCGAGTGGCCATCGCCGGCCGTCTCAGTCCGTGCAGGCTGTCGACCCCACCGGGCGTGATGAGGCCGATCGCTCCCAGGACGTCCCAGGTCGGGGAGGGCCAGGCGTTCTCGGTCGTGACGGAATCCCCCGATGCGGGTTCGTACCGGCAGGCCCGTACGTTGGGGCGGCCGTTGACCCGGACGAGACAGCCGGCGCAGTGGCCGATCCCGCAGAGAGGGCCTTGGGGCCGATGGTACTGGATCGACCGATGCAGGAGGGGAAGGCGGTCGCGGGAGAGGGCGGAGAGGAGGGTCTCGCCGTCCCGAGCCGAGCGCGGCCGACCGCGGAACGAGAAGTGACGGTCCGGCTCCCCAACCATGCTGAGCGACCGCTCGGCACCCGCGCCCGAGGTATTTAGGGTCCCCCGGGGAACCGGACGACGGCCCGGAGTTCGGCCTAAAGGGTCGGTGGTTTGGCCGAGGCTATATAGAGAATGGTGACTCCGCCCAACTACCATCAATGCGTAGCAGTGGCGGGTTCCACGGTCGAAGGATCCAGAAGACGGGCGGGTCGACCTTCATCATCTCGCTCCCGAAGAACTGGGTGACCGCCCGCGGCCTCGGACCGGGGGACGTTCTGTTCTTCACGCCGCGCGCGGACGGGTCGCTCACGGTCTACGCGGAATCCGCGAACCCTTCCGAGATGGAGCGCAGGGTAGTCGAGGTCCGGAACGACATGAACGAGGAGCACCTCTTCCGGCGGCTGATTGGCGAGTACATCGCCGGGTACCCGCTCCTCGAGGTTCGTACTCCCGGCCGGATGGGAGCCCGGACCCGCGAGGTGATTCGCAGTTTCGCCCAGAGGATGATCGGCCCCGAGATCCTCGAGGAGACCGCGGAGTCGGTGATCCTCCAGGACGTCGTCGGCCAGAACCCACTCCCGATCCCGTCCATCATCCGACGGATGCACCAGATGGTCCGCGCGATGCAGACGGACGCGATGGCGGCGTTCCGGTCGCGCGACACGGCGATCGCGCGGGACGTGATCGAGCGCGACTGGGAGGTCGACCGCCTCCACTGGTTCCTCGAAAAGCAGGTGACAAGCGCGCTCCGGGACGCGCGGATCCTCGCGACGGTCGACCTCACGCTGCCCGAATGCTCCACGTACCTTCTCGCGTCGCGCACGCTCGAGCGGATCGCCGACCACGCGGTCCGGATCGCCGAGACCGTCACGATCCTCGGCCGCGAGCGGATCCCCGAACGGCTGGTCACCGAGCTCGACCGCATGGCGGCCGCCGCGGCGAGCGCCCTCGCCGACGCTCTCGACTGCCTCGATTCGCGGGACATCGAGAAGGCGAACCAGGTGATCGACGCCGCCCACCTGCTCACCGAGGAGCGGGACAGCATCCTCCACCAGCTCACGTCGAAGCACGGTCGTCTCGCGGTCGGCCTCGCCTACGTGCTCGAGAGCCTCGAGCGGAGCGCGTTCTACGCGAGCGACCTCGCGGAGATCGCGATCAACCGCGCGGTCGAGTCGCCGCGGGTCGACCCCGCCGTTGCGCCGGACCCGCGGAAGGTCGTCGCTCAGGCACCGGGAGCGTAGCGGACCTCGAGGTCCTGGAAGACGTCGGTCACGTCCTCGCAGCGGTCGGTGATGACCTCAAGACGCTCGTAGAAGTCCTTCAACTTCAGGATCTCGATCGGGTCCCGCTCCACGAACAGCTTCTCGAGGAGGTCGCGGAGCAGATCGTCGGCCTCGTTCTCGAGACGATTGACCTCGACGATCGCGCGGTTGAGGTTCGCCGGCACGCCCCGGTAGAGCTCGTCGAGCCCCAGGATGCCGTTGCTGACGTACTCGACGGATTCGACGACGATATCCGCGAACCGCCGAAGCTCGGGGCGGCTTTGGACGAGTTGGTAGGTCTTCACCCGGGCGGCGACCGATTCGATCCCGTCGACGATGTCGTCGAGAGCGCTCGCGAGGTGCCCGACCTCGGCGCGGACGTCCGAGCTGAGGCGTCGGTTATTCAGCTCAACGAAGATCCGGTGAACCTCCTCATCGGCCGCGTGCTCGATTGCCTGGATCCGAGCGACCTTCGCGTCGCGGTCGGTCGTCGGGTCGGCGAGCAGTTCCCGCAGCGCGAGCGCGGCCTGCTCCGCGGTCAGGGAGAGCGAGCGCAGGTACGTCGAAAACCTCCGGACGAGGACCGCGAGCTCGTCCTCGCCCGAGACGTCCTCGAGGGAGCGTTGCGAGGTCTCGGGAAGTAGGACGACTGTGAGGAGGAACCCGAGGAACGAGACCCCGGCCAGAACAACGAAGAACCACGGGAGACCGTAGACCGCGTAGAAGCTCGCGAAGACGAAGACCGCGATCACCGCTCCGATCTTACCCGAGGCGGCGGCGATGCCGTGGCCGGTGGTCCGGAACGAGGTCGGGAAGACCTCGCTCGGGTAAACGAACGTCGTGGTGTTGGGGCCGAAGTTCGCGAAGAAGAACGTGAGACCGTAGATGGCCAGGAAGGCGGGGAGGATGCTCACGAGGGAGTTCCATCCGAGCGAGAGGGTGAGGAACGCGGCGGCCATCACCCCGAACCCGATGTACTGGAGGGGACGACGTCCGACCCGGTCGATGAGCGCGACCGCCGCCCAGTAGCCCGGCACGGAGGCGACGAGCGCGATCAGCACGTTCCCGGTCGCAAGGAGTCGTACCTGCTGGAGGGGAGGGAACGACGCGGCGTTCGCGAACCCGATCTGCTTCAGGATGAGGGGATTGAAGATGTTCGTCGAGTAGAACGCGATGTCGAGAAGGAACCACGTCGAGGCCGTCCCGAAGATCAGAAGGCCGTAGGAGCGGAGGATCTGGCGGAGCGGGGCCCCGCTCGGCCGCGCGGTTCCCGTTGGGGCCACCGCGACTCCCGTGATCGACCCAACGGTGCGCGCGGCCTCGCCGACCGCCCCTCGGGCGAGGCTGAACCGGGGCGATTCCGGGAGCCGGAGTCGATAGTAGATCGTGAAGAGCGCCGGGACGGCTCCCAGACCGAGGATCAGCCGCCATGAAAGGTCGAGGCTCGGGGCGAGGAACACGACGGCGAGGCTCGTGCCAGCGCCGGCCAGGAGGCCGAACCCCTGCATCGCGAAGACGCTCGCGACGAGGCGGCCGCGATTCTGGACGTTCGAGTACTCGCTCATGATGGTGGCGCTGAGCGGATAGTCGCCCCCGACGCCGACGCCGAGGGCGAACCGCCAGAGGATCAGCACGGTGACCGTCGAGAGTCCCGCGACCGGCACGCTGAGCGCGCTGCCGACGGCCGCGATCGCCATCACCGCGAGGGTGACCCCGTAGACCTTTCGACGGCCGAATCGGTCGCCCAACCAGCCGAAGAGGACCTGACCGACGGCCGCACCCATCAGGGCCGACGACCCTAGGAACGCGAGCTCCGTCTTTCCGATCGCGCCGCCCGGCGCGAGCGCGACCAGGATCGGGAGCACGAGGGAGATGACGAAGAGGTCGTACGCGTCGGTGAAGAAGCCCATTCCCGTGATGACGATGGTCCGGAAGTGGAACCGCTGGACCCGGGCGCTGTCGAGAGCGGTCAGGATCCGCCGCGAATCCGACGGGGTCCCGGGGCGGTCCGGTGCAGGCGGGGCGGAGCCCGACGCCACGGCCGAGCGGACGTCTCTCTGTATTTAGCCCGTGGCGACAAAACCCCCACCACGCCGCTCCGGTTCGGGTCCCTCGCTAGGGTGCCGACCCCGGACGTCCGAACGCCTCGTCGAGGAGGAGCTCGATGTCGCGGGGGCCGGGGACTCGGGGGTTCGCGAGCACGGCCGGCGAGCGGAGGGTGTTCGCGACGACCGTGGACCGGACCGCGTCGAGGCGCGAGCGGTCGACCCCCGCGACCGAGAGCGACCCGGGGACCCGTAGCGTCTCGAGCAGGCGAAGCACGCGCGTCCCGAGGGGTATGGACGCTCGGTCGTCCGCGGAGCGGACCGCCATCGCCAACGTTTCGATCCGGTCCCGGGCGGACGGTCGGTCGAACTCGAGCACGTGGGGCAGCAGCATTCCGACGAGCTGTCCGTAGGGCAGTCCGGTGGGTTGCATCAAGGCACGCGCGAGCGCGTGCGCGACGCCCCGCTGGGCGTTCGAAGCCGCGAGCCCGGCGAGCGTGGCAGCGTAATGCACGGCCTCCTTGGCGTCCGGGTCGTCGCTCCATTTGAGCGCGTGGGGCAACCGCTCGAAGATCGTACGGGCGACGGAGAGCGCGAGGGCGTCCGAGAACGGGTTCGCCCACGCCGAGAGGTACGCCTCGGTCGCCTGTGCAAGGGCCTCGAACCCTCCGTCGCGCAGGAGGTCGTTCGAGAGGGTCTCCGCGAACGCGGCGTCCACGATAGCCCAGTCGGGGACCAGGGCCCGGTGCGCGAGCTCAACCGGTTCCTCTTCGGCGGAACGGAGGTCGACGCTCCAGCTGGCCTCGCTGCCGCTCCCGCTCGTGGTCGGGACGGCCACGAGACGGCATCGGGGCGGGTCGGGAAGCTCGAACACGGGGGTGAGGGTGGAGAGCGAGAGGTCGGGCTGCTCGAGTACGAGGCGCGCGGCTTTGGCGCCATCGAGCGTGCGGCCCCCTCCGATCGCGACCAGCCAGTCGGGACTGAAGTCGCCCATCCGCTTCGCCAGCTCCCCGACCGAATCCAAGCGGTCGACCTCCGGGCCCGCCTCGAAGACCTCGACGGCGGTCCCGGATTTCGCGAGCTCTTCCACGACCCGTTGGTGACCTTGGTGGGAGGCGACCGCCCGATCGACCACGAGGAAGGCGCGGTGCGCGGCGAGACCGCTCAACTGCTCGACCGCGCCCGGTCCCCAGGCGATCCGGGGCGATGTGAAGAAGCCGGTCATCCCTTCCCGGGGCCGGTCGGCGAGAGTTTCACGGTGAAGGGCCTTCGCGGCACCGGCGACAGGCTCCCATCAAGGAGAAGGCGATCCCGTCGACGTTCCAACCGTCGGGGTGATGCCCGGCGAGCTCGGTCAAGAAGTGCCGGTCGAGCTCGGTCAGCTCGACGGTCTGGATCCGGCCGCACGCGCGGCAGACGATGTGGGCGTGCGGGTCCTCGACGAGGTCGACCCGGATGATCCGCGGGGCGGGCGCCTCGATCCTCAGCTCCGGCGGGACCCGAATCCGGGCCGGGGGCTGTCGTGCCGGAGGTCGGCGACGTGCCGCCATCGCCCGTCGGACCGCACCCCGCTATTTAGGGAGCCGGTGGCGTCCCCCCGGCCGGGCATCGTTCTACGGGAGCGGGCGTCGTATCGATCAGGCGGAGACACCCGGACGGCGCGTATGGTTCGGGTCGGGGAGAGGGACTTGAACCGTCCGGGGGTTCGGATACATGGAGAATCTGAAAGTTACAGCGCCCGACGAATCGAGGCCCCCACGATCGGGAGAGACCACAGGGGGGGCTGCGACCTTCTTCGTGGCATCGGAACTCGTACGTCGAAGGTGCGGTCCGCCTCCGGAGTCATCGCGAAGCCCGCGACCGGGGTTTCTCCCGCGTGGGCTTCTTTCACGTGTACCACGAGGGTCGAGGGCGATGCGAAGTAATTGCCACAATTCGAGCAAAGTTCGGCCATGTTTCCACCTTCACGCAAGTTGCCGGCTCTAGGCCCGAGCGGACGCTGAGGTACTTTTGTCCAACGAATGCGTGCACTTCGGCGATTGACGGTCTCGAATGGGCTTATCCTACCAGGTACTCCCACCATTGTCGAACTGAAATGACTCAAGGGATTGACCGAATCCCGCAGGGTCTATAGCGGCCTCGATTCGGCCGGGTCACTCGATGAGTACCGGGCAGGACATTCGCGACCAGGTGGCCACCGCATTTCGCTACCGGTTAGAGCCAGCCAATCCCAATGCCAGGGCTGCGCGCAGCACGCCGATATGAGTGAACGCCTGAGGGTAGTTGCCGAGGGGCCGATTCGTGGCCGGGTCGAACTGTTCGGAGAACAGGAGAAGGGGGCCGGCCGCGTCCAACAGTGCGTGCCAGCGGTCGAGCGCGCGATCAATCTGACCGCATTTTGCGAGCGACTCGACCAGCCAGAACGAGCAGAGGAGGAAGGCTCCCTCCGGGCCCTCCAATCCGTCATCGCCCTCGTAGCGGTGGAGAAACGGACCCCGACCGAGGGCCATCTCCACGGCGGAGATGGTCCGGAGCACGCGGGGGTCGTTCGATGGCAAGAATCCCGTGATCGGGATTCGCAGCGCGCTCGCGTCCAAGAGGGGCCGGTCGAACGCCTGCGTGAACGCCCCAAGTTTGTCGTCATATCCACGAGAGAGGATGGCGGCACGGATCTCCTCGGCGACCCTCGTCCATCGGTCCAGCATCTCGGTCTTTCCGAACGCTTGGGCTAGCTGGATGGCCCGGTCGAGCGCCACCCAGCACATGAGTTTCGAGTGAACGTAGTGCGCCGGTTCCGTCCGGAACTCCCAGATCCCCCGGTCCGGTTGGGACCACAGCTCGGTCGTCCGCTGGGCCAGCCGTTCGATCATCGGCCAACGATCCCGAACGAACGCCGGGTCGACCGTCTCGAGGAGTAGCGCGGAATCGAGAATCTCCCCGTAGACATCGAGCTGCCGCTGACCCGCGGCGGCGTTCCCGACGCGGATCGGTCGCGATCCGAGGTATCCCTCGAGGTGGTCGAGGTCGACCTCGCTCGGAGGGCGTCCCCCGTCGACCGAATAGATGACCGGAATCTCGTCCGCCTCCGCGAGCGCGGCCACCCGGTCGAATACCCAGCCGACGTACGCCCGAGCCTCGGCCACGTGGCCGAGGAGTAGGAAGACCTGCGCCGTGAACGCGGCGTCCCGGATCCAGACGTAGCGGTAGTCCCAGTTTCGCGACCCTCCCGGCCACTCGGGGAGGGAGGTCGTCGGCGCGGCGACGAAGACCCCGGTGTTTCCGTACGACAGTAGCTTCAGGGCGAGCTCGGAGCGCTCGACCCAGGGATGCCAGCGGGCGGCCACTCGACGCAGCGGTGCGTGTTCCGGTGAGACCCAGCCGCGCCAATACGCGTCCGTGACCGACAGCATCGTCGTGGGCGACGGCCTTGGCGGGGGAGGGTCGCCCCACCGGATTTGAGCGAAGAGCGCATTGCCCGGAGTCACCGTGCCCGAGGAGCTCGCGCCGCGAGCCGTTCGATTCCACGACCAGGGAGACGTCAGGGCCACTCGATCGGAACCCGACCGAGCCTGAGCGAGGCTGCCCTCGAGGGCCCACTCGGCCGGCTTTCGCGCGTAGTCGAACCGTAGGTCGACTGACATCCCGACGTCGATGGGCCCGCCCCGAGCAATCAATCGACGGACGATTCTCGGTTCTCCCTCGGGAAGGGTGATAGACGGTCCGACCGGCATGAAGTCGGTGAGCGCGAGCACGTGACCCCGGCGCAGCTCGAACAGGGTCGAGAGAATGTTCGTTCCGTTCACGTACTGCTGGTGGGAGATGTAACCACCCGTGGGAGCCAGTTGGTGGAATCCGCCTGACTGTCGGTCGAGAAGACGCCCGAAGACGCACGGGCTATCGAAACGAGGGAAGCATGCCCAATCGATCGACCCGTCGCGAGAGATCAAGGCCCCGGTATGCTGATTGCCGATGAGTCCGTAGTCGTAGAGACTGGGCCAACCCCGCGCCGGCAATCGGTCCTCCGTACCCGATGTGGTCGCACGCTGACTGCGCGTGACCGAAGCTGCCGTGGTGGGCGCAAATCCCACGGTAGCTCACCCTACCGTTCCGGACTCCGGTCGTAGGCAATGGACCGGCTCGCTCCGGGGTCGAGAAATATGAAAGGATTCGGCCCAGGGCACCATAAGGGGTAACTGCCGCGGGCCTTGTACGGTCGACCCATCCATGCCGGCGGCGCGCACGCCCTCGGAAATTGCGCCCTCTTGGCTTAGTCATTTTCGGTGGACGCCAAGAGCTTCGCATCGGCGCGACCCCCCGCGAAGAGACCGACCATGACGGACGGCCAGAGCCCCCTCCGGCCGAGTCCACGACAATCGCTGATGGTGCTCGCGGTCGACTTGGACCGGACTCTGCTGCCCCCGGGGGGAACGTCCCTCGGCTCAGCTTCGAAGGTGCTGACGACAGTGCATCGGATGGGGCTGAAGGTTGTCCTCGCCTCGGGGCGGGAATACCATTGGCTAGCAGCGCTCGCGGCGAAACTCCGATTCGTCGATGCCTTGGTCGCGGAGAACGGGGCCGTGGTCGAAGCCCCGGTCGGAGGTCGTCCCCGGATTGTAGGTCGAGCGATGGCTTCTCGGGTGCGTCGACGCTTGGCGCAGGCACGCTGGACGAACGTCGAATACGGCGAAGTGGTGGTATCCGTACCGAGGTCGATGGGACCGAGGGTCGGTAAACTTGTCAAAGGCCTCGATGTCGCCCTCGTCCCGAACGCCGATCGCGTCATGATTCTGCCCGCGGGCGTGTCAAAAGCATCGGGGATGCAGCTCGCGCTTCGAGCGCTTCACCTCGGCTCCCGCAGTTTCGCGGCCATAGGCGACGGGGAGAACGACATTCCCCTCCTCCGCGAAGCTGCGCTCTCCGGCGCCGTGAGTAACGCCCACCCCCGAGTGGTCGCCGCCGTGGACTACGTATGTCGGGCTCCGTTCGGAGCCGGAGTGGAGGAATTCGTCAAGGGACCGCTCGCCAACTATCCCGCGCTCGGTCCTCCCACCCCGAGACGTAGGTGAGGGGAGCTCGGCGGAGGTGCCTTCGAAGCCCGGGTCGGGACCTCGCCGCGAGATACATCGGACGACTCCGTGCAGGGTCGGTCGGCCCCGGTCGACACCACTCCATCCGAGAGGTTGATTAGGGCCGCGGCGCATCGTCCTACCTCCCAGCCAGGAGCCCGGACGCGGAGAGCCCCGCCATCGAGGGACTCGGGGCACGAAGGTCTGCACTCAAGACCGGCCGCACGGAAGCACGCAGCACCCAGGACGGAATCACCTACGAACGGGAGGCATCTTGCAGAACGCCAACGTCTGTATCAACAGCCAGACGCCCCTGCTCCAGTTCCTATCGCCTTCCGACGGCTCGCCGGGCCCCGGTTGGGGCGACACCGCGAACCTGGCTGAGCTCGAAGAGGGAGTCGATTACCGGTTCTCCCCGGGGGGAGTGACCCGGATGGTCTATCCCCTCGTTCGGAGACTGCTCGCTCGGGGAATCCTCGACAAAACGCATTGGGTCTCGCTGAATACGGTTGGTCCACGGGTTGTGCGGACGGACGGACTGACCTTGCACAACGTCGCGCTCGGCCCTCAACGAATGGGGGGCTACGGAAAGACGAAGGAAGCGATCTGGTTGACCGTTCACGGCCTCGAGACCCGCGAGCCTCCCGACGACCTGTTCTGGAGCGAGGAGTTCAGCGAGTACGCGTTCTACAACCGAACTACCTCCGAGCGGATGCGGAAGCTGGACGCCCAGGTCGATTTCGACTTGTTCTACATTCACGACTTCCAACAAATGCCGGTCGGGCAGATGCTCAACTCACTGAAGCCGAAGATATTTCGCTGGCACATCCCGTTCGATGCGGCCCAGATCCCCGAAAACTGGCGGGCGCTGTTCGTAAACTACCTCGACAACTACGACGTCGTGGTGGTCAGCTGCGACCGTTATCTCACGGGCCTCAAGATGCTCGGGTATCGAGGGAGGTCTCTCCGAATGTATCCCTACGTGGACCCGCGAGAGTACCGCCGGCCGGCCAAGAGCGTGGTGGCGGCAACCTGCGCTCGTTGGGGGGTGCGCCCGGACGACATTGTTGTGCTCGTGGTCGCACGGATGGACCCAGCGAAGGCGCACGACCGGGCGATCCGGGCGGTCGCTCGCCTCGCTCCGAGCTACCCGCGCCTCCGTCTCGTGCTCGTCGGCAACGGGAGCTTTTCCGGGGCGAAGGGAGGACTCGGGCTATCCAAGTCCGCCCAGTGGCGGGCCCATCTCGAGACGGAGGCTCAGCGGCTCGGAATTCGTGAGCGGGTGATCTTTGCCGGTCATGTTCCCCAGGACGCCCTCGACTGTTTCTACGAGCGCTCGCTCTTCACCGTGCTACCCTCGATCAACGAGGGATTCGGTCTCGTGGTCGTCGAGAGCTGGCTGCACAGTCGACCCGCCCTCGTCTCGGAGCGGGCCGGCATCGTCGAGCTGGTCCGGGACGGTGAAAACGGAATGCTCTTCGACCCCGACGACATCCCTTCGTTGGCCCAGAAAATGTGTGAGTTGCTCGACGACCATGGCGACCTGGCGGGTCGACTCGCCCGCAACGCAGCCGGCACTGCTCGCGCGTGCGTGATCGGAACCGCGGCCCGCGCGGAGGTCAAGCTGATGGAGGAGGTCATCGAGGCGTAGAATGTTCGGGTTACCGGATTGGACAACCCCGTATCTTTTCGCCGCGATTATCCTCGTCCTCACGTGGCTCGTGGCGTGGATCGCGAGCCTCGTGATCGGCGGCGTGATGCGCCAGAGCGCCCCGCAGGTGGCGGCGGGAGCGCGACGACTGGGCGCGGTGGTGGTCTGGCTCGTGGGAATCCTGCTGACCGTCCAGGAGGTCGGCGTCAGCATCGAGATCCTCCTCGTCGTCATGTGTCTCTTCGCGATCGCCGCGATCATTGCGTTGCGGATCCCGCTCGAGAACTTCGGCGCGAAGTACTTCTCGGACGTCTACAGCCCGTTCAAGGTGGGCGACTCGATCCAGGTGGGGGCGTACTCCGGGAAGGTCATCGAGATCAATGCGATGACCACTGTCCTCTTGTCCGAGGACGACCGGCTCGTGGCCCTTCCGAACTCCCTTCTCCTGAAGGAGGCCCTCGTCAATGCCTCGCCGCAGGCGTGGAAGGAGCTCACGATTCCGATCTCCCTACCCGGGAACGTTGACATCGCTCCGCTGGAGAGCGAGATTCTGAAGAGTCTCGCGAAATTGCGGCTGCGCCTAGATAAGCGGTTCCCGCCGGTCCTCGCGACGAAATCGCGGACCGCCCAGTCGACCGACCTCGTGCTGACGGTGATGATCCGACGCCCCGAGGAGCGAGATGCTCTGCTCCTCGAGGTGAACAAGCGGGTTCATGATGCGATCCAGGGGATCCGCGTCCGAGGGACCTCGACGATGCCCATTCCCCTAGAGGCTGTTGAGAAGCCTTCGGGGTGAATGTCGGAGGCGGAATTCGAACCGTCCAGAGGGGTGCGGGAGGAGAGAATTGAACCCCCCGGGGGTTCGAATAGTGGGAATGCGGGGAGAGGGATTTGAACCCACGAACCCCTACGGGACCAGACCCTGAATCTGGCGCCTTTGGCCAAGCTTGGCAATCCCCGCGCGGCGGGGCCGAGCGAGGTCGGCCTTAAGGCGCTTCCGAGGAGAAGCGCCCGCCGACCGGTCAGGGGGCGGCCGCCCGCTTCGGGGTCGCCGGCCGGGCCTTCTTCCCGGTCTCGAGAACGTCGAGGGCCTCCGGCACGGTCGCCTTCTCGTGAACGATCGCCCGGAGCGCTTTCAGCATCGCGACGGGGTGGTCGGATTGCCAGATGTTCCGCCCCATGTCCAGCCCGTGGGCTCCCGCGTGGATCGCGTTGCGCGCGAGCTCGAGCGCGGCCTTGTCCGTGTCCATCTTAGGACCGCCCGCACACACGATCGGGACCGGGCATCCATCGACGACCTTCGCGAAGTTCTCGCAGTAGTAGGTCTTGACCATGCGGGCCCCGAGCTCGGCCGAGACCCGGCACGCGAGCGCGAGATAGCGGGCGTCGCGCTTCTCGAGCTCCTTTCCGACGGCCGTAATCGACATCACCGGGATCCCGTGGGCCTCTCCTTGATCGATGAGGTCCGACAGGTGGACCAGGGATTCGTGCTCGTACGGGGCCCCGACGAAGACGCTCATCGCGACCGCGCTCACGTTGAGACGGGCCGCGTCCTCGATCGATGTGATGATCGCCTCGTGCGAGAGGTCCTCCTTGAGGACCGTCACACCGCCCGAAACGCGGAGGAGGATCGGCGTGGTCGTGGTCGGGTCGACAGCGTGGCGCAGGATGCCCCGGGTCACCCCGAGCGCGTCGGCATAGGGGAGGAGCGGCGCGATGGTCGCTCGGGCGTTCTCGAGGTGGCGCGTCGGCCCCATGAAGTAGCCGTGGTCGACCGCGACCATCACCGCGTTTCCGCTCACCGGGGAGAACATCCGGTGCATTCGGTTCGCCATTCCCCATTCCATGGGTTTCCTCGGCCCACATGGGGGAGCGGGCCCTCTTAGGGGTTTCTCACGGAAGGGGAGCGAGGGGTGTGCGCTCGCCTAGGTCGGAGCCTCGCTCTCGGTCGCGCGGCGCGAGACCGGAACCCTCCGGTCCTCCTTGACCCGGTTCAGGACCACCTGGGTGTTCGTCCGCTCGATGTACGGGTCCTGGAGGGCGTGCTTCACGAATCGGTCGAGGTCGCGACGGTCCCGGAACCGACCGATGAGAAGAGCATCGTTCTCTCCCGTCACATCGTAGATCGCATACGCCCGAGCGTCCCGGGCCAGGCGTTCCTCCACTTCCCGGAGCCGCCCCTTCGAGATTCGGATCCCGATCGCGGCCCACAGGTCGAAGCCGAGCTGCTCGTCGTCCAGCACCGGGATGTATCCCCGGATCACACCCTGGCTCTCCAACCTTGCGACCCGAGCGCTCACCGTGGTCGGGGAGACCTCAAGCCGATGCGCGATCTCACGGTGGCTGCGCCGAGCATCGACGTTGAGCTCCTCGAGGATGGCCCGGTCGAGCTCGTCCAGAATGGACGTTCGGCGCATACTGCCTCAACAGGAAGGTTGGAAATATAGATGTATCCTGCGAATACGGATGAACGTCCATTTTTCTGGGAAGAATCTTGATGTAGCGGACCTCGTTCCCATCCGCGGAGGTAGGTGAGTGGCCCCTCAACGTAGTACGAAGGCCGGATCGAGCGCAACGGCGACCCTCGAGAAGCTGAAAGCGGACAAGGTTCGGTGGGTGCAGCTGTTCTACACCGACGTCTTCGGTGGATTCAACCAGGTTGACGTCCCGGCCGCGACCCTGGACGAGGAGTCCTTCGAGGCGGGAATCCCGAAATTGGACGGCTCCTCCGTCCGTGGGTTCCGAGAGATCTTCGACTCGGACATGAACCTCTTGCCCGACCCCTCGACGCTCGCGACGATCCCGTGGAACCCCGAGGCCGGGGGAACGGTCCGGTTCATCTGTGACGTCCGGATTGGCGGCTCGAAGGAGTCGTACGCCCACGACCCGCGCTGGGTCGCCCGGAAGACCGAGCAGGTGCTCGCGGCCGCGGGGTACGAACGCTCGTACTGGGGTCCCGAGGTCGAGTTCTTCGTCTTCGATTCGATCGAGCTCATCCCGTCCGCGGCCGGGGTCCGGGACGCGTGGGCCGGCGCCGGCTACCTCGTCCACCAGTCGGAGGCGCCTTGGCAGGCGGGGCCCGTGACGGGCATGGTACGCTTCAAGGAAGGGTACCACCGGCCCCCCCCGCACGACTCTCTGCTCCCCTTACGAACGGAGATGTGCAACATCCTCGCCGACGACTTCCACCTCACCCTGGATGCCCACCACCATGAGGTCGCGACTGCGAGTCAGTCGGAGATCAACCTCCGCTTCGACGAGCTCGTGCCGATGGCGGATCACATCCAGGACCTTCGCTACGTCATCCGGAACGTCGCGGCACGGCACGGGAAGGTCGCCTGCCTGATGCCGAAGCCGATCTACGGCGACAATGGCATCGGCATGCATGTGAACCAGTCGCTCTGGTCTAAGGGGAAGAACGTGTTCTTCGACACGAACGACGCGTACGCCGAGGTGAGCCAGACGTGCCGGTACTACGTCGGCGGCCTCCTCGAGCACGCCCGGGCGATGTGCGCGATCACCAACCCGATCACGAATTCGTACCGACGGTTGGTTCCCGGCTACGAGGCCCCCGTGTTCATCGCGTGGAGCAAGGCGAACCGTTCGGCGAACGTCCGGATACCGTTCTACCACAAGGGACGACCCGCGGCGAAGCGCGTCGAGTACCGGACCCCAGACCCTTCCGCCAACATCTACCTCACCCAGGCGGCGCTCGCGCTCGCGGGGCTCGACGGAATCCGACGGAAGATCGAGCCACCCCCTCCCGTGGACGAGAACATCTACAAGCTCACCAAGGCGAAGCGCAAGGAGTTCCAGATCCGGGAGCTTCCCGGCTCCCTCACCGAGGCGCTCGACTGCCTCGAGTCGGACCGGGATTTCCTGAAGCCGGCGTTCGCCTCGTCGCTCCTAGACACGTACATCGAGCTCAAGCGCGAGGAGCAGCTCGAGCTCAACCTGCGGCCCCACCCCTACGAGTTCTACCGGTACATGGACGTCTAGGCGAGCGGGGCGTCGCCGCGGCCAACCCTTTCATCCCGTCCCCTGTCCTCCGGCGCCGGCAGGCCGTCGATGAGCGAATCGCGACTTTGGACCGGGGGCCGGGTTTTCACGGGACGCCGGTACACCGAAGCCGTTCTCGTGGACCAAGGGACCGTCGTGGAGGTGGGGCCGGACGCCGACGTCCGGCGGTCGGCCCCGACGGGAACCGAGGTCGTTCCGCTGGGAGGACGGCTCGTGCTCCCCGGTCTCATCGACGCCCATCTCCACCTAGACGATCTCGCCCGGTTCCGCGAAGGTCTGGACCTCACCGACGTTCGCGGCCTCGACGACCTCGTCCGGAAGGTCCGCGAGTGGGCCGCGGCCCACCCTACCGGACCGGTCGTCGGGCGCGGTCTGGACGTCGACCGCTCCCTCGATGGCCGCTGGCCCCTTCAGCAGGACCTCGACCGGGCGGTGAACGACCGCCCCGTGGTCGTCTACCACACGAGCGGGCATGCCGCGGTGGCGAACGGGTTCGCCCTCTCCGCGGCGGAGGTCGGGTCGCGGTCGGTGGCGGAGCTCCATGGTCGGGTCGGGAGGACAGTGGATGGGAGAGCGAACGGCATCCTGTACGAGGAGGCCCTTCAGTGGGTGGCCCCCCTCACCGGGATGCCGGGCGACACCGAGGGGGTGGTCCGCACCCTCGGATTCCTCGCCTCGTTCGGGCTCACCACGGTCGCGTCGATGAACGTCTCCCCGGAGGAGCTCGCAGTGCTGCGGTCGTTGGCGGTCGAGGACCGTCTCCCGATCCGGGTCCGAAGCTACCTACGCCTCTTGCGGGTCGGGGACATCCGCGGCCCGGACCTCGCACCGGCCGGTCGTCCCGGCCGGTTCGCGGTGGTCGGGACGAAAGGGTTCACGGACGGCGCGTTCGGTCCCCGGACCGCTTGGCTCTCGGAGCCCTACGCCGACGCTCCGGACGGATGCGGGCTTGCGGTTGAGTCCGACGAGGCGCTCTCGAGTGCGTTGGCGGCCGCCCACGACCTGGGGCTCGCTCCCGCCCTGCATGCGATCGGGGATCGCGCGGTCGTCCGAGCCGCCCACCTGCTCGAGCCGTACGCCCGACGCGCGGGGGCCTCCGCGCGGATCGAGCACGTCGGATTGACCCCTCCGGCGGTCCTGTCCGTCTTGGAGGCCGTGCGCCCCGCCCTGGTCGTCCAGCCGGGATTCGTCTGGAGCGACTCCTGGCTCCCCGAACGGCTCGGCGCCGACCGCGTGCGCTGGGCCTACGCGTTTCGGACCCTCACCGACCTAGGGCATCACCTCGTGGGTTCGAGCGATGCGCCGTACGACCCCCCCGACCCCTGGCGCGGTCTCAAGGCCGCGACCGAGCGGCGCGATGACCTCGGTCGGTCGGCGAACCCGGACCCTCGGGAGGCTCTCGCGTTCGAAGAGGCGGCGCGCCTCTACGGGAGCAACGCCGGGACGGCTCTCGGCGAGCCTTCGCTCGGGTCCCTGGAGATGGGTTCGAAGGCCGACCTCATCGTGCTCGAAGCGAAGAGTCTCGGGGAGGCGATCCGGGTCGGAGCGAGAGCGGTCCGGGAGACCTGGGTCGAGGGGGTCCGTGTCTTCCCCGCGGGGGGGGCGAACCGGGGCGCAAGGGGTTAACCCCCCACGACTCTCGCGGGAGCATGCCCGCCTCGAACGACGTTCCGGAGTTCAAGGAGTTCTCTCCCTCGATGCGGGTCGACCTCCTGATCTCCGACTGGAAGGCGGCCATCGGCCCCGAGTTCGCTCAGGAGGAACGGGAGCGGAGGCTGTACGGGCAGGCCTGGGAGGCGTACCGCGAGGGCGACTACGGCTTCGGCCTCTGGTGCTGGCACGAGTGCGACCGCCTGACGAACAACCTGAACGGCAACATCCGCGAGGTCACCCGGATCCTGGGGCCCGGGCGGTACTTCGGCTTCTCGCACCGTCGCGTGGTCGCGGAGGCGGTCCCCGTGGAGCGGATCTATCGGCCCCGCAAGGGTGACATGAGCACGCCCCGCACCGACGCGTTCGTCCTCCCGCACTACCAGGTCCTCTGCGTCTACCTGATTCGCGCGTCGACGGGCGACCCCAAGGCCAAGGCCACGCTCGAGATCGCGCTCGGCGAGCTCGAGGACCAACGACGGGCGGACCCGTTCTTGAGACATTTCGAGACGTTCCGGGACCTTCTGGCCCGGACTTCGGCGAGCCCGGCGCCCCCCGGCCCGGCGCCGGCAGCGCCCTCTCCGGCCCCGACCCCTAGGGCGAAGTCCCCCGGGCGTCGCGCTCCGGCCGAGCGGCGTGGCTGAGAACACCCTAAGGTTCGTATAGCCTACCTGGCTCGGGCAATCGACCGGTGGAGTGTGTCAATGAAAGCCGTGGTACTGGGCGGTGGAGGGCTGACGGGACAGTGTTCGGTGCGCGACCTCGCGACGGGGGGCGTGTTCGACACGGTCGTCGTAGCCGACCTCGATGCAGAGCTGGCCAAGGCGGCGGCGAAAGCCGCCGGACCGCGCGCAACGGCGGTGACCATCGACGCCGGGAACAAGTCGGAGGTCGCGAAGCTTCTCCGCGGGGCCGACGTGGTCGTGAACGCCGTCCAGTATCAGTTCAACCTATCGGTCATGGAGGCCGCGCTCGAAGCGCACGTCCCGTACCTCGACTTCGGCGGTCTCTTTCACATGACCCGCCGCCAGCTCGCGATGAATGACGCGTTCAAGCGCGCGAAGCTGCTCGCCATCCCCGGCCTCGGGGAGGTTCCCGGTGTCTCGAACGTGCTCGCGATGCAGGCCTGCCAGGACCTCGACCGTGTCGAATCGCTTCTGATCCGGGACGGTTGGAGGGACCTTACGGTCGGAGGACCCGAGATATCATTCACCTGGTCCCCGAGCACCTTCCTCGACGAGATGGTCCTACCGGCGCAGGTCTTCGAGGGCGGCGCTTACAAGGAGTACCCGCCCATGAGCGCGGCCGAGGAGTTCGACTTCGGGCCCCCTGTCGGACGAACCCGGGTCTACCGGACGCTGCACTCCGAGCCGGCGACGCTGCCCGAGAGCCTGCGTTCGAAGGGGATCTCGCACTGCGAATGGAAGGAGGGAGGTCCCGGTATGGAGGTGCTGCGCACGATGGCCCTGCTCGGCCTGGCCTCCGACAAGCCGCTGGAGGTCCGGGGGCAGAAGGTCACGCCCCGGGAGTTCACGCTCGCCCTCTTGAAGCGCGGGAAGCTCCTCGGGGTCCCCGAAGGGGTCACCGTGAACGACTGGGAGGTCTTCGATATCGAGGTTCACGGAACGAAGGGCGGCCAGCCGGTCGTGCGCCATGCGATCGCCCGGTTCCCTCCGCGCCCCGACTGGCATCTCACCGTGACCGAGTACGCGGTAGGGGTCGCGGGTGCGGTGGGCGCCGAGCTCATCGCTCAGGGGAAGGTCCACGAGTACGGCGTCGTGCCTCCCGAACTTTGCATCCCGCCCGGTCCGTTCCGGGCCGCCCTCGCCAAGCGGGGGATCGAGACGACGATCACGCCCCCCGAAGGGCCGCTACCGCCTCCGCGGACCATTTAGCGGCCCGGGAGGCACTTTCCAACCATTTCCGCCTCGTTTATGTCCTATCGTGACAAGAAATTCACAGATTGAGCCAGCTAAGAATGAATTAGTGCACGACTTTCTGTACGCAACGCTGGTTGTACCTCGCATTCTTGGGCCCAGCCAATTATATATAGCCCCCTCGGGCTGCCACAAACGCCCGGAAACTGCTCTTTATGGCGGAGCTGAACCCCGCCGCGGTGTCACCCGTTCGGACCCCTGAGGGTGACCCCTCCCCGGACGGTGGGGAACGCGGCCCTTCCGGCCTGCCCCGGCTGAGCGCCGAGGGGTCGGCCATCCCTCCTCCCGAGGCTCCTTCCCCTCCGGCTCCCGCGGGCGGGCCCGCTGAGGAGAAGAAGAAGGAGTCGCCCAAGGAGTCGGCCAAAGAAACGGCCAAGGAGTCTCCGAAGGAGCCCGCCAAAGAGGCGGCGAAGGAGGCCGCTCCGGCCACCCCCTCCGCGGAAGGGGAACCGACCCCGGTGCCGATATCGATCGCCCGGCTGATTCCCAAGCTGAAGAAGAGCGCGAAGCTGTTCGAGGAAGCCAAGAAGCACATCCCGAACGGGTCGAGCTCCCTCATCCGGACGGCGTCCTACGACCCGTGTCCGCCGTTCATCGCGAGAGGAAAGGGGTCCCGGATCTGGGACGAGGACGGCAACGAGTACATCGACTTCATGCTCTCCTACGGGGTCCTCATCAACGGTCACGCTCCCGAGGCGCAGGTCAAGGCGCTCCAGGAGCAGGCCGAGCTCGGCCTTCAGTTCGGCTCGCCGAGCGAGGTCGAGCTCGAGGTCGCGAAGCTGTTCCAGAAGCTCGTCCCGAACGCGGAGCGGGTCGCGTTCTGTACGAGCGGCTCGGACGCGACGATGAACGCGATCCGCATCGCGCGCGCGGTCACGGGCAAGGATGCGATCCTGAAGTTCGAAGGCCACTACCACGGACAGCACGACATCGCGCTCATCAGCGCGGAAGCGCCCCCGATCGTCGCGGGTCTCGATGAGTATCCGCGCCCGCTCCCGAACTCCGCCGGGATTCCTCCGGGCGTGACCGACTACGTCATGGTCGCGCCGTACAACTCGATCGTCGCGTTCGAGCGGATCGTCCGGCGGTACCGCGAACGCCTGGCGTGCGTGATCCTGGAACCGATCATGGCGAACTCCGGTATCATCCCGCCGGCACCGGACTATCTGAAGCGCCTGGTCGAGATCGCGCACCAGAACGACATGCTCGTCATCTTCGACGAGGTATTCACGGGCTTCCGCGTCGCTCCGGGCGGGGCCCAGCAGCTCTACAACGTCGAGCCCGACATCTCCTGCTGGGCGAAGGCGCTCGGAGGGGGGGTGCCTGTCTCGGCGGTCTCCGGGAAGGCAGAGTACTTGGACATGATTGCCCCCGGGCGGATCAGCTTCGGCGGCACCTACAACGCGAACAACCTCGTCATGGCCGGGACGCTCGCGAACCTGAAGACGCTCCACCGGGGCGGCGAGGACCTCTACGCCCGGCTCGGGAAGCTCACGGACAAGCTCGCGAAGGGCCTCGAGGAGGCCGGCCGGGACGCCAAGCTCAACGTCCTCGTTCAGTGGGTGAACGGGATGCTACAGTTCTTCTTCACGCGACGCAAGAAGATCATCAACTACCGCGAGTCCCTCCAGATCGACTGGAACCTCTACCTGCGGCACCACCAGCTCCTGCTCGACAAGGGGATTTACATCCATCCGGACAACTATGAGCGGCTCACGTTCTCGAGCGCGCATACCGAGAAGGACATCGAGAAGTTCGTCTCGGTCGCGAACGAGACGTTCACGGAACTCCGGACGCTACCCCGCGACTACCTACCGTAGGGGAGGGAACCTACGACCTCGGGGAGCCTGACGACGGTATAATAGGGGGCGAACGATTGAAGGGGACAGGCGGGCCGGCGCGACTGCCGCTCATCTGAACGAAGGTGGGAATGGGCCGCAGTACAAGCGACCTGCTGATATTCCTCGGAAAGCGGCTACTCCAACTCTTGCCTGTCCTGTTCGGCACGATCCTGCTCACGTTCATCGTCACCCACGTTGCGGCGGTCTCGCCGTGCGCACGTTGGTATCCCCACGCGAAGCCATCCGTGATCGCCCACTGCCAGGCGCAGTTCGCGCTCCCGATCTACACCCAGTTCTGGAACTACTTCTCCCAGCTCCTCCAGGGCAACTGGGGGGCCGACCAGTACGGGACCGCGGTCTTCCCCGTTATCGCCTCCTCGCTCCCCGCGACCCTGGAGCTCGTGTTCACCGCGCTGTTCCTGATGATCGTGATCGGCATTCCGCTCGGGGTGATCGCGGCGCAGTTCGCGGGGCGCTGGGCCGACCACCTCGTGCGGATCTTCTACCTGAGCGGCTGGGCGACCCCTACCTACGTCGGGGCGATCATCGCGGCCGACTTCCTGGCCCGCGGGGTCGGCCTCCCCTCCTCGGGAGAGTTCAGCGCTCCGCCGCCGTTCGTGCGGGTCACCCACATGTCCGTGGTGGACGCGATCATCGCCGGTAACCTCCCGTTCACGTTTGACGCGCTCTCGCACCTGATCCTCCCGGCGGCGGTCCTCGCCTTCATCAACATGGGGATTGCGACCCGGATGACCCGCACCTCGATGCTCGAGGTGCTGCCGCTCGACTTCGTGAAGTCGGCCCGGATGAAGGGCCTCTCCAACTTTGTCGTCCTCTACAAGCACGCGCTGAGGAACGCCCTCATCACGACCACCACCGTGCTGGGGGTCGAGGCCGGGGCCCTCCTCGCGGGCACGGTCGTGATCGAAGAGGTGTTCGCCTGGCCCGGGATTGGGGCGTACGCCTTCGCCGCGATCGGCGGCGCCGGACGACCGAACTTCGACGGGGCGATCGCCGTCGTGGTCGTGTTTGCGATCGGGGTCGTCGTGGCGAACCTCATCGCCGACGTCCTCTACGGCGTCCTCGACCCGCGGGTCGACTGGAGGTGAACTCGACGTCGGGGGTGGGAGGTACGGAAGGTGGAACCGGGGTCCCCATCGCGGGTTCCGCAGCGCCCAGGGTCCGGCTCCCGCCCCCCGTCAGCCGGGGGCGCCAGCTCCGCAGCGGCGCGGTCGGCCTCTACCGCGTCCTCCGGGCGAACCCCCTCTCCTTCGTCGGGTTCGTCCTCGTCGCATTCACCCTGATCCTCGCCGCGTTCGTGGTGTTCGCCCCCCACTTGGTCGCCCATTACGGGGCGGAGCAGCAGACCGGCGTCTACAACTCTGCCCCGACCCTCTTCCGGTGGCCGCCCTCGTTCGCGCACCCGTTCGGGACGGACGGGGCGAGCTACGACATCTTCTCGGAGGTGATGCTCGCGCTGCCGACCGACCTCGGCATCGGGGTCGCGATCGCGGGCGTCGCCCTGATCGCCGGGGGTGGGCTCGGTCTCGTCGCCGGGTTCTGGGACCGGCCGGGCCACCTGAGTGGGTACACCTCGTCGTTCATCATGCGGGTCACGGACGTCTTCCTCGCGTTCCCGAGCCTGATCCTCGCTCTCGCCCTGGTCGCCTCGATCGGGAAGGGGACGATCCAGGCGATGATCGCGATCATGCTCACCTGGTGGCCGTACTACGTCCGCCTCGTCCGAGGCGAGGTGATCGCGGTGAAGCACCTCCCCTACGTCACGGCAGCGCGGGCCGCGGGGGTGCGGGAGACCAAGATCCTGACCCGACATGTCCTGAGGAACGTGCTCGAGCCGGTCGTCGTCTACTTCACCCTCGACATCGGCACGGTGCTCGTCATCTTCTCGACCATCTCGTTCGTCGGGGTCGGGGTCCCCTACCCGAGCAGTGCCCCGGAATGGGGGAGCATGATGTCGTTCTACCAGGGGAACTACCCGTTCCAGATCTACTGGTGGGCGATCACCTTCCCGGCGCTCGCGATCTTCGTGACCGTCCTCGCGTTCAGCCTGCTCGGGGACGGGTTGCGGGACGTGCTCGACCCGCGGAGCCGCCGCGCCCTCGCCGAGTCAGCGGCCCATGAGCCGCCGCCGGAGGCGAACGTCGGGGAGCCCCCCGTCTTGACGTTGCCCCTCGGCCGGGATTCCCCCAGCGGCTCAGCCGCCCTCGGAGGGGCGCCATGACCGAGCCGATCCTCAAGGTCGAGAACCTCTCGGTCGACTACGAGGTGGGCGCCGGGGTGTTCCGCGCCGTCTCGAACGTCTCCTTCACCCTCTCCGCCGGGCGGGTGGTCGGGATCGTCGGCGAGACCGGCTGCGGGAAGAGCACCCTGGGGCAGGCAATCCCCCGCCTCCTGCCGGAGCCACCCGCGCGCATCCGGTCGGGCAAGATCATCTTCCAGGGGACCGACCTGGTCCCGGTGCCGAAGCACAAGCTCCCGATGGTCCGAGGGACGAGCATCGGGATGATCTTCCAGGAGCCGCTCAACTCGCTCAACCCCGCGTTCCGGGTGTACGACCAGATCGCGGAGTCGATCCAGATCCGGCACTGGAGGGAGATCGGGGACCTCCCGATGTTCCGGCCGGGACCGACCCCGTTCGACTACTCGCGCCGCCCGATGCCGAAGGCCGAGCAGGTGCTCACGAAGCCGTTCCTGCCGGGCGAGAAGGTCCAGGAAGCGGCCCGTCACCGCTTGGTGAGCCGGGACGACTACAGGCGCGAGGTCCTCGATTACCTCCGTCTCGTCCGCATCAACGACCCCGAGACGATCCTCCGCCTCTACCCCCACGAACTCTCCGGCGGGATGCGGCAGCGCATCATGATCGCGATGACGCTCTCCCAGAAGCCGAACCTCCTCATCGCGGACGAGCCGACCAGCGCGCTCGACGTGACGATCCAGGCTCAGGTCCTCACCCTGATGAAGGAACTGATCGATGAGGTGCACGCCTCGATACTGTTCATCAGCCACGACCTGGGTGTGGTCGCTGAGATGGCGGACGACCTGGGGGTGATGTACGCGGGCGCGCTGGTCGAGATCGGCCCGATTGCCGAGGTGTTCAAGTCGCCCCGGCACCCGTACACGAAGGCGCTCCTCCGGGCGATCCCCAACCAGTACAAGACGGACGGACCGCTCCCGTCCATCCCCGGCAACGTTCCGAACCTCTCGCGGCTCCCCTCCGGTTGCGCGTTCCACCCGCGCTGTCCCATCGCCCGGCCGGTGTGCCGGGTCGAGACGCCCCAGCTTCCCGAGATCTCGCACGCGGCCGCGTGCCATTTCGCCGACGAGGTGGCGAACCTCCCATGAGCGGCGCTCACCTCCTCGAGACGGTCGCGGTCTCGAAGGAGTTCCCGCTCACTCGGAGCATCGCCGCCATGTTCACCGGCCGCCGACCGCGGGCGATCCACGCCGTGGACGGCGTGAGCCTCACGATGGAGGCGGGGGAGACGCTCGGCCTGATCGGGGAGTCCGGGTCGGGGAAGACGACCCTCGGTTGGGTGGTCGCCCGGATCCACGACCTCACGGCCGGTCAGGTCCTGTTCGAGGGCCAGGACGTCTCGCACCTCGAGGGGGAGGCGCTCCGGCGGTGGCGGCAGAACGTCCAGGTCGTCTTCCAGGACCCGGTCGGCTCCCTCGACCCCCGCCTCAAGGTCTGGCAGATCGTGAGCGAGCCGATCCGCGCCCAGGTCACGCTTCCGAAACGGGAGATCCGGGCCCGGGTCGCCGCCATCCTCCCCACGGTCGGTCTCCCGTCCTACTGCCTCGACCAGTACCCCCACGAGTTCTCGGGGGGCGGGCGCCAGCGGATCTCGCTGGCCCGCGCCCTCTCGGTCGACCCGAAGCTCGTCATCCTGGATGAGCCAACCAGCGCCCTGGACGTCGCCGTCCAGGCCCAGATCCTGAACCGCCTCGTCAGCCTCCAGGAGGAGCGGCGCATCTCGTTCATGGTGATCACGCACAACGTCGCGGCGGTGCGCTTCGTGGCGGACCGGGTGGCCGTGATGTATCTGGGCCAGGTGCTCGAGGTCGGCCCGGTCCGGGAGGTCCTCGAGCAACCGATCCACCCGTACACGAAGGCGCTCCTCGCCGCGGTCCCGGTCGCGGACGCGAGCCGACGGAAGGTGCGCTACCGCATCGGGGGCGACATCCCGACGCTCATCGACCCGGTGCCGGGGTGCCGGTTCGCCCCCCGTTGCCCGTTCGTTCGCGACTTCTGCCGGACCGCCGACCCTCCGCTGGTCCCGGCGTCCGGCAGGTCGAACCACTTGGTCGCGTGCCTACGCGCCGACGAGGTCGCCTCGGTCTCCCCGCAGGAGCTTCTGAGCACGGCGCCGACCGCCGCGCCGGCGCCGCCTCCGCCCGAGGTGACGCCGGTCGTCAGCTTGAGCTGAGCCACTGCGTGTTGAACAGGAACGCGTACGGTTCCGCGCTCGCCATCGGGTTCTCGATGATCCCGTGGAGGTTGCTGGAGTAGACCGCGAACGCCGTCGGGACGGTCAGCCAGATGTCCGTGTAGTTGTAGTACATCGCGTTCGTGATGTTCGCGTACTCCATCGCGAGGACGGTGGGGTTCGATTCCGCGGCGGCCAGCGTGATGTTCTCGTCGACGCTCGGGTTCGAATAGCCCGACATGCACATGTTGGCGCTACCGTAGCTGACCGCGTCGTTGAACGTCCAGTCGTCCGGGGAGATGTAGTCGGACGTGTAGAACTCCTGGCCCATGAAGAGCGGCCCGCTGTTGGTCTGGGTTGCGGTCGTGCACGCGTGGAGCTGGGTCGAGTACGTTTGCTCGACGTAGAGGTCGGAGAGCGAGATCTTCACCGGGTTGATGGTGAGCCCGATCGCTTTGAGGTCGCCGATCAAGAACTGGGCGGTGTTCGCCCAGTCCGCCCCGATGTCGAGATACTCGTAGTTGATCTTGGTGCCAGCGCACGCGTTGTTCGCGCACGGCGAGTTCGCAATCTCCTGCAGCGCCAGCGTGAGGTTGTACGAGTACGGGGGCAGGTTGTCGGGGTTGTAGTAAGGGTAGGACGGGGGGACGGGGCCTACCCACTGCTCCGCGTACCCTCCGAACCCCTGCTGGATGATCTGGGTGTAGTTGATCGCGTGCGCGATCGCCTCCCGCACCGAGAGGTTGTCGAACGGCGCCACGCTCTGGTTCATGTAGATCCACCAAGAGCCGCTGGTCGCCCCGTAGACGTCCGGCAACGCCTTGGCGATGACGTTCGAGTGCCCCGCGAGCTCATCGATGGTGGCCGGGCCGATGTAGGCGAACGAGGCCTCCTGGACGTTCCCGTTCTCGAGGTCGGTGATCGTGGTCTCGAGGGTCGCCTGGAAGATGACGTCGACCGTCGTGTTGGCCGCCTGGATCATGCTGTTCCAGGGCTCGGTCGCCGCGGCCGTCGTCCCCCAGTAGTTCGGGTCCGGCTTCAGCGTGTAGCCGCCTCCCGCCACCGGGTTGTAGTTCGAGAGGAGGTACTCCCCCGTCCCTATCATGTTGGTCGTGAGGAAGCCGTTCACCTGGCCCTCCTGGATACCGCCGTTCGCCTCGACCCACGCCGGGTCGACCGCGTAGGAGTTGGGCGCCGAGATGGACGCGAGAAGGTAGGTGTAGTTGCTCGCCAAGTAACCGTAGCCGAGGTTGAGTTGGATCGTCTGGCTGTCGATCACCTGGAACGACTGGTTGGCGATTTCCATCATCGCGATCTGGCTCGCGCTCGGGTCGAGGAAGTTCCAGGAGTTGAGGTCGTTCACGAGGGTAGTGTTGGCCGCCTGAGAGTCCGCGATGGCCGAGTAGTAGTTGAGCGGGTTCGAGGCGTCGAAATTGGTCGAGTAGAAGTTCTGCTCGAGGATGAACTGGGGCCCCTGCTCGAGGAGAAGGCTACGGTAGAAGCTGTACCACTGCACGTAGGCGTTGTAGGAGTCACCGTTCGAGAAGTGAGCCCCGGCGCGGAGGTGGAAGGTGTAGCTGGAGAAATTCGTGTTCGGGTCGTTGGTCGGAGTCGGGATGTTCTGGGAGAGGACGGGGAGGAACGTGGTCCAGCTGGACCCGTTGTAGTTGACGAGCCCTTGGTAGACCTGCTGGACCGCCGCCCAGCCCGGCGTCGAGAACGTCACGGCCGGGTCGAGCGAATCGGGGAGTTCCGCCTGGTCGACACAGATCGTCCCGGTCTCGTGCGGTCCGCACGCGGCCACCACGGACTTTTGGAGCGCGAAGTAGGCGCCAATCCCTGCCGCCACCAATATCACGACCACGGCGATGACGATAATGTTCCGACGTCTGGGATTCATTGAGACCCCCCCAAGAACGCTCGACAGAACGCCTCCACCCTGATATAGTTCGCTAAAAATCTCCCCGCTCTCTCGGCCCCCGCTTTGCAGTCAATATCTTTAGCGGGGCAGGACTCCCCACTCGGGGGAACGAGCGATGGACCGTACGATGCTGATCGGCGGAGAGTGGGTGGCAGCGTCCCGAGAGGAGACGATGGCGGTCACGAACCCCTACGACGCCTCGTCCCTCGGAACGGTCCCGAAGGGGTCCCGGGAGGACGCCCGACGGGCGATCGATGCCGCCCGGGAGGCGTTCGATAAGGGGCCGTGGCCCCGCCTACCCCCCCGGGCCCGCGGCGAGGTGTTCCTGAAGGCGGCCTCGCTCCTCCAACAGCGGCTCGGGGAGATCGCCGAGCTCGAGAGCCGCAACCAGGGAAAGACGATCAAGCAGGCGGCCGATGCCGACCTCCCGTTCTCGGTCGACAACATCATCTTCTACGCGGGCGCGGGCCGAACGCTCGAGGCGAAGAGCCCGGGCGAGTTTACCGGGGACGGGACGACGATCTTCCGCCGAGAGCCGGTCGGGGTGGTCGCGTCGGTCACTCCGTGGAACTATCCGATCATGATGGCAGTCTGGAAGATCGCCCCGGCGCTTATCGTCGGCAACACGGTGGTGCTCAAACCCGCGAGCTACACGCCGCTCACGACGCTCGAGCTCGGCCGCGCGTTCCAGGATGCGGGACTCCCGGCGGGGGCCCTCAACGTCGTCACCGGCCCGGGCGGTGAGGTGGGGGACGAGCTCTCCCGGAACCCCAAGGTCGACATGGTCGGGCTCACCGGCGACACCGCGACCGGGAAGAAGATCATGGAGGCGGCGAGCGGTACGGTCAAACGCGTCCAGCTCGAGCTCGGCGGGAAGGCGCCGTTCGTGGTCTTCGAGGACGCCGACCTCGCTGCCGCGGTCGAGGGCGCGGTCGTGGCCGGGTTCGTGAACGGAGGGCAGGACTGCACGGCCGCCACGCGGCTCATCGTCCACAAGGACCTGCGGGCGAGGTTCGTCCAGCATCTCCTCGAGCGGGTCCGCACGATCCGCATCGGGGACCCCCTCTCCCGGAACACCGACCTAGGACCCCTCGTGAGCCCGGTGCAGCAGAAGCGGGTCCTCGGGTTCGTCGAGAAGGGGAAGGCCGAGGGAGCGAAGCTCAAGATTGGTGGCACGGACGACCATAAGAAGCACCCGAAGGGCGCGTTCGTCGTCCCGACGGTCTTCGACTCGGTCGCGCCCGACATGACGATCGCCCAGCAGGAGATCTTCGGGCCGGTCCTTGACGTTCTCGAGTTCTCGACGTTCGACGAGGCGATCGAGATCGCGAACGGGGTGGCGTACGGCCTCGCGGGCAGCCTCTGGACGAAGGACGTTCGGACAGCCATCAAGGCCGCGAACGCGCTCCGCTTCGGGGACGTCTGGGTCAACGACCATCTCCCGCTCGGTTCCGAGACCCCCCACGGCGGGATGAAGCAGTCCGGCTTCGGCAAGGACCTCGGAACGGACTCCCTCTACGACTACACGGTCGTGAAGAACATCTACATCGACCTGACGGGGCTGGCCCGGAAGAGCTGGCACTACACCGTCTACGGCGACCCCGGATAGGGGGACCTGTGGTCGCAGGCGTGCCAACGGGCGGCCGAGGCGCCCTCTTCATCGGCGGCGAGTGGCGACCCCCGGCCAGCGGGACCTACGCTCCCGTCATCGACCCGTCCACCGGCCGGTCCATCGGAGAGGCCCCCGTCGCCTCCGCCGACGAGGCCCGGGCGGCCGTAGAGGCCGCCGCGGCGGTCGAGGAGTCGTGGGGAGCGACCCCGGGGCACGTCCGCGCGAAGATCCTTCGCGCGACCGCGGCCCGGATGCGGGACGACCGGGAGACAATTGCCCGTCTGATCGCGTCGGAGGTCGGGAAACCGATCGTGGACTCCCGCGTGGAAGTGGACCGGGCGGTCGGGGTCTTCGAGCTCGCCGCGGAGGAGGTCCGTCAGCTGGGCGGGGAAAGCTTCCCGGCGGACGCCTACGAGCGACCGGCGGGCAACGAGCACCGATTCCTGTTCACCGTCCGCGACCCGATCGGGGTGGTGGTCGCGATCGGCCCGTTCAACTTCCCGCTCAACCTGCTCTCGCACAAGGTCGCCCCCGCGCTCGCGGCAGGCAACCCGGTGGTGGCGAAGCCGACCAGCGCCGCGCCGTTCACGGCGCTCCGTCTCGCCGAGCACCTCGAGGCGGCCGGCCTTCCGCGCGGGGTGCTGAACGTAGTCGTCGGGCCGGGTCGCACGGTCGGCGACACGCTGGTCGAGCACCCGAGGACCCGTCTCGTCACGTTCACCGGTTCTACCGAGGTCGGCAAGGCAATCGCAGAGAAAGCCGGTCGGCAGGCGAAACGAGTAATCCTCGAGATGGGAGGGATGGACCCGTTCGTCGTCCTCGACGACGCCCCGCTGGACGTCGCGGTCCCCGCGGCGATCCGCGGAGCGTTCGGCTACTCGGGACAGGTCTGCACGGCGTCGAAGCGGTTCCTCGTCCAGGACTCGGTCGCGGAGAAGTTCGCCCGGTCACTGGCCGAGAAGGCGAACGCCCTCCGGGTCGGCCCCGCGCTCGAGGAGACGACCGAGGTCGGTCCTCTCATCGACGGGGCGGCGGTCGAACGGATGGAGGAGCTCGTGGCGGACGCGCGGGCCCGGTCGGCGAAGGTCCTCGCCGGTGGCTCCCGCCCCCCGAGCGGTCCGGGAAGCTTCTACCGGCCGACCGTGATGGACGGGGTCCCGGAGGACGCGCGGGTCGCGCGCGAGGAGCCGTTCGGGCCAATCGCGCCGGTGCTCCGGTTCCACGACCTCGACGACGCGGTGCGGATCGCGAACTCGACCCCCTACGGCCTCCAGGCGGCGGTCTACACGCGCGACCTCGTACGCGGGTTCGCCCTCGCGAAGCGGATCCGGGCGGGTGGGGTCCACCTCAACGACCCGACCACCCTACGCTGGGACGCGCTCCCGTTCGGCGGGGTCAAAGAGAGCGGCCTCGGGCGGGAGGGCCTGCGCTACGCGATGGAGGAGATGACCGAGGTGAAGCTCATCTCGGTCAACTTCGCCTCGCCCTGACGGCGGGCTACTGCACGTCCTCTTCCTCGAGGTTTCGCCCGGGCCGTTCCGGGACCATGGGCGACGGGATGACGTGCTCGGGGGGCGGATGCAGGTGCGTGGCCGGTTCGGCCAGATGGGGGACGGGGGCGGAGGTCGCGGTCGGCCGCTGGGGGAGAGGGTCGAGGCTTTCGAGGGCGTCCTCGAACGCCGCGAGACCGCGGTCGATGAGCTCATCCTCGATGATGAGGGGGGCCATGAACCGCAACACCTGGTCCCAGGCGCCCGCGGTGTGCATCAGGACCCCGCGCGCGAGCAGCGCGGCGCGCATCGCCTTCCCCCGGTCGCCCCACGGTAGCCGGGAGGACCGGTTGTGCACGAACTCGACCCCGATCATGAACCCCTTGCCGCGGACGTCCCCGATCGCCGGGTGGCGGTCGGCCAGCGAACGGAACCGGGAGAGGAGCTGCGCGCCGCGCGCGCGGGTGTGGTCGATGAGGTTCCCCTCCTTCAGGACCCGGAGCGTCTCGGCGCCGACCGCGAGGGCGAGCGGGTTCGCTCGGTACGTCCCGAGATGGAAGCCTCTCGGGAGCTCCTTGACGAGGTCCGACCGGTAGGCGACGACCGACAGCGGGATCCCGCCTCCGATCGTCTTCGCGATGCAGAGGATGTCGGGGGTCACCTTCGAGTGCTCGACCGCCCACATCCGGCCCGTCCGGCCGAGCCCGCTCTGGACCTCGTCCGCGATGAGAAGGATCTGGTGCCGGTCGCAGAACTCACGCAGCGACGGGAGGAAATCGTCCGGGGGCACGACGTAGCCGCCCTCCCCCAGGATCGGCTCCACGAGGATAGAGGAGATTGCGTCGACCCCCGAGTGCGGGTCGTTCACGAGGTGCTCGAGGTACGAGATCGTGCCCGCCGCGCCCTTGTCCGCTCCCAGGACCGGCCGGTACGGGTCTGGATACGGGACCCGGACGACCGTGGCGCCCCCGAAGGACGTGGTGGAATGGTAACGACGGCCGCTGGTCAGGCTGGCGACGCCCCCGTGCACGCCGTGGTACGCGCCCGAGAACGCGACCGTTCCCCGCTTCCCCTGGGCATAGTCGGCGAGGTTGACGGCCGTTTCCACGGCATCCCCGCCGGTGACGGTGAAGAAGATCCGGGCGTGGCCCCGAAGGCTGCCGGGGAGCACGTCCTCGATCTCGCGCAAGAAGCGGATGCGGGCCTCCGTCGGCAGCTCGAGCGCGTGCCAGATCTCTCGCGACTGGGCTTCGAGCGCCGCGACGAGGCGAGGGTGGCGGTGTCCGAGGTTGAGAACGGAGATGCCTGCCACCCAATCGATGAACCGGTTCCCGTCCACGTCCTCGATGGTGGCGCCCTGGGCGACCTTCGGGGCGATGGGGAAGTAGTGCGGGTAGCCGATCGCGTCGGTCTCCAATCGGGCCTGCTCTGCGAGAAGCTCCCGTGAGCGGGGTCCCGGCGGTGGAACGACGATGTGCGGGGCGTCGGGGAAGCTCAACCAGTCGCTCTTGGACGTCACGGAAAACCTCGCGGGCCGGCAGACCTTCTCCCCCCATATCAAGGCTCGGCCGACAGGCCTAAACGGGACGCCCCATCCCCCGCTGGGGATTCGGATGACCGGAGCGATTTCGCGGGTCGACACCCACCTTCACTTGAGTCGCTATTGGCGCGAAATCAAGGCCACGGGATACCGAAACGACATCGACTACACGCTGAACGGGCTCCTCCACGAGATGGACGCCGCGGGGATTGACCGGGCGGTACTGATCCAGGTCAACGACGCCCCGACGGTCCGGGACGGGTTGGCCGAGGCCCGGGGGATCGTGTCGGAAAGCGCGGGGCGTCTGCGTCTCGTCTCGACCGTGGACCCGACCAAGGGGGCGGAGGCGGTCTCCGACCAGATCGCGCTATGGGACAGAACTCCCGAACTTGCCGGGATCAAGCTCTTCCCCGGCTACAACCCGTTCTACCCTCACGACCGCCGCCTGGACCCGGTCTACGAATACGCCCACCGACGGAGGATCCCGGTCCTGATCCACACCGGCGACACGATGGATGCGTGGGGACTAGTCAAGTACACCCGCCCGATCGAGGTCGATGAGGTCGCGGTCCGGTTCCGGGACGTCCCGATCGTCCTATGTCACTTCGGGAACCCTTGGATCGACGAGGCGGCCGAGGTCGTCTACAAGAACCCGAACGTCTACGCCGACACCTCGGGCCTTCTCGCGCATCCCTCGTACCCGCTGTTCGACCGGATGGCCGAGCTCTGCCGGAAGCGGGTCATGGAGGCGATCCTCATGGTCGGCTCGGCGGAGCGGGTGCTCTACGGCTCGGACTGGCCTCTCATCGACCTCAAAGTCGCCGTCGGGCTCGTGACCTCCCTCGACCTACCCGAGCGGGACCGGGCCGCGATCCTCGGGGGAAACGCCTGTCGGCTCTTCGGCCTCACCTAGGCAGGACGGTCTCGGACGGGTTCGCCACAGGCCGACGCGGGCTCAGCTTTACGACCTGACGAGTGGTCCCGCTCGGGGGACTGTCCAATGGACGGTGACGAGATCCGGAAGGTGGTCCGGGAGACGAACTACGTCACGTGGCGGCGCCAGGGGGGCTGGGACCCGCTCGTGGTCACGCGCGCGGAGGGCTCCCGCTTCTGGGACGCGGCCGGCAAGGAGTACCTCGACCTCTCCTCGCAGCTCATCGCGACGAACCTCGGCCACGGGAACGCCCACGTGGCGGAGGCGATCGCCGCCCAGGCGAAGTCGCTGGCCTACGCCGCCCCGGGCTTCGCGACCGAGGCCCGGGCCCGGACGAGCCTCGCCCTGCTCGAGGTCCTCCCAAAGGGGCTCAACCGCCTCTTCTTCTCGACGTCGGGGACCGAGGCGAACGAGGCCGCGCTGAAGATCGCGCGCGCGGTGACGGGTCGTACCAAGGTGATGGCGCGGTACCGCTCCTACCACGGCTCGACCGCGGCGTCCATCTCGGTCACGGGGGAGTTCCGACGGCGCTCAATCGAGAAGCTCCAGAAGGTCCCGGGCACGGTCTTCGCCCCGGACTGCTACTGCTACCGTTGCCCCTTCGGCCTGACCTACCCCGACTGTGATGTGGCGTGCGCCGACTACGTGGACTACCAGCTCTCCCGCGAAGGGGACGTGGCCGCGATGATCATCGAGCCCGTCGTGGGGACGAACGGCGTCCTCGTGCCCGTCCCGGAGTACCTTCCTCGCCTCCGCGAGATCACGAAGAAGCACGACACGCTCCTCATCGCGGACGAGGTGATGAGCGGTTGGGGACGCGTCGGCGAATGGTTCGCGGTCAACCGCTGGAACGTCATCCCCGACATCCTCACGACCGCGAAGGGGATCACCGGAGCGCAGGTCCCGCTCGGCCTCACCGCCACTACCGCGGCCGTCCACGACGCGTTCCGCGAGAGCTACTTCCCGCACGGGCACACCTACGAGGCGCACCCGCTCACCCTCACGCCCGCCGTGGCCGCGATCGAGGAGTACCGTCGCTTGAACCTCCTCGAGAAGTCCCGGAAGGATGGGGAGTACCTGCTCGCTCGCCTCCGCGAGATCCAGGAACGGCACCCCTGCGTGGGGGAGGTACGGGGAATGGGGCTGTTCGCGGCCGTCGAGCTCGTGAAGAACCGGACGACGAAGGAGCCGTTCAACACGGAGGACGACAAGATGGCAGGCCGGCCGCTCGTCGTCGAACAGGTCACCGGCGCGATGATGAAGGAGGGCGTCTTCTGCATCGGGTGGGTCTCCCACCTCGTGGTCGCGCCGCCGCTCATCGTGACGCGTGAGGAGCTCGACCACGGGCTCGAGGTGCTCGACCGCGCGCTCTCGGTCGCGGACGCGAAGGTGAGCCCGTCGCCCGCAGCCTGACGGCGGTCGGCCGTCAAAACCAGCGTGTTGTGACGACCTTCTTCCGGGTGTAGAACTCGATCCCGTCGCGGCCGGTGGCGTGAAGGTCTCCAAAGAACGACCCCTTCCACCCGACGAACGGGAACGGAGCGACCGGGGCCGGGACGCCGATGTTGATCCCCAGCATCCCCGCTTCGATCCGGTGGGTGAACTCGCGCGCGGCCTTCCCGTCCTGGGTGAAGATCGACGAGGCGTTGCCGAACCGGGACCGGTTCGCGACCTCGAGCCCTTCCTCGAGCGACTTCACGCGGATCACGAGGAGCACGGGACCAAAGATCTCCTCCTGGGCGATCGGCCACTCGGGCTTGACATGGTCCAGGAGGACGGGCGCGACGAAGAACCCGTTCGAGTTCGCGGGGACGTTCCCGCGGGCCACCAGCTTCGCGCCCGAGGCCAACCCGTCCTGGACCCACTTCAGGATCCGGTCCCGGTTCTCGGGGCGGATGACCGGGCCCATCTCGGTCTTGGGATCGCTCGCGGGGCCCACGACGAGCGTCCGGACAGCCTCGGCGAGGGCCTCCACGAGCCGGTCCCCACTCGGTTCGACCGCCACGACGACGGAGCCCGCGAGGCACCGCTCACCGGCCATGCCGCAGGCGCTCGAGATGATCGCCGACACCGTGTGCTTGAGCTCGGCGTCTGGCATCACGATCATGAAGTTCTTGGCACCCGCGAGCGCCTGGACGCGCTTCCCGTGGGCGGACGCCGTCGTGTAGATGTGCTTCGCCGTGGGCGCCGAGCCCACGAACGACACGGCGTCGATGCCCGGGTGGGTCAAGATCGCGTTGACCGCATCGAAGTCCCCGTGCACGATGTTGAACACCCCGGGAGGAAACCCGGCCTTCTCGAAGAGGGCCGGGAGGAGCGACGGGGAGAGCGGGTCACGCTCGGACGGCTTCAGGAGGAACGCGTTCCCGCAGACGATGGCGAATGGCGTCATCCACATCGGGATCATCACCGGAAAGTTGAACGGGGTGATCCCGGCCACGACGCCGACCGGTTGCCGGATCAGGGTCGTGTCGATTCCCTTGGCGACGTCCTCCGAGAAATACCCCTGCATGGTCGTGGGGGCGGAGGCCGCGACGTCGGTGGCCTCGATGGCGCGAAAGACCGACCCCCGGGACTCCTCCAGGGTCTTCCCCTGCTCGCGGGTGATCGAGCGGGCGAGTTCCTCCGAATGCTCGTCGAGGAGGTGCCGGAAGGCCAACATAAGGCGCGCACGGTCCGACACCGGGACGTCTCGCCACGTGAGGAAGGCCTTCCGGGCGGCCCGAACCGCGAAATCCACGTCCTCGGCATTCGAGCGCGGGACCCGGGCGATGACCGACCCGTCCGAAGGGTCGAACACGTCGAGCCGCCCGGTCGCCCGCGGGTGGACCCAGGCGCCGCCTACGTAGTTCTCGAGGTCAATCAATTCGGGCATGGACACCTTTCGATCGGAGCCCATGGGGGTTTTGACCGTGGCGGGGGGAGCGTCCTCTGACGGCTAACGGCCTCCCTTGACGGAGCCTATTTGTAGCCCTCTCCAACTGCAACGGTCGTCCGGGGCCCCTCGTGGGATTCCCGACAGGAGTTGTGGTATGGCGGACCCTCGTTTCGAGTCGGCGTACGCCGAATATGAGCGGCGGACCCCCAAGTCGCGGAAGCTGTGGGAGGAGGCCCGGAAATGGAGCCCCCTCGGGGTCCACTCCAACTACCGGTTCCTGGATCCGTACCCGTTCTACGTGCACCGTGCCAAGGGGGTCCACCTCTGGGATGCCGACGGGAACGACTACCTCGATTTCAACATGGGATTCGGTTCGCTCCAGAGCGGGCACGCCCACCCGAAGCTGGTCGAGGCGCTGAGCCGCCAGCTCGAGAACGGCAGCATCTACGGCTACGAGTGGGAGCGAACCCCGGAGGTCTCCGAACGGGTCTGCCGGCGGTACGGCATGGCCCAGGTCCGGTTCAGCACGACCGGCCTCGAGGCGACGCACCACGCGACCCGTTTCGCCCGGGCCTACACCAAAAAGCGGTACATCCTCAAGTTCGAAGGGTCGTACCACGGCTCGCACGACACCCTCCTGGTCGGTGTGAAGCCGCGTCTTCAGGTCGCCGGGCCCCACGACCACCCGAAGTCCGCGCCCGCCTCCCCGGGCATCCTTTCCGAGGTTTCGGAGAGGACCCTGATCGCCCCGTTCAACGACCTCGAGTCGACGCGGAAGATCGCGCTCGAGCACAAGGACGACCTGGCGGCGATCATCGCCGAGCCAATCCCCATGAACATGGGGTTCATCCTCCCGGACAAGGAGTTCTTCCCGGGCCTGCGCGAGCTGTGCGACCAGCTTGGCACGCTCCTCATCTTCGACGAGATCAAGACCGGCGCCAAGTATCCTCACGGGGCGGCGGGCCGGGTCGGGGCCCATCCCGACATCATCACGCTCGGGAAGTCGATCGCCTGCGGCGTTCCCCTCTCGGCCATCGCGGCCAGAGCCGGCATCCTCGACGAGGTCGGCCCCCGCAAGGTGGCGCACGCTGGGACGTACAACTCGAACCCGCTCTCGATGGCCGCCTGTATTGCCTGCCTCGATTACATCCTCACCGACGAGGCGCTCGAGCGTTCCACTCGCCTTAACATGCGGCTCGCGAAGGGGTACGGGGAGGTGCTCAAGGACGCCGGCGTCACCGCCCATGTGGCGGCGGACGGCGTTTCCGGCACGGTCTTCTTCGCCGACCACCCCGTGCGCAACTGGAGGGACTTCCTTACGGTGGACGGCGACCGCTCGATGCTCTACTACTACCTCTCGCTCAACCGGAACCTCATCGCGAGCGGGACCGGCCCCGACGAGCAGTGGACGATCTCCGTCCAGCACACGGAAGCGGACGTCGACCGGCACCTCGAGATCCTCGGCCAGGTCGCCAAGCAGCTCGTGGGCACCCCGCAGGCCGGAGAGATCGAAGAATCGGTGTAGGTCTCCGACCCGCTACCGGCGGGAGGTCATCGGCCGGACGACCGTCCCTTCGCTCCGCCGCGCGGCCGACGGGAGTCCGCTCGCCGCTGGATGAGCATCTCCTCGACCGTTCGCCACGGACCGCCCGCACGCTGCCTCTTGAGAGCGTGCCATCGGAAGGAATCGGGCCGGATATCCGAAAAGACCCAGCGTTCGGTGCGCACGCCTCGACCCTCCTCCTGTAGGATGATCTTGCTGCCAACCTTTCGCCCGATGAACCGACGCACGGCTTTCTGGCGGGGGGCAATCCACGTGCTCCGCCAAGCACCCAGATGGGGGTCGTAGTATCGAATGGTCGTGCCCCAGGGAATCAAGCGATGGGTCCTAGGATGGATCGACCCCCAAACATCCTGGATGGCCCGCCCCTCGAGAATCCAGTTGAAGTGGGCCTCTCCGGGCGCGCGCAAGCGCGACAGCGGATATCGGTGTTCGACGATGTCCCAGCGGCCGACGAACTGCCCGAACAGGCGGAGCTTCCCGCGAAGATCGCTCGCCGGGCCATGGGCGGGGAGTCCTTCGATTCTCCAATCCCGGGCCGGCTTCGGGTTGGCCTTCCGTGGGTTCGACATGGGCTCCCAATCAAGGGACAACCGAGGTAAATCTGTTGTTAGTTCCGCCCCGGTGAACCTTGCGGACCACCGAGGACCCGGATCGTTTCGAAGGTAGTTTTCCGGGATGGCTCTGAGGCGGAAGTACCCTTAAGTCAACGCGATGGGCTGGATGGCGCCGAGGCAAGCCAATGGTGGACGCGGTTCATCTCGAATGGTTCGACCAAGTACCCTGTTCGGTGACGGTTTGCGACAAGAGCTACAAGATTCTGTACCTGAATGACCGGTCCGCGGAAGTGAATGCCACGGACGGAGGGAAGGGCCTCGTCGGAAAGAACCTGATGGACTGCCACCCGGCGGAAGCCCAGGAGAAGCTCAGGAAGGTGATGGCCTCCGGCCGGCCCAACGTGTATACGATCGAGAAGAAGGGCGTCAAGAAGATGATCTATCAAGCCCACTGGAAGAAAAGGGGACGCGCGGCTGGACTCGTGGAGATAACCTTCGAGCTTCCCCGCGACCTGCCGAACTTCGTAAGGACCTGAACCTCCCCTTGGGGCGTCGTGGTCTTCCCCTGTCAGGGGCGAGAACACTCAGCCAAGAGGTGCCTTCTTAGAGCCCGGAAGGGTTCTTTGCCGTCCATGAAGGATCAGCCTCCCGCGCAGAAACTCCTGATGAAGAATCGCCGAGTCCGGGTCTGGGAGATGGTCCTCGAGCCCGGGGAGACCTACCCCATGCACCGGCACCGGTACCCCTACCTCTCGATCATGCTCGAGAACGCCTCGGTCGTGATGACGGATGAAGAGGGGCGCAAGGAACGACTCAAGGTCCGGAAGGGGGATGTCGTGTGGAGGGTGCCGCCCGACGACCATTCGGTACAGAACGTCGGGCGGACCAGATTTCGAAACCGTTTGGTCGAGCTTTCCGGGGAGCGCGGGGTGAGCGGGCTTTCCGAACGGGACTTGTGGCTGTTCCAGCGGCCCCCCAGTCGATGGTGACATGACCGCCTAGGCGCAAGTCATGGACATCGGCGGCCGTGTCGCAACAACTATACCGCTCGTTCCGATTCCCATCCGCAGCGGCGCAGAATCGGCGGAAGAGGGAGCCATGGAACAAATCCAGGTCGGGCGTTGGCTGTTCTGGGCCGGCGTTTTGATGCTTGTCGGGACCATCGTGCTCTCCGAGGTCTTCGGCCAGCAGTCCAACCCACCCTACGGCACGGGTTGGGACTTCATCCCGGTCCTCATCATCCTCTCGCTCATACTGCTGCTCGCGAGTGTAGTCTCCGGGAACCGTCTCGACCCGGTCGCACGGGATGAACCGAGCGATTCTCCGACCGGAAGTCGATGACCGGACCCACGCCAATCCCCTCGGGCCCAGCGCGCCGACGCGGAGCTGGCGATCGACGGCACTTGTCGCGCTCTCGAAAAGTCGATCTCGCCTTACTGATCGGTTGCTCGTTCGCCGTCGCGATCGGTCTGCTGGTGTGGACCGGTGTCGTGCCTTCCGTCCTCTATCCCTCCACTCCGACCCGCTGGTCGCTCGATGTTCCCACGTGTACGTACGCCGGCCAGACCCTACCGTCCGTCCAGCACGCCTTCCCCCTGTGGGCCACGGTTCACGTTCAGTGGACCGCCACGGGGGGTGATGTTTGGTACCTGGTCTCGGCGAGGGGGTTCACTCCCATTTCCCAAATCGGGACCAACGGGAGCGGGTCGTTCGTTTCGGACTCCTACCCGCTCGCCTTCTGGGCCTTGGACGCGTTGCCGCCGAACGGGACCAGCTGCCCATCGATCCTCGTCACTACGACGGTGACCTACACACTTTGAACGCGCCGACGGAATCGCGATGCCGGCGAACCGATGCCGTTGCACGTAAGAGGGATTATCGGACCGCAGCCCGCCCCCGAGCGTCCCTCCGTTCCCGGGCATAGCCCCAAACGGGTTGAGCTCACCGACGCGGACGAGCGTGTGACTGCCGGGCGACTCGCGGAGCTCCGCCCCGGTGTGAAGGCCGCGTGAGCCGTGGCCGCGACATCCGGGGTCGGGCCGAGACACTCGTGCGCGACCGGCGCACGGCGTCGCTGGTCCACGCGAGATCCGGAGTCACGAAGGGGATGCTCCCGGCGGGATTCGAACCCGCGTTACGGCGTCGAAGGCGCCGAATCCTTGACCGGACTAGACTACGGGAGCGCTCCCGGCTCGCCCCCTGAACCGCGTTCCCCTTTGAAAGGTTCCGTCACACGGCGCCCACCTGAACGGGGTCGACGTTTGGCGGTCCGGCCAACCGAATCGTCTCGAGCGCGGGGACGGGATTTCCGTCAGCTCGATGGCGGATCTTCGGGGGTGCCCCTCGTCGTTGTGGGAGTCTCAAGAGCGTAGGGTGTGTATCGGTGGCGGGGCAAGTACTCCGATCGTCGTTGTCCCGTGAGGGCGTAGACGGTCTTCTCCCCTACTTTGCAGGCGTTGTCGGCGATCCGCTCGAAATGGCGCGCCACGAGCAGGTCGGCCGCGAGTCGGGACGTGTCGTTGGCCTTCGATCTCAGCTCCCGTAGGATGATCCGGTTGGCATCGCGGTGGAGCTGATCGACCTCATCATCCCTCCGAAACAGCTCGCGAGCGAGGTCCGCCCGATCGTGACCGAGGGCCTCGAGGGATTGAAGAACCATCGACTCAACCACGGTGTCCATCCGGTCGAGAACCTCTCGGACTTCTTCGGGTTCTTTGGGTGGGCCGGCCGTCGTGATCCGGGCCATGTCGAACCCGAGCCGGCCGACCCGGTCGAGGTGGGTGGTGATCTTCAGCAGACCGGCGGCGGTCCGTAGGTCCCCGGCCGTGGGTTGGCGAAGAACGAGGAAGGCAATGGCGGCATGCTCGATGTCCTCGTCGAGTCGGTCGAGCTCGGTGCCCCGGTCGAGAACGGCTTGCGCGGCCGTGAAGTCCCCCGCGTTGAACGCGCGCCACCCGTCATGGACCATCCCAAGCGCCCATTCGCCCATCGCGACGGCGCGAGCCTTCAGTTGGCGGATCTCGAGGTCGTAACCGCGTGGTCGTCCCGTATCGGCGAGCGGATCGCTGTTCATCCGAACCTTCCCGTGATGTAGGATTCGGTCAAGCGCTCCTTTGGCCGTTCGAAGAGATCTTCGGTCGGACCGAACTCCACGAGCTTTCCGAGGTAGAGGAACGCGGTATCGTCGGCGACCCGAGCCGCCTGCTGCATGTTGTGGGTCACGATGATGAGGGTGTAGTCGTGCTTGAGCTGGGCGATGAGCTCCTCGATCTTCGCCGTGGCGATGGGGTCGAGGGCGGAGCAGGGCTCGTCCATCAGCAGCACCTCGGGGTTGGCCGCGAGCGCACGCGCGATGCACAGGCGCTGCTGTTGGCCGCCGGACAGCGAGGTCGCGGCGGCGTCCACGCGATCCTTCACTTCGTCCCAGAGAGCTGCCTGCTTGAGGGATCGAAGGACCGCCGCGTCCAACTCCTCCCGGGACGGCCGCCCGTTGAATCGGAGAGGTGCCGAGACGTTGTTGTAAATCGACATCGTGGCGAACGGATTCGGTTTCTGGAACACCATCCCGACCCGACGACGCACGGCGGTCGCGTCGAGCAGGTACAGGTCCTCGCCGTCCAAGAGGACGCTGCCCTCCACCCGGGTTTTCGGTCCCGTCTCATGTAATCGGTTGAGGCAGCGGATTAGCGTGGTCTTGCCGCACCCGGACGGTCCGATAATCGCCGTGGCTTTCCGGTCGGAGAACTTGAGGTTGATGTCCTGGATCGCCCGGGTCGCTCCGTAGAAAGCGTTGAGGTTCTGAACCTCCATCTTCGTGGGGGAATCGTCGGAGAGCGCCAACCCTACTCACCTCGCATGCGACGCGCCATACGATCAAGGGTCATCCGTGAGACGACACTGAGCACGAGGATAAGCACGAGGAGGAGAAGAGCCGCACCCCACGCAAGGGCGATCAAGTTCTGGTCCGGGCTCGTGGCTCCCTCGTAGATCCAGAGCGGCAATGCGCACCCCTCCTGCGTGATGCCCTGCAGCGGGTGTTCACAGCCGTTGCCGAGCAGGATCAAGAGAGGAGCCGCTTCCCCGGTGGCGCGGGCCACGGACAGCAGTATGCCCGTCACGATGCCCGGGAGGGCGGAAACCAGTACGATCCGTAGGGTGACCTTCCACCGGGAGATGCCAAGAGCGAGGGCGGCCTCCCTCACGGAGTTCGGCACCGTCCGAAGGGCCTCTTCGCACGTCCGCGTCACAATCGGGACCATGATTACGGCGAGCGCGAACGACCCCGACAGGGTGCTGAAGACGATGCTCGGGTAATAGATCACCAAGAGGGCATAGACGAACGCCCCCACCACGATGGAAGGCACACCCGAGAGCACATCCGCGACCAATCCGATGATGCGGGCTGACCGGCGCTCGCCCCCGAACTCGACCGCAAAGATCGCCGCGCCGACCCCGATCGGTACCGAAAAGAGGGCTGAGAGACCCATGAGGAGTAGGGTCCCCTCGATGGGCACGACGAGCCCTCCTTGGTGGCAGGTGACCCCGGGATGGGGGGTGCACGGATAGGGGATTCCCTGGGTGAAGAGCGCCACGTTGAAGACGGGCCCTCCCAACGACACGACCTGGTAGATCACCGCGACGAGGGGGACCATGATCGCCACGATCGAAAGCCCCGTCAGCACGGTCATGCCGTTGCTGAACACCTTCCGGCGCGCAGCGCGGTCGAACTTCATTCGGCCCCCACCCCCCGGCCGGCTTGGAAGCGCGCGAGAATGAAGCGAGCGCCGAGGTTGATCGCGAGAGTGATCAGGAGAAGGATGAGAGCCGCCTCGAGAAGCGCCGGGACCTCGTTCGGGCTCGCCGCCTCAAAGAAATCGTTCGCAATGAGGCTCGCGATGGTTTGCCCTTGGGAGAAAAGGGAGGTCGGAAGGACGTTGTTGTTCCCGATGACGAGCGTGACCGCCATCGTCTCTCCGAGCGCGCGACCGAGCCCGAGCACGATGCCGGCGATGATGCCACTGCGCGCGTACGGAAGGACGGCCCTCCGCGTGACCTCCCAATCGGTCGCGCCGATGCTCAGGGCCGCCTCTTTCTGGCTTCGAGGGACGGCCGCGATGGAGTCCCGACTGATCGCGGTGATCGTCGGTATGGCCATGACGGAGAGAACCAGACTCGCCGTGAGCACATCGAGTCCGATGGGATTACCTCCAAACAAGCCCGTCCATCCAAGGTATCGGGCCAGCACCGGCTCGACGTCGTCCCGCATGATAGGGACGATGACAATGAGCCCCCAGAACCCGTAGACGATGGAAGGAATAGCGGCCAGAAGCTCAATCAGCTGCCCCACCGGAGCCCGGAGCCAGCCTGGCGCTTGCTGGGTCAGGAAGATGGCCGCTCCTATTCCGAGCGGGATGGCAATCAAGAGCGCGATGGCACTCGTGACCAGAGTCCCGACCGCGAACGGCACGATCGTGTAGATGTTCGATTCGGGGTTCCAGACCCGGTTAGTGAGGAACGAGAACCCATAGGCTTGGATCGTGGCCCTCGACCCGTAGACCAGAACCACCACCAGGGCCACCATCAAGGCGGCGACCGCGGCGGTCGCGAGCAGGGTCAAGATCAGGAAGATACGATCCCCCCACCTCGAGACCCGAGGGGTCCCACGCGAGGAGGGAGAACGGAAGGGGTTGCGCAGGCTCATTTCACGATGCCCTAGACTCGTGGCGTGAACCGTTCTCCGTTAACTTGTCGGTACACACGCGGTGAGTGTTGCCCCGTTGTACGTCAGCGAGTTGACGGTCGCCAAGTCAAAAGTCGCGGCGGTGCTGGACAACGGGATGTAGTAGAGCGGTGCCGAGTACGACTGACCGGTCGCGCTGACGATCCATGCCAGGAAGTTCACGAGGTTCTGGGCCTTGCTCTGCGTGTAGGACGAACCGTAGGCTACCCCGAGGTCCTTGTACACGAACAAGTAGGTGAACGTCGCCATCGGATAGTCGTGCGCTCCCGGGGCGTTCAGTACGGAAACGTTGTACCAATCGCCAGTCGCCGCGGGGAAGGTCGGGTTCGCGTCCTTAATCGCCGACTCGATGTTCGTGACGTTGGCCACGACGTAGTTGCCCGACGGGTTCTGCACGGCCCCGAAGGCCACACCGTTCGTCAGCGCGTAGTTGATGTCGACATACCCGATGGCATCCACCGTGCTCTTCACCGTCGCGGTGACGCCCGAGTTTCCCTTCGACCCGACTCCGCCGGGCCAGTTGATGGTGGTGGAGTGACCGAGCGTGGTTGCCCATGTCGTGTTCGCGGTCGAGAGGAAGCTCGACCAGACGAACGTCGTGCCGCTCCCATCCGACCGGTGGACGACCACGATGGCCGCGTTCGGCAGGGTGACGCCCGGGTTAATCGTCTGGAGCGCCGTGTTGTTCCAGTTCGTGATGCCCCCGAGATAGATGGCCGCGAGGATCTGGCCGGTGAACTTCAGCGTAGGGCTCACGCTGGGCAGATTGTAAATCGGTACGGCGGCCCCGGCGGACTCCGGAATCGTAACCACTCCGGGAGACGGGATGGCGGCGCGCTGGGCCGGGTTCAGGGGGGCATCCGAGGCCCCAAAGTCGACCGTCTTGGACGTGATATCACTGATGCCCGCTCCACTGCCGACGCTCGCGTAGTTTACGGTGCTCGCCGTGTACGCGAGGGACCACGCGATCATCAACGGTGCGACCAACGTCGACCCGGCGCCGTTCAGCGTCGCCGCCGTCGGAAGTGTGCATCCGCTCGACGTCGACGCTGAGCTGCTGGTCTTGAACCAACCCGCCGCCCAGCCGGCGCCGACGATGATGACGATGACCACCACGACTGCAATCACCGCGTAGAGGCCCGTTCGGCTCTTTCCTTTGCTCCGGACGACCGTTTCGCCCGGAGGGTTTGCGCTATTCCCGCTCGTACCGCTCATCTTCTTTGTTCTCCTTGCTTTCCATCGCCGACGGTCACGGCCGACCCCCGACGGAGGGCCCCCAAAGGAGACCTCCGAAAGGCCGACCGTCACGCGTCGGGGCGCGCACCGCGGACCCCGTGAGGTTCGAGTCATCTCTTTCAAGGGGGTCACTCCGGCCTGGGGCCAGCGACCCGGCTGACGGTTCTTCGGCGCGACGCATCAACCGACGGACCCGGGGAGGGGTAATATAGACAATCTCGGTAGAATATAGTGATATACATTCTCCACGGTAATATCTATAGAAGGGCCTCCGTGGCGGCGGGGCCCTGTGCCGCAATCCTTTCCGATGACGCGGGGTTCCGTACGCCTAACTCCGGCCCAAGGCGAACCGCGGGGCGGTCATCCGCGGGCTCGGTCGGATCGCCCAGGGTCTCTCCGTGAACGCTCTATACCTTTGGACCCCTTTCCGCTTCCACGACGCGCTGGCTGGTCCGATTCGGGTACGACGGGGCGGCCTACCACGGTTGGGCCCGACAACCGGGCCAAAGGACGGTGGAAGGAGAGATTCTCCGGGCCGTCGTGCGACGGGGAGTCGCTCCGTCCGCGGTGTCGGCGAGGATCCAAGTGGCGAGCCGGACCGACCGGGGTGTGAGCGCGGTCGGGAACGCGCTCGTCCTTACCTCCGTGCTTCCTCCAACCGCGTTGCTTCGGGTCCTCAACGGGATCGAACCCGACATCGTCTTTACCGCCGCGACGGCGGTGCCTGAGTCATTTCGGGTCCGGGCGGCGATTCGTCGGGTCTACCGCTACTTTCAGCCCGCGGATGGGCATGACTTCCAGAAATGGCAGGAGGTGGCCCCTCGGTTCTCCGGCCAAGTAGACGTTCGTTCGTTCGGCCGGGCCGTGCCGGCCGGTGCCCCGGTCTGGCGGACCGTCGAATCCGTAACTGTCACCCCGCACCCCGGAGGGGCGATGGTGGAGGTCCGAGCTCCATCTTTCGTGTGGGGGATGGTGCGCAAAGTCGTGGCGACGCTACGCGAGGTCGATGCCGGCCGGATCTCCATCGATCGCCTCGAGGCGGCTTTGCACGGCCGGACACGGTTGACCCTTCCCATGGCCGAGCCCGAGCCTCTCGTGCTGTGGGACGTCGAGTACCCTCTCACTTGGGAGCACACTTGGGCCGGACCGAACCGACATCAACTCGCGTGGGAGAAAGCGGCTCGGGACAATCTCTGGGCACGCCGGGAGTTCCTCGACGCGTTCTCGACACTGCCATCCCCCCGAAGGGGATGACCCGTCGGGCAGGGTCGGACGCGCGCTACCCGACCCGCTCCCAGCGTTCGAGTTTCTGGACCGCGCTGAGCGTCGACCCGCGCTGGATTTCCTCCCGAACACGGTTCTCGTGCTCGAGCACGTCCAGAGCGCGGTTCGCGACCTCCTGCGCCCGTTCGCGCGGGACGACCACGACCCCGCTCACGTCTACCACGATCCAGTCGCCCGGCCGGACCCGCTGGCCGCCGACCGTGACCTCGACCCCGATCTCCCCGTGACCCTTCGGTTCGCCGGCGTTCGAGCTCACCGACCGGGAGAACGCGGGGAACCCTATCTCGAGAATCGTGTCGAGGTCGCGGATGGCTCCGTCGACGACGACGCCCGCGATGTGACGGCCGTGCGCTGACCAGCTCGCCAGCTCCCCCCAGACCGCGGTCGTCCCGCCTCCGGCATCGACCACGATGACATCCCCGGGGCCGGCGCGATCGACCGCTTCGACCGGCTTCGCCCAGTCCCCGTCGCGGGTCACGACGGTCACGGCGGTCCCCACCATGCGAACGGACGGGCCTTTGAGGTGCGGAAGGAGGCCATGCATGGCCCCCTGTCGCATCATCGCATCCGTCACGTTCGGGCTCGACACCTTCAGGAAGGCCACCCGGAGGTCCTCGCCTCCGTAGCGACGGAAGTGTTCGCTCGTGACCTCCTTCTGAGTTCGGATCGCCTCAGCGATCCGTTGGGTCGCCTCGACCATCTTGGGGCTCTTCGTGATCGCTCCCCCGACGATGAGGATCCGGGCGCCGGCGCGTACCGCCTCCGCGACGCTCTCACTCGTGAGACCACCGGCGACCGCGACCGGGATGGGGGAGGATTTCGCGAGCTCTCCAAGCACGGCGAACGGCGTCTTCCCCGCCATTTGCATGTCGATCCCGACGTGCCAGCAGACGGCCACCGCGCCGAGCTCGGCGACCCGCTTCGTCCGCGCCACCGGGTCCGCGACCCCGAGCAGGTCGACCATCACCTCAGCGCCGTATAGCTCTCCGCCCCGGACCGCGTCCGCGATGGTGTCGTCGTCCGCGGCGCCCAGGACCGTGACGATGTCGGCCCCCGCCTTCGCGGCGATCTCGACCTCGAAAGCGCCGGTATCCATCACCTTGAGGTCCGCGACGATCAGGTGGTCGGGAAATGCCTTCTTGAGCTCCCGGACCGCGTCCAGGCCCTCGCTCTTGATGAGGGGGGTTCCCGCCTCCACCCAGTCCGCTCCCCCTTCGACTGCCTCGCGCGCCGCGGGGAGGGCGCGGGAGAGGTTCTCGAAGTCGAGGGCGACCTGGAGGACCGGACGGTCGAGTCGCATGTCCTACCGAGAGGGCGGGCGATATTAACCGTGCCAGGGCTTCGGCCCGCCGTGCGGCGCCCACCCCGGGGGTCGGTTCGGCTCGTCCATGGCGACGCGCGCAAGCTGGACGGGATCCCGAGCGGGTCAGTCCATCTGGTCCTCACGTCGCCTCCGTACCCCATGATCCCGCAATGGGACGGGCTCTTCCGCGCCCTCGGGGCGACCGACTACACAGGAATGCTCCGAGTGCTCGCCGACGCGTGGGCCGAGTGCCAGCGCGTTCTCGTGCCCGGCGGGATCCTCGCGGTCAACATCGGCGACGCGCTCCGCTCGGTCGACGGGGAGTTCCGCCTTTGGCCGAACCCGGCCGAGACGTTCGTGTCGGCCTCCCGCCTCGGCCTCGTCCCGCTCCCGTACATCCTCTGGAAGAAGCCCACCAACCGCCCGAACGCGTTCCTGGGCTCGGGGTTCCTGCCGCCGAACGCCTACGTGACCCTCGACTGCGAGTACGTTCTCCTCTTCCGGAAGGGAACGCTCCGCCGTTTCCCGACCCACGACGCCGCCCGGCTCGCCAGCCGGTTCTCGCGCGAGGAACGGGACCGCTGGTTCAGCCAGGTCTGGACCGACATCCGGGGCGCCCGGCAGGACTCTGCGCGCGGGAGGAGCGCCGCCTTTCCGCCCGAGCTCGCCGAACGGTTGGTGCGGATGTTCTCGGTCGAGGGAGATACGGTGCTCGACCCGTTCGCCGGGACCGGCACGACCCTCTGGGCCGCGACCCGTTGGGGTCGGGACGCGATCGGAGTGGAATGGGACCGCGGCGCCTACCGTGCCCTCGAGGCAAGCGCGCGAGCGCAGGGGTTCACGTCTTCGACTCGAGCGTCGGGTCGGGAGAGGGCGAAGGGGAGGGCCGGGCGCGGTGAGCGATCTCCTCGTCCACGGCGAGCTTGAGGTACCGGAGCGCCGAGGCGTTCAGTCGGTCCATGTGGAGCAGCAGGTAGTGCAGGTAGAGCCGCTCCGGGCGGTGCGAAGGCCCCGGGAGCCGGCCGGGGAGAGGGCGGTGTCGGTCGATCGTCTCGGCGTGGTTCTCGTGGTCCGGTCCGTGGAACTCGCGCCCGGTCGGGCCGACCAGGGGGGGATAGAGGCGGTCGACCGGGTCGTACCATTCGTTCGGGGGCCTCGAGGAGAGGGGCGGTTCCGGGGGAACCTCCACAATCCTTCCCTTCAGGTACGGATGGACCGGTCGTTCGGGGTCTTGGAGCTCTCCGATAGGCCGACCGGCAACGTTCTCCACGATCGTCTTCAGGCTCCAGCTCGTCCGGCGGCGCGGCGGGCCTTCGATCGTCGCGTCCGCGCCCACGTTCCTCGTCCGGCTCGCGGACCCCTATAAACCTCCCTTTGGAGCGGCAGCGGAACGGTCCGGGGTCGCTCGGGGTCGACCCAAGGTCGCCTCGAGGAACTCGTACTCGGGGGTCGACGCGACGATCGCCAGAGGCAGGTGGAGTTCCCCGACCCTCCAGAGCGATTCGGAGTACCCGGTCTCCCTCGGGAGGCGCGCCCGCGGCAGCCACTCGGCCTCAGCGCCGGTGAGTCCGAAGAACGCCCGTGTCTCGGCCGAGACCTCGGGGAGGCGCAGGAACGCGGTCGCATACAGGTTCCGGAGGAGGGACCGTCCGGCCGGCCGGACAAGGAAATCGTCCGGACTTTGCGAGAGGACCAAAAGCCCCGCTTCGAAGTGCCGCACGTGCCGCACGATCCGGTCGAGGAACTCTTCGGTCGTCGCGTGGCGGGCGAGAAGGTGCGCTTCATCGACAAGGAGCAGCTTGCCGCCCGTGCGGTCGGCCAATCGCCCGTACGCCCAGTCGAGGACGTACGTGAGGTGGAACGGCAGTTGATCGTCGGGCACTCCCTGGAAGTCGACCGACACGACCATTTCGGTGGGGCGTGCGGTCGTCGGCCCGTCCAACGCTCGGAGCGAACCCGACCGGAACACCTCGAGCAGAGTCGCCAGGCGGGACGCCGTCCCGCCCCGGTCGACCACTCGGTCCCGAAGGTCTCGCAAGGTCGGCACGTCGGGTCCTCGCTCGTAGAGTTGCGTCACGGTCGCGTCGAGCTCGGCCGACTCCTCGTCCCGAAGGCTCGGGAAGAGGGCACGCAGCATCGTTCCGACCCGGGCGGCCTTCTCCCGTCGGTCGTCGCGGGTTGTCACCGGGTCGAGCGGGTTGAGCCTCCCCCCGACCCCATCCGCGACCCGGATGACGGAACCTCCGAGAGCTTCGACCAAGGTCGAGTACTCCCCGAGGGGATCCAATATCGCGATGGACGTGTTTGGTCGTAGCCACCGGGTCCTCAGCAGCGTCAGCGCCGCCGCGAACGACTTGCCTGCCCCGGTCGTACCGAAGATACCCCAGGAGTGGCTCGCGTGAGACCAGCGGTCGACGAAGACCGGGCTCGCGTCGGAAAGCGCGAGACCGAGGAGAATCCCTCCCGACTCCAAGACCGTCTCGTCCCCGAACGGGAAGAGCGAGGCGAGCCCATCGGTCGGCAAAGTGTGCCAGTACCCCGCGGGTCGTGGCTCGGCGGCGGACAGGTCGGGCGGGAGAAGCGCTTCGCGAACCTCGTACCGAGGGACGCGCGACCGGAACCCGATGGCGGAGAGCCGTTCGGAAAGGCGCGTCCTTTTCGCCTCGACGTGCGGCCGGGTCGGAGCGAGGACGACGAATCGAAGTCCGACCTTCCAGAGTTCCTGAGTCCGCCGGGCGACCGCGCGACCGAGTTCTTCGGCGCTCGCGCGCTCCACCTCGAGCTCGGCCGTCTGCCCTCCGTTGCCTCCCGTGGCGAGCTCCGCCTCGGCCACGGCCCTGGCCCCGTGCAGGAGCTCGAGGGCGTTCGCGGACGGGATCCGGTGGGCTTCCACCGAGAGCTCGAGCGTCTCATTGGTCGGGAGGATGCGGCTGAGGAACCCGAAAGGGACCTCCGGGGGGAACTGCCGAACTAGGAGTGGAGCGCGGTAACTTCGACCGACGCGCCAGAAGGTCGGCGCTTCGACGGGAGCGCCCGACGAGACGGTACCGGTCATGGACGAGAGAACACCGGGGAACGAAGGGTGGAGCGGGTTCGCTCGGTCACAAAGAGCGGGACGAGGCTCCCGGCCAGGAGGAGACCACGAAAGGGGGCAAGGAGTGGGGGAGAAGCGAGGAATCCTAGGGAGGCGGCCGCGAGAACGCTGAGCGCCACGGCCGACCCGGTGCCGAGACCGTTCCGGGTGAGGGAACCCTGCCGTCGGGCAAGCGAGACCCAGCCTGCCAAGGCGAGAGCGGCGAGGGTCGCCGTCGGCGCGACGAGGAGCGGGACCAACACCGAAAGGGATCCGCAGACGACCGCCGATCCGACCGCGGCGCCGAACGCCTCGAACTCGAAGAGGGGAACGACGCGCGCGCCGTCGGTCATGCCCCGGTCAACTCCGCGGGCCAGCCGAACCGATGCGCGGCCTCCGCTAACGCCCGGTCCCGGAGACGGGTCGGTCGGAGGCCGAGGGTGGCGAGCCGCTCGACGAGGTTTGCGACCCTCCCCTCCAAGCGACCGATGGCGTCCGCGTCCGCCTCGAGCGTGCCGAGGACGAAGTACACCCGACGGAGGAGCCGACGACGACAGAGCAGGGAGACCAGTTCGGAGTACCCCGATAGCGCTAGAGCCTCCCGGCCGGTTCCCGGGGGACTCCCCGGTCGAACGGTCTGAGAGCGGATCGGCGCGGTGGTAGCGAGAAACGAGAAGCTTGCGTCCGTGGAGCGAAGCAGTTCACGATAGAGCTCGAAACGGCGGGCGACTTCGTCCGGTGGCAGGTACGCCATGGGCGTGCCGCCGGTGCGAACGACGGCCACGTAGCGGTGGGACGCCAGCTGGAGGAACCCCTGGCGGACGAGAGGCCGGGAGGACGGGTTCTTCACGACTCTCCTCGGGCCCGTGGAGCGGAGCTTCCAAGACACGAACGCGAGCGCCCTTTCGTCAACGGCCCGTCCGTCCGGGCGCCACACCGATACGGCGAAGCCCACCAGTACCACCGGGAGCCACACCCACGGGCTCGCGAACGGGGACAACAGCGCCCCCGTCGCGGCGTAGGTGACGAACTTGAGCGCATCGCGAGAGGAAGGGAACGGTCCAAGTCGCATCCGACGATCCAGTCGTTCGGGAAGGCCGATAACGGGGGGGCCGCCTTCGGGTTCGGCCATCTCATTTCGACCCTCCGGGGTGCAGTGGCGACTGGGGTGGAGGGCCGTTTTTTCCCGGTGAAGGTCCGACGTGCCGCATCAGATGCCAGGCCCCTTGACCCAGGAGCTCGCCGACCACAAGGGGGGCAGCCGCCGGGGCGGCCGCCGATCCGGCGACCCGGGTCGCTCCGGCGAACGCGCCCCCTGCGGCACTGCTCGTTCGCACTCCGCTCGCGGCCGGTCCGAACGTGGACGTAGCGGCGGAAGGCGCGAGCTGGAGCCCGCGCTGCGCGTTCGAATGGACGATGCCCGACGCGCCGCCGAAGCCGAAGGAAACGAGGGAGGTGCCGGCCAGCGAGAGAAAGAACGGGGAGGCTACCGCCACGGCGAGATAGGAGACCAGCATGACGGGATTCGGGCTCGCGACGGCGAGTTCGAGAGGAACGACCAGTACGCAAGGCAGGAACGCGAGCTCGCCGAAGAGCAGCCACCCCCTTCGGGCGAGGGGAGAGAGGGGGCGCAGGGGCCACAATAGCGTGAAGATCGGCAAAAGGACGAGCAGGACGGCCAGGACGGCGTCCCGTATCCCGACCGCGAGAAGGAGCGCGAACACCGTCGCGAACTCGACCAGGGAGAGCACGAACGCGAGCGCCCCGTTGTCCCACGAGAATGAGACCTGTCCCCAGCCGGCCAGGTTCACCCAGTGCTGCCAAGCCCCGCTGTCCCAGCCCGATACGATGGGGTAGAGGCTTCCCGCGACGCCGAGGATGGCGCCAGCGATCGGCACCGTGAAGTTCGCTCCGACCACGCCGAGGACGAGCCGGGGAAGGAGCCCGTCCAACGCGTCCGCCCACCGCGAAACGACCGAACGGGACAGGTAGAGGACCGCGACACCGAGAGCGACGAGCGCGACCGCCGGGTCGACCACGTTCGAGAGAACGAAACCCGAGAACCGGGCCGCCGTCGAGAGGTAGTTCACGCTGCCGCTCCCCGAGCCAAGGAGGGGAGGGAAGAGTGCGCCGGGTTGGAGTTCGGGAACGAGGAGGTTGTCGTACGTCGGCCCGATGATCGCCGTGATGATCGCCGTGAGGCCGGCGAAGAGCAGGAACAGGATGGTTTGGATGAGGTAACCCAAGTCAACGGAGGGGATCGACACCGTGGCCCTCCTAACTGCCCGTCAGAACCCAATGGGCGAGCCCGTAGAGGAGGCCCGTGACCGCCGCCATGAACAGCAACGTCCCGACCAGGGCGTCCCGGGCCCGGTCCTTGGCCTGGATCTTCTTCGTGATGTCGTTCGAGAACCAACTCAAGGCGACGCGAGCCCAGACGAGCGATAGGATCCCGCTGCCCGCGAGGGCCACCAGCTCGACCAGCCGATTGATCGATGCCGAGAAGTTGCTCACGGGAGTCGAAGGGGGCGTCGCGAAGGTCCGGACGCCGGGCGTCGGGGGGAGGGGGGAACGACCCCCCGGAATCGGCAGGACGGCCACGGCGATGAGTAGGAACACGATTGCCCGACGCCCTCCGGAAAAGGGTGTATCCCGATTGCCTACCGACCAGCGTCGGACGACCACGAGAGCACCTCCTCCCCGTCGGCTCCGCTCTCAGAGCAGACCGTGCCTTCCGAGACCAGTCGGTCGATTGTGGAGCGCACGACGGCGAGCGGAACCCCCGCCTCCTCGGCCAGGAGCTCGACCGTGAATCGTTCGGCTCCTTCGGCTGGCTCGATGATGCGCTTGAGTGTCGCCACAGGGTCGGGTCCGGGGACTTCGCGGCGTGCCTCTCTGGCTCGGCGCCGCACCAAGAGCATCATTGCCCCGGCGCCGCCCGCCGGAATGAGAACCGCCAGGAACCAGGTCGGATCGATCGTGGACGGGCCCGTCGAGTTGCCGGACGGTCCGGATCCCACGGAGGGGGGTGGAGAAGGGGTGGGAGGTGGAACGGTAGGGCCCGGAGGTCGGACCAGTACGACCGTTAGGTCGGTCCCCGCCGATCCGCCCAGAAGGTCTGTCACTGAGACCGCGATCCCCAACGACCCGTTCCCGTGCGTGGGGAACAGCCAACGGTACGTCCCGTCCGAGGGAACCGTTCGGTTCCAGGATTCGTTGTCGCTCGCGTTCACGCCTAGTTGGAGGGGTGGCTGTCCTCCCTGGATCGATAGGTTGACCGCGAGCGTTTCGTTGGGCGAGGACGGCCCCGGGCCGGCCGCGACCTCGACCGAGAGGGGAGGAACAAGCGGAACCACGAGACCCGTCTGCCAGGTCGCGTCGCATCCATCCGCCACTCCCGCCGCGACCGAAAGGTTCCCTTCTCGGGCGTACGACCCGCTCCAGGCGAAGGCGCCGACGTTCGGGAGGGTCCCGTTCCCGGCCGACCCGTTCGCGGGCGTGAGATTCGGAACTACCCACCAGGAGAACGGCGGGCAGCCGGAGAGCACGTCTCCACCGACCTCCGCGACCGCGCCGTAGGAAACGATAGAGCGGGCGCCGCTTGCGTTGGCGACAAGGGGAGGTTCGACCCGCACGGTCGCTGTGCCGTTCGTGTCGATGGCTCCAAGAGCGTCGCTCGCTCGAACCCCGATCACGTACTCTCCGGCGGTCCCAAGCGGGAGCGCAAGGACCCCACCTCCGTCGGAACCGACGGTCTCTGTGCCGCCCGACTGGTTTCCCGAAAGGTTCCAGGTCAGCGAGATTGGCAGGACCCCGCCGGAGAGGTGGACTTGCACGAGCGCGGTGCTACCGACCTCCCCAACCGGCGCGACGGGGTCCACCCAGACTTGGGGCGGGGCCACGACGTGCTCGTAGAGGACCACGCTCGCCGACGGCCCTCCGGGTTGGGGAGGGTAGGCACCGAAGAGGACCACCGCGGTCCCCGGCGCAGTGAACGTGCAGGAGAAGGCGGTCTCGTTGGGGATCGCGGGGGACGCCGCGGTCGGACCGACGGTCGCGTTCGAGCAATCGAACAGGGTGACCGTCCCCGCCGACTCCCCCTGGACGATCCCCGTGAACTCGACCGGCACTCCCACCTCGGCGACGTAGCTCGACGGTGTGATGGCCACCTCGAGGCCAGTTCCGACCGAGAGGGCCTCCGCGACCGAGACGTTGACGAAACTGCCCCCGGCGTCGGCCGCGATGACGGAAGGGACGAAGTTCCCGGCCGAGAACCGGTGGTCGACCGAGAACGGGCCCGATGCGGGAAGGGCCACGGTCGAATGAGTGCCGTCGCCCCACGTAACGTCCAGCGTGTACGGCGGCTCGCCCCCGGAGACCGTGCCCTCGAGGATGGCGTTGTCTCCGGGAAGAAGGGGGTTCGGGCCCAGCTCGACCCCCGACAACGACAGGGGAACAACGATCGAGACGTTCGCCCCGCTCGTCCGCTCGAAGACCGTCTCGTTCGCGCCGCAGTCGAGCACGGCACCCGACCGGACGGTCACGGCCACCGTTCCCGAGCCGAAGGAGTCCGCGGTGAACGTCGCGGACGGGCTGGTGGTGGCGTTCAGGAATCCCGTCGCGTTCCCGCGGCCGACCGACCAGCGGTACCAGAGCGGCGCCACGTGGCAGAGGGGAGATCCCGCGGACCAGACGGATTGGAGGGTGAGGTTGGAGCCGGTTCGCATCCCGTACGACGGCGGGTCGACGATGAGGTCGGCCCCCGACGCGTTGGCGGACGAATGAGGGGTCGTGTTCGCGAGGAACTCCGGGGTCACGGGACCGCCCGAATGTCCGACGGTCGCGAGGAGTAGCCCCACGAGCAGGACCGAGTCCACCGCGAGCGGAAGGAGGAGAGGCGCTCGGTCGATCCGGACCTCCGTCACGCGGCCACCCAGGGTCGAGGATGGGGGGTTGGCTATTTCTCGCGCCAGCCCCCGGCGGTGGGTGGAAGATGCGTCGCTAGGGAGTGAGCGCGAGCGCGACGTGCTCGCGCGAGAACGGGGTGAGGGGCGTCTCGTAGGCGACCGCAAGATGGGCTGTCGAGAGCGCCGCGCGGGCCTCCCGGACCACGGTCGCCGTCGGGCGTTGCTGGGTGACCGACCGGACCTTGAGCATCAGGACTCCCCGACCTTTGGGGGAGAGGCACGCACGGGCGTTCTCGGCGAAGATGCCGGCCTGGTTCCGCTGGGCGATGTCCTGGTAGAGCAGGTCGACCGCCCCGACGTCCGCCTGGTATCGCTCGGGCAGCTGGGCATCCGCGAGGATAGGAACGAGCCCGGGTCGCTGCCGAGCGAGGGCGAGGAGCCGGGCGAACGAGGTCGGGCTCTTCTCGATCGCGAAGAGGGTCGCTTCAGGCCAGAGGTCGGAGAGATGGCTCACGGTCGTGCCGTGGGCGGCCCCGAGGTAGAGGACGGTTCGAGGCCGGCCCAGGGCGTCCGCGGGAGCTCCTTTCAGGAGGAACGCCGCGAGCTTCGATCGGAACGGGTCCCAGGCCCGATACTCGACCCCGTCGACCGTCGAGAGCGCCTCTCCGTAGACCTTCGTTCCGGGATTTCGGTTGACCGTGTATAGGTCCCGGCCTTCCCGGTAGACCCTCTCCCAGGGGGCGGGCTTCACGGGGACGATACCGTCCCGGCCAAGAGCTCGACCTCGACGGGAGCGTTGAGCGGGAGGCCGACGACGCCGACCGCCGCGCGCGCCGGTCGCCCGGCGTCTCCGAACACCTGGACGAGCAGGTCGGTAGCCCCGTTCGCCACCTCGTGCTGACGCCCGAACCCCGGCGATGAGGCCACGTAGACGGTGACCCGGAGGAAACGTCGAACGCGGTCGATCGACCCCAGCTCGGCCGCCAACGCGCTCAAAGCTTGGAGGGCGGCGCGGCGAGCGAGCTCCCGGGCGACCTCGACCGGCACGTCCCGGTCCACCAACCCGGGGTGCACGACGCTACCCGCCTCGGTCACGATCTGCCCGGAGACCCAGGCCCGCTCCCCGTCGAGCACGACCGGAGAGTAGGTGCCCGCGGGTCGTGGGGGCGGGGGCAACTCGAGTCCGAGCTCGCGAAGTCGTTCGGACGGGGTCGGAGTCATGGTAGAGGAGAGCCGCTCGGCCGAAAAACGTGTGCGTACCCCTCGGACGCCGGAGTAAAGAGGGGAATCCGGCTCTCGCCTGCCGATGTCACTCTTCCGCCGCTTCCGTCGGGACAAAGAGGACGAGCCGGGGGCCGAGCTGCCGGCCTCGACCGAACCGTCCCCTCCCTCCGAAGAGCCGGCCCCCGCCGCACCCGCCCCCCCGGACGAGACCCCCGCCCCAGCTCCCGCCACGCCCGCACCGCCGCGGATCCCACCCCCGCTACCCGACCGCCCGGCCGCCGAACCGAGTCCACCACCTCCTCCTCCGCCCGACGGGCTGTCGAAATGCTTCGTCTGCGGAACGCCGCTCGAGGGCAAGACCTGTCCGACCTGCCGAATGACGTGGGTCGAGTGACCGGCGGCGCGGCACCGGCCGGTTCGCCCACGAGTTTTTGAACCTCACCCGTTCCCGGAACCATGAGTTCGCCGAACCCCCCGGTCTCCGAGTTGGACTCGTTCGAACGAGAGATCGTCGACCACCTGTTCGTTCTGTATCCGTCCTACGCGGTCGGGCTCGGGCTTCACGAGTACGACGGCCGCCTCCCCGACCTCTCCCCGTCGGGGACCGACCGATGGGTGCGGGGCGCGGACGACCTGCTCAAACGTCTCGCCACGACCTCCCCCGGGTCGCTGCCGCCCGAGCGAAAGGCCGACGGCTTCCTCCTCCGCCTGCTCCTCGAAAGTCCGCTCTTCGACCTTCGGATGGTCTCCGACCTCGAACGGAACCCGATGAACTACGTCGGCGCCGTTTCGCTCACCGCCTACCTGAGTCGCGACTACGCTCCCGCCGAGCAACGCGTCGGCGCGATCGTCCGGGCGCTCGAGCAGGTCCCGCGCCTGCTACGCGAGGGCCGCGACCGCCTCCGCGGCCCCCTCCCGAGGCCGTTCCTCGAGCTTTCCCTCGCGATCGGTAGCGGCCTCCCCTCCCACTTCCTCGACGCCGAGGAGTTCGCGGGGGGCGTCCAGCTCGCCGAGACCGTCCGGGCCGCCCGTGTCCCCGCCGAGGCGGCCGTCCTCGAGTTTCTCGCGTGGCTCCGGGAGTACCACCTCCCTCAGGCGGTCCCCGACTTCGCCCTCGGACCCGCCCGCTACCAGCAGCTCTTGTTCGTCCGGGAGGGCATCGAGGCCCCGTTCGAGGACATCCGCCGGGCCGGGGCCGCCGACCTCGCGCGCAACCGGCACCGTCTCGAGGAGATCGCACGCGCGGAGAACGTGACGGTTCCCGAACTCCTCGAACGCCTCAGCCGCGACCACCCGACGGCGGCCGACGTCCTTCCCACGGCCCGGGCATACGTCGAGGAGACTCGTCGCTTCGTCGAGGACCACGCTCTAGCCACCTTTCCCGAGGAGGCCCGGTGCCGGGTCGAAGAGACCCCGGTCTGGGGGCGCGCGCTCTCCACGGCGAGCATGAACCCCCCCGGACCGTTCGACGCGACCTCGAGCGAGGGGGTCTACTACGTCACGCCGGTCGACGCGAAATGGACCGAACAGCAGCAGGAGGAGTGGCTCCGGTCGTTCAACCGACCGATGCTTCGGAACACCACCGTCCACGAGGTCTATCCGGGGCACTACCTGCAGTTCCTGCACTTCCGACGGTCGTCGGGCAGCCTCACCCGGAAGGTCTACCTCTCGTCGTCGTTCATCGAAGGGTGGGCGCATTACACGGAACAGCTCGCGATCGAGAACGGACTGGGCCGGGAGAACGTCCTCGCGGAGGTCGCGCAGCTCCACGACGCCCTCCTCCGCAACACCCGACTGCTGGTGTCCATCGGCCTCCACACGGGCGGGATGACGCTCGAGGCCGCGACGCAGCTCTTCCAGACGGAGGCGCATCTCGAGCGACTCCCGGCCGAGCGCGAAGCGATCCGCGGGACGTTCAACCCGGAGTACTTCTGCTACACCCTCGGGAAGCTCGCGATCCTGAACGCTCGTTCGCGCTTCCTTAAGCCGAGATTCGGGGGAAGCCTGCGCGCGTTCCACGACGCCGTGCTCGGTCTGGGGTGCCCCCCGGTCGGTCTCCTCGACTCGCTCCTAGAGGGCGTCCGACCCGCCTGACGCTCGCCCTCCCGCCTCGCCGCCACGCTTTTCGCCCCCCGGGGCTGGGCGGGGGCCATGGCGGTTCTCGAGGCCCGGGGTCTTTCCAAGACCTACCGGAAGGGCCCGCGTCCGGTCCGGGCGCTCGACCGGGTCGACCTCGACATCGACCGCGGCCGGCTCTTCGCGTTCCTCGGACGGAACGGCGCCGGCAAGACCACGTTCATCAAGATCGCGGCGACCCTCCTCCTCCCGACCGAGGGCGAGCTTCGCCTGTTCGGCCACGACGTCGTCCGCGAACCGTCGACGGTCCGGCGGCAGATGGCGCTCGTTCCCCAGGAAGGAAAGCTGTTCTACCATATGACCCCCCGGGAGCACGTCCACGAGTACCTTCGGGTGCGGGGCGTCTCGGGGGAGACGGCGAAGAGCCGGACGGACACGATCCTCGACGAAATGGGTCTCTTGAGCTACCAGAACGTGATAGCGCTCCGACTCTCGGGGGGCCTCCAGCAGCGGACCCTGGTCGCGATGGTCCTCGCGACCGAGGCGCCGTTCCTTTTCCTGGACGAGCCGACGCTCGGGATGGACCCGTTCGCGCGCCGGCAGGTCTGGGAGGTCATCCGCAAGGCGACCCAGCGGGGGTCGACCGTCCTCCTCACCACGCATTACCTCGATGAGGCCGAGCAGCTTTCGGAGGAGCTCGCGGTCATCGAAGGCGGTCGGGTCCTCTACCGGGGCACGGGCGAGGCGCTCAAGTCGACCGTCCGGCAGGAGGTTCGGGTCCAGTTCACCGGCGGGGTCCGGCCGGAGGAGCTCGCATCGTTCGGCAAGGTCTTCGCCGAGCGAGGGCGCACGGTCGTGCTCACGACCCGCGCGTCGGTCCGGGAGCTCACGGAGTTCGCGCTCACGCGCGGGGCCGAGGTCACGGTCGGTCCGGTCGCGCTCGAGGAGGCGTTCCTCGAGCTCGTCGGCCGGGGGATCGAGGAGGAGGAGTGATGTCGGTCCGCTCGCAGGCCTACGCGTCGTTTCGCATCTGCTACTTCAACGGGATCATCCCGCTCTGGCGCTCCCCGCTCCTGATCGCGGCGGTGTTCCTGACCCCGTTCAGCTTCCTCTTTTTCCTGCTCGTCATCGCGCCGCACGCGCTCTTCCCGTACGGCGTGGTCGGCGGGGTCCTCTTCACGGCCCTCTTCACGGGGAACGGGATGCTGAACGACTGCGCCTACCTCCGGCTCGAGCGGCAGCTCCAGCAGGTGTTCGTCGCGAGCCCGGTCACCCCGCTCGCCTACATCCTCGGGATGGCGCTCAGCGAGCTCGCCTTCTCCCTGCCCGCGATGACCCTCTTCCTCGCCATCCTCTTCGTCGTCCAGCCCGTCGGCGTCCTCGTGGGGGCGGCCCTCGTCGGCCTCCTGCTTCTCACGTGGCTGATGGCGACCTCGCTCGGCTTCTTCATCTCCACGCTCTTCAGCCAGCTCCGGGAGATCTGGCCGATCGGGACGCTCGTCTTCTCCGTCCTGGCCATCCTACCACCGATCTTCTATCCGGCCACGGAGATCCCCGCGGGCTGGCGGTGGGTCGCCTTCCTCGCCCCGTCGACGTTCGCCGCCCAGCTCGCCGACCGTCTCGTCGGCCTCGGCGGGGCGATCACGACGGGCGTTCCGTTCCTCGATGGCCCGTTCTTCGACCTCGCCGGGCTCCTCGCGTTCGCGCTTCTCTTTGGGGCCGCCGCGCTGTTCTTCGCGCGCTGGCGCGAGCACTGACCCCGACCGGTACCGTCGACGCCGGCGGCGGTCACGCGCGAGCGGCGCGTCCGTAGAGGAACTGGAGGGTCTCGGGATAGAACCCGGAGAACTTCCAGTCCCGGAACTTCTCGGGGACCGCGAGACCGGCGAGCTCCTTGCGACGACGGTGCGCTCGGCGGTGACGGGCGACCTGGCGTTGCGCGGAAGTGACGTACTCCCGCATCGCGGCGAGCACGCGGGGACCGCCCGGGGCACCATGGCCCGGCAACAGGGTCCGAGGCCCGAGGGAGGCGATTCGACCGAGGATCCGTACGAGGTGGTCGGGGTTGCCATCGCCGAGCCAGGGGTGATAGCCATTCGAGAGGAGGTCACCGAGGAAGGCGATGCGGTCGTCCGGAAGGAAGACGAAGGTGTCGCTCGGCGAGTGACCACCGCCGTACGAGAGGACCCGGGCCGTACGTCGGGTGCCCCGCAGGACGAGCTCCGAATCGAACGTGAGGTTCGGGAGGGTGAGCCGTAGTTTCGGCAGCGAATCGACGATCCCCCCGAGCCAGCCGCGGAGGAGGGCGCGGTCGCGGGGTGGGGTGGGGATCTTCCCCGCCGTGAACTCCTTCCAGCGGGCCTTCGCTTCCGAACGGTCGCTGACGATGTCCTCCTCTCCTCGGGTCCGGATCAACTCCCAGGTCTCGGTCGTTGCGATGATCCGAGGGTTCGCGAACACCTGGTTCCCTCGGATGTGGTCGTGATGCCAGTGGCTGTTCACGAGGTAGTCCGCCGAGCGACCGGTGAGCCGTCGGGCGGCCCGCGCGAGGTCCGCGCCCGAACGAGGGGTGAGCCCGGTGTCGAAAACGAGGGTCGCACCGCCGAGGTCGACGATCGCCGAGTTCGAGAGGGCGTACCCTCCGTCGACAGCTACCGCCGCGTGGACACCGCTCGCGAGCTCCTGGATCCGAAAGTGTCGGGACGGCCGCGGGCCCGCGCTCACCGACCGTCGAATCCGGGCGCAGTATTAACTCCCGGTCCTCTCGGTGAACAGGGGTTGACGTGACCCTCTAAGCCTGCCGCCGAGCCTTTCCTCACGAGGGGAGGCTCCAGAGTTAGGGTTCGTCCCAAGAGCGCTCCATGGCCGAAACTCAGGTGTCCTCCCGTCACGGAGAGGGGTCCAGCGATCGTTCCCCCCTCGGTTGGCTGGGACGTAGCATCGTCCGGCACCCGTGGCGCTCCCTCCTCCTTTGGGCGGCGATCGTCGCGGTCTGCATCTTGCCCGCCGCGAACGTGGGATCGGTCATCACGAACTCCTTCAGCAACCCGATCCCGAGCTCGGACCAGAGCGTCCAGGCACAGAACGGGTACAGCGTCGAGTTCCCTAATGCCCCGTCTTCCCCCTCCTCCGCGCTCGTCCTCCTCGAGTCCTCCAACATCGTAGGACCCGCGGGCAAGAACGCCACGATCGCCGTCACTCAGTCCCTGACCCAGGACCGGAACCTGAAGAACGTGAGCTCGGTCGTCTCCCTCTATTCGGCGTACTCAGCCTACCTGACCGGCCAGGTGGAGCTCGGATGGTCGTTCCTGGGACCGGCGCTGAACGGGACGTCCTCGCTGCCCGTCGTGGTGAACGAGACCGCCTCCACGGTCTGGGCCCCGGCGGCCGCGTACCTCCAGAACTGGGAGACGCTCGTCGCAAACCTGCCCCCGGGCGCCCCGGCCTCTCAGGCCGACTGGCCGGCCTTCAACGAGACCCTAGCCGAGTACCCCTCCGGCTCGCTGGGCGCCCAGGTGCTTACGACCTTCTATGACGGATACAACGCGTCGATCACCGGTTTTAACGCGAGCGTTTCCGCGGGCTGCCTTGCGCATGAGAACGCCACCGCGTGCGCGGACGCGGCGATGCGGAGCGCCCTTTCGCCCACGCTCGTGACGCTCTTTCCCCCTCCCGCGAACCCCTCCGTCGCCGAGATGGCCCTCTCGGCCCTCGGCCTCGAGGACTGGAACCTTTCCGGGCCGCAGCACGTCGTCGTAACGGCCCTGCTCGGGGCCGAGGTCGGCATCGCCCCCTCTTGGCTCCTCACGCTCTGGAACACCTTCCCGTCGGGGACACCTCCCTCGCCCGCGGCCGTGGCGACCTGGGTAGGCGGTCAGGTCGCGCAGAACCCGGTCGACCGGTTCCCGCTGCCGATCCCCGCCTCGCTCTACTCGTCGTTCGTGAACCCCGCCGGGTCCGCGACCCTCGTGGTGATCTCGTTTGACGTTTCGGACACGTACACGCAGAACGGGTCGGCGGTGACGTACAGTGACGTCAGCGAGATCCAGCACGACGTCTCCCAGGTCCTCGGTTCCTCCTCGGCGTACGGGGGGATCACAGGCTACGAGACCGGAGCGGCTCCGCTCGACAGCGCCGAGAACTACCTGGCGACGTCGGCGATCAGCCTGCTCCTGGTCCTGACCATCGTCGTGCTCCTCGTCATCATGCTCCTCTACTTCCGGGCGCCCGCCGCCCCCCTGCTCTCCTTCGGGCTGATCGGAGTAGCGATGGTGTGCGGTCTGGCCGTGATCTTCGCGCTGGGAACCTTCGTCGCCCGTTTCAACCCGGAGATCGAGTCGATAATGTTGGTCTTCCTGATGGCCATCGGCACCGACTACTCGGTCTTCTTGCTGGCCCGGTACCGAGAGGAGCTGGTCCGGGGCCGCTCACCGGCGGAGGCCGTGGAGACCACAGTGCGATGGGCGGGTCAGAGCATCACGACGAGCGGGCTCACCGTGATGGTCGTCACGGTCGCGCTCACCTTTTCGGGGATCGGCTTCCTCGGTCAGCTCGGCGAGGCCCTGTTCATCACGGTCCTGATCGCGCTCCTGGTCAACCTCACGGTCCTCCCGTCGATCCTCGTGTTGGTCGGGCCCCGGGTGTTCTGGCCCAACTCCGGCGCGCGGTTCCAGCGGTACGCCGAGCGTCGGCGACAGAACATCGAATCCCACCGAGACTATATCGCCCGCGCCGGTCGAACAGCGACGCGCCGGCCCGTCGCGGTGATCGCGGTCATCGCCCTGCTCTCGGTCCCGGTCGTGGTCGTGGCGCTCAATGTGCCGGTCTCCTACGACATCACGAACATCGGGCTCCCGACGTCCGAACCCGCCCAGGTCGGTTTCAACCAGCTCACGGAGCAGTTCGGCGCGGGCTACTTCTCCCCAAGCTACGCCCTGGTCAATTTCTCTGCGCCCCTCATGTCCGCGAGCGGAGCCAACGGCACGGAATTCCGGGATGTCGCCGGCCTCGCCACAACGATGGCCACGACTCCCGGGGTCGCCTCCGTCGTTACGCTCGTGGGTGAGGGAGGCGCGCCCCTGGATACCTGGCTGAACTTCACGACCCTCCTCCCGGCCCAGCAGGTCGCGCTCCGCGAGGCCCTGAGCTCCTACGTCGGGGCCGACGGGACAACGGCCCTCTTCAACCTGGCCACGAACGCGAGTGGTTTCTCCGCGACGGCGATCTCGGTGCTCGCCGACCTCCGCACCGGGGTGAACGCGTTCGAGGCTAGCCATCCTGAGGTCCGTCAGGTGCTGTTCGGCGGAGCCGCTCCCACGACCCAGGACATCAAATCGATGGTCGACCAGTCGACCGAGGGAATGCTGATCGGAGCGGCGGTGGGCCTCTTCCTGATCCTGCTGATCATTCTCGGGTCGGCGTTCGTCCCTGTCCTGGCCCTCGGTGCGATCGGCCTCTCAATCCTCTGGGGCTGGGCGTCCACGTACTTCGTGGTCGGGATCCTTGAGCATGAGGCCCTCATCTTCCTCCTTCCGCTCATCATCCTCATCCTCGTCCTGGGGCTGGGCATGGACTACAACGTCCTCCTCCTGACACGGGTCCGGGAGGAACGGTCCCGGGGGCGGGATTCCGTAGAGGCCATCCGGGAGGCCGTCACCCATGCGGGGGGTGTCATCACGGCCGCGGCGGTCATCCTCGGAGGTGCCTTCCTGCTCCTCGGCCTGACGAGCCCTCTCGGGATACTGGCAGGGGTCGGCCTCGGTATCGGGATCGCGGTGCTCCTGCAGGCGTTCGTGGTGCAGACGTACCTTACGCCGGCCGTGCTGGCCCTCGGAAAGGATTGGATCTGGAAGGGGGGCCGTCGCTCGCGGAAGGCGCCGAAGAAGGAGTCCGAGCCTTAGTCCGGCGGGAACGTTCGTCTCTCGTCTCTCCGGCCGAGAGGCCCTTCCCCGTCTGGTGAAGCTAGGACCAGCAGCCGTGCAGCAGGTCAGCGACAGTTTATGGAGTCCCGCTACCGTCCCCCGACCATGAGCCCCCCTGCTACCCACGGACAGAGCCCGGCCAAGATCCGAGTCGGAATCATCCTCGGGAGCACCCGTCCCGGGCGAAACGGCGAAGCCGTGGCCCGATGGGTCTACGAGATCGCGAAGAAGCGGACCGACGCACAGTTCGAGCTGGTCGACCTCAAGGAGTACGCGCTGCCGCTCCTAAACGACCCGATCCCGCCGTCCGCGGGGCAGCCCCATCCTCCCCACGCGAAGGCGTGGGCCGAGGAGGTCGCATCGCTCGATGCGTACGTGTTCGTCACGCCCGAGTACAACCACAGCACCTCGGGGGCCCTCAAGAACGCCATCGACTACCTCTACTCCGAGTGGAACAACAAGGCCGCCGGGTTCGTGAGCTACGGGAGCGCCGGGGGCGTCCGCGCGGTCGAGCACCTTCGGCTCATCATGGCCGAGCTCCAGGTCGCGACCGTCCGGGCTCAGGCGTGGTTCTCGCTCTCCAGCGACTTCGAGAACTTCTCGGTGTTCAAGCCCGCCCCCTATAAGGAACCGTCGGTCAGGACGATGCTCGACCAGGTCGTCGCCTGGGGCCGCGCATTGAAGACGCTGCGTTCGACGTAGGGGAGCCAACCCGCTCCTCTCGGTCGGTCGTCGACCGTGCGCGTCCCCGTGCCGCGGGGAACCGGGCCCCTCTTTGCTACCGCTCGATCAGCGCGAAGCTCTCCGGCGAGTAGCGGTCCCCGGCCGCCGCTCCCTTCGGGATGGCCGTTTCGATTCGTGCGAGGTCCGAGGCGGACAGCGCGACTTCCACGGCCGTGGCGTTCTCCTCGAGGTACTTGCGTCGCTTGGTGCCCGGGATCGGTACGATATCGTCGCCTTGGGCGAGGAGCCAGGCGAGAGCGAGCTGGGCCGGGGTGCACCCCTTCTCCCGGGCGATCGCCGAGAGGCGGTCGACCATGCCCAGGTTCGGGCCGAGATTGCTACCCTGGAAGCGGGGGAGCCTACGACGGAAGTCGTCGGCAGGCAGCCCTTCGAGCGTGCGGACCGTTCCGGAAAGGAACCCGCGGCCGAGCGGGCTGAACGGCACGAACCCGACGCCGAGTTCGCGACAGGCGGGGAGAACGCCGGCTTCCGGCTCCCGGGTCCACAGGGAGTACTCGCTCTGGACCGCGGTGATCGGGTGGATCGCCGAGGCGCGTCGGAGTGTCCGCGCGGAGACCTCGGAGAGCCCGAGGTACCGCACCTTGCCCGCGTCGACCAGGCCGGCCATGGCCCGGACGCTCTCCTCGATCGGGGTGCGGGGGTCGACCCGGTGCAGGTAGTAGAGGTCAATCGTTCGAACGCCCAGACGGCGCAGGCTCGCGTCGCACGCCGCCCGGATGTGGTCGGGACTTCCGTCCACGCCCATCGGCCGCCCGGCGACGTCGGACAGGAGCCCGCACTTGGTCGCCAGGAAGACCTCGTCGCGCCGTCCTCGGATGGCGCGCCCCACGAGTTCCTCGTTCGTGGACGGGCCATAGACGTCGGCCGTGTCGAGGAACGTCACGCCGAGGTCGAGGGCTCGGTGGAGGGTGGCGATCGACTCGGTCTCGTCGGGTCGCCCGTACGACTGCGACATGCCCATGCACCCCAGTCCGACCGCCGAGACGAGGGGCCCATCCCGACCGAGCCTACGGGACTTCATGGAACGCGTACCGTTCCGGCGTACTTCATCGCTACCTCTTTCGGGACACCGCGGTCAGGAGGAGGCTCCGGTCGACGGGGGTCGCATCGAATGGGGCATCTCGACCGCGACGACCTCTCCCCGTACGGTAGTCTCCCGCCCGACGGAAACGGTGACCTCGATGACCACCTTTCGCCCCGAGATCGAGAGCACGCGGCCGTGAAGGAGGAGCTCCGGGCCGAGGGGCGTCGGCCGAAGGTAGTCGACCCGAAGCGAAGCGGTGACGAACCGATGGGCCGGCAGGGTGTCCATCTCCCGTCCTTCGGCACGGTACGCGGCCGCGGCCGCCGTTCCCGTCGCGTGGCAGTCGACGAGGGAGGCGAGCAAGCCCCCGTTCACGAACCCGGGGAGGGCTGTGTGGAACGGCTGCGGGGTGAACCGAGCCTCGCTGGTGGTGCCGTCCCAGAAGCTTCGCAGGTGGTGACCGTGCTCGTTCAGCCGCCCGCAGCCGAGGCAATGGGCCACCTCGTCCGGATAGTAGTCTTGGATCGCCTTCATGGACGGGGGTCGAGAGGATGCCGCCGTCATGAACTGTTCGCGAGGACATCGCACGGGCCGAACGGCCGGGCGACCCCGCACGCTCCCGGACCTCGCCGCGATTCTGGCGGAGGGGGCCTCGTTCGGGGGATCCTTCCGCGTCTCCCCGGAGGGGCGGGGGAAGGAAAGGAGCGAGTTCCCGAAAGCGAGATTCCCGCGTCGCCGAGACCGAGGGTGTTGATCGGGCGCGGCGGAACGTAATACCTACAGAACCCGTTACCACCATCGTGCCACGACTCCCGGTGGACGACCGTGCGTTTGAGGCCGCGTTGAGCCGAGGTCGGGCCGCGGATGTGGATCTGGGCAGCGCCCTCACCCTCTTCTATGGGGCGGCCCGGCCGGACCGGGCCCGTCGTCTTTTCCAAACGGCCGCGCACGTGCGCGACACGACGTTAGGCCGGAGGTTGACCCTCACCGCCCATTTGCACATGGTCACGGGTTGTGAGCTTTCGCCTGCCTGCAAGTACTGCAGTCTGTCGAGCTCCCTCCCGTCGGTGAGCGACGAACGGGCACAGCTTACGGTGCGAGAAGTGCTCCAGGGAGTGCGGTTCTCGGTGAAGAAGGGCGTGGAGTCGATCGTGCTCGTGGGAGGCACGGACTTCGAAGGCTCCGACGAACGACTCCGCAAGCTCGTCGTACGAGCAAGGGAGGTCACCGACCTCAACCTTGCCGTCGACGTAGGCCCCTCCCTTTCGGAGAGGACGGTGCGGTGGCTCGAGCGCCAGGGGGTGAGCCCGATCTACTGCTCCATGGAGACGCTCGATGAGGAAGCCTTCGCCGCGGCCAAGCCGGGAGACGACCTGGGCGCCCGACGGAAGTTCATGGAGATGGTCGAACACTCCGGGGGCCATCTCGGGAACGTCGTGATGAACGGTCTGGGAACCCCGGAAAGCCTGCTCCGAACCCTCCTCGAGTCCCGGCGGTTCCCGCACACCACCCATCTTCACATTTCCACGTTCCATCCCGTCCGGGGTACCCCCTGGGCTCGGCGGCACCCGGCATCGCTGCGATCCTCTCTCAAGGCGCTCGCGATCGCGAGGTTGGCCTTCCCGAAGCTCCAGCTCGGACTCGCCGAGGTCGGCGTCGAGAACCCGAGAGCCCTCGCGAGCGTCTCCTCCCAGCTGGAAGCGGGGGCGGGCAATACCCTCGCCGGTGTGTTGGTATACAAGAACGTGCGGATCGACAATATAGAGCGGATCAGGGAACAGGCCTCCCGGGTGGGCTTCGAAGCGCCGTGAAATCCGCTCGGCAGCAGACCTCGCGCCGACCTTCGTGCGACCCCCGGTCTCCGAGCGATCGGTCATCGACCGCAGGCGCTAGTGGCCCGGTGGCTCTCGGCTTGCCACGCCGCTCAGATCCGCATCCCGCGCACCGCCGGAACCGCCACCGCAGCGATCCCCACTCCCACGAGCGCGAGCCCCACTCCATAGCCGAGGACCGACGGATGAAGCGTGGAGGATAGGAGACCGAGAGTGATTGCCCCGAACGCGCTCGCGGCCGACGGGAAGAGCTCGAGATTCGAGACGACCCGTCCGACCGCCTCGGGCGGGGCGGTGGCCTGAAGGTACGAGTAGAGCAGCGTGGCGGGGATACTGCTGGTCAATCCGACGAGGAACCAGGCCCCGGCGCTCAGGAGAAGCTGGGGAAGCACGGCCACGGCGAGAACGACCATCACGCCCTCGGCGACCATCGCGCCGACAAGGAACCGACCGAGGTACCGTCGAGGGTTCGCCCGGCCGACGGCCAGGCCGCTCGCGACCGCGCCGACCATGTACGTCGCGAAGAGAAGGCTGTAGACGTAGCTCGACCCCCCGAAATCCCGGCTGGCGAAGAGGGTGATGAGGAGCACCGGGGCCCCGAGGAAGAATCCTGCGGCGGCGAAGAGCGCGCCGATCTGCAGGAGGGGCCGTCCCTTCCCTTGTCCCAAGATCGCCCACCCCGCGACGAAGTTGCGGAGCAGGCCTTGCTCCGCCGTCGGCGGAGCGCGGAGGCGGACCGGAACGACCAGAATTGCCGCCGTAACCAGCATGGCCGCGCGGAGAAGCGCCCCTCCCCCCGGCCCCATGAGGATGAGGAGGGCGGCCCCGGCCGCATAGCCCACGAGCGACCCCCCGCCGACCAGCGCCGACTGGAGGCCGTTCGCACGGAGCAGGTTCTCCTTCCCTACGAGGATTCGCGGGACCGTGTTGCCGGTGATCCACCAGAAGTCGTCGAGCACCGCCATGACGACGACGGCACCGAGGAGGAGGATCACCGAGAGCGACCCGGTGACGACAGCGACCCCGACGAGGGCGGCGATGACCGCCTGGAGCGGGAGGGCGATGAGGAAGATCGTTCGCTTGTCGGGAATCCGGTCGACGAACGGTCCTGTAAGGAACGTCAGGGAGTAGATGCCGTACTGGACGAACAACACCAGGGCCGAGAGGAGGATCGTCCCCGAGATCTGGTAGGCGAGCCACAGGATCGAGATGCTCCACGCCGAGTAGCCGAGGTTGCTGGTGAACTGCGAACCGAGCCAGAGGGAGAAGCGTCGATGGGTCAGGATCGAACGGAGTCCAGAGGGTGGGAGCGCCTCCACCACGACCGCGGGTGAGTGTGGTGAGGCTAAAGCCCGCGCGTCCCCCGGGCCCCTCGGGGTCGGAGCCGCTACGACAGCGTGGTTCTATCGCCCGGACACGATGATCGCTCGAACGCCAGGACCGTCCCGCGGGTGACCCCCCCAGGGTTTCTCCGTCAGGAACCCAGCCATCGTCGGAGCACCGGTCGGGCCCCTGTCTTCGACCACAACCTTTTCTTGGAGGGCGTTTCCCGGGGCCATGTCCGCTGGGGAACACGACGGCTTTGTTCCGGTGACGGGGTTTCGGATCTACTATCGGATCTTCGAACCCGCCTCCTACACGGGTACTGTCCTCGCCCTTCACGGGGGACCGGGGGCGCACCACGAGTACCTCGTTCCCCTCGCCGACCTGACGGACCGCGGCTATCGCGTGGTGTTCATGGACCAAGTCGGGTGCGGGAAATCCGACCGATCGCCCGACCCCTCGGTGTACACTCTGGAGCATAACGTCCAGGAAGTCGAGGGCGTGCGCGAGGCGCTCGGCCTCGGGCGGGTCCACCTCGTGGGCTCGAGCTACGGAGGCCTCCTCGCCCTCGCCTACGCGACCCGACATCAAGAGCACCTCAAGACCCTCGTGACCATCGGCGGGCTGGCCGACGTCCCGTTCACCACCGCCGAGATGGGGCGGCTCATCGAAGGGCTCCCGGAGGGGACCCGCGCCGTGATCGAGAAGTACGGTCGTCTGGGAGAGTTCCACCACCCAACGTACCTCAAGGCCGTGGACGAGTTCTATCACCGACACCTGTGCCGACTGCCGGAGTTCCCGCCGGAGCTCTCCCGGGCGCTCGCCGAGACCAACCCCGATGTCTACGAGCGAATGAACGGACCGAACGAGTTCACGATCACGGGAACGATCAAAGACATCGACCTCACCCCTCGCCTCTCCACGATCCGGGTTCCCACGCTGGTCACCGGGGGACGGTATGACGAGGTCACGCCCAACGTCGCGCGCCAAATCTGCGATCACATTCCCGGAGCCCGTCAGGTGGTCTTCGAGAAGAGTTCCCACGTGCCCTTCTGGGAAGAACGCACGGCCTTCATCGACACGCTCGCCGAGTTTCTCCAGGCCCACGATTGAGCGGAGGTGTAGGAGAGGCCGCTCCTCGCGGTCGGTCCTCGACCGCGCGCACCGTTCGGGTCGCTCTCGGGGACGCGTCCCCACGCCCGCGTCCTCCGAGGTCGGCGATCGGACCGTTGGGGGGGGAAGGTCCCGACCCGGGATTCACTCCGTCAGAGCGGGCGTCGGGGTCGGTTGCGCAGGGGCGGGCGCGGTGGCGGCCTTCCGTCCCTTGCGGGGTAGGATTGGGTGATGGGCGAACTTCGCGTGCCGGCGAATCCCGAGAACCTCCTGAGCGAAGAGGACGGTCACGGTCCCGGCCACGGTGATCGCCGCGGCGATGAAGTACACGTACTGGAACGCCATGTGGGTGGGAAAATATCCGGCAAAGGGCCCGCTGGTCAGCAGGTACGTGGCGAGGAGCGAACCGGCGATAGGAGCACCCACGCTGCCCCCCACATTGCGGAACACGTTGTTCATGGCCGTGGCCTGGCCCATGTCCTTGGGGTCCACCGTGAGGATCAGAAGGTTGATGATCGAGGCGTTGAGGAGGCCCATCCCGGCCCCGACGACGACCTCGATGGCCAGAGCGACCTCCAGCGTGGGGGCATAGGCCTCCAGGACGAAACCCAGGGCGGTGATCAGACCGCCGGCGAAGGCGAGCGGCTTGATACCCACCCGGGAGACCACGAGGCTAGCGGCCAGGGCGACGCAGGTCATCCCGACGGCTAAGGGAAGGATGTCGATGCCAGCCGTGAGGATCTGAAAGTTGCAGTTCAGGAGCGTTTGGCACGAGGCATTGTATCCCCCGGAGGCGAGCGGATACTCGAACTGATAGATCAGGCTGAACATCGCCAGGTACATCCCGAGGCCGGCGACGGTCAGCACGACGTTCGTGACGGCCACGTTCCTCTCCGAGAGCAGACGCACATCGACGATGGGTTCGCGCTTCTGGACGGTCAACCTCCTCTCGACCACCGCGAAGGGTACGAACATGACCAGCCCGAAGACGGCGAACCCCAAGGTCATCGGCGAGGTCCATCCCCACGCCTCCCCCTGGGAGAGGGCCGTCACGATGCCCGCCAGGCCGAGACCCAGAAACAGCGCCCCGAGATAGTCGACGCGAGTGTCGGGACGGCGGTACGGGGACTCCTTGACCAAGAGGAAGACCAGGACCGCCATGAGGATCACGAATGGGACCGCCGAGTGGTAGGTCGTCCGCCACCCGTAGTCCTGAGAGACCCAGGACCCGAGGGGGAGGCTGATCGCGAAACCGATCCCGAACATCGCGCTCAGGACCCCTTGGGCCCGGGGCACCATCTCTCGAGGGAACTCCTCCCGCATGAGCGACATCCCGAGAGGAATGATGGTCAGGCCGATGCCCTGGATGGTCCGCGCTCCCACCATGAAGGCGAAGTTCGGCGAGAAGCCGGTGACGGAGACCGACGCGGCGTAGGTGAACATGACGACGATCATGACCTTCCGCTTCCCGTAGATGTCCCCGAGCTTGCCGACGACGGGGCTGAGCGCCACGCCCGCGGCGGCGTAGGTCGAGATGATGAGCGTGACCTGGGCCGCGTCGACGTGGAAGTCCGACTGGATCGTGAGGAGGGACGGGAGGAGCATTCCCTCGATGTAGAGGACCACGAGGACGATCCCGGCCAACAGCAGCATGATGCGATTGGCGTAGTGTCGGTCGAAGGTCTCCGCGGTCTTCGGGGTCGGCGAGGCAGAACTGGCCAAGGGTGGCTCGCCCCCCGCGGAACTTCTTCCTTCATCCACCATGGCACGCTCTCCCCACAGGTCCTACGAGAACTCTTCCCGCTCCGGACCCCGTCACCAGCCCTCCGACCCTGTTTCCGAAGGATTAAGCGGTTCCCGTGCGTCAATATAGCTTGACTACGGACTCATGCGCTCCTTGCTCACACGTCCTTCTCGTGGCAACGGCAACCGGCAGGGTAGTGGTCCCGGGTCGGATGGACCCGATACGAGCTGAGTCGTGGCCATGAGCATCACGGAGAGCCTCCTGGCACCGACGGGGTCTCGGGTCCCTATCGACACGCCGGTCCGTCACCACGGGACGGTCCACGTCATCGAGGGTCGGTGCAAGGAGTGCAACTTCTGCGTGACCTTCTGCCCGGAGGAAGTGCTGGAGATCGCCGATTACTACACTCCCCGCGGGTACCGGCCCGCCCGCGTGAAGGCGGGGAAGGCCGGCGACTGCATCGCCTGTCGGTTCTGCGAGCACGTCTGCCCGGACTACGCGATCTACGTGGAGGAGGACACGCCGTGAGCGCCGCCCAGAATCTAATCCTCGCTCCTGTGTGGGACCGCGCCCGGATGGGCACGCACTTCCTGTCCGGGGACCACGCTTGCGCCGAGGGGGCGATCTATGCCGGCTGCCGGTTCTTCGCGGGCTACCCCATCACCCCGGCGACCGAGATCGCGGAGCGTCTCGCTGAGCGACTCCCGGAGATCGGGGGCCAGTACATCCAGATGGAGGACGAGATCGCCTCCATGGCGGCGATCCTGGGCGCGAGCGTGGCGGGCGCCAAGAGCATGACGGCGACCTCCGGCCCCGGCTTCTCCCTCATGATGGAGAACCTCGGTCTTGGGTACATGGAGGAGGTGCCCGCCGTGGTCGTGGACGTCCAGCGAGGCGGGCCAAGCACCGGCCTCCCCACCTCCGTGGGTCAGCAAGATATGATGCAGGCCCGTTTCGGCCCGCACGGCGACTTCACCTCGATTTCGTTATCTCCCCAGTCTCCCCAAGAGGCGTTCGACCTCACCGTGCACGCGTTCAACGTGGCGGAGCGGCTGAGGACCCCGGTCCTTCTGATGATGGACGAGGTGGTGGGCCACATGCACGAGCGGGTCGTCATCCCTCCGACCGGGGAGATCCCGCTGCTTTCCCGACCGAAGCCCACGGTCCCCCCGGAGGAATACCACACCTACCGGCCCGGGCCCGACTTGGTGCCGCCGATGGCGCTGGCCGGAGACGGCTATTCGGTCCTATTTACCGGGCTTACGCACGACGAGGACGGCCGGCCCGTCACGACGTACGATGTCCAGAAGGTCCTCGTGCCGAGGCTACGGGAGAAGATCCTGAAGAACCGAGACGTCTACGAACGGGTCGGGCTCTACAAGACGGAAGACGCGACCACGCTGGTGGTTGCCTACGGGATCACGGCGAGGTCGGCCCGTCGAGCGGTGGACCTCGGCCGGGAGAAGGGTCTACCCTTGGGTCTGTTCCGACCGATCTCCATCTGGCCGTTCCCCGCGGAGAAGCTCCGTTCGTACAAGAACGTCACGAGGATCGTCGTGGCGGAGATCAACCTCGGCCAGGTGGTACTGGAAGTGCGGAGGATCGCCGGGCCTTACGCCGAGGTGATCCACGTCGGCAACGCAGGAGGCAACGTCCTCTCGCCGGAGACGATTCTAGAGGCATGCATGTTACCTCCGGGGGCGAGGCCGTGACCGCGGACGCGTCGGCCGCGACCCCTCCCACGGTGAACGGCGTGGCCCGTGCGGGTCCACATCCCTACGACCATCTCCTCCGGAGCGCGGACCTGCCCACCATCTGGTGCCCGGGCTGCGGCATCGGGACGGCGGTAGGGGCGCTCATCTACGGCTTCGAGCAAGCGGCGATCCCGAAGGAGAAGCGGGTGATCGTGGGCGGGATCGGCTGCTCCTCTCGGATCATCTTCTACGCCAAGACGGACGCCTATCACACGACCCACGGGCGCACCATCCCCTTCGCCACGGGGCTGAAGCTCTCCAACCCCAGCCTGAACGTGGTCGTGTTCGCCGGCGACGGGGACCTGTTCGCCATCGGCGGCAACCACTTCATCCACGCGGCGAGGCGCAACATGGACCTTCTCGTCGTCTGCATCAACAACTTCAACTACGGCATGACCGGCGGACAGGGCGGGCCGACGACCCCGGCGGGGGCCCTCTCGACCACCACCCCGTACGGCAACCCGGAGTTCCCGTTCAACCTTCCGGAGCTCGCCGCGACAGCCGGGGCGACGTACGTCGCCCGCTGGACCACGCTGGACGTGAGGAGGCTCCGGAGGACATTCGCGGAGGTTCTCGGCCGCCACGGGTTCCGTTTCGTCGAGGTCCTCGCTCCCTGCCCGGTCAGTTTCGGGAAGACCAACAAGATCGGCAGCGGCGTGGAGGAGATGGAATACTACCTGGGGCTCGAGATCCTGAAATCCCGCGTCGAGAGCACGGAGATTCCAAGGACCAACATCGAGCTGGGAAAACCGATCATCGTAGGCACGTTCGTGGACCGGGAGGCGGAGACGTTCCGCGACCGGTATGCGCGAGTGGTCGCGAAGGCGAGGGGGCCGAGCTCGTGAGGAAGGAGGTCCGGTTCGCCGGGTTCGGCGGCCAGGGTGTGATTCTCTCCGCGTTCATCCTGGGAAGGGCGGTGTCGGTCCATACCCCGATGCACGCCACGATGACCCAGAGCTACGGGCCCGAGTCGCGCGGGGGGTCCTGCGAGGCCGACGTCGTCGTGGGAGACAGTGAGATCGATACGCCGATGGTCACCCGACCGGACATCCTGGTGCTGCTATCGCAGGAGGCGGCGACCAAGCACATGGGCGAGGCGAGGGCAGCGTCGCTCGTCCTCAGCGATGTCGACCTGGTCCACCTCGACGAGGACGTGGCCAAGAAAGCCCTCGCGCTCCCCTTCACCCGGACGGCGGACGGCCTGGGACGGCGCATCGTCGCGAACGTGGTGATGCTCGGCGCGTTCACGAAAGCCTCTGGAATCGTGCCTCGGGAGGCCATGGAGGCCGCTCTTCGGGAGACCGTCAAGGCGTCCACCCGAGAGCTGAACCTAAAAGCCTTCGACGCGGGGGCACGGCTGTGAGTTCGGCCCCCGTGATGGTCATTGGTGGGGGCATCGCGGGCGTCCAGGCGACGCTCGACCTGGCCGAGGCGGGCTGCCGCGTGGTGCTCGTCGAGAAGACCCACTCCCTCGGCGGCGTCATGGCCGCGCTGGACAAGAACTTCCCCACGCTCGACTGCAGCATCTGCATCGAAGCGCCGAAGCTGAGCGAGGTCGCGGAGAACGGCAACGTCGAAATCCTCACCGACGCGGATGTGGTAGGGCTGGAGAAGAAGGGCGCCGGGTACGAGGTCACGATCCGGCAGAAAGGGAACCTCGTCAGCAACGGATGCACCCGGTGCGACCTGTGCGTGCAGGCTTGCCCGGTCGTGCTCCCGAACGCCTTCGACCAGGGACTAGCCTCGAGGAAGGCGATCTACACCCCCTTCCCCCAGGCGGTTCCCGGGCCGTACTTCTTGGATGTCGAGAACTGCGTCAACGACTACCCCATCCTCCTTCCGTGCACCCGGTGCTACGACGCGTGCGGGCCGAAGGCGATCAGCTACGACCGCCCGCTCGACGTCCAGCTGAAGCGCGAGGTCTCGTCGATCATCGTATCCGCCGGTTTCGAGCTGCTCGACCCCCATCTCCTACCGGAGTACGGGTACGGGACGCACCCGGACATCCTCACCTCGATGGAGCTCGAGAGGCTGCTCTCCTCAGCGGGTCCGAGCGGCGGCGAGATCATCTGCCCCTCCGACGGACGGCACGCCAAGCGCGTGGTCTTCGTCCTGTGCGCGGGGTCCCGGGACGTGCGGAACATCCCTCAGTGTTCCCGGTTCTGTTGCATGTACTCCATCAAGGAAGCCGTCCAGGCGCGCGACCATGGCGTCGAGGACGTGACGGTCCTCTACATGGACATCCGCAGCTACGGCAAGGGGTTCGACGGCTTCTACCAGCGCGCCAAGGACCTGGGGGTCCGGTTCGTCCACGGGCGGCCGTCCCGCGTCCGGTTCGATGGCCAGGAGCTCAAGGTCCGTGTCGCGGACACCGTCACCGGTGACTTTCAAGAGGTCGGCGCCGACCTCGTCGTGCTCGCCACGGGCGCCAAGCCTCCCAAAGGCCTCCGGGAGCTGGCCGAGGTCCTGGGCCTGAAGACCGGGACGGACGGCTTCATGACCGAGGAGGGAGCTCCGCCCGGCGTCTTCGTGGCCGGCAGTGCGGCCGGACCTAAGGACATCCCGGACAGCGTGGTCGAAGGCGGGGCCGCGGCGGCGCGGTCGATGGAGCGGGCCAACGAACGCGCCTGGGCGAAGCCGGAGATCGGTGCGCCGCTCCCGACCGACGGCGAGGCCCGCGTGGGGGTCTTCCTTTGCGACTGCGGGAGCAACATCGCCGGGACCGTGAACGTGCCGAGGACGGCGCTGTACGCGGCGTCGCTACCGCACGTCGTGCACGCGGAGGAGGTTCGCTTCGCCTGCGCCGCCAACACTCAGGCGGACATGGCGAAGAAGATCGTCGACCTCAAGCTCAACCGCCTCGTGGTGGCCGCTTGCTCCCCCAAGACCCACGAGGGAACGTTCAAGCGAGTCTGCCTGCGCGCGGGTCTCAATCCGTATCTCCTCGAGATGGCCAACGTCCGGAACCTGGACTCCTGGGTCCACAAGAACGAAAAGGAGCAGGCCACGGCCAAAGCCGAGGATTTCGTCCGGATGGGCGTCGAAAAGGCCGTTCGGCTCAAGCCGTTGATCCCTCTCGAGCAGAAGGTCGTACGCGCGGCTCTCGTGATTGGCGGCGGGCCGGCGGGTATGTCCTCGGCCTCGAGCCTGGCCCGACAGGGCTACGAGGTCCATCTCGTCGAGAAGAGCGACCGGCTCGGTGGAGCGTTGCGCTTCATGTCGTACGTCGACCCGTCCGGGGTCGAAGCCGGCCCGCTGCTGGAGGCGATGGTCCGTGAGGTGGAGTCGTCCGGGACCCGTGTGCACCTCTCCTCCGTGGTCGCCCAGATCGACGGCCATGTCGGCGAGTTCCGGGCCCACCTTTCGACCGGAGAGGTCATCGACATCGGGACGGTGATCCTTGCGACGGGGGGCAAGACCTCGACCGAGGCGGCGGCCGAAGGCCCGCTCTCGAGCGCGAAGGCGCCGCTCAGCATCACCAACGAGAGGCTGCACGAGATGATCCGCGAGGGCCATGTGCCTGGGGAACGGGTCACGTTCGTGGGCTGCGTCGGTTCGAGGAACGGGAAGCTCGAGTGTTCCCGATACTGCTGCGGCTCGATGGTCGGCCAGGCCTTGCGTCTGCGGCGGATGGGGAAGAAGGTGCGAGTCCTCTACCGGGACATGCGCGCCTACGCGCGCGGCGCCGAGGACCTCTACCGGGAGGCCGCCCAAGCGGGGGTCGCGTTCTTCCGGTATCCCGACACGATGCCCGAGAACGCGCTCCACCTCCGGGACGGATGCGTGGTCTTCCGGGACGAGCTCTTGGGAAGGGACGTGGAGCTGCCCACCGACCTCCTGGTCCTGATGAGCGCGATCGAGCCGACGGAGCCGGAGCTCTCCCAGATGCTCAAGGTCTCTCGGGATTCCGCCGGTTTCCTCCTCGAACGCCACCCGAAGCTCGGGCCGGTCGAGGCGGCCAGCGCGGGAATCTTCCTGTGCGGCAGCGCCCAGGGACCCAAGGACGTCACGGAGGCCATCGCGCAGGGCTTGGCGACGGCGGCCAAGGCGAGCGGGCTCCTTTCCCACGAGATCATCGAAAAGGAACCTCTCGTCGCGCTCGTCGACTTCGAGCGGTGCAACGGCTGCGGTCGGTGCGTGCCCGTCTGCCCGTACGGGGCCATCGAGCCGATCGTCGTGGACGGCAAGAAGAAGGTCCTGGTGGTCGGAGCGGCGTGCATGGGGTGCGGGACCTGCGGCGCGGACTGCTACCGCGACGCCATCACGAACCCCGGCTTCACCGACGATCAGGTCCTGGCGCAGGTCGACGCCGCCCTCGAGGATGACCCCCAGCACAAGGTGGTCGTCTTCGCGTGCAACTGGTGCAGTTACGCCGGAGCGGACCAGGCCGGGATCGAGAAGATCCAATACCCGGCCGTCGCGCGCACCATCCGCACGATGTGTTCCGGCCGTGTCTCGGAGGACTTCGTCAAGCACGCGTTCGAGAAGGGCGCCGGCGCCGTCCTCCTGACCGGCTGCCATCCGGGAGACTGCCACTACATCAACGCCAACTCGTGGACGGAGAAGCGGTTCAAGATCTGGAGCCGGATGCTCGAGCGCAAGGGGATCGTCCCCGAGCGGTTCCAGCTCGAGTGGATCTCCGCCGCGGAGGGAAAGGAGTTCGCGCGGAAGATCCGCGAGATGGCGAAGGTCCTCGACCGATTCAACGCGTCGCGGGAGACCGTCACGTCGCCTCCGGCGGCCCCGGTGGCGGAGGCGAGCTGAGGAGGGACCATGGCGCAGGCTTCCGAGAACATCGCTCCGGCCCGTTTCGACGACGGGGCCTGGGAGGCCCTCGCGGCCACGACCAACGCGAACCTCTGCTTCCAGTGCGGCACGTGCACCGCCGCGTGCCCCCTCGCGGAGAACACCCCGATGAGGGTCCGGCGACTGATCCGCGAGGCGCAGTTCGGCGAGACCGACCCGCTCGTTTGGAAGTGCATGACCTGCGCGGAGTGCAACGCCTCCTGCCCGAGGGGCGTGGACATCGTCGGTCTCGTGCGCAACCTTCGAGGGCGCCAGTGGCGTACCCGGGAGGTGCCCAAAGGGCTCCCGACGCTCCTTTGGGGGATGTACTCGGACGGGAACACCTTCCGCCTCCCCCCGAAACAACGCGCCTCCTGGATGCAGGACGTGAAGGTCCCCGGGAAGGGCTCCACGCTCCTCTACGTCGGCTGCGCGGCCTCCTACGACCCCCGGGCCCAGCGCATCGCCCGCTCGGTCGCGACCCTCCTGAATCGCGCGGGCGTGGAGTACCAAGTCCTCGGCAACGAGGAGGTCTGCTGCGGAGAGGCAGCCCGGTCGGTCGGACACGAAGCGCTGTTCCGGGACCTCCAGCAGCGGAACACGGAGTCGTTCCGGCAGCGGGGCGTCGAGCGAGTGATCGCGATCTCGCCGCATTCCTTTGACGCGTTGAAGGCGGGCCAGTCGGCCAACGGGGGGCCCGAGGTGGTCCACTACACCCAGGCCCTCGAGGAGCTTCTGGACGCCGGGAAGCTCGCGGGAGGAGCCGAGAAGCGCACCGTCACGTACCACGACCCGTGCTACCTGGGGCGTCACAACGGGGTCTACGAGGCCCCCCGCCGACTGCTCGAGCTCTCCGGCCTCAAGGTGGTCGAGATGGGCAACAGCCGCCGCCAAGCGCTCTGTTGCGGAGGCGGCGGAGGACGAATGTGGATGGAGACCGACCCGGTCGAACGGTCGGGAGCCCGGCGCGTTCGGGAAGCCGCGGGGACCGGTGCGGAGCTCCTGGCCACGGCGTGCCCGTACTGCATCAGCGTCTTCGAATCCGAGAGAGGCTCCGAGGCGATCCCCGTCACGGACGTGGCCGAACTCATCGTCGGGCGAGCGAAGGGCTGAGCCATGGTGGCCACGGACGACGGCGGCCTTTGGGTCTACGCCGAGCGACGGGGGGACTCGTCGTTCACTCCGGTGAGCCTAGAGATCCTCGGCAAGGCCCGGGAGCTCGCACATCGGCTTTCCGTCGAGCTGACGGCGGTGACCGTCGGGAGCGACGGCGGAGCGGCGGCCGAGCTCCGGCGATACGGTCCTGACCACGTCCTCGAGCTGGTGCACCCGCTGCTGGCCCGCCACGATGGGAAGGCCTACGCCACGGCGATCGGCGCGGAGGTCCGGAAGGCCCGTCCGTCGACCCTCCTCCTCGGCGCGACGAGGAACGGCCAAGACCTCGCCGGGAGGCTGGCCGTTCGGTTGCGCACGGGCCTCACCGCGCACGTCACGTCCTTGGAGCTCGAAGGAAACGGGGAGCTCGTCGGTTGGGTGCCCGGATTTGGCGGTGGGATCGAGGCCGGAATCACGTGCCCCGAGAAGCGGCCCCAGATGGTCACCGTCCGGCCCGGGGTCTTCCCGTTGCCTCCGGAAGGGTCCCCCGTCGGGGATGTCACGACCGTGACCCCCGCCCTCTCGGAGGAGGACGTGGGCTCGCGCCGGGTCTCCTTCGAACCCAAGGGCTCCTCCGTCGACCTCACCCGGGCCGACGTCATCGTGGTCGGGGGACGGGGGACGGGCGGGAACTTCGGCCGGATCGAGGAGCTCGCGCATCTCCTCGGCGGCGAGGTCGGCGCGACGCGCGTGGCCACGGACGCCGGATGGGTCGAGCGGGACCGGATGATCGGCCAGACGGGGGTCATCACCCGACCGAAGCTCGTCCTCGTGCTCGGCGTCAGCGGCGCGGTGCAGTTCACCGTCGGCATCGAGGGTGCGGGGACGGTGGTCGCGGTCAACCGGGACCCCCAGGCTCCCATCTTCGACCATGCCGACCTGGGCATCGTGGGAGACCTCGGTCCCGTCGTCGATTCCCTCCTTCGGGCGCTGGGGGAGGCCTGACGATGCAGATCGTGGTCTGCATGAAGGTCGTTCCCCGACCGGAGGAGGTCAAGGTCGACCTCGCGACCAAGATGCTCGACCGTGCCGGGGCCCGGTCGGTGATCAACTCCTCGGACATGAACGCCCTCGAGACCGCGCTCGCCTACCGCGACGCCCACGGAGGGAAGGTGACCGTGCTCTCGATGGGGCCTCCCCCGTTCGAGCCGTACCTGCGCGTGGCCCTCGCCGTCGGCGCGGACGAGGCGGTCCTGCTGAGCGACCGGGCCTTCGGCGGAGCGGATACGCTCGCCACCTCCTACACGCTCGCGACCGGGATCCGGAAGATCGGTCACGTCGACCTGATCCTCTGCGGAGAAGAGTCTTCGGACGGCGGAACGAGCCAGGTCCCCCCCAGCATCGCCGAATGGCTCGGCGCGTCCCAGGCGACCTACGTGGAGCGTCTCGTCGCCGGGAAGCACGGGACCGTCCACGCGACGCGGGCCCTCGAGGAAGGAAAGGAGACGGTGGAGCTCTCGGTCCCGGCGGTGATCTCCGTGGTCGTCGGTTCCAACGAGCCCCGATTCATCGATTACGACCGGTGGGCGTTCGCCCAGAGCGCGAAGGTACAGGTGTGGAACGCGGCGGAGCTGGGCGGTGACCCGCAGTATCTGGGGCTCAAGGGCTCCCCCACGGCGGTCGCTGGGCTACGAGAGGTACGGAAGGCCGGACGGCGTCACGAAACGCTCACCGTGACCCCCGACGAGGCCGCGTCGAGGATCAAGGCCGAGATCGACCGGGCCGGCCTGGCCCGGAGTTAGCCACCGGGCGAGCACCCTGGCGCGGTCCCCTGCCCACTCCCCGGAAACGATCTTAGGGTGTCTCGGCATCCCCGTGGGGAGCCGAGCGACCGGTCCCTGGGACGCGCAGGATTATGGGTCCGTGGGCTTCCCCGTCCGGACGAAGAAGGGGTGGGACGTTCTACCGTCCGGCCGCGGATGACCGAAGCGCTGTACCTGCACGATGCCTATCGGACGGAGTTCGAGACCACGGTGGTCTCCGCGGAGGGACCGAGGGTCGTGCTGGCGACCACCGCGTTCTACCCGACCGGCGGAGGGCAGCCTTGCGATACCGGCGCCCTGCAGGCCGCGGACGGTCGGGAGTTCCGCGTGTTGGAGGTCTCCAAGACCCCGACGGAGATCTCCCATCTCCTCGACGCGTCCGGACTCCTTCCGGGAGCCACCATCCACGGGCGGGTCGACTGGGCTCGGAGGCTGGCCCATATGCGCCACCACACCGCGCTCCACATCCTGAGCGGGGTGGTGTTCCGGCGGTTCGGTTCCGGGATCACCGGTGGGCAGATCTACGTCGACCGGGCCCGGATGGACTTCTCGCTACCCGACTTCAACCCCCCGATGGCCGAGGACCTGATCGAGAGGGTGAACGAGGTCGTGCGCCAGAACCTTCCGATCCGGGTTCGGTTCGTTTCTCGCGGAGAGGTCCAGCGGGATCCGTCTCTGGTGCGGGTCGCGGCTCACCTGGTCCCCGACGTCGAGACCATCCGCCTCATCGATATCGAGGGGTTCGACGTGCAAGCGGACGGGGGCACGCACGTCCGCTCAACGGCGGAGGTCGGTCTCGCCCGGCTCGTAGGGGTCGAGAACAAGGGCTCGCGCAACAAGCGCATGACCCTCGCGCTCGCCCCGCCGGACGCTCCCTCCGAACCTGGGGCGTAAGCCGTTGGGGAACGTCGCACGTAGGCCGGCGGTCCTCTCATTCGGAGGACAGGGTTAGGCGGAGGTCACCGCCGGACAATACGCCCGGACCAGATACTCCGAGATGTCCCGGACCTCTACGCCCGTCGGGGCGACCCGCTGTAGGTTCGCGAGGCAGAGCGGACACGCGGTGACGACCTTGGGGCTGCACGCGGAGAGCTGCTCGATTCTCCGCCGCGCGATCTCCGTGGACTTTCCCGGGAAGAGCGTCTCGAGCGGGCCTCCGCGATAGAAGGGAAGCTGGCCCGCCAGCACGGTGCCCCACCACCGTGGCCGAAATGCCCGGTGCGTGGTCGACGACCGACCGCGAGAATTGGGAGGTGGTAGCTCGATGAAAGCTCGAGGTCCTGAGGCGGAACTTCGGTACCGTTCTGAAAGTGACCGGACACCGCTAAGACCCGGGCCCTGGTCCCAAGTCGACCGGCTCGGCGAAGGGCCGTGGAGGCCGGACCGCTTCCAAACAGAGATTTGAGCGACCTAGCCAGCAAACCTAGGGTTTTATTGCAGGACTCGCCCTTCGAACGACGGTGATGAACGCCCCCGCTGGCGAGGAGCTCTTCCCCGAAGGGTTCCGAAATCCATCCTCCGTTTTGATCTCAGGGAGCAGCGGTTCGTTGCTGAAATGGGTCGCCTTCGCCTCTCTCGCCCGCTACTCCTCTCGGGTCTATTGGACGGACCTTCGGCTGCCGGGGGAGGTTCTCGAACCGCTCGACCCGATGGCCCTCCATGTTATCCCGGAGGAAGTGGTGCACGTTCTCCGACCCCGGGACCTTCAGCCCGAGGAGCGGGAGGCCCGCCTAGCGGAGGCGGCCTCAACGACAATGTTCCCGTCCGACGAGGCCCCGGAATCGGTTCGAAGAATCATCGAGTCCCTCCGCATGCCCTCGCACACGCAGGAGCGGATCTCGGCCACGTTCCGCAGCGGAGAGCCCGCGATCCTCGTTTGTGCCAATGCCCACCGCCTCGTCGGAGTGTTCCCGGAAGAGGGCGCCGCTCCGCTGATCCGGTCGATTGTGGATGCGGGGGCGTGCATTGTCGGCCTCTGGGCCGATGCCGTATGTTCCTTCGAATCGGTGTTCGACGTGGTGGTCCACGTGGAGGGCGGCGGCCCGACGGCCTGGCGAGATGCGACCATCCAGTGCGAGAAGGGTATCTCGACCGGGCCGCTCACGTCTGGCAGGGCCCACCGCCTAGCTGACGTGCGGCCCATCGCAACGATCCTCGAGGGATCCATTCCGGCCCCCCCCTAAGACTCGGTCGTGGCCCGATTCGTTCCAACTCCCGACCCGGGTCACTTCGCCGGAGGCCCGAACCATCTTCTCCTGACGTGAGGCCGGTCCGGGAAGGGCTTGGGAGGCGTTTCTCGACAGAAATGGCGCTACTCCAAGCACGAAAGGCTGGTTGCCCCCTGCCGTGTCGAGGGCAATCCCGGTTCGAGTCCCGATATCACGGGTCAATCGGGAATGGGTCCCGCGGGCGACGCGGGGACGGGCCGGTACACGAACCCGATTTTGGCCGATGCGAGCTTGTGGAGGGCATAGATTCGGAGCCGGATGAAATACGACTCGAACAGAAGCTTTTCCACCGGGTTCCAGATCATCACCCAGACGACGGTGATGACGACGAGATACGCGAGCGCCGTGAGGTAAGCGGGTACCCCTAACGTCGAGGGATTGGTGAGCAAGCCTGCGATCAGTCCCGCGGCAATGACCACTGGGATCGCGTACCGGACCGAACCAAACCCTTCGGTACGGTTCACCCTCTGTTCCAGCGCGGCCAGTTCAGCCTCGTTGGCGAAGAAGCTGCTCATCTGTGCTCGAGCGCTCGCCTCCTCCACCGGCCGGAGCGGAGAGGTACGGAAGGCGACGGTGGCTTCGAGAGTCGCGCTCCGACGATCTTGGCGGACGGAATCGACCAAGAACCTTGCGACCGCCTTGTTCAACATCGGTCCGGTGTGCGGATAGGTGGGTGGGGCGTCCCGATCGAACAGCGAGTCGAGGTCTTTCAACTCCACCTCCACCCTTCCCGGCGACCTCTCGAAATGCAGGATCGGTTCCCCGTTGGGCAGGGCGTCTCGTTCTACCTCCGGCGCGCGATGGGGCTGGGCCGGGGATGCACTCACGGTCGGGGGGACGACCATCTTCGGTTATTACAGTGGTCGATGACCCGGGGTCCTTCCTACCGGATCCGTCCGACACGAGCGGCGCTTCGTGGGTGGGTGCACGGCCTTGCCCTCCTCCGGCAGATTGGGAGGCTCTAAGGACCCGCCACCGCGTTCACGGCCCAACGGTCGGGCGGCGGCTACCGACGGGGCAGCGACCGCCATCGTCGTTCCGCCGGGCGACGGGATTATGGGCGGCACTCGGCAAGCGTGCCGACCTTTACCAGACCTGCAGTGGGTTCTCAGGTACGCATGATCCGCCGGCCTGCTGCCCGGTTCTTGACCATGCCCTTTCCGCCCTTACCCTTCGCGGCACGTCTCTTGGCCGCGGTCATTCTCCCGCCTCGGCTCTTCTTGGCCATGGCTACCGGATAGTCATAGGATATTTTGACTTGCTGCTCGTCGCTCGCCACTCACGCGGTTGCACCCGGGAACCGGTTCTGGGCGTTGGACCCGATAGAAGCGCCCGGAAATGACGAGGAACACGACTCCGAGGATGATCAGAATCCGTCAGTCGAGCAACCCGGATCCCTCCAAGAAGTCGACCGCCACGAATACGCGTCGTTCTCAGCGTATCGGGAGCACCCCTGTCCACGAGGGAAGAGGTGGGTGCAACAAACATTTCGACCGCCGCACGAACCCTCGCCGCTCGCGGGGAACGAACCAAAAGGGAGCGTCATAGGGGGGATTTGGCCGCCCCGGGGGTTCAAACCCATCGGATCGGAATCCGCCCGCGACCCAGAGGCCATTCGTCCATCACGCATCGACCAGGACTCTGACCTCCCCGGCAGGTTTCCACAGGGAACCCTTCGGAAGGCGACCCGTCGGATGGCCTGTCGAGGCTCCCGGCAGGGTGATCCGACCGATCAACTGCCGGTGCCTACCCCTGGGACGTAGGGGTCTACGTCTTAGGTTTCCGCTTCAAGCGTTGGCCGGCGCGGGCCCAGCCGCGCTCGGTCGCCTCGCGGGCCTTCTTCCCCGCCTTTCGGGCATCGCGTCCGAGGGTGCGAGCGCCCTTCGCCAGCTTCGGGCGGGCGCGTGCCCAGCCACGCTCGGTGGCGGCGCCGGCCTTCTTCCCAGCCCGCCGGACGTCGCGCCCTAAGGTGCGGGCACCCTTGTTCAGCTTCGTGCCGGCGCGGGCCATTCCGGCCTTCACGTCGCGGCCGACCTCTTCCGAGCGCTTTGCGATCCTCTCGCCACGGCCTTCTCCCGACTCTTCATCCGACATTGTCATCCCTCCGTCTCGACAGCGAGACCCGTTGGGTCTAATCCTTGGCCATGTGGTCATACCGGAAATCGAGAAGCAACTCGTTCAGCGGCACATCGGAACCCACGATGTCGACTCCGTGGATGTCCTTGAGCTTCTGGAAGTACCAGACGTTGAAGGGATCCTTCATGCTTCTCAAAGCGTCCAGAGCCGCCTTCTGGCTGTCCGCTACTTGGACGATGACGACCATTTCTCCCATTGGGGTCTTCTGAAGGAACATCGCCTCCTGCTCGAACCCTGCCTTCTGCCGCGAGTCCTCGTACTCCTTCTTTCGGGAACCGTTCAGGTCCTTGACGAATTGCCGGAATTCCTCAGTCTTGTTCGGCTGTATGGGTGCGACAAACGCATAGAGCGGCATCTTTTACCTCGTCTCTCCGCTTCGGATGGGAGGGGATAACCCTCCGCTTAGTCGAAATCAAGCGACCTCGGCCACGGTTCCCGGTGGACCTTGTCCTGGAGAGATTCATCGTCGATTGCTCCGCGGGAATCCGGGAGCTCACGGAATCCGCAAGGAGGTCCGCCTCCCTGCCTCGCTTTCCGAACGGATCCCGCCGTCCGAGCGCGGGTCGCCTAGAGCGCGCCGGAGAACAACCGGCAGGTCGACTCCTTGAACCGGGTCGAACGAGAGCGGGCCGCGTAAGACGGCTTGGTGATCTCCGTACACCGCTTCATGTCGTCCTCGAAAATCCGACGGTACTTTTCCCCTAGCTCTCGGTCGTAGATGACCGCGTTCGTCTCGAAGTTCCATTTGAAGCTCCGAAGGTCCCAGTTCGCGGTGCCCACCGAGGTGACGTAGTCGTCCACGGTCACGGTCTTCGCGTGCAGGAACCCCTCGTTGTAGCCGAACACACGGACACCGGCCTCGAGCAGCTCGCCCACGTTCGACAACGAGGCCCAATGGACGAAGGGCTGGTCTGCCTTGCTCGGAATCATGATCCGGACATCGACCCCGGAGAGCGCGGCGATCCGGAGGGCCGTCATCACGCTGACGTCCGGAATGAAGTAGGGGGTCTGGAGATAACACGTCCGCCGCGCCGAGTTGACGATCTTCACGTACTCCTCTCGGGGCGGATTCCAGGTAGTGTCCGGTCCTCCGCTGACGATCTGGATCGACGCCGACCCGACCTTCGGAGAGGCCGAGAAATACGAACCTCCTAGCGTCAGGCCCTCCTTGGTAGCATAGTTCCAGTCGAGGACGAATCGCAACTGGAGGGAGCGGACCGCGGCGCCCCGGATCCGAACGGCCGTGTCCCTCCACGGACCCAGGGGGCCGAGTCCGAGGTACTCTTCGCCGACATTGAATCCTCCGAGGAAGCCTACCGTCCCGTCGATTACGGCGATCTTGCGGTGATTCCGGTAGTTGAGCCGTAGGCTTACCGACGGGAAGAGGGCCCGGTAGAACCCGGAGACCCGCGCTCCTTGGGCGGTGAGCTTTCGGTAGCGCTCCCGCGGGATCTTGTTGCCAAGGTCATCGTAGAGGAGGCGGACTTGCACGCCCTCTCGGGCCTTCGCTTCGAGCGCCGCGAGCAATCGTTCGCCGAGCGCGTCGTCCCGAAGGATGTAGTACTCGAGGTGGATGTGGCTCTTCGCGTCCCGGATCGCCTCGAACAACGCCTCGAACTTCTGGTTCCCGTCCGTGTAGACATCCACTAGGTTGCCGGCGGTCAGGAACGCCGCACTGTCGGCCCACAGCAGGCGAGCGAGGTCCGGGAACGCGACCAGCTCACCGAGGTTCTGTTCCGTCTCGTCACGGACGCTTTGTTCGAGCCCTTTCCTCACCCGGCTCAGGACGGCTTGATCCCCAGTCGACTTGAGCCCGAACGCGCGGGTCTTGAAGTACTTGAACCCGAACAGTAGGTAGAGGACAAAGCCGACGACCGGGAGCGTGATGACCGCGAACAGCCAGGACAGGATGCTTTCCGGATCTCGGCGCTCGAAGAAGATCAGGGTAATGACGGCGACCACGTCAAACGTCAGGATCAGCCCGATGATCAGGAGCGCTAGGTCGCTTGCCGTCATCTCCACCTCATTCGAGTGGGTACCGTCGTACCGCAGTCCCACCGTCTTCGGGCCGGGTGCACCGGTATCGGGAAATCAACATTTCGGCTCACTTCAGGTACAGGCTGGCCCCTTCGGGCAGAATGGTCACGCGTTCGCTCATCTCGATCCGGTCGGCTTCCTTGAGGAGCCTCCGGCGAGGGGCGCCGGCCGGTTCGAAGGAGGCGGGGAACGTCTCGAAGTGCATCGGGAGCATTCTCCTCGCGCCCAGGGCGCGAAACGCGAGGAGCGCATCGTCGGCGTTCATGTGGTTTCGGCGGAACCACGGGAAGACCGCCCCCGCAATGGGGAGGATCGCGAGGTCTAAGGGGAACCGTCGACCGATCTCGCGGAACATCGACTCGTTGAGCCCGGTGTCTCCCGCGAAGTAGATGCAGCTCGGCCCGGACAGCACGTAGCCCTGGTGTCCCGAGGTGTACAGGAACGGCAGGCGGCCACCGAAGTGTCGCGAAGGGACCGCCGTCACCTTCCACGCTCCGAGTACGAGCTCTTCCCAGGGTCGGAGGACCCGCACATCCGTGAATCCTCGCCATCGCATCGGGGCGGCGAGGCCCCACGGGACGACAACGGGGTGGGTTCGACCGACGCGCTCCAGCGACGGGTAATCCAAGTGGTCGTGATGCGCGTGGGATACCAGGATTCCCACCGCCCCGCGGAGGTCCTCAGGGCGGAAGACGGACGGGGAGGCTCTCTTCGTGAAGTACCGCCCGATGCGTTCGGAGAACACAGGGTCGGTGAGGATGGTTTCGCCTCGCGATTCGAAAAGGAGACTCGCATGGCCGAGGTAGGTGACCTTCGTTGGGGCAACGGAATCCGACTTCTCGGGTATGAACTGCGAATCGGTCCTCATGGCCACCCGGTCCATGCCGGCTTGAGACTTTGTGACTTGGGCCTCCCGGTACTTCGCCCCACGGCGGCTCGGAGCGCGGCGGGTGAACGGGTCCGGACTCGACGATCTTCTCCTCCCACGGAGGACGGATCGGGTGGAGCGGACTCCCTTTCCCAATCGTTGGAATCATCCTGCACGACTGCGAGCATGTCCCCATAGCCCTCTGCTTCAAGGGATCGGTCGGAGCGAGGCCCCCTGGCGGGGTGGGGTCTACCACCTCCTCTCAAAGAGAGCATCCGGTCCTGGCATCCACCACCCTTCCGGCCGTCTGGGTCCGCAGGCCCGTCTAAGCGGCCTTGTTCTTGCCTCGCTGCCTTAGGGCGATTGCGGTGCCGATCGCGACAGCGGCCGCGACCACTACGACCGCGATGACAGCCCACTCCCACCATGGGATCCCGCTCGAAGAACTACTCGTGGCGGTGAAGGTGATCGTCTGGCTTGCGGCCGCCCCGTTGACCACGAGGTACCCCGTCGAGGGACTTGCGGTGTAGTTGGCCACCGCTCCCACCGTGTAGGTGTAGTTTCCACTGGCCACCGTGAACCCGATCGTCGCCGTCGTAGAGGTGTTCTGCTTTTCATCGTAGGTCACCGACCAGCTCGTCCCCGAGGGCAACCCGGACTCCGTGAACGTGACGCCGAAGGTTCCCGGTGCGGCGGCCTTGAACGTTATCGTCTGGCTTGCCGCCGCCCCATTGACCAACAGGTAACCCGCGGAGGGAGTTGCGATGTACCCGACCACGGTAACGGTGAACGTGTAGTTCCCGTTCACTACGTTGAATCCGATCGTCGTTGCCGTGGAGCTGTTCGGGGCTCCACCGAAGGTTACCGACCAGCTCGTCCCCGAGGCCAATCCGGATTCCGTGAACGTGACGCCGAAGGTCTTTTGTCCACCGGCCGTGAACGTTATCGTTTGGCTTGCGAACGCGCCGTTGACCGTCAGGCTGCCCGTCGGGGGGCTTGCGGTGTAATTGGACACCACTCCCGTGGTGTAGGAGTACGTGCCGCCCGCCACCTTGAACCCGATCGTCGTCGTGGTGGAGCTGTTCAGGGCTCCATTGAAGGTCACCGACCAGCTCGTCCCCGAAGGCAACCCGGACTCCGTGAACGTAACGCCGAAGGTTCCCGCTGCGGCGGCCGTGCACACGATCGTCTTGCCTGCGGCCGCCCCATGGACTACCAGGTAACCCGCGGAGGGAGTTGCGATGTACCCGACCACGGTAACGGTGAACGTGTAGTTTCCGCTCACTACGTTGAACCCGATCGTCGTTGTCGTCGAGCTCGCCGGAACTCCACCGAAGGTCACTGACCAGCTCGTCCCCGCCGTCAGACCAGTCTCCGTGAACGTCACCGCGTAGGTAGACACGGAAGTGGTGGTGGGTACGGTGATCGTGCTACCCGCGAGCGAGACCTGGCCGGTTTCCACCATCGCCCGCCCGTTCAGAACGGATCCCGTCAACATCGAGATGGAATCGTGTGCCATGACGGTCCCCTGCATGACCGAGGTCGTCCCGAGCGTGGCCGAACTGCCGATCTGCCAGAAGACGTTTCTCGCCTGCGCGCCGTTCGTCAGGATAACCGTGCGACCCGAGGTGGTGGTGAGCGCGGACGCCACTTGGAAGACAAAGATCCCATTGGGGTTACCCCCCCCACTCAAGGTGAGGTCCCCGGAGGAAATCGCCAACGAGGACGTCGACTTGTAGAGACCCGGAGTCAGCGTCTGCCCGCCGATGTTCCCCGCGACGCTGGCCGCACAGTTGGAACGACCCGAGGCATTGTTGTAGGCGATCGTCAGATTCGCCTCCGCTCCGGCGGCCGACGGAGTGGTCACGTTCTTCGTCCCAGTAATCGTTCCCGGAGGGAAGCCCGTTACCGACGTCCCAGGGCTGAGCCCGAGATCCCCGGTCAGGTGGGTAGCCCCGGTACTGGTGACGGTGGTACTGGCAAGAACGGCATAGCTCGCGGTCGAAGCGAGAGGGACGGGGACTTGCCCGCACGTCGCGGCGGGGCTAGGACTCTCCCTCAAATGCCCGGAGTTGAACGCGATTCCGGGGGTCGCCGAGGTCGCGGCCGTGAATGGAACCATCACCGCAAATGCCGCAACCAGCATCGCGACGATGACCAGTACGATCAGGGCGCCAGTCAGTGCTTGCTTGGGTTCGATAGACGACATGTTCGATCCTCTCGGTCCTGCGACCGGATTCCGGAGACGGAAGGTGGTTGGTAACGGATTCCTGAAATCGAATCAAGGAAGGACCTGGCAGTTCTGGGCGCCTCTCGGCAGGGAACCTCCGACCATCGATCGACGCGGAGACCGCCACCGGGGCCCCCGAGAGTCCACTCATCCCTATCGGTGAACAACCTAGCTCGGACCCGCATCCTCGGGCTTGGAGGAGGCTCGCTTCGGCGACTTCGAGGGAAAGATCCGATTCCCGGCTCCCTTCCCCGAGTCGAGTTCGTCAATCGAGGTCAGGATCTTGATGGCGCCCTTCCCCCTCGGTGTGAGCTGATAGCGTTCCCGAGGTTCGTGCGTGATGAGCCCGCCCTCGGATAGCGTACGGAGATGGAACGCGATCAACGAC
>Ga0187889_10000076_pt1 | contig 102813 bp, 113 predicted proteins | sample June2016WEW_7_10_2_FD_132992 | JGI IMG/M metagenome (GOLD analysis project Ga0187889, IMG submission 132992) | Peatland microbial communities from SPRUCE experiment site at the Marcell Experimental Forest, Minnesota, USA - June2016WEW_7_100 | ecosystem: Environmental > Terrestrial > Soil >... | reverse complement strand
GGGCTGGACAAAACTTCACCTTCGCCCAGCTTCTGTTCTTCTTCTTAGGTCAAGGGATGATAGTGCCCGGTTCCACGTACTGGAATATCGCTTTTGGAGAAGAGAAGGGAGAAGTGACAGGGGATGAGGAAGGGATGCTGACAGCTAGAAATTTTGGGAAAAAGATGGTTTGGCTGATAAAGAAAATCAAAAATTAGATTCCTGAGGGTTTTCTAGTCTTGAGACCATCCTACAAGTTAATCTTTATTTTCGACTGTGCACATATGAATATTAATTGTAGGCGGGAAGGCAACAAGACATTGGTTCACGTTATCAATATATGACGAAGCGTAATATGACCAGCATGGTTATTGTGTGAGAAGCTGCATGGTTTCGGATAGCCTGAAGTTCCTCGAGTTCAACTTTGCCCTCTTTCCAGTGTCTCTTTCGCTTTGTTCTTCGTCCTTCCGATGCTTCTACTGGGGGATTTAGACGCGTCAGTCTTGACTGTAGAAATCATCTCCGAGGCTCTGCCTGAAGAAATCTGCGCCTTGGCTGGAGCTTCTCCGAGTGCGACATCGTAAATGTACCTCTTTCCCCTGAGAAGAGACGCGATGGCTGCAACGCCTGATAGCCCAGCACTCACGTAGAATGCACTTTGTAACGAAGACATGAAGGCCTTGGCAATCGCGTTTGGGAACCATTGCAACCCAGTCAGGGTGCTGAGTGCCTGGTTGCTCAGTGTTGCTGCAATGCTGTGCGGCAGCTGGGCTATGATTGACGCAACAGGATTGTAGCCCAAGAAGGCTGAGAAGAGCGATTCAGTTGGTGAGAGTGATGTGAAGTACTGAATCAGCTGGGGCGCACCTGCCTCTGTTAGAGAGGAAGCGAATGCCGCTGGAAGGCCGTTCGAAAGCGAAACCACGATGACTGCGAAGAAGATCGCGATGCTGGCCATCATTCCCGTATTCTGCATCGTGGTTATCATCCCCGCAGCTGATCCCCTGTTCTCTGGCGGAACCGAGTTCATTATCGACGCTGTGTTGGGCGACGCGAACATCCCCATCCCGAAGCCCTGCACGTATATCAGCACCGCAAACTCGAGATAGCTGAAGTTGTAGGGAAGGGTTGCCAGGCCAATGAATGTTCCAGCGGTAATAATCAAGCCAAGTGTCGACAGACCCCTCGCGCCGTACTTGTCCGATAGGGCTCCACTGATTGGCCCCATGGTTACGAACCCAGCGGAGAGGGGAAGCAGGTAAATTCCAGCCCAGAAGGGCGTATCGATGTAATTAATCCCATGCAGCGGAAGCCAGATTCCCTGCAGCAGTATGCTGAGCATGATCATCACCCCGCCCCTCGCTATTGAAGCAAGAAAACCAGCGAATATCCCGGCGAAGAAGGTTCGAATCCTGAACAGGTTTAGCCTGAACATGGGGTACGCCACCTTACTTTCCACGAAGGGAAACACCACGAGCAGTGCACTTCCTGATATTAAACCAGCGATTACGTACGGGTCGGACCAACCCATCGTTGCCGAGCCGTAAGGAAGCAATCCATACGTGAGAGATATTAGAAGCACAGTTAGGCCAGCGGCGAAGGTAAGGTTACCCCACACGTCTATCCTCTCTCCCCTGCTTACAGTGCCCAACTCCTTCAACTTCCAGTAGGACCATATCGCGCCTAAGATTCCCACCGGGACGCTGACCAAGAAGACGAGCCTCCAGTCTATCGTCGCTAGGTACCGCCTAGGACGAGGCCTATGAACGAGCCTGCCAGAGCTGCAATCTGGTTTATTCCGAGGGCCTTGCCTCGTTCATTCGGAGGAAAGGCATCCGTTATTATCGCTGCACTGTTAGAGAACAAGAAGGCGGCTCCGACCCCCTGAATTATTCGGAAGAAGATCAGCTCTAGCGCGCCAAGGCTCCCGGTATTTGGGGTGAGGTAAAGGAGGACAGAACCGAAAGCGAATATGGCGAACCCGATGTTGTAAAACCTGACCCTTCCGTAGATGTCCGAAATTCGTCCGAATGACACCAAAAGGGTCGCGGTGACGATCATATAACCAAAGAGAATCCAGAGGAGATATTGGAAGGATGTCAGCGGATTCAGCTGTATCCCACGGAATATGGCTGGGAGAGCAATCAATACTATCGTGCCGTCTATCGAGGCCATCATGACCCCGAGCGTGGTGTTGGATAGAGCGACCCACTTGTATTCTACCGTTCAGTTTACACCTCTGGTTCAATCAAGCAGGGGCTGATGTGCATAACCCGCTAGCTGCGATATAACGTGCGTTCAAAGAAACTGAGCGTCAGGTTCCACGTATCTTTTGCGGCTTCCACGGATCCTCGTGTGCCGCCGAAAGTGATCATCTCGGAGATTATACTGCTTACATTCAAGATACAGCCACATGGAACCGTTAATGCGTTAACTATTTATACTTTGATTAACTTCTTAAAAAACGTGCTAAAGCGAGCAAAACAGACCGGACATCATAACGAGACATACGATGCCGTCATAGCGGCGTTCAAGGCAATGCAACATAGCATCGCTGAGTTGCTCTCCGAGGAGGGTCTGACTCAGCCGCAGTTCATCACGCTAAGTGTAATTGCAAAGAATGGGTCAATGCCGATGAGGGGGATAAGCGATGAGATGCTTGTTACTCCTGCCAACATCACCGGGATAATAGACAGACTCGAGCACAAAGGGCTCATCAAGAGGATGGCGCGTCCAGGGGACAGGAGGGCCACCATCATAGATCTCACCCATGAAGGGAGAACAATGCAGGAAAGAGTGGCCTTAAGATATAGCGAGTTCATGCAGAAGGCTCTCCAAGCGTTCACGATGGACGAACAAAAGACCCTCCGTCATCTCCTCGAGAAGCTTCAGCAGGAGATGTCCCGGTTGAGGGGGATGGGATGTAAGGTGTACCGAGCATGAAGACAGTCCTCATACGTCCGTCGAACCCGGGCGGGAGCGCCTATCTCACGGAATTTGGCTTCCTGCCCGCGCCCCTCGGTCTGCTCCAGCTCGCGGGCTCCCTCCTTACACTTGATGATTCCCAAGTCAAGATTATCGACATGGAGGCTGACAAGGAGAAGACGGTTGAAGATGCCGTAAAGGAGACACTGAGGTTCAAGCCGGACATCGTTGGCCTGACGATCCACGCGACCGCGGCCCATGTAACCTCGACGGCGATAGCCAAGAGGGTGAAGGAAGACAGTGAGGACACACTGCTTGTTGCGGGAGGCCACCACGCGACCTTCGTTCCTTACGAGCTCCTCAGGAACGGCTTCGATGTGGTTGTGCTTGGAGAGGGAGATCAGACCATAATTGAGGTAGCCAAGGTACTGCGAGATGCAGGAAGGTTCGACGAGATACCCGGGATAGTCTTCAACAGAAAGCAAGACGGGAAGACTGGCATTGCACAGACTATGCCGAGGGCGCTCATACTGAACTTGGACATGTTGCCGTTTCCTGCCCTCCACCTCGTCAAGAAAGAGCCTTACACGTTCAAGGTGTTCGGCAAGGGTAGCGTTGCCTGTCTTGAGACAGCCAGAGGCTGCCCGTATGCGTGCGACTTCTGCTCCGTCACTCCAACCTGGGGTCACAAGTGGAGGAATAAGTCAAATAAGAGGATACTCATGGAGCTCGAATTAGCGAAGAAGTGGGGATACGACTGGATATTTTTCACGGATGACATCTTCGTCGTCTACCCAAACGTAGAACAGAGGATGGCCCTCTTCAATGCTATGATAGAGAAAGGCTACGACAGGTTCAAGTGGCTTGTCCAGATGAGGGCAGACGTAACAGCAAAGAACCCCGAGCTGATAAGGAGGGGTGCCCAGGCAGGAATGCGCTTCGCCTTCCTCGGCATAGAGTCCGGGAGCCAAGAGACTCTCAAGAAGATGCACAAAGGTCTCCTCACGCCCCAGTCGGTCAAGGCCGTGAGGACACTTAGCGAGAACGGAGTTATCGTTCTCGTCGGAATGATGCTCGGGGCACCATACGAGAGTTTCAGGGATATGTGCACGACAGTGAAGTTCTCTCATGAGCTCGCTGACAACGGCGCCGATGCAGTCCAATTCACGATCTACACTCCTCTGCCTGGTACGAGGATCTTCGACGACGCGCTGAAGAATGACAGGCTCTTCTCACTCGACTGGAGCAGGTACGACGTCTCGACGCCCGTCATGAAGACGAAGGTCAACCCTGCAATCATAAAAATGCTTGAGTTCTACGGCAACTATTCATTCTATGTGCAGAAGTGGATAAAGGGGAAGCTCAGACGTGATTCCGAAAACAGGGTAAAAAGATTCAAGCGCGACCTGACCGTGAACGCCCAGAGTTTCATCCTCAGTATGATGCCAACGTACCTCAAGGACATAGTCAAGTTCCCGGCGGAACTGATGAGGACACATCGACTTTACACGTCGCTGAGGGATATAGCAGGTGTCTCAAAAGATGCGATTGAGGAGCTCAGGGAGTTCTCAAACAAGGTCATCTACCTTGAGACGGGAGGGAAGAACCCCTACTTCCTCATCAAGGAAGCGGAATGAGGGTAGGCAGGCTGATTTCTATGCCAAGACATAGGTTTCTCCTGGTCTCTGATACAACACTCACACACGACTACAGAAACTTCCCGCTGCTGGATTTCCTGCCATGCGCCCCCGTAAATAAAGTCCCGAGAATAATCTACTCGTTCCTCAAGGGGAACGCTCCCCCCGTCCTTCCAGACGGGCAGGCAGCCCTTGCCCCCTATTCCATAAGAAAGATAGAAGCAGCATTGCTGAAGGGGTTCTCGGAGAGAGACGTAGCGGTGCCCCATGAGGGCCACCTCGAGAAGTTCATCACGCCGGAGACCGAAGTGATAGCTGTCAGCACAATGGACCCCCTAGGTCTTGGACCACTCACGATGTCTTACACCGTGCTCTTCAGCTCCCCAGACCATACAGCATGGGTCAGGAGGGAGTTCGAGGAACTGATAGCTAGGATAAACAAAGCTAGAGCAGCGGTAGGCTCAAAGGCGAAGCTTATCATAGGCGGTCCTGGGGTGTGGGAGTTCACTGTCATGCCTGATGAGCTTGACAGGCTGGGCGTTGACTACGCCTTTCAAGGCGAGACGGACGACATCACGTGCGAGCTGTTCGAAGAGATAGCGGACGGGTCTCCAAAGGGCGGCCAAGGTGTAAACCTCTTCAGGGGATTTCAGACCTTCGATTCCGGCTTCCACAAATCGTGGATAGAGCATGAGAAGTTCCTGACACGCGCGAGGTTCTCCAAACAAACTCCAACGCTCGAGGAGATCCCCGAGATAAGGAGGCCGGCAGTGAAGTCGATGGTTGAGATAATGAGGGGTTGCGGGATAGGCTGCGACTTCTGCGAGGTGACTCTCAGGCCCCTGCGGTACTATCCTTACGAGAAGATCCAGAAAGAGATCGAGGTGAACGTCAAGCAGGGGGGATTCACCAACGCTTGGCTCCACACCGATGAAGTCTTCACGTATCAGCACGGCCGGAACTTCGAGCCCAACTTCGAGGCCCTGACGGGTCTCTTCAAGGCTGTCATGTCAGTCAGGGGGATTGCACAGACTAACCCTACCCACGGAAGGATTTCCATACCTGCTGCGTATCCCGACCTCATGAGGAGACTGTCGGAGATCGTAAGAGCAGGTCCTTCCAACTGGATAGGATTGCAGGTAGGGATAGAGACTGGAAGCGAGAGCCTCGCAAAGTTGCACATGCAAAACAAGACTCTCCCCATAAAGATGGGGCCAGACGGCTCCTGGCCCGATATAGTCTGGCAGGGGGTTTATGTGATGAACAAGTACTACTGGAGGCCAGCCTTTACAGTTCAGGTGGGCCAGCTGGGTGAGACACCGGAGGACAACTGGGAGACGGTTGCCCTTATAAACTGGCTGAGCAACTCAAGACTGGACAATGGCAGGCCGTTCGAATTCACCGTAACGCCGATGCAGAACATGCCCATCGGAATGATGAAGAACATGGACTTCAGGTCGAAGAAGCTGGATGAATCCCAGCTTGCCGTCTACTACGCATCGTACCGCCATCTTGCCAAGGTGGCCGCGAGGGATGCCTTGAAGGACAGCAGCGGAGGCACCCTGACCAGGTACGGAATCGCTGCGCTCATAGCCCTAGGAGGGAGGGCAATGCTGGGGGTCGTCTCTGCCATATGCAGAAAAAGGGGCCTTGACCTTGAGAGTATCGCGAGGCACGGCCTCGAGCGCGGAATGAGGCGGGCTCCGACGCTGAGGGCCCTCTGAGTTGGCAGAGGTCTTGCTAGCAGCTGCTTGAAATCTGTATCTTCTGTATCTCATGGTGCCGGCCTTATTAACGGGAAAAGTATCAAACATAAGGAAGAGGTATTACGTTTAATTACTTTAAATTTCATTACCTATCTCATTTAATAAGTCTTTGAACCTCACTTGCTTCAATTCTCAGTAATCCTGATGGGAACTTTATAACATGAAGCTGTCCTTTTTTTATCCATAGGTAGACTATCTTATTCGATATACCAAGTAATCTTGCAACTTCATTAATCTTATACAAACCAGTAGACATTCCTGCACTAGATATGTAGAAGTACAAAGTTTTTATAGCGAATAGTTGAAATTTCGTTAACGTGGCCAGATGCGATTATTGTGGAGAAGAAGTAGAATTTCCTTTCAAATGTAATTACTGCGGCTTATACCTGTGTGGAGACCATAGGCTTCCACCTTCACATAATTGCATAAACATTAAGGCTTGGCAAACTAGGTCCCCACCTAAAATATCGATAGAAACTAGAAAGTATTCTGAATCTGTTGTTTATTCAACAATCCAATTACTATCACAGGCAATTAGGCTCCCTTCTTTCATAATAGCGGTAATATTATCCGTCATTGTATTGTTTTTGATGTTTGCGCTAGGAAATCCCATAATATATGGAGCTCTCGCACTACACTATATCCCTGAAGTGTTTGCCTTATTCTTTTTTGGCAGATGGTTCAAAGAAATCGGTTTTCCATGGCACTTTATACTCTTGATATGCGTACTTGGTGCAGTTTTAGCATCGATTGGCTTAAGAAATTTTTATGCAATAATTCCTGCGATAATCTTGCTTCTGTTCATAGTCTTAGGTTTTATGGTCTCAAAGCAAAAAGTAAACATTTTTGGTACACATCTCGGTATATTCTCTTAGGTTAATTTGCTAATGGTCTCCTTTGTTGGATAAGCCTACATTGAACAACGTGTGCAACATAGAGCGCGCTAGCGGTTAGAACAGTGGCGAGGGCTTAGGAAAATATATAATGGCCCTCTAATGTGAGAAAGTTGACAATAATAGAGAGGTAGGAGACTGTGGGTTTCTCCAACGTTTACGAGGATGGTAAGCGCGCAGAAGCATATTCTAAGCTGGAGTTTCCGGGCACCTACTACTTAGCCTACAGGGATCTGCCCAAAATCATTCGTCGGTACGTCAGGGGAAGAAAAGCCATTGATTTTGGATGCGGCACTGGGCCGCTCCACGAGGTTTCTGGAGAAGCTGGGGTTTGATGTTGTCGGCGTTGACGTATCAGAAGACATGCTGAAAAAGGCAAGAGAACTTCACCCCAAAGGAGACTATCGACTCACGAAGGACGATGACTTCAGCCAGTTCGAGAAAGAAGACTACGACCTCATTTTATCGGTTTTTACGTTCGATAACATTCCCACGATGCAGAACAAGGTCAAAATATTCACGCAACTTGGACGTTTGCTGAGAAACCAGGGAAGAATCATCAGCGTAGTCTCCTCACCAGAAATATACGTGCACGAATGGTCATCGTTCTCGACCAAGGATTTTCCAGAGAACAAACACGCAAAAAGCGGAGACACCGTAAAAATAATCCAGACAGACACAGAAGACAAGAGACCAGTAGAAGACATCATCTGGACAAACGAATCCTACAAAGAAACCTACAAAACATCCAGACTACAAATCATCAAGACCTACAAGCCACTTGCAAAGAGGAATGAACCACACAAATGGGTCAACGAAACGAAGATAGCCCCATGGACCATATACGTGCTGAAGAAGCGCGCGTGCAGATCTACACACAACTAGTGGAGTTTGAAGGAGACGGGTACTGCTTGGCTACAGCTAGCAATATGGAAGAAGCAAAGAAGATCATAAAAGCAGGTTTTTAATACGTCTGTGACCACGGGAAAATGATGCTGTTCAGAAAACGAAAGTAGAATAAAGCGTGCTCTATGCCAATATTAATTGAACATTCCTATTTTTTCCTTTCTTTCATTATTTACTTCTTCAAATGTTCTGTCTGCTTTTTCCTTTTCTTTAATGATTCGTATTCTATCGTATATCTCACAGACATCTTTTTTTATCTGATTTTTCTTTTACTGCCTTTTATAATGTGTTAAAATATAGCCCGAAATATAACGCCTGTGAGGAAGCCAGATGTTTAGAGACCGAGAAGAAATGCGCCATCGGCTACACGAGATAATCGAGAGGTTCCGTCAAAAAGGAGCTACAAGCCCAGAAAAAGCCATGACCATCCAAGAGCTGGGTTTGCCGACACGTTTTGAAGAAGCTATGCATCGAAGACTTGGCCAATCAGGCATTTTTGTTGAAATAAACGGTAAATATTATCTGGATGAAGAACGGCTTAAACAAATCCAAGAGCAACGTGCCAAAAGGGGGTCTGGAAACGGTGGAGGTGGCGTCTGGAGTAGAGCGGGCTCGCCCACCTGGTCCCGCGTTATCGGGATTTTGCTTATGCTGCCGATTGGTATCATCATCGCCCTTGTGTTGTTTTACTTTCTCGCTTTTAGGGGAGGAGGGTTCTTTCCAGGGGAATTCCTTATCATTTTTTTGGTCATCTTCCTCGTGTTGTCTGTGGTCCGACTGCTGTTCTGGAGTTCGAGAAGGAGATATTAACGTGAGCAGTGAGGGAGAACTGAGCAGCCCATAATAGTCTTCTAATGTAGAACTATCATCTTGTGCATGTCTAAAGCGAATAAGTTAACATTAAATGGAATTTGAGTAATTAGAATTGATAATCTCTCGTAAAAGGTTCAAGTCCCTAAATGATGATTATAGGATGCGGTGTCCGGGATTTGAACCCGAACGGGTATGTTACACAGTCAGAAATGATTCCGAGGGCCAGGTATTAACACAAATATTTGGGCTAATAGAGTTTGGCGATGGTAAGGTTAAGATCGTCAATCTAATACCTAAAGAAGGGGAATTGTTTGATGTATAAAGCATTAGAAGGAAACAGTGAAGTCAGAAATTAAATCGCAGCAACAATTGCACATTCACTGCTTCAACTTAATGGTATTATTTCAAAGAACAAATCTTAAGTTCTTATTTGTAGAATTACTATTACTTATGTTGGAGAAAGACATTGAGAATCTACTTGTAATGTATCCCAGCAAGTTCTTTCCCAAACATGGCTTCACTGTTAAGGGGCAGCAGGTGATGTTAGACTCATATCGTGCTGACATCGTTTTTGAGGATGGAAAAGGAGATTTAGTTATCACTGAAGTCAAGCTCGGGATTCTTGATCGTGAAGCATTAGGTCAGGTTGTGCAGTATTATGGCCTTCTCAGTAAACAGAAACCTGATAAGAATATTCGCTTAATGCTTGTCGCCAATATTATACCTGAAAGTATGAAGGTTTTTCCCAGTGAGATGGGTATAGAGTGCCATGAAATTCCGGTTTCAAAGATTATGGCTGTCGCTTCAAAGTATAATTACCGGTTTTTGGATTCTGCAAAGCCAGAAATGTTGCAGACATACCAACAGGTCATTCAAAAAATGAATGTTGAAGCGGAAACTGCACAGCGTAGGGTTTGGATTTTTCAAGCTAACCCACATAGATATGATATTCTTAATGCTCTTGCAGATGAAGGCTTAACTGAAAAGGTTTGGCTCGTTAACCAATTGGTAAGCAAATTCACGCTGGGCACTTGGGTTTAATTTGGATGTCTGGAACGGAAGGTTGAATATATGGGGTTGTCGATATTATTTCAGATCCTCAAATGCTGGTTGATTCAGAGCAATCAGCAAAATATTGGGTGGATCAGAAGGAGAAAGGGCAGTCGAGGTGGCGAGTTAAGATACGTTATAAATTAAAGCTTGAGAACAACCCTATATTAAGGAAGGAGTTGAAGGATTTAGCTGGCTTGGAGAAAATGTCGATATTCAGGCAACCTCATGGAACGAATTTCCCTGTGACTAATGATGAGTGGAAGATAATCTTGGAAATTCTTAAAAGGAGATTCCAATTCAAGGAGTAAATCGCCCATCGTTCCAAACACGCCTAGCTTGAACCTTGAGCTATCGATTGCTGCAAGTCATAGAGAGCAACCACATACCCCGGCTTTCCTCTCCTGGCCAAGATGGAACCAACCTTGTCCACAAGCGGCAAAGTCGACACAAAACCCCCGAACATCCCTGCGACAATGGTGGGAAGTCCGCCCAGCGCTGCCGCGGCACCTCCGAGGACCCCAAGCACCATGGGCAGGTACTTTGCCGTCTTTTCCTTAGTGGTTACCATTGATTCGATAGCTTTGTTTGCTTCTTTAATCTTATCCGCCACGGCGTCCGCGCTGTCGACCAAAATGTCGGGGTTGCCTTTGTTGACTGCCTCCTGTAGCCCAAGGAGCGCCCGTCTGGCTCTTGCTGTGTCTGAGGTGATGTCGATTATCTTCTCTGTCCCCACGTCGCGGATGTCCAAGAGGTGGAATTTCTCTATCAGCTGTTTGGCTATGTCTACGGGGAAAACGGAGAACTCGGGCCCACTGATCCCATAGGACCTATAGAAAGACCAAGGCCAGCTCTTTTCGTCGGTTGCGAGGACCCCGTCCATCGCGAACGAGGGTATCATGTAAAGGTGGGTTCTCAGCGTGAACAGTCCAGCTGCTTGCGCAAGTTTTGGCAATTTGCTTTGGACTACAGCAGGTAGTAGTTCACCATAGCCCGCTCTGGTCAGGTCAAAGTCCCACGAGGTCAGTTGGTAGACCGTTTCAGTCAACGAAATGCCCGCCTCGGCGGCATAACTTGACCATCCTCGGGAGGGGGCAAGCGCTCTCACGCCTCCGGGGCCTGTCGCAGTCGACCAAGACTCCGAACCCACAAACTCGTTCCAGAACCTCATTTTCTCGATGATGTACGGCTTGGAGTTCGCTATGACTGAGTTCACAGAGCGGTTTTGGGTGAAGATGGATGTGTAATTCTCGAAACCGACTTCCCTGATTTGGAATGAAGGTGGATACTTCTCGAGGATTGGGTCCAGATAGTCGAGGCCAGCGTAGAGGCTGGGTTGAGAATCCAGCATCACGAGCACCTTGCCCTTCTCCGCCAGCTGGAGCAGCTGATCGACTGACAGCCTGTAGGTTCGTGTGAAAGTGTCTTCATCCGCCGCCATGATCGGAAGGGCTACGGCGTCGTAAAAGGGAAGCTGAAGGAAGAGGGCGCCATCCAGCCCTCCGTTCAAGGCGTTCGATACAATCTTGGACTCCGTGTTCTGTATGAACTCGGGATAGAACAGCCTATGTGCGGGGACTTCCTTGAAACCTCCACCCTGAAGACGGAGGAGTGTTTGGTTTACTTGTTCCCACTCTCGCCTATCATACTCTAGCAGGGTCGACGCGTCCATATGAGAGGTCTATGGCTTGGCGGTAATTACGCGTTTAGTTTTACTTTCAATAGAAGTGGTTAGTTCGAGCGTAGGCGCAACAATTCCGAGGTATGGCTTTCAATTCCCACTTTGTGGAGCCATATATGTCGGATTTCGGCGCTGGCAACCATTCAACTGGCTAGGATGGCTTCGCTCAAAACGGCAGCCCTCATGCTACTGCATTTAACTATATCAGAAACGCCATGCATAACTTAGATTTTTAATATGCTAATCTTTTGGAGCTTTGCGAAGAACGCTCAACACTGCCCAGAGCCAGAGTATTGGTGGACCGAGCGGGATTTGAACCGAATTGGGTTTAAGTCTTCCGTCCAAACAAAATGAGTTGTTCACCTGTTTTGGTATTAATATTTCTGATGGGTTCTGTTACGTTGACGGGGGGTTAATCGCCCTGTTAAGTGGCGGGTGCTGGCTGGAGTTCTGAATCACGGTTAACCACTAATGTCTCATGGAACTGCCGTTATCGAGATTGTCACGGTGCCATAGGGGGCAACAGTGCTCTTTACTTGACCATTCCCAATAGCTGTAAGGTTACCGCTGCTGATGTTCATTTTCTGGACGGTCAAGCTGAGTATAGCTTCCCCATAGGGATTCCAATCTGAGATTAGAATCCAGCCGTTTCCACTACCGTAGTAGCACTTTAGAAATGCTTGATTGGCAGTGGTGTTCGAATAGCTGATTGCGGTTGCGTTCCATGTCCCATTGTACTCGACGTTTACTCTGAAGGTATAGAGTGGATTTTCCTGAGTGGCTGCGGGAGAACATGTGATCATTGCTGAAACTGTGGTTGTAGCTGTAACTGTGCGGATCATTGCAGTTGTTGATATAAGTGAAGTCGTCGTAGTAGTAGATGTAGTGTTTGACGAGCTTGTGGAAACTATCGAAGTGCTCGCTGAACTTCTGAATGATGCTGGGTTAAAGTAGATGACGCTTCCAACAACTACAGCCGTAACTATAAGGGCGACAAAAACTATCTTATAGGAGCTTTTATCGACCGATTGTTTGATCATACCACTACTCCTTTAGATCAGCTTGAGCTGGTTTGAATTGTTACAAAATATATATTTGAGAATGCTTATCTGGCTATATAACGTGCTTGACAAGCAATACGTTTACGGTTCAGCAACCAATTCTACATACCCCAATGAAAGCCTGAACCTGCTCTTGAAAGATAAAAAAACTAATCTAACTATCGTAATTGAGAAGGATTTAGTCGAATGTGTTGAACCCAAGCCCAATCAGCGGAACTCTGAGTAGAATAGCCGAAGGAAAACCTTTCCCTCAAATCAGCCTTCTTCAGCCTCTCCTCTCCGTATCCATCCTCGTTCCATGGCGGATTAGCTATGACTTCATCGAACTGCCTCAATCTGCCGTCTTCTCTGAACCTTGGATAATCCAAGGTGTCTCCATTCTCAAGCAATCACGGTCAGAAGCGCTAGCACCACACCAATCAGCAATCCGACTGAAGACCACGCAACACCGGCGTCTCTTCGACTGTCACTCCATATCTCTCCTGTAATGAATAGCATGACACCGACGGCCAGACTCAGCGTCAGCGACAGGAGAACTGGGGAGCTTCCCGCGAGGACCACGCCAATCGGAGCGCCAATCCCGGAGAAAACGCTGGGCAACATCGTCAGGGCAAATATTTGAATGGTGCTGGCTCGTGCCTGAACTAATTCACCGGCAATCGATCCGCTCTCCGCGAAGGTTTCCGCTATCATTAGCAGCGCCACCAGGAGCGAGAGGGTAGGCGAGATAACCATGGCGGCGCCGATTGGCAGGGCCTCTGGTACATTATGGATAGCGATTCCGATGGATATGAGACGGGCCCGTTGCGACCGCTCAGACGTAGAATCTGATTTGGATTCAGAGTGTTCCTTGCTGCTCTTTTTTTCGTCGCCTTCCTCTTCCTCCCCCTCGTCGACGCCAAATACCCCGAGACCCTTCGCGAGTCCAATCATCAGTAGGAGACCCAACGCGACGCCCCCAGCAATTATGAAATTGTTCTGGGTGCTTCGCTGAGCCTCAGGGATGAGATCGAGAAAAGCAACGCCGAGAATGAAGCCGCCGGAAACGCCGAGGGCCGTCCCTATTGCTGCCTTGCTAACCCGGCGTCTAGCGGCGACCGCTACGGAAGCCGCCGAGAAGGTCGCAACCACGTCCGCTCCCAGGGCGTATGCAGTGGCAAGAAGAATCGCGGGAATCAATCAAAACCGACTTCCTAAGACTGCATTTTTTCGGAACATATAAAGGTTCGAATCCCAGAGTTGTGAGACTTAAAAAAGAAGGAAGGATTGCTTTCGTTTTGCCTAAATCCTTACTTACTGGTGTGAGCTGGTTCTCAGCCCGAAGCCTTCTATTAGACGGCTTTCATTTAGAAAATATTGTTGTCAGCTATGATGCAAGGAATGGATACAATTTTTCAGAGTCAACAAGTTTAAGCGAGACACTTATAACCGGGAGAAAAACTTGGTACAGATCTACTTTTATATTACTGCAGAAATCAGAGGTGCATATTAGATTATCTGTTCAATTATGTGTTTTGAAAGGTCTTTAACCAATTCAGGAGAAACCGAGTCAACTACATTAACTATTCTCTTGTCCGTTAGAGTATAGAACCTTTTGGTTCCGTCTTTTCTATCCTTTACGAGCCCGCTATCCTTCAGAATCTTCAGGTGACGTGAAACTACAGGTTGTGGGATTCCGAGATATGGAATTATTTCACATACACATTTTTCTTCTTCCCTTAAAAAATCGATGATATCGAGTCTTAAGGGATCGGATAGAGCATAAAAGATTTTGGCCCTAAATTTGTTCCCACCTTCCTTCTGGGTTTGCATATAGAGAATGGGTTCATAATAATAATATTTAAATATTGTTATAGATGTTGCTTTGCCATCTGGGTAAACTCTCATGGAGAATAAGGGAAAGAAAAAATTATCATTTCTCAACCGGTTTCTGACGCTCTGGATATTCTTAGCTATGATACTAGGTGTCGGGTTAGGATACGCTTTCCCTCAGATCTCTGCAATAATAGGTTCATTAAGCATTGGAACCACCTCAATTCCTATCGCAGTAGGGCTGATCTGGATGATGTTCCCTCCTCTGGCGAAGGTCAGATACGAGGAATTGAGGAAGGTTGTAACGGCTAAAGGCTCAAAGACGATGCTTTCTATGTCGTTGATTTTGAATTGGTTGGTTGGGCCGTTCCTGATGTTCATTTTGGCTTGGGTATTTCTTGCTGATTATCCTGCTTTCAGAGATGGAATAATTCTCGTAGGTTTGGCAAGGTGCATCGCCATGGTCATCGTCTGGAACGACTTGGCTGGAGGGGACAGCGAGTGGGCTGCGATACTTGTTGCCTTGAACTCCATCTTCCAGATACTGTTCTACTCGGTCTTAGCGTACTTCTACATAACCCTCGCAAGCTCTTGGATAGGTGGACAGGGGGCGATAGTGAATATCTCTCTCATAGAAATAGCGGAGTCTGTAGCGATATACTTGGGGATACCGTTCTTCGGCGGCATGTTGGCAAGATACTACTTTCTGAGAACGAAGGGAAGGGAATGGTACGACCATAAACTGATGCCGAAGCTGAGTCCGACCTCGCTCTTTGCACTTCTGTTTACGATAGTAGTAATGTTCTCCCTTCAGGGGGAATACCTGGTCAAGCTGCCGTTTGACGTCGTCAGAATAGCGTTGCCTTTAATAGCCTACTTTATACCGATGTTTACACTCTCATTTGCTTTGGGCTACTACGCTAAACTAGACTACAGGAGGACCACCTCTTTAGCGTTCACTGCAGCAAGCAACAACTTTGAGCTAGCTATCGCAGTTGCAGTCGCTGTCTTCGGCTTATCTTCTCAGGAAGCGTTCGCCACAGTAGTTGGGCCTCTGATAGAGGTGCCGGTTATGATAGGTTTAGTAAACGTAGCCATCTGGGCGAGAAAACGCTTTAAAGAATGATTTATCTAAATATTCCTATTTTTCAGAAAAATTTAAATATTCAGAATATTATGTTCTGATGTGGTCTTAAATTAATGAGCAAAGATAGTGTAGGATGCTGCAGTATAAACGCGGTAGTGACCGTGGACGAGAAAGGCCAGATAGTTATACCAAAGGACGTAAGGGAAAAAGCAGGTTTGAAACCGAACGACAAGTTGGCAATCATAGGATGCGAGCGAGACAACGCAATCTGCTGTATTATAATGATCAAGACAGAGAAGCTGGACAGCTCGGTTAGTAAAACGCTGAGTCCCCTTCTCAAGGATGCTCTATAGTGGAGAAGTGAGGCAAATGGATAACGATAAGATCAAGAAGATCGTCCGAGAAAATTATGCTGGAGTAGCCAGACGCCAAAGTTCCCCCTGCTGCGGAACACCTTCAAACAGCACAAGCGATAAAGTCAGCAATCGCATCGGCTACAGCAAAGAGGAGCTTGGTTCCGTCCCCGAAGGTTCAAACATGGGTTTAGGATGCGGCAATCCCACGGCACTCGCATCCTTAAAGGAAGGCGAGGTCGTCCTTGACTTAGGTTCTGGTGGCGGATTCGACTGTTTCCTTGCAGCAAACAGGGTCGGTGCCAATGGAAAGGTTATCGGAGTCGACATGACACCTGAAATGATAGATAAAGCAAGACGCAACGCCCGAAAAAGCAAGTACAAAAATGTGGAATTCAGGCTGGGTGAAATAGAGAACCTTCCGGTAGGAGACAACACTGCAGACATAGTTATTTCGAACTGCGTCATAAACCTCTCAGCTGACAAAGAAAAGGTCTTCAGAGAAGCCTTCCGTGCTCTCAAGCCCGGTGGAAGAATAATGGTGTCCGACATAGTGCTGTTAAAGAAACTTCCAAAGATTATCGAAAAAAACGTAAAAGCTTATGTCGGATGCGTCTCAGGCGCCATGATGAAAGACGAATATCTGAATCTAATCACGCGGTCAGGCTTCCAGAATGTGAAGGTGATCGGAGAATCACCTTTTTCTGTTGAAATCATCGCAGATGACGAAACCGTAAAAACTTTTGTGAAAGAATCACGTATGTCTGCTCAGAGGATAAAAAGTCTTAGCGATTCAATTTTGAGCGTAAACGTCTCAGGAGTAAAACCAAGATAAGTTGTCATCATATAGAAGTTGCCTAATTCAATTATTTGATCCGTATTTGTTGTCTAAAGGGCTATAAATGCTGGATCAGGCTTATCCTGTTCGATTCCCCGATTAATTAAGGCGGAAACCCTGTTAAAATAACTCCAAGCTCAAGAAGACAAGCGATTTAAAGGATAAACCGTTCTTTACCCGTGTTTATAGGCTGTTCCCAATTAAACGGTTAAGCACCCATAAATTTATAGCTTATAGCAATACTCTTTAAATTTCTTTAAATTTCCTTTAAAAGTCTTTATTTTTCTTTAAGCTGTCCTTTAAAGGCTCTTTAAATGGTCTTTAAACCCTTTACCAAAGCCTTTATGAGTCTTTACCAAAGCCTTTATGAGTCTTTACCAAAGCCTTTATGAGTCTTTACCAAAGCCTTTATGAGTCTTTACCAAAGCCTTTATGAGTCTTTAGGACTCTTTACCAAAGGCTTTATAGCCTCTTTATCCGCTCTTTATGATCCTTTACTAAAGCCTTTATAGACTCTTTATGAGTCTTTAGGACTCTTTACCAAAGGCTTTATAGCCTCTTTATGATTCTTTATATTCCTTTATCTTTCTTTATGTTCTTTTATGATAAAGCTTTATTCCTTTAACCTGCATGAAGCGAGTTTAAAGACAAACTGTCTTTTAAGCGTGTTTATAGGCACTTCCAAGCTAAACAGCTAAGCGTCTTTAAATCTAAAGGATAAAGGTTCTTTAACGGTCTTAATCAGCTTCTTAAATTTCTTAAAATTTCTTATATAAGACCCCTATTCCCTTCCTAAAGTTCCTATACAGGACTCCTATTTTCCTGTCCTATTCTCTTATTCCCGTTCCTATTCCCTTATTCCCCTATCCACATGAAGTGTTCCTAACAGTTTCCTATTCTTACCCTTTTTTACCATCTGTTCCCAGTTAAACATCTTAAAGCTTCTATCTTCTTATGATTCTGCTCTTTAACTGTATCTCATATCCTTCTGCGATTAATCTCATCGTCCCATTTAGTTCCGATGTTAGATTTCCCTATTTAAGGCTACGATCAAAGGGAAACCAAAATACGCTTCATTGGAACAAATAAAATCAGATCAGACACAAAACCAAAATCAAGAACAAAAAGAAGTTAAAAGTTAACGTTTATGAAAGAAGTAATAATAAAAATAGTGATCAATGATAAGTGATTTATCTTTAATCAATATACTCCAATTTTGTTTTCGAGTTGCTCTCTAATATTTTCATTAAAAAATGGTTCATAAATTATTGATTCAGGGATTCTCTCTCGACTTCACCAAATTGGTTAATGTCATAGCTGAAAAAAATATTTAAAAATAGATTCCATTGTCAATTTCTTTAATTTCTGTTGGAAGCTCTAACAAAAGTCTTAAATAGCATTTGATCTTATTTTGAAAGGAAAAAGAATGCATCCGTATGGTGCGATAATAAATGTCATAGGTAATGATAATCCGAATATAAAGTCTTTGTTAAATGAGGGTTTATGGGGATTTCCTGATGATAAAAGGGGTATTAATAAGACGAGATGGAATAATCTAGAGGTAGGTACACTCGTGCTTCTGTATGGTGATTTTTTTCAAACTAAGGGGGTTTGGTTTTTGTGCGAGTTTATAGACAAGTTTGAAAATAGAGAGCCTGTTAAATATTGGATAAAAAATCCATTAGGTTATCCTTGGCAAATTAAACTCAAACCCAAACTGCCATATAATTTTAGTTTACAAGACCTAAGAGAAATTTCACCTATTGGTAGAGAAGCATTAGCATTTAGTTTTGGAATAAACATTTTTAAACCTAAAGTGTCCCTTGGGTGGTCAATAATTCTATTTGGGGCACCTAATGTGTCCTACAGTTATTCTGCCTTCGAAAGAATAGTTGATGAATTCAATTTTAGAAACGCAAAGATTAGACCATAAAAATGCTTAAAGGATTTGCTCAGGGAAAAAACCCATCTAATATAAACACAATGATTAATGCCCTCGTTGAGGAATCAACTTAGAGTTTTAAAGAGATAGTTAGTGTAGTAATATCAGAAATCGAAAAAGGGACATATGATAACCAGTAGAGAATCGCTATTGGATGATAGCCAGAATACAGTTCAAATCACACAACAAAGTTGTCTACGCACTGAACACTACTGATTAGAAAGAAATAATAGCGGGAGAAGACATAACTCTACATAAAATAGTCTTGATTAAGCAACAAGTTGAACTTTGTGGTTGCGGAAGCTTTTTTTCCTACTCACGAGGAATTAGCAGGATATACGTATGAGAACTCTGAGAAATCATATTTAAGGGGATATGATCTGCCCAAAATGCTGATCCCATTCTTCGTTAAAGCTGAACTGTTTCTTACGTAAAAAAAGCTCTAAGAAACCTCAATTTTCAATTTGCGGTTTATAATTTCAATTTCTTCATTACTTAAATCATATAATTGGTATACAACTCTGTTAATTTGGCTTTCTAACTGTTCCAACTCATTCTTTTTTTCTTGTGAATTAGTATCTTTTGCTATTTTTAATATACTTTGAACAATTTTTATTAATTCTTGATTTAATTTCTTGTTATTAACAATAAGAGGGAATTCTTGTATGGTTTCGTGTTTTAAAGTATATGCTCCACCAGCAGTCATTACACCAATAATGTCAAAATAAAATTTTAATAGGTCACTATTAAGCTGTGCAATTATTACTTCTAAAGGTATGTCCTCCGAAGTCAGTATATAACCATTACTTGGCAAATAATTCTTTCTTGTGTCAATTGCAAAAGCCCATTTGTCTGCAGTCAATCCCCAAACAATCTTTTCTTTTTCAAATTCAGGAAAATATGAAGCTGCACACCTCTGTAATGCATACCATTCATATCTTTTGCCAGTCTCGTCCACATTCCTCCTTAATAAGGCATCTTTGAAATTAAGTAAATGTGAATATATATCAGGATATTCTTTCTTGAAAAAGCGTTATAGAATTTTTGGAATAAATTCTCAATAATTTGCTCTGTTTCCTGTTGCCTTGTCAATAATGATGTAAAAAAAGGGATAAGATTAATGTCCTCTAAAGTAATAAATATGTTTTTTTTATTGTCATACTTGATTAGAACCCAACGGATACCATCAGTAGCAAAACCATAATCCGATTTAGTTTGTTTTTGCTCTAACCACCCTTTAACCTGATTAAGTCCAGTTTTATCTCCTTCTAAATCCTTATTTATTGACTCTGCCTCGCCATAAATAGGAGTTGCATCAACAACCAATTTATAGTCTGTTTCACTTCTTCTATCAACCCATTGCAAATTAGTAGCTGTTTTGATTTCACTTTCACTATAACCAAGAAACAATAGCATCTTGTCAATGAAGTTCTTTCGGGTGTAATCTTCAGGGCTTTCATTATCTTTTAGCATCTCAGATTTCAAAACTTTTTTGCCTAGAAACAATGAGTCCAAAACGCTTTCATTCACAGCGTCGTTTCTCAACTTATCAACTATTTGCCCTATAAGTTTTCTGAACGAGTTATAGGTTTCCTTACTCACTACCCTACTATTGAATTTAAATTGTGTCTGCATGTGTATTTCTGACCTATTCAGCACTGCTTAGAACCAATAGATAATTTTCCAACCATTCTCCCTGCAGTTTTATATTTTTCCATTCTTCTTCTAACTTCTGGTTATATGTGATGGTTACTTATTCCATCGAATTAAAGTTTAACAATTAACTATATATAAATTTAAAATAAGGCTCTCTAATCTTGGATTAATTTCATTTCTGCATTTGAAAAGATCACAGGTAGAACTTCTATGTTGATTGATTCCTTCAGGCGTTTGGCCCTTTCTAATAGAGCCGATATTTTACTATTATCAGTACCTCCAAAGTGCATTCTCCAACGATGAGTACATTTCCATCAGAATAGAATGCGAGGATGTCTTGAACTTAATTAACCTAACATTCAACACACTTTACCAAATTGGTTAATGGTATAATTATAAAATAATGTTTGAGCCAAAAACTTTTAAGGAAATTAATTCCGGCTCAATCAAAAAAAATCGTAAATGCTATCGATAAACATTCTGCATGTTGGCTCGGTATGATCCCCCTGTGCAATATCGAACCTCAACACGCTCTCATGCAAAACGATATTAAGTTGAACCAATGCAAAATAGTCATCAATAGCATTTTGTTTTAAAACGTGTTGAGCCGAACCAAATTTATAATTATTTTTTCGGCTCAATCAGTTTTAATTTATTATTAACCAAATTGCGCCAACAGTTGCAGGCAAGATAAACGACCTTTACTCGACGTACAAGGGCAGGGTGACTGCTAAGGGAAAGCTCTCTGATAGGGAAGTGCAGCTTCTGATTTTAGCGGCAATTAATGAGCAGCAGAACTCGTTTAACACTTTATTTGAAAGCCAAGACAAACGGTTTAAGGAAGTGTGCAGCAACCAGGCGTTAATACAGAAGAACATAGGTGCGGCATTGGACGAAATCAAAAATTTAAGGCTTGATTTAATCAGAAAAAACATGATCTAACTTATAAAATGAAGTAGTTTACCAAACTGGTACATGGCACGGCGACGTCGTGCCGGATTACTTCATCATCAAAAAACATGCGTTTTTTGACTATTTTTTTAGGTGATTTTGGCCTTGAAACGACCTTAAAAAGCGTTTACCAGTTTGGGAAATTATTCAAACTGCTGATAGATAAGTATCACCCAGTCTTAGCTTTTTATCAGTTCCACTGGGCGTCTAATATCCTTCTGTAAATCCTTCGGCAACTTAGACAGGTTGGTTCGCCTCCGTTTTGTTCACTGTCATCAATATCAAACTGTCCCTTCGGCCATCCGCACAAGGTCTTATCTTTGCCTATAACGTAGGCGTGAATTGGGAATCTACCATACTGCCCACCTTTCTTGAAGATAGCTCCAAACTTCATGGGTACATCTGCTCCATGATCTTGCGTAACATGCCCTTATCCTTATACGAGGCCTAACATTCAGAGTTGCAGAAACCCAAAAGAGATATCCATGTTAGAGTGCTTTTTAAGGACGATCTTGCTCTAAGTGCTCGTAACGATCTTTTACCTCAATAACTTTCTCAGGCCACCTTGGTACAGCTTCCTTCCGAAGCTTATTGTCAACTATGCCAAACAAAAGACATTTGGTGCCAACATTGTCTGAGGTTCACGGTTCGTGGCCGCAAATACGCAGTAGATACGATTTTTCACTACGATCTTCTTGAGATATCGTTTTGCTTTCTCTGTCCTGATAGTTGTTTTCAGGCCATTTCTATCCTTGATTTGTTTGTATTGTTGACCGACATGGTCATAATTGCTTAGTTGTATCTTGATCAGCATTGGAATAGAAAGAGAATTTATTCGTAATATAACACGGACAGAATAGCCACGGGTTATAGTGGATAAAGGCAGCATTCATATCAGCACTTTGGAAAAGCAAAATGTTGTTTCTTAATCTTAAACTTGACAGAAAAGAATAATAGAACGAACTTGTAAGATTTTGAAGGGATATTCGTTTGAAGATCACAGATGTAAGGATATACCCTATCAAGGGTAGACATTGGCCTGGGTTTCCCTGGATCATCCTAGAAATCGAGACAGATGAAGGGATGAGCGGCCTTGGAGAAGCTTTGCCATACCGTTCTAGTGGAGTATTAGAGAGTCTGAATGTGATCAAGAAGATGTTGCTTAACAGGGATCCTACACAGATCGAGGTGCTTTGGGAGAAGCTTTTCAGGGAAGGTTTTTCTATGCCGGCTATCAGCGGCGTAGAAATTGCTCTTTGGGATATCTTAGGAAAGAAACTGAACGCCCCCGTCTACAGTCTGCTCGGTGGACGATGCAGGGACAGTGTTGAAGTCTACGTTGACGGATTCTTCAGGGGAGCAGAGTACGTTGAGGAAGAGTATGCGGCTAAGGCATCTGAAGCTGTTAGGAAGGGCTTTAGATCGCTTAAGATGGACGTTGACGAGCCCATACCTTCTGGTAAAAACATAAACAGGACCCTAACCCCTGCAGATCTCAAGCATACATTGAGGATGGTTGAAGCTGTCAGGGAAGCAGTCGGCGATGAGATAAGGTTGGCTATTGACTGCCACGGCGCCTTTGACACGAACACGGCAATAGTTCTAGCACAGAAGCTTGAGCCGTATAACCTGATGTGGATAGAGGACCCTGTTCCCCAGAACAACCTGCAGGCGATGGCTAAGGTCAGTCAGAGCACAAGGATTCCCGTTTGCACAGGTGAACTTCTTGACAGCCGCTATATGTTCCGCGAACTCTTCGAAGAGGGAGCTGCGCAGATCATAATGCCCGACGTAGCGAGAACAGGAGGGATCCTTGAGCTTAAGAAGATAGCTGCTGCAGCGGACACTTACTACATCCCCGTTGCGCCACATAACATGGTCAGCCCCATTGCTACGATGGCGTCCGTTCAGGTATGCGCTAACATTCCTAACTTTCTGGTGCTCGAATTCCAGTTAGGTGATGTTCAATGGAGAGACTCCATACTTGATTCGCCTTTGTCATTAAAGAATGGCCAAATTGAAGTTTCGAACAAGCCAGGCCTTGGAGTTAGCCTCAACAAAAAAGAGCTTGAAAAATATATAGTACAATAAGAAGGCCTTCCTCCTTCTTTTGACCTTAAAAGCCTTTAGCTAACACGTTTTGTTAGTTGATCTCTAGCCTTTTTGTTTAACCATTTATTAGTAATGGAATAAAAAAGTTAAGATTACCAAGGAGCTTCTTTTTTCTGTTCACAATAGCTGTTAAAGTAGGTTGAAAGATCATAGGCTTCTTTGATCTGCCAAAAGAAATGTTAGCACAGGTACAAAGAATACTATGGGGATCTGTGGGATAATCCGGAAAGCATTGTCATAGCACAATAGGGGCAGTGTGGTGACTCGTTTGGTATATCTTTACCACATTTAGGGCATTGCCTCGTTTTTATTTGCGGTCTTACATTATGGGATTTATTTAATTCATCGACGATTTTATTTGACAGGCTTCTAAGATCAGAATCCCACGTATTTCTTGAAGACTCTAAACTATCAGCTACAAACTTTTCTAAATCATGTTTGCGGAATAGGTGCCACACATATCCTAGCAGTATAAAAAAAGCACCCACGATTATTAAGGCAAGATTTGGGATGATAGATCCGAATTGATATAAGACTCCATAGATAAGGAAAGCTACGCCGGCAAGATAACAAACGTAACTTAGTAATCTTTTGTTTCCTCCAATTTTGTTTTCTGTTTTAGGGTCTAGAGAAAAATTATCCATCTCAAATAATCTATAAGATAACAATACTATTTCATTACGTATCGAAGGCGAGAGGTCTTCCTCTTTGAAGGATGAACCGCATTTATCTCTAAGTAATTCCAGAGTTCTCCTTCTGTATTCATCGTCTTCGTCCATACCAACAAAAACAATTAATCAACATATTTAAGCCTTAGAACTAGTTGACCTCAAGCCTTTTTTATTCATTTTATCATCACCAAAAAATCTATTAGAAATATTTTGACCATATATCTGTGATGGCAAAATTTAAAAGCAAATTAAATTTAATTAAAGAATGAGTTCCCACATGTCGAGAATTGTTTATGTCATAGTAGGAATTCTAATTCTTGTTATAGTCATTGCTATTTTAGCTGGTTTAGTTATTTATTTTAATACTCAACCAACTGCCATTTCAACAAGTTCAAATGCTACAACAATGACTTCAACTAGTACCACTTCAAACGAGTTTTCCATAGAAAAGTTGGTGATAAGCGCATATGCCAGTTCAACAACACAGATTGTACTAAAAGTGCAGAGCACTGGTTCATCTGATGCAGAAATAACCGATATATTATTGAATGGAATACCTCTTGCATCAGCTACTCCCGCAGGAACTCTCACCGGTAGCGTTTCCACACTACCATATACATTACCAACAGGGGCTTCAGTACAAATAGCTCTTAATTTCGCAACACCCCTAAGTTCTGGCGCCACTTACGATATTACTATCCACACGGATTCAGGAAATGACTATCCTATAGCAGTCGTAGCACCTTAAATTAGTTGATCTCTGGCCTTTTATGTTTGATAAGTTCATTCACTAGCTTAGTTATTTCCCCGACTTCCTTTTCAACTTCGTTTAATCGGTTTCTCAGGTCGATGTTTTCTGAAGCAGGACCCGCTAGTCCGAAAGAACTTTCAAAACGTGTGAGTGCACAATAATCCTGTTAGTCTATCTTGCGGAGAATCTCCTTTAAAACAAAAGATTTGATCTATTACGATTCTGCAAGTCTACAGTTCATTTACAGGCAACTTCTTCCCAGGATCTCTTCTTTAGTTTTCTCGATTTACCTTCATTTTATTCACATTCCTGAACTTGCTAACACAACATTGGTTGAATTGGGATGCTCGTATAGAATACTAATTTAATTAGTATGCATCACATCATACTGCTAAATTCTTCTAATGCTTTTGGAAGTTTCCACGAACGCCCTGATATTTTCGGATGGCGTTTTTGATGGTATATCGCATCCCGTACTTGATACAACATTCTTCTTATCTTTCACGGGACTAAGTATTTTCAGGACGTTTATCCTTATTGTTTCTGGGTCTTCCATCATCAGGTTAACTGGTGAATAATTTCCGAAGACTAAAATGTTCCCAGGTACTATAGAAACAGCCTCTAGCATTGGTATGTTCTGGTCAATACTGATACCTGCTGCCCCTGTTTCTGCCATATCCGTCAGGAGATGTCTAGATCTGCCACAGATGTGCAAGACCATCCCAGCATCTACAGCTTTGGTCAATCTTCCTAGATATGGCTTCGAAAATTCCCTGAACTGGCTTACTGATATCAGGCTTGAAGACGGTTCTGCGATGACTATAAAATCTGTTCCTGAATCTTCAAGCTTTTTTGCGTACTCTATGGAGGTTTCTACTACTGTATCTAGAAGCGGTGGTAGTGCTTCAGGGTTTGTGAGAATGAACTTTAGGAGATTGGCGATTCCTATTACTTGGCCTGCGATAGTAAAAGGTCCTGTTACATAAAATCCAACAGGCAAGTTTCCTGATATTTTTTTAATGACGCTTACAGTCTGGGCCATAATTGGAATTCTACCATTTGATTTTCTCTTATGTACTTCCCCTATGTCAATCGTTTTATTGATCTTTGGGGCGTCAATTTCTCTGTATCCAACTTCCACCCCTAAAGCTTCTGCTTCAACAGTCAGATCGAGTAAGGGTAGTAATGCATCAGTTCCATACTCTTGTGCAATGTATGCGACAGCTTTTGCATGCTTTTCTGGTTCAAGGAGGCTGATTGATGAAGTTTGATTCAAGGGTATTAGTGCAGGATACCCCAGTATGGGAACTACTGGCACACGGTCAAATTTCTTAAAATAAGTTAATAACTTCATTTATATCATCTTAGTGTAACTTGTTAAAAAGCCTTTTCGCTTTCAACGATTTTATTTTAATCAATCCGAATTTTATTTTAGCCAATTCGAAGCTCCAATTTTCACCCAAAGATGTGATTTAAAGTTTCTAAGATTTGGTTTCTTCCAGGCGTATCCTGTTCTTTCTCCTTTTTTTAGTCCAAACCTTTAAAAGTTAAGGTATCACAAATTGTCGGGAAATGTCTTGGATAAAACTATCCAGAATGGGGATGTTAAGCGGTTCTTAGAATCTTTTGATAGGGACCCTAAGAACCTTCTTGCGTTGAACGCGGTGACTGAGAATGGTATAGCTGCTGTGGCTTTGAGCCGGAAGGAAGTTGACCGAATTAACTATACGTTTAGTAATCTTATTGAGTCGCCGGAGGCTACTAATCAGGAGCGCTCAGGGCGGTGTTGGCTATTCTCCGGGCTTAGTTCTCTTTGCCTAGAGGCTATGAAGAAGTTGAACGTTGGGACTTTTGAACTCTCGGAGGCCTACCAGATGTTCTGGGATAAACTGGAGAAGGCGAACTTCTTTCTTGAGAACATCATCGAGACCAGGGATGAGCGATTGGATAGCAGGTTGGTGCTGGCGCTTCTCTCTGACCCACTTTCCGATGGCGGGCAGTGGGACATGTTTGTGAATCTCGTTGAAAAGTACGGCGTGGTGCCGAAGTCTTTTATGCCGGAGACAGACAGTAGCAGCAACTCTGATCCCATGAACACCCTGCTTGTGGCCAAGCTAAGGGAATATGCGAAAACGCTCAGAGACCTGCATTCACAGGGTTCTTCTGCACAGGAACTGCGCAAGTCAAAAGGAGCGATGCTCGAAGAGTTCTATAAGATGCTCGCCATTCACTTAGGGAAACCTCCGACAAGCTTCTACTGGGAGTGGCGGGACAAGGGCAACATATTCCACAGGCATGGTTACATAACACCAAAAGAGTTCTACAAGAAATATGTGGATGTCGACCTGAATGATCTAGTCTGCCTAATAAACGCCCCAACCAAGGACAAGCCCTATAATAAACTCTACACGGTGCAGTATCTCGGTAACGTCATCGGTGGACGACAGGTACGTTATTTAAATGTTGACATAAGGACATTGAAGAAAGCGGCCGTAGACATGATAAAGGACAACCATGCGGTTTGGTTCGGCTGTGACGTAGGCCAGATGCTTGAAACAGAGATGGGCGCAATGGATTTGAACGTATACGATTATAAACTCGTCTTCGGAACGGATTTCAAACTTGATAAAGCTGGAAGATTAGACTACAGGAACAGCGAGATGACTCACGCCATGGTCTTAACAGGCGTGGACCTAGATGAGAAAGGTAAACCGAAAAAATGGCGAGTTGAAAACAGCTGGGGGGCTAAGATTGGGGACAGAGGTTTTATGTATATGATGGATGAATGGTTCGACGAATACCTGTACGAAATAACCGTTAGAAAAGAATACCTCTCTCCAGAGCTCTTAAAAGTTTTAGACACCGAACCTATTGTCCTCCCATCTTGGGATCCAATGGGAACATTAGCCAAGTAAAACTAGTACCATCGCCATTTCTAATTCTTTTATGCTATTGCAAGCAATAAGTTTCCAAGATTTTTAATGATGAATAGAAAAAGAATGAAGCTTATGGAGTTTAATCTATTTATCGTACCTTTTCAGAATCAAATAGGAGACGGATCGTAGCTCCGAGCTGGTTAAGCTAAAATGAGCAAAGTTGAAGAACTACACATGTTAAGTAGGAAAGACTGGCACAAGTGGTTGGACAAAAACCATTATGCCAAAAAAGGGGTATGGCTGATTTTCTACAAAAAGGATGCCAACAAACCCAATATATCTTACGAGGCCTCAGTTGAGGAGGCATTGTGTTACGGTTGGGTGGACAGCATAATAAAGAAAATAGATGAAAAAAGGTATGCTCGCAAATTTACACCCCGCAAGTCAAAAAGCAGATGGTCTGGGTCTAATATAAAACGTGCAGAAAAAATGATAAATGAAGGAAGAATGACAGAGTCAGGATTTGCTGTAATAGCAGAATCAAAGAAGAATAGTGAATGGTCCACAGCTCCAACTCTACCAAGAGAGCTCAAACCACCACAATATATGAAGGAAGCTTTGGCAGCGAACGAATTAGCCTTCAAAAATTTCAACAAGCTGGCCAAATCCCATAAGCGACAATACATTGCATGGTTAATAAGCGCGAAAAGAGAAGAGACCAGACAGAAGCGACTTACTGAAATCATAGCGCGTTTGGAAAGGAACGAAAAACTCGACCTGAAGTAGGAGTAGCAGAACATTCAGAAAAAAAGAAGATCGGACTTCAGACATTAAATATCTTATTAAATACGCTTACCCTTTGGTCCGCTTCATCATTAGGAGTTCGGATTTGTAAGCCGGGTTAAACGGTAAATTAGTTTAAGATTAAATTTAAGCTTTTCAATTTCTCTGGCAGTCTTATCTTCCCCGTATTTATTTCTACTGTTTCCCATAGGAATATTGAGTTTGATTTCTTATTCCTAGTAAATTTCCTTGACATCTGCAAACATCTGTAAACATCAGATCGTTTACTGGAGATAAATCCGTGAACTTCGAAACCTTAGCTGTTTTGCTCGAGGTCGTGCATCATCTGTTCGAATTGTTCCTTCGTTATCTCCCCACGCGCGTACCTCTCTCTGAGTATGTTGATCGCTTCGTCCCCTCTCCGGAGCCTTCTCCTGGACGCCCATCCCCACGGCAAGAAAATCCATCTCATCACCGCGAATATGAGGAGTATCCAGAGCAGAATCCAGATCCAGCCAAAGCCGAATGGGAAGAATGGATAGTATCGGTAGTAACCGCCTGGTATCATGTGGCGGGAGAAGAACCAAAAAATCGCGAATGAAATTCCGATTAGGATAATAAACGCGATTATAGCCAAGCCCACGAAGTACCCTGGGCGTCTCCACCTATAGTCGTTCATGTTTCTGCACCCCCTTCTCGAACGGTATAAGGATTGTGATCTGCGGCTGTGCTTTAGGTTAACCTAACCATTTGTTCCAACATTTGTAGAAATTCTGCCTTCAAGGGTCAATTTAAGCCTTATCCTACTCTAAAATTAGAATGACGCCAATTTCTACTATTCTAAAATTAGTACTATATCTATGGCCTTCTCTACCTAAAGGTGTAGAAAATATATGTCGGAATATAGGAAGCAGATTGTTGCTGGATCTTTGATAGCTGTCATAGTAGCGTTAGTTCTTGCTGGTGGAGCGAGCTACCTTTTCCCACTACAGCCCACACAAGGAGCGATCCCATCCACTTCCAAATCAACCGAATTTACGACAACAGCTATGGCCGCCTCCACAAATTACACTGCATCTGGGATTCCAACGACGACACCTGGAACTGCTACTGTACCATTTGGTACTACGTCTGTTACTGAGTCTTCGCCGACGACAATGATTACTACCTCTTCACCAATTGAGACTGTCACTCCGCCAGTTGGGACCACGATTACGTTCACTATGACTGAAACAGCGGCGACAGCGGCTATAACTATGGGTCATATCTTAACAACGACAACAACAGTAATAGAACAAATTGGAATAACAGATGCATACGCCATCAACGCAACTCAGATAACGGTAACTGCTATAAATTATGGATACGTAGATGAAACCTTAACAGACATATTAGTGAACGGAAACCCCTTATCAAGCGTTAACGGAGGTGTATCAAACCCAAGCCTGCCAATTATCATAGCACCGGGTGCCTCCCAAATTATCACCCTAAACTTCAGCTCACCACTGCAATCAGGAACGTATTTCATAACAATCAATAATAAGGCAGGCTGATTTAGACTGATAAATAGAAATATCGTAATCATGTTGTTCACAGTGATTACGATAGTCTTAGGCGCATCCTTATCGTACTATGTCACAACCCTTGGGAAAAGTCAAACCGAAACAGAGATAGAAGTTAAGGCTTCAACATACATCTACATCTCGACTGACTCGTATAATGGGCTCAGGTCACCGAACATGGAAAAAATAGATTCAAGGATGTTCAACAACGGCACAGTCCTCATATTCTACAAGAACCATGGAGGGAACGTCACCAGAATCTACACGTACAGTATCCCAAGAGCTAGGCTTGAGAATCTGACCAAGCTGGTCATATCCAACGGATTCTTCTCCTCCAAGGTTATGAGCACCTCGTGTACTGGAATCTATGATGCAGGTATCACGCAGATAAACGTCACCGTAGGCACCAATGAGAAGGCGATAACGCTGTCCGAGACGATGGAGCAGTGTCTGCCACAGAACGTCAATCAGATAGTTAGAAATGTCTTCAACTTGGTATACGAAGCACAGATAAATGGTAGCGTCTACATAACGCCCGGAAAGGGCACTATCTTCGGTGAGATCAGGGACCAGGAGGGGAATCGAGTAGCTAACGTCAAGGTGCAGATAATCAATGGTACATCACCCTATCAACAGACTCAGAGGCTCACGGATAGTATGGGGCAGTTCTTCTGGTATGACGTAGAACCGGGAAACTACACCGTCGCTGTATTTGATGACCAGAATAATATGGTCCAGACAGGAAATGTCAAAGTAGTGGCATGGGAAACAGGTGTAATTACCTTCACTCTCGACGCCATCTCCTGATATAGTAGTGCTCGCAGTCTCTTAATGATAGATGATTAATTCTATTAATAGTGAAATTTAATGAATTGTTTAAATATTTTTGATTTCCAAGCCGACGTGCAACAAAGTTAACAGAATCCATTAAGCAAAAGTCTCATTAACGAATTTTTCATTTAGTTGTTTATGAAGAGGCTTACAAATGAAATTCAAAATGAATACTGCTTCACCTTAGGTCCATTCAACAACCCCAATCTTGAGGTTGAGGATGGAGAAACAGTAGTTGTCGATACCGAGGACGCCATCTGTGGCCAAATCAGAAAGATAGGAGACAAAAGAGACTACAAGAAGGCGCATTACACGAATCCTATGTCTGCCCCAATATACGGGAATTATGCTGTAGAATAGAAACTAAATAATTTTTAGTAGTTAGTTTCTTATTGTGATTTGATCTTCTGCAGTTCATTTAGCCTTGCTTTTATCGTTTGATAGAGAGTTTCCCTTAGCGGTTCTGCCTTTAAGTTTTTCTCTTTAAGCAGTTTGAGCTTTTTTGCAAGTTCAACATCGCCTAGAAATGTTATCCATGATTCTATGTGTCCTTGAGCAGTATGAAATTCGATCGATCTAATTTCGATTGACTGAAGTTTATCGCAGAAATCACTTAAGCTGTCTGAGCGTATCCCCAACGGCTGGTCTACTTCGGCGTAGAAAAAGAAAGCGTTCTCCAAAGGCAGCTGGCTAAGTATCTTTTCCGCCTTCATCTGGTCGATAATAGTGAACCCCAGCTTCTCTTTTCCTTTTGCGGTTATAGTGTAGTTTCCTCCTATCACAGAAACCAACTCTTCTTGTCTGAGGGCTTGAAGATGGTCCTTCAATGTAAGAGGTTGCATACCTGTTTTATCAGATATCTGTTTTGAATTAAGAGGGTATTTGCTCTCCCACACCGTTTCCAGAATTTTCTTTTTAACGTCGCTTAGGTCTGTCAATTTATCCAAATGCCTTAAAGATGTCGGTATATATATATATTCTGTCAAAATATTTCATGAGATGCGTTTCATTCGCTCTCAGATTAAGAAAATAATTTTACAAAAGATTTTATTACCGGACATATTATGAGAGATACAATGGGATATCTAAGACTAGATGATTTACACGTCGCCCAAATCGGCACCGGGCGAGTTGGCCGCCCTACTGCCTACACTATTCTGTGTGCTGGGCTTGCGGGAACAATGACGGTGTGCGATACTAAGCCCGGGTTAGCATCTGCTTTTGCGGAGGAACTTAGGCACGTAGTTGTCAGCTTGGGGCTCGACGTTAATATAAACTCCTGCGAGAAGGATGAAGACGTTTACGATGCGGATATCATACTGGTTTCAGCGGGTAAGCCGAGGGTTCCAGGAGTGAATATGGATAGGCGAGATCTTGCTAAAGAAAATGCGGAAGTAGTGAAGCAAGTTTCTGAAGCTACAGCTCCGAGAAATAGGAGAGCAAAATATGTCGTGATCACGAACCCGGTCGACTCAATGGCTATGATCTGCAAGAAATATTCTAAAGCTGATGTTGTAATAAGCACCGGAACATATCTAGAATCGCTGAGGTTTAGGTCTGAGCTTGCGAAGTCGCTCGAGGTTCCAGCTTCAAAGGTTCGAGGATGGGTCGGAGGAGAACACGGCGATATGGCGGCTATTCTTTGGTCGACAGCGAAAGCCTTCGATTTCCCTGCTGAGGTTTACGCCACATCCAAAGGTAGGACCGTCGACAAAAAAATTATAGAATCTAGGGTTAATGAAGTTTCAAGGTTCATAATAGACGAAATAGGTGGAACAGAATACGGGCCAGCAGCTTCGTTCAGGGACATAGTTAGAGCGATGATAAAAGATACACGTGAAATCTTCCCGATCGCAACACCTTTTAGATTTGAAGAACTGCCAGAACCAGTTTTTGTTAGCATACCGACTTCTGTAGGATGGTCTATTGGAACTCCTCTCTACGAACCCCTATATTACGAAGAAAAGAAGAAGATAGCTGAAGCCGCTAGAGCAATTTATAGAACCTACAAAGAAGCGGTTCTATCTTTAGAAGATGGGACTGCACGGAGTTAGAAGCAGGGTTCATGTTTAGAGTATAGTTATATCATATTAAAGACTGTGCAGGTGAACTTTTTTCTGAAAAAACTTAAGAAGCCCTAAGGTTTATCGTCGAGTAAAAGTAGTGCCTTGGAAATTGACTGACATAGTTTTCGTATTTGAAGTTCACCAGCCCATTAGGCTAAAGAAGAATTTTTTCTGGGATCACAATATGTTCCGACGCCTGAGCAAGAAAGAATTTTATGATTTCTATTTTGACAGAGCTTTAGATAGAGAGATTTTCGAAAGGGCTTGTAGAAAGTGTTACTTCCCATCAAACGCCATCTTACTCCAGCTCATCGACGAATTTAAGGGAGAAAAGAAAAAGGTTAAAGTTTCATTCAGCATATCCGGGCTCTTTATTGAACAGTGCGAAATGTATGCACCAGACCTGCTGGATTCGTTTAGACAGTTAAGCGAAACCAAATGCGTCGAATTCCTAGACCAGACATATTACCACTCTCTATCCGGATTGTACCCGATCAGAGACGAATTCGTTGAAGAAGTTAAAATTCACAGACAAGCAATGAAAGACCTTCTCAACTTTGAGCCTTTGACTTTCGAAAACACGGAACTCCTGTATAACAACGCGGTAGCAAAGGCCGTAGAAAAAATGGGCTACATAGGGATATTTACCGAAGGAGTTGAAAGAATTCTGAAGGGTAAGCTGCCCAACCACCTGTATAAGGCAAAAGGTTGTGAGAAGATTAAGGTCCTCTTAAGGAACTACAAGCTTACGGATGACATAGGCTTCAGGTTTTCTAATAGGAGTTGGAGCGAGTGGCCGCTTACGGCCGACAAGTACGCTTCATGGCTCGCGGGGACTCCAGGACAGTACGTCAACATCTTCCCAGACTACGAGACTTTCGGAGAACATCATTGGCCCGAAACCGGGATACATGAATTTTTAAAGTATCTGCCAAAGGAAATACTCAAATGGGAAAACCTTCAGATGGCAACACCCTCAGAGGTTGTCAGCGAGTATGATACGTTAGGGGAGATCGACGTGCCCGAGCTTGGTGAGACAGTCTCTTGGGCTGACCTTGAGAGGGACACAAGCGGTTGGCTTGGGAACACGATGCAATGGGCATACTATACTGAAACGAGAGAACTCGAGCCTATCGCGAAGGAATCGAAGGATAAGGAGTTTCTAAGAATCTGGAGATACCTGCTCGCAAGCGATCACCTATACTATATGTTCACGGCAGGTGGTGCACCAGGGGAAGTGCATAATTACTTCGCTCCCTACAACTCACCAGTGGACGCTTTCATAACTGCTCAAAGTGCCGCTTTAGACTTTGAATCCAGGTTGAAGCTGTATGTCATCGCCGCAAACGAGCCATTCCTCTTTTATACAAGTTCAGGAGAGGAAAGTTTCACAGGAATCAAGGCCTGGAGCCTTATGGGGTTGATCGATGCCCTTGAGAAGGTTACCATTAAATCTTTGGAGTTTCACAATAGTAGAGGCGATTTCGAAGAGTGGGCTCGTTTATCTCTGCGGGATGAGGAGTTATCTGCTAAGTTCGAGAATGTTCGATCTTCAAAGGTTAAGGGAGAAAGCCTTAGAATCGACCTGTGTGAAGCTACGAAAACACATCTTAAGCAGGTGAAAAAGATGATTGACATTGGAACCCGATACTTTTAGTGCGGAAAGTTAAAGATTTCAAGTAAAAAAGGGTAGGATACACCAACATCACTATCGCGTTGAGACTACAACGGTTCCGGCATATCTGTCACTAAATTTTTGTTTATAATCGGTTTGAGTAGCAAGTCCTATTACTACGTCCAATAATAGTAGGATCCAGTAAATTTTGCTTATGTTTCTTATGAAAGCCTGACCTAATGTTGGCCTTTCACCATTCGACCTTGTCACTTTCAAGCCCATAATAGATTTTCCAAGTGTCGCACCCCATGTTATTTCTGAAAGGGGGAAGTACAGAATCAACCCTATGCCTACAATCAGCGGAAAAGAAAAGAAGTTAAACCAAGCTGAAAGGGTTGTAAAGAACTGTCCTGCCGCAATCTGGGAAATAAGATAGGGTATGAAAATGATTAATGCTGCTACTCCCACAATAATGGCTATTACAACCGCATCTATGACTAGGGCCACGAGTCTCCGTATCCAGTAGTTTTGCGCCTGCTGGTTTTTAACTATCGCATCAATGCCGCTGATCGGTGTATTTAGTGGTGGGGTTGAAGGAGGTGGGGTCGGAATAGCTGAAACCTTCCCAGGTACGGGGGCTCCACAGTTTGGACAGAATGTTGCTTCGTCCGGAATCAGTTTACCACATTTGGTGCAATAGGGCATAATTTCTCGCGTCCCCTATTTAGCTATTACAACTTAAAGTTTACCTTTGAAGGCAGAGGTTTCACAATTCCACGAAAAACGAACCTTACAGGCAGCTACCAAAATATAGCAAACCTCTTAAGCGCTCTAATAAAAAGAATATTGGCTGATAACAACATTGGAAATTGTAGAGGGAATTCACAATATACCTGGGTTAAGGGGAGCGAACGTATACTTAGTCATAGATGAAGAGACATTGACCGTTGTCGACACGGGCATGCCAGGAAATGAAAGTAAAATCATTGATTATATTAAAAGAATTGGAATGGATCCTTCACAGGTAAAGAACATAGTGTTGACCCATTCTGATATTGATCATTCAGGCAGTGCTGCAAAGTTGAAAGAAATGACTAACGCCAAGGTGATGATTCATGAAGCTGACGCGCCCAGACTTTCTGAGGAAAAGGAACTGAAGAAGGTAAAGGGCTTCTTTGGCGTAGTCATGAAAGTTGCCGGCATCATGATAAAGTTCACCCCTGTAAAACCAGACGTGACTCTTAAGAATTTAGATAAAGTGGGCAATATGACAGTATTACATACACCTGGTCACACTGAGGGCAGCATTTGTCTATACATAACAGGTAAAGCTATTTTTGCAGGTGATTTGGTTAGGGTAAACAATAATAAGATGCTTGAGCTTCCTCCAAAGTTCGTTAACTTGGATATGGATATGCTAAAAGTTTCCCTCAAGAAGGTGTCTGAACTTGAATACTCTGTCCTGCTACCTGGTCACGGTCCCCCTTTAACCCAGAAGGCGTCAGATGTCGTTAAAGAATTCGTAGCAAGAGAAATCAAATGACTATATAAAGTTGAACACTAAAAAATTCCGGATGCACTTTAAATCGAACATACTTTGATAAAGCGCTATATTTAAGTTATAAGTTAATTATATCACTGAGGGGTTAAAATTGATATCGCTTGTTAGCTCGGTTTCGAACGCTAAGGGTTTGATGGCTGAAAGGTTAGAGGGTGTTGAGGTAACCCGTGGAACAACTTTGGTGAAGCGTGGTTTCGCTCACATGTTGAAGCACGGCGTCATTATGGATGTCACTAATGTGGAGCAGGCTCGGATAGCTGAGGATGCCGGAGCTGTTGCTGTGATGGTTCTGGACAAGCTCCCATACGATGTTAGGAAGGCTGGAGGCGTCGCCCGAACTGCCAGCATAGAAGTCATCCAGTCTATATTAGATCATGTTACAATTCCTGTTATGGCGAAATGCCGCATCGGACACACTTATGAGGCAAAGGTTTTAGAAGAATCGGGGGTTGACATGATCGACGAATCCGAAGTTCTCACGCCGACCGATGAAAAGAGGCATATATGGAAGTGGGATTTCACCACACCGTTTGTTGATGGAGCTAGAAACCTCGGAGAAGCCTTGAGGAGGATTGAGGAGGGAGCCGCCATGATAAGGACCAAGGGTGAACCAGGCACCGGGAACGTTGCTGAAGCTGTTAAGCACATCCGTATCGTAAATGAAGAGATAAGGCGCGTTAGAGCCATCTACGAAGACGGGGACGAGCAGGAGCTAATCGGAATCGCTAGGGAGCTCGGCGTCTCATACGAGATAGTAGTAGAAACAGGAAGGTTGGGTAGACTACCTGTTGTGAACTTTGCAGCAGGAGGCATAGCGACATCGGCTGACGCTGCTCTTATGATGACTCTCAAGTGCGATGGAGTCTTCGTAGGCTCTGGCATCTTCAAGTCAGAAGATCCTGCCGAGAGAGCAAGAGCCATTGTTTTAGCCACAACCTTCTATAACGACCCCTCAATCGTGACTGAGGCGCAGAAGATGATTGATGAGAGAAAGTCCATGCTGGGCTTCGACGTAGAGAACTTGGAACTGAAGATGCAGGAAAGGGGGACAGATTGAAACATTTAACCATAGGTGTCTTCGGCCTTCAGGGCGATATAGAGGAACATGTAGCTATAACGAAAATTACTCTAGACCAGATGAGATTGGACGGTGCAGTTATCTGGGCCAAGACCGAGAAAGACATAGAAAACTTAGATGGACTTATAATACCGGGCGGCGAAAGCACAGTTATAGGAAGATTAGCAGACTACAACAAAGCACTGAAAGCCGTTAAGGAAAGGATATACGCCGGCATGCCTGTGCTTGGAACATGCGCAGGCTTCATCATGCTTGCCAAAAAAACTTCTGACCGGGTAGTGGCTGACGTTAAGCAGCCAATTCTAGGCGTTATGGATGTAGTGGTTGAACGGAACGCCTTCGGCAGACAAAAGGAATCCTTTGAGGTTGACTTAGAGATTCCGGCTCTCGGTAAAAAAACGTTTAGAGGAATATTCATCAGATCCCCCGCAATACGGGAGACTGGACCAGAAGTTGAAACCCTATGCAAACTCAAAGAAACCATAGTCGCCGCACAACAACACAACATCATAGGCATAGCCTTCCACCCCGAACTCACAAACGACACAAGACTCCACAAATACTTCATAAAAACCATTACAAAAATCTCATAACTATCTTTAGCCTAATGCCCTTCATTGGAGAAAAAGATAGGGCAAATAAAGAAAGATTCTTCGAGCAACTTAGAGGGAACGTTCCTAATAAAAAGTATAATGAATAACTATATGACTATGTAAATTAGAGAAAGGAACTCGAAGTAAGAGCATCCTAGATTTTCGAAACTACTATCATATTTTAAACACAGAATTTTTTTTCTTGTAGTCTCTTAAAGTGTCCAAGTTCTTTGTCTCTTAATATCTTCTGTTCTGGATATTAGTAGATACCTACATGTGTGTTTTAATTCTTTCTATTGAGTGATCACGAGATGTCTTATAATGAGATATTTTCTTTTAACCCTGTGCTCCTATCTTGAATTTATTCTTTTTCTGCTTTCTTGGTTGCTTCCTTTGCCATATTTGCAAGGTCTTTGATTCCGTAGAGTCCATATACAGGCATACTGGTTGTTGTACCGTCTGTTGAACCGGCTGTTGAACTGGTTGTTGAAGCAGCTGTTGAAGCAGCTGTTGAACCGGCTATTGGCATATTAGCTGGCATCAGTATTATCGTATTCTTTCCCTGCAATCCAAGCTCATAGATTATGTTCATCCACTTTAATTGGAAGGCTATATCTTGTCCCTTGTACAGGTTCGCGGCATCCACCATCTTCTGTGCCACTTCGTATTCCGCCATAGCCAATATCACTCTAGACCTCCTTTCCCTTTCAGCTTGAGCTTGTCTTGACATGGCATCCTGTAGAGCCTGCGGTAATCCGACGTCTCTAATTTCGACTGCAGTAACTTTTATTCCCCAAGCCTCCGTCTTCGAATCTATAATTCCTCTAGCGATAGCACCAACCTTTTCCCTTTCAGTTAGCAACTCATCGAATGAAGCCTGACCAATGACCTCTCTGAGTGTTGTCTGGGCGGCTAATTGCGTCGCATAATTAAAATCCTCTGCACCCAAAACGACCTTTTGTAGGTCAACAGGTTGGAAGTACATAACGGAGTCAACTACTACTGGCACGTTGTCCTTTGTCAAAGTCTGTTCAGTCTTAAACGAAACCACCTGTAGCCTGGTCGATATGACAAATGGTACCCTTGATATAAACGGTGGAACATATATTACACCAGGACCTTTGAGACCTCTGTATCGACCCAGTGTAAGAAGAGGAGCCCTCTCCCATTCTTTGAGTATCTTGATCCCGCTGAGAAATATTGCTATAACTATCAGAATTATTATTACTAGGATAGAAAGAGTAGCTACATCCATCAACTTTCACCTTAAAAATGTGTAATTAGAACCTCCTATTAATCTTTTCTCTTCCAATCCGATGTTTACTGGATATCTAGTCGATCAAGTTTTCTCAACGATGAGCTTGAGCTTTTCTATTGACTTTATCCTTACGGATTCGCCCTTTAAAACGTCTCCTGAAATTGACTTCGCTTTCCAGATTATACCTTCTACTCTTACATCACCTTCGGGGTTTAGATCTGTTATCGCGACACCAATCTTTCCCACAACCGACTCCGGTCCTGTCAGCTTACCTCCGCGCCTTAAAGGCCCTATCACCCACCTGGAGTAGAGACCTGCGACTATGCCGATAACTATTACCATAAAGATTTCTAGTCCCGTTACTGAAGTAATAGGTGAGGGTGAATAGGGTATTCCGTATGTCAGCAATATTATGCCTAACGCTCCAAGTACTACGCCCCCCATAAGCGCGAAACCATGGCCAAGCTTCAATTCGAGGATAATTAGGACGGCGGCAGCTGCTAAGACGACATAGCCGAGTACTGAAGCATCTATTACCTCGCCTCCAATGAGACCGGCTATAATCGCCACACCGCCAACTATACTGAGAAGTATGGTGGGATGGTAGACGTCTAAAACAATAGCGACTATCCCAAGCAGAATCAGTATGCCGTCGAGTGTCGAGTCACTCAGGGCACTGAGGAATTGTTGATACACATTCTCATTAAAGGTGACCTGTGGGCTTCCTGAAAGTCCAAATATGCTGATCGCTTCGCTTAATGAGCCTGCAAATCCGTTACTCACATGATAACTGAACGCTTGGTCAGCTGAGAACGCCTGGTCATATTGTACCATGTTGTAAGCTGCGGTTGTGTTCCTTCCCCATTCCTGAGCCAGGCTGACCAAGAGTTGCAGCATCGCGGCCTGGGTGTGATTCTGCTCCAAGGCAGTGCCTCCTATCACTTCAGGCGTGCTGGGACCGATCAGGGAACCTGGACCCATCAAAATCTTGTTTGTAGCCATCGCTATATAGCTACCAGCGGACGCTGCTAGGCCATTTGGTACGACGTAGGTGTAGACCGGTATTCCTGATTGGTTAGCCTCCGTTATATAAGAAATTATGTTGATCATGTCGCTGAGAAGCCCACCTGGAGTATTCATCACAATAACTATTGCCGAGGCCTTCTGGCTTAAGGCGTAATTAATAGCTCCCTGGACGAAAGCAGATGAGCCCGGGTCAACGGCAACATCAAAATTTATTATTACGACAGAGCCTGGAGGGGAATCAGCTGAGACAGTATGGGCACCTGCGAAGCAGTTGACCAACAATAAAAGAAAAAGTAACAGGAACATCCAATGTAAAGCATTAAACTTATTTAAGGCTCTATATCGTTTTTCCAAGGAAACGCACCTTCCTCGGATAAAAACGCTGTGAACCAGCTTGATAAGGTTTTTGATATCTATTAGATTTTAATCGAAAAAATATTTAAAATGGCAAAGAACGCATCCTCTTAAAGTGAAGATATGCCTCCACACTGCGATACAATGGATGGGCCTGTTATCAAAGCGGCCAAAAAGGCGTTGGAAACAGGAAATATTAGTTTTATTCTTCCTTGGGTTCCAAAAAAAGCTGAGGAAGAATTGGAAAGGGCCTTTACACGAACTTTGTATGTGGGAACATTGAGCAAGGAAGCCGAGGAGCTTGCGGACTATTGGTTCTTCGAGACCGCCGTGCGATTGCACAGGAAGGGGGAAGGAGCACCCTATACGGGATTGAAACCTGCAGGACTCGATGAAGGTCCAGTTATACCTAAAGCCGAAAAAGCTATAGAACAAGAAAATGCAAAAGAGCTAATAGAACTGCTTTCAAACTCTATAAAAGAAGAGCTGCAAAAAAAGTTGACACATACAGTATCTCTGAAGAACTATAAAGAAGATGATATTGATGCTGCTAGAGAATATGTAGAAGCTATGCTCGATTTCACGTTATATTCCAATAAATTGTATAATTTCATAAAGGGATCAGAAGGACATGAAGTTGAAGGATATGAACACAAATCTGAGGATAGGACCCGATAGGAAACCGGATCCACAATATCAAGCTCCATTTAATTTAATTCGTATTATCATGTAAAGAATATTTCTAGCAAGCAAACATCTAATAGAATTATCACGTTATTTGTCGCATCTATCTCTAAAAAATTCGATTAAACAAAAAGATTTTAAACATGAAAAATAATTTGATTTAGAACAAGAGTGGAATACATTAATTTGGGTAAGAGTGGAATAAAAATTTCTAGGATAGGTTTAGGTGCTTGGCAAGCAAACGTAAAACAATGGGGTCAAGACTTCACCGAAGAAGACCTTATGAAAGCTATGAAGAAATCGTATGAGCTTGGTATCAACCTAATCGATACTGCTGAGTCCTATGCTGATGGACATTCTGAGGAAATAGTTGGTAGAGTGGCAAAGGAAATAGGGCGTGACAATCTTGTCATCGCTACAAAGGTTCATGGAGTGCATTGTCGATACGATGACGTTTTGAGAGCCGCTGAAAAAAGTCTTAAAAGACTAGATGTGAAAGAAATAGACCTGTATCAGGTTCACTGGCCTGACCCTTGGGAGCAAATTCCATTAAAAGAGACCATGGGCGCTTTAGAGAAGCTTTTCAAAGAAGGAAAGATCAGAGCTATAGGAGTAAGCAACTTTGCTGTAAGGGACTTAAAAGAAGCCCGAGGCTATCTTTCTACCACAGACATTGTTTCTAATCAACTAAGATACAATATGATTCAGAGAGAAATAGAGCAGGAAGTTCTAAAATACTGTAAAAGGGAAAAAATGACAGTCATAGCGTGGAGCCCTCTAGCGCAGGGCATCCTGACAGGAAAATATGATGTAAACAATAAACCTAAAGATTCTGCGAGATCGGATAATAGGCTGTTCTACGATCATAACCTTAAAGAAATATCGAAACTGCTTAAGGTTCTCAAAGGGATAGCGGATTCCAAGGGAAAAACAATGGGACAGGTGGCTTTAAACTGGCTTATGAAGGAAAAAAACGTTGTTCCTATTCCGGGTGCAAAGAATCCAGATCAAGCCGTAGAAAACGCGAACGCTTGTGGCTGGAACCTGAGCAGTCAAGATCTCAAGAACATAGATTCTATTCTTAAGACCATCTCTTTAAGCTACTACAAGTATTACGATTAGAGCTTTACCAGATGACATAACCTGTTAGATACACTTTTTTATGCTAAAGTAGAAGTCGAGTTGCTATCATCTGATCTAGACTTTAAAACCTTAAATTGGATGACGTTACTCCCGTCTATTGGAGGATGTGTTTGATGGTGGGTCTACTTGATCCCCTTGAAGTTGGGGAATATATTCTCCCAAATCGTATTGTCATGCCCCCTATGCTTACCAATCTAGCTACTTCATACGGAAACGTGACCGACCGGCTGGTTGAGCACTACAGCAGACGCGCTGAAATGCTAGGTCTCCTGATAGTTGAAGCTTCATATGTGTCTAAGGGTGCCAATTTAAGCGAAAAACAGTTGGGAATATTCGATGAAAGTTTAGTCTCAGGTTTACGTAGACTTTTAGAAGCCATACACGGAAAGGGTACACCGGCTATTTTACAGATAATGCATTCCGGTGCAAAAGCTTACGTTGGTTCGGGAGGACTTCAACCAGTTGCTCCCTCAGCTATCCAATGCGCACGACAACTCAAAGTTAGTGAAATTGAACCGCTGCTTGACAGTTTTGCGGAGGCCGCAGAGAGAGCGGTTAAATCAGGGTTTGATGGTGTTGAGGTTCACGGTGCACACGGCTTCTTGGTGAACCAGTTCTTTTCACCTCTAAGTAACAGACGAAACGACAAATATGGGGGGTCCCTTGAGAATAGGATGAGGTTTCCGATAGAAGTAGTTGAAAGAGTTAAGGAGAAGGCTGGCAAAAAACTGATACTCTATCGAATAGGTGCTGAAGACCTTAACCCAGACGGCGCAAAAATAGAGGATTCTGTCGAATTGGCTAAGAGACTAGAGCAATCAGGTGTTGACATAATTGACGTTTCAGGAGGCCTTTGTGGCAGCAGTCCTCCGGAATTACAAAATGTTCAAGGATACTTTATCCCACAAGCTCATAGGATCAAAGGTGCAGTTAAGGTTCCTGTCATCGGAGTTGGGAACATTAAGGACGCGAAGTATGCCAATAAGCTAGTAGAAGATGGGACAGTAGACCTCGTAGCAATAGGAAGGGGACTTATTAAAAACCCCCATTGGGCTGCTGAGGCGGTTAAGGCGTTAAAAGATAAATAATAATTAACAGTATTAGCTGTAGAGAAGCAAAACGGTGGCCAAAACCTAAATAAAAGATGTTTTAATTTCATTCGGTGAGATAAAGGGTATCCCGATTTCCAGACATTTGGAGGTTTCTACTTCGTTTCCGCGCAAGGTTCTCCTTCTTTACCCCAATTAATCTTTTCAACATCGTATATTATTACTGTGACAGCATCCGGTTTTAGGTCTAAGGTTTTACAGAGCGCCTTTGTCACTTCTTCTATTATCCTCTTTTTCTGGGCCGCGGTTCTTCCCGCCCACATACTAATTTGAACTAGTGGTATTTTAATCACCTGTCATATGTCTCCATCAACTGATATTAATTCTTATACTTCAAAAATCAATGCACATTCAGTCGAATACTTTCTCCACATCTTCTAGCAGTTTGGCAGAACATGTCGAAGAATTCCATATACAATGTATACAGAACCTTTCATTTTTACTTAGGCAATATGATTCCATATATAACTACACACATTATTGTAGCATTAGCTATCGGAAAAAAGAGATTTCCTAAAGAAAATGGTAAACCGTACAAAAGAGAATAACCAATTTAGTCGACCTTTAAAATTACCCCTTTTCCGACTAAACGGCAAAATTAATTATTACAGCATCTATATTACGATTCGCCCTAGTCCTTTATTTTATCTCCAGCTATCTCTGCGATTATTTTGATTCGATCCTTATCTCAACCTTTTCGTACCTTAATATCAAAGACTTTTTGATCTCTTCGGCTTCAGCCAGGTTCTCCTTCCCATAGACTTCAAAGATCCATTTTGATGTCGAACCCGAATAGAAGTCTTTCGTTGATATCTTACCCAAAAAGATGGGCGCTTGCTCCTTCTTCCCAAAAAATCCTTTTACAGGTGGCAATATCTTCAAAATACCTATAATATCACCCCGAGGTTCCTCTATTTTTTTGCCAAAAGAATCTGTAATCTGATATCCCTTCTCCTTTAGAACTTTAGCTATCCCTACAACCAATGGTTCAGCATAGCCTACCACCGATACCTTCCTTTAATTATAATGTCAGGAGCATATTTATAAACCTACTCTTATTCCAAAAAGAACACTTAGAAAAACATCCGCTCTAATAAGAACTTCCTATGCCTTTTATTATAGGTTGGCTGAATACATTGTCCAGTTTCGGAATAATGAACTTTCCTTTGACGAATGATTCTTAGGGTACGAAAGTAAAACCATCTTTCAGAAATAGGGGGTATTATAAAAATTTCCTTATCGCATCTGCTATAATAGGTGCAGCGCTGACTAAACCGACAGGGCTTGGGACCGTATCTGATCCTATAATGACTTCAGCACCTGCATCCAAGATCCTTGCGTGGGAGTCTCCGATGAGCAAGGGATGAGCGCACATTACGATTACTCTGTTTGCTCCGTAGTTTTGAAGGACCTTAATCGTTTCAACCATAGTGCCTCCCGTGCTGATGATATCATCGATGACCACGACATTACGATCTTTGACGCTTCGGAGCCTCGTCTTTATCTCAACTTTATCAGGCCCCAGTCGAACCTTTTCAAGCGTATCGTATTCGCAGTTCAGAATTTCGGATGAAATCTTAGCCCATTGTTCTGCCTCCTCATCGGGCGCTATAACGATAGGTTTATCTAATGTGAAGTTCTGTTTAACATACTGAGTCAAAAGGGGAACCACTGACAAGTTGTGAGCTGGAATATTGAACACTTTGGAAATATCGTTAACTCTATGAAGATGTGTATCGATCGTGAAGAGCTCATCCGTCCCTACGTTTTCTATCAACCTGGTCACCGTCTGGAAGCTTATAGCCTCCCCAGGGTTAAATCGCCTATCCTGCCTTGCGTATGCAAAATAAGGTATAACACCAATAACTCTCTTAGCCCCAAGATCTTTCAGGGCTTTGACGAGTAGAAAATATTCGAATAAGTGCTCATCAGGTACGTGATACATGGACTGTATAACTACTACGGTATCCCCTTTTACATTATCCATTATTCTAACATATTTTTCTCCATCTGGAAACTTTTTGGCCTGAAGCTTAGAAACAGCCATGCCAAGCTCTCGACCTACCTTCAGAGAAAGCACGTCTGAGGCCGAACCTCCGATTAGCAGCATTAACCAATCACAAGGTATTTACCTCTATTAAAATTTTAATTTTAGGTCGTTTAAATTAAGTCCTGCAGGGTAAAATTTACAGTTCAGGGGAAAAAAATATATGTCTATTAGCAATAACTATCCAAGAAGATATAAAAGAACAGGCATGTAAACACTTTAGATGAAAAAGTTCGTATGGCTGCTGGAGAAAAAATCTATCTAATTAAAGGGGATATAACCGATCAAGACACCGATGCTATAGTTAACGCTGCAAATCCCAGTCTTATGGGGGGAGGAGGTGTCGATGGGGCCATACATCGGACGGGAGGCCCGAAAATATTGGAGGAATGTAAACGAATAAGGGCTAAAGACTGGCCTAACGGTCTTCCGACGGGGAAGACTGTAATCACTTCTGGAGGAAACTTGAAGGCTAAGTACGTAATTCACACCGTGGGCCCTATATGGTTCGGAGGGAATAGAGATGAGCAAGAGCTTTTAGCCGACGCATATAGAAATTCACTTATGTTGGCTGTAAATAAGGGACTGAAAACGATATCTTTTCCCTCGATAAGTACAGGAGCGTACGGTTATCCCATTGAAAAAGCAAGTGAAGTTGCTCTAACTGTCGTGAAGGAGTTTCTTGATGAGCAAAAAAATCTTGGCAAAGTAGCCTTTGTTCTTTTTAGTCAGCAGGATTTCCAAGTCTATAAAGAGACAGCTAGAAGGATTCTAGAAAAAAATCCTTAACGCTTATTATTACAGCTTCTTTAGAACAGTCATGACATAATGTTTCGAACATTTTCCAAGGCTTCGTCAACTTGACTTTTACACATTTTTTAGAGAAACCAGTATTAACCAAATAGAGGTCATGATTATTGATGCCGTCTCTTGTATTGCTACGCCGTGCCAGGGCCACTGTCCAAACCAAATAATCGCGCACGTGATTCCAAATACTAGAGATAGGGCTCCTATCTTTGGAGTACCGAGAGGCCACGAGAGAAAGCTATAGACAAGCATCGTAACAACCGCCGTTAGAAAGAAAATCACCGATACCGTTCCATGAATTCCTCCGGCATCCTCGTTGAACACTCCTATCAGAAATAAACTGATAGAGGATGCAGTAAAAAGTGGTGTCCACAACAAGAATTTCCAAGAACGTTTAACATATGACAGAAGCAAGTTAAACGAAATCGTGAATAAACCAGCCATCATAACTCCCAGGTTGAATACATATGCGACATAACCATTGCGCGATATGCTGCCAAGGTCGCTCAAGGCGTTATTGTAAATGCTAAACCATGGTGAAAGAACAATGGAAGCTACAATAAATAAGTATGGAAAAGTGGCTCCTATGATTCCTATAGCCTTAATCAGTTTAATCATGTGACAGGTAAATGGAAAGACTGATAATTAACTATTATAGTCCCCCTCTTAGAAATTGACGATTTAGACTTATCATGAACTATTGTCATTCTGTAACTGTAGTTTGTGTCTGCTCGGATTTTTGTTCTTTATTTCTGAACAAATAAATTGATAGAATGACTTCTACAATGATATTTCCAACTGCAAAAAGTGTAGCAGAAACTAAGTTTATGGAAACGATATATAGAATCAGAAGGCTTATCAAGATCCACACAAATATAAACTCTATTGCAATTTGGGATACTCCTGTTCTCTTTTGTACGCCTTCTCTACGCTTTTTCCTACTATCAAAAAAAAGAAAGATGCTAATTAAGATTATGAATATGATACTAAAGGTAATGGTTATTACGTACCAGGTGAATAAGTTAAATTCTATCATTTTCTATACACCATTAGAACTTGCATATCTTATAAAAGAACACCTTTCCAGCATCCACTAATAAGAGATAGGTAAGAACCATGAGAATTAGGAGAACCCAATAATATGCTGGAACTGCTATAAACCCAAGGAAACTTCCTAGGAATGTGAATGGAAGTATGGTTCCAAAAGCTACCAAGGATAATGTAAGTATCGTTAGCCATTTTCCAGGACGACTAGTTACAAATGGTATACGTCTTGTTCTGATTACAAATATTACTAGGACCTCGGTCCAGAATGATTCTATGAACCATCCACTTTGGAATAGGGGTGCCTTGGCTACAGTTGAAGCTCCAAATATGAAAAGCATAATGCCGAATGTTAGAAAATCGTAAAGTGAACTAAAGGGACCAAAGAAGAGCGTGAACTTTCTTACGAAGCTGATATCCCATTTCTTAGGCCATTTGGTGTATTCTTCATCAACATTATCTGTTGGGAGAGTCATGTTCGACATGTCGTAAAGTAGATTCATGAAGAGTATCTGCATAGGTAGCATCGGAAGGAACGGGAGAAACACTGATGCTGCAGCTACACTAAACATATTTCCAAAGTTTGAACTTGTCCCCATCAAAATGTATTTAGTAGTATTTCCAAAGATCTTGCGCCCCTCTTCTATTCCATTAGCAAGTGTTCCTAAATCCTTCTCAAGGAGCACTATGTCTGCTGCGTCCTTTGAGACGTCAACTGCAGTGTCTACAGAAATGCCCACATCTGCCTCATAGAGAGCTGGAGCGTCGTTAACTCCATCCCCCATAAAACCAACTACGTGACCGTTTTTCTTTAAGGCTTTAATAACATCCAGCTTCTGTTCAGGAGTGATCCTCGCAAATATCGTAGTCTCTTCTACTAACCCTTGAAATTCAACAGTACTCATCTGTGCTAGCTCTGAACCATTAACTACTTTATTGACAGAGATCTTAAGGTCCTCACAGACCTTTCTTGCAACAAGTTCGTTGTCTCCGGTTAATATTTTGACCGTAACCCCCATCTGTTTTAATTTTTCAATAGATTCATGTGCACTCTCCTTAGGTGGGTCAGTAAATATCAGAAATCCCAAAAAAGTCATATCATTTTCATCCTCAACTGAATACAGTTTTTTTTCTTCTATTTGGCGATAAGCGATGGCTACAATACGATATCCCTGTTGTGAAAGATTTAGGAATTTTGCGTTGATAGAATCTATCGCATCAGTTATGGACATGTTCTTTTCGATGATGTCAACACTTTTGCATTTTGGAATGATCGATTCTGGAGCCCCTTTTGTTATGAGCATTAAGCCCCCTTCCTTTCTAACTACAACCGACATCATTCGTCTTTGATAATCGAAAGGAATTTCTTCCACTTTAGAGTATATCTCCAAACCTTTCTGATTGTTGTTCTTTATCGCGTATTCCCAAATTGAAGCATCTATAGGATTTCCAGTAACTTTCTCTCCAATGATGGCTGTGTTACAAAGTAAGGCGTATGTTAAAATTCTGGGATCCTTATCTTCTTCAAGACTATAATAGTCTTTTAAACCGATCTTTCCATCTGTAAGTGTGCCAGTCTTGTCTGTATAAAGAATGTCCATGTTTCCAAAATCTTCAATGGACACTAAGCGTTTTACAATGACCTTTAACTTAGCCATATTTCTAGCTCCTTGTGAAAGGCTTATGGTTACTATGGCGGGCATAAGTTCAGGAACTAGCCCAACTGCAACCGCAAGAGAGAAAAGAAGCGCGTCTACCAGCGGACGACCAACTACTATTAGAGCAGCGAAAATTCCGATGGCCAAGGCAAGGGTTAGAGTCATAAGCATGGTTCCATATCTCTTAACTCCTCTCTGGAAGTCAGTTTCCGGGTGAGATCTTGTTAAACTCTTAGATATGGACCCTAGTTCGGTGTTTTTTCCAGTTGAGAAGACAACTCCTAGTCCGCTACCGTGTTCAACTGTGGTGCCCATGAATAGGTAGTTTTTCAATTGCTGTGGTGTAGGATTTTTGATATCAATTGGATCCTTTGTTTTTTCGACTGGAAACGATTCTCCAGTAAAGGTTGCTTCGTTAACTTCGAGGCTATTGTATTCAACTATCCTCATGTCTGCTGGAACAATATCGCCCACATAGACTGTGACGATGTCCCCTGGAACCAAAAAACTTGAATCGATTTCAGAATTTTTTCCATCCCTTTTAACAACTGCTTTCAGAGATACACTTTTCCTGAGGTCGTCAACAATCTTTTCCGCTTTATATTCATTGTAGAAGCCTAAAATAACGCTTATAACAATCATTGAAAGTATAGCTATAGACTGATCGAACTCACCAAAGAAGCCCGCTATAACGGCAGCCGCAATCAGAATTGTAAATATTGGATTCTTTAATTGCCTTAAGAACACTTGGATTCTACTAAAGCCTTGTCTTGGCAGTAGGTTTTGACCATATGTTTTAAGCCGTTTCTGAGCTTCCCGTTGAGATAAACCTTCCAAATTTGTCTCAAGAGCCTTGTAAACGTCTATCGGAGGAGATGACCAGTAATCAGTGCGTTTAAGAATAGTTTGGTCCTTCGACATTTTTATATCCTCCAATAAGTCTGCTCTAAAGGCCTAGAAAATATCGCGATAAAGGTGTTTAGGAAACTTTAATTCGTAGAATTCAGCTTATTCAGGCTCTTCGTGTATGTCTATCCTTGAGACGTTTGGATATTCGCTTCTTACAGCTTTCTCGATTTCATTAGATATCTCATGAGCTTTTTCCAAACTGATCCCTGGATCGAAATGGCAGTGCAGGACTAAATGTAAATTGCCTCCTATTCTGCGGACTTCAATATCGTGCACTTTCTTGACTTCCGGAAAACGTTTTGCTACATGTTCAATGTACAATTCCAGTTCCGCGTCGACCCCTATCATTTCCATAGATATCCTATCCGATGCTGATTCAATGTGGACAGTTATATCTTCAAAACCTAGGTTTAATGCTCTTATCCTTTTCTCAACCTCTTCTGATATGTCGTGAGCCTGTTTGATAGTAATGTTAGCGCTCACTTCAAGGTGAAAGTCTACGAGCAATTTTCCATTTATCTTTTGGATATGAATATTGTGCACTCCCCTCGAGCCGGGAACTCCTTCTGCTGTTTCTTTTATGATCATCCATATATTTTCGTGAACAATTTTTAGCGGTTGTGTGTTGACCGTAACTCTTGAATTAGGAATAATATTTTTTACTTCTCTTTCAATATTTAATGCAATTCGATGAGCCTCTTCGAGCTCTAAATTACTGTCAAGCCAAACATTTATCGAAATGTCATACCTTTTTCCTGTAATTCGAACTCTCGGTTGGTCACAGCCTCTAACCTCCTTTATCGACTCCACCCTTTTCTTAACTATTTTTGATATTTCTTCGCTAGAGCGTTCTATTAAAGGGAGTGGCAATATTTATTCTCCGTAGAATATGTACCTTTTAGTGTATATTTAATTATATCATAAAATTTTTTTAATGTTGTAATAATGATTCAGGACTAAAAGAAAGGTTTTTCAAAGAAGGTTACTTCATTGCTTCTTGGAATATATCATGTATTCTTTCTCCTGTCTTAATAAGGTTGTCTCCCCTTTTTCTGTCGAACAAGATAAAGAGGATATTCAGATAATTGCAGTCATCACTGTACTCTTGCCGGTCGTCCACTAAAACGAAATTGTTTTTGTCTGATTCTTTGTCGATTATATACTTTAACTGGCGTCTTTTAGCCCCGAAGTTATCCCTGGAAAGAGCTTCTCTTAAATAAGGTCTTAAATTATATTTATCTATGAAGATATTTAGAGCTTTCTTAGACTGCATTGAGGCTATGTAAACTGGACCTTTAAAAGATTTGATCGCGGGTTTAATGTCATCAAATAATTGGGCTTTATGAATCACTTTTAATTCTTGTTCCTCTAATATTTTGCTGGATAGATCAAACATTTCTGTTCCGTAACAGTCTTCCAAAAAGGTGATCACATCTTCAATATCATGGCCTGCAATCTCAGAAGTCCTTTTATATACAAGCTTCCAGTCAACGTCTAAATCTGTTATCACACCGTCCAGGTCCAATATTAAAATCGTCTTCTTCATTCTAAAGCTCTCCTAGTTCAAGTTTGTACAACCCCACTACTTTATGAAAGAGTCATAAATGTTTTGCTACAAAATACAATTAGAAGTACAACTTATTAAAGAGCATTAATAATCTGTTTATGTACAATGCTTAATTGTAGGGATGAATTGCGTCGGCGCTTCTTAACCATCTTCCCTGCTATTGTCCTTTTGCTAAACTCTTTAAGATATCTAGTCTTTTCTTAGCCTTTTTGTTTGAGTTTAAAAGTATCTGGTTCGCTTCTCCTGAAATATGCGAAATCTTCCCTGCAACATCAGTATATAATTGGGATATCTGTTCTTCTATAATTGTCGCCTTATCAATTGCTGTGATTTGTCTGTTTAAAGTCGTGTCATCTATTCTTTTTAAAAATTTTTCAATTTCCATTCCTGATATCGGCTCAAGTGTGAACTCCACTATTGTTTCCCGTTTTGTCGTCTCAATCTTTGTCGCTGTGTCTTGATGCTCCTTTGAAAAAATTTGAAAATAGTTCGATAGCTCCCCTCCAGTTCCTATTCTTGAGTTAGCGTAAAAATTCCCAGCCCGTACTTCAATATCTATGAGCTTATTCAGTAAAGAACTCATAGTATACCTTTCTTCGTCCATCCTACCATCTTTCGATGACTACCTTTTTGTCGGTGAAGAAATCTACACAATCAATCTGTCCGTGTAATGTTCCAAAGAAGGAGTCTCTTCTTCCACCGAAGGGAAAGAACGCCATTGCTGCAGCTATACCTATATTTATTCCGATGTTTCCTGCGTTTGCCTGTCTCCTAAACTCCCTTGCGTTCTTACCGTTTTTAGTGAAGAGACACGCTGCGTTACCGTAGCTTGTCTTACAGTTTATCATGTCGAGCGCCTCACGCAGATTTTTGGCTCTGATTATTGATGCTACTGGACCAAATATTTCTTCTCTAGCGATCGTCATATCGGGTGTCACATCATCGAACACGCTGCCTCCTAGAAAGTATCCATTAGGGTAATCCGGAACTTTTGGATTTCTCCCATCAAGTGTCAGTTTAGCACCTTCGTCGACACCTTTTTGTATGTAGCTCGTTATTCGTTCCTTAGATCTTTTAGTGACTACAGGGCCCATTTCGATGGATTCGTCAAGTCCGTATCCAAGCCTCATCTTAGCAATCGCCTGGACAAAACGATCGCTAAGTTTTTCGTGCATGCCCCCTATCAGAACCAAGTTCGATCCAGATAGACACCTTTGACCTGTGTTACCAAAGAATGAGGGCATTAGAGCTTGGATTGTCTTATCTACGTCAGCATCCTCATCAACCACAACATAGTTCTTCGCACCCGCTTGACATATGGCCCTTTTACCATACTCTCCCGCAAGCTTGTAGACCTGTTTTGCGACAGGTGTTGAGCCGACAAAGCAGACCCCTCTAGTGTGCGGACTCGTTGTGATGGCTTCGCTTACATCTTTCCCTCCGTGAACGAGGTTAAAAACCCCCTCTGGGAATCCTACCTCATCAAAGGCATTCAGAGCCCATTGCATAGGTAACGGTGTAATTTCACTTGGCTTTACAACAACTGTGCAGCCAACTGTTAACGCTATAGGAATAAACCAGAAGGGAGCAAGTGAAGGAAAGTTGAATGGACCTAAGATGCCAAACACACCCAACGGTTCTTTAACAAGTGTTTCGTCAATTCCTGTCGCGACCTGATCCAGATGCTCGCCCTTGGCAAGCGTATAAGAAATCGAACAAGCGGTTTCAATATTCTCCGTGAGCCTCCTAGTTTCTCCCCTTGCTTCATCAATTATCTTTCCATGATTCTGAGTTGTTATCCTTGCAATATCTTCTATTCGCTTATCTATCATCTGCTTTAGCTTATAGATGTAACCTACTCTTGTAGTAATGGGTAATTCTCTCCACTTTTCAAAAGCTTCCTCTGCGATCTTGATTGCATCATCAACCTCTTCTTTTTTGGAGAAAGGCACTTCAGCAATCGCTATGTCAAATGCGGGATTCACAACCTTTTGATACTGCGACGTTTTAGATTCTACATATTCACCGTTTACGTAAAGAGGCAGTTTTCCATATTCACTTTTGACTTCCTGTAATAAAGTCATTTGTTATCCCACTTTCTGCTTTACGCTCTAATGTTAAAAACATACCTATCCGAGAATAAAAAAAGGGTAATCTGCGATATCAGATAGACTATAGTGTTTCTCCGACTATTTCTAAGAGATCTTTTTCATCGAGTTCGACAATGTTGTTCTCTAGGTTTCTTTCAAATGAGAGCCCTTCTTGTACGATGATATTTTTCTCCCCCTCATTGATTCCGAGGTCTCCCAGCTTCTTAGCGATGCCGATTTGATCCAATGTCTCACGTATTTTCTTGATGAAATATTCTGCATCCTTTTGTTGGAAGCCACTAAGAAGAGCTAATTCTTCTAATCTTTTTCTGACATCTTCAATTTCATAAGATAAGATATGCGGGAGAAACATGATAGTCGCAACCCCATGAGGAATATGATATTTTGAAGATAGGTAGTATCCTAGCGCGTGTGCCACTGTTGTTCCAGTAGTGTTTATTGCAGCACCTCCTAGACATGCAGCGTAAAGCATTTGTTCCTTGGCATCTTCTTCACCACCGTAGGCTTTGATGATGTTTTTGAAGGCGACCTTTGAAGCTTCTGCAGAGTAGAGGTCGGAGAAGGGTGAATGCTTTTTGCCTAGAAAGGATTCGACCGCGTGACAAAGAACATCGGATCCTGTTGAAGCAATCAAACTCGGAGGCAAAGGTTTTAATGTGTTCGCGTCCAATAGCGCAACCCTTGGAATAAGCGGATCACCTAGTATTGTCTTCTTCTTTTTGGAACTGTCTTCTGTTATAATTGCGTATTTTGTTACTTCACTACCTGTACCACACGTTGTAGGAACAGCTATTACTGGATACAATTCTTTTTCAACAACGTTTGGATAATAGTAATCTCCTATATTTCCTCCCAGCTTCGCTGCAAGGGAAACAGCTTTAGCTGAATCGATGACGCTCCCACCACCGAAGGCTAAGATTTGATCACATCCGCTATCAAGGAAGATATCTAAAATCTTCTTCAGACCTTTTTCTGTTGGGCTTACTTCAACTTCATCGTACATGTATAGCGGAATTTCTTTTTCACTTATCTTATCTAATATATGTTCCGTAAAGCCATATTTTGTGGCAAAATCACTCATAGTAATCAAGAAGACTTTTTTCCCGTACTGAGAGACGATTTCACCTATTTTTGATAGACCTTCTCTTCCGAAGAAGATCTTCGTTGGTAAATGATACTGGAAGCTTTCCAAAAATATCACACAGTCCTAAGTCTTTAAGTTATTCGGTTAAAAATGTTATTAAGATCAATTAGAAGATCAGCTTCTGCTTGACATTTAGGGCCGATTTGAAAGCTCTTTAAACACATCTTTTATAAAACTGTATTCAGGTACCTACACTGTGAATTATCTCTTCCTTAATGAGTAGACTCATTTAATCGATTTCCATCTCACAACTGTTCCATCAAATCTTAGATAAGAGATCTGAATATTTATCAATTCTTATTTTTTCCCCTTCTGGTTGTACCATCCAAGTCATCCAACAAAGTTCTATGGGCCTATATCCTGTCTTTAAGGCGATTTCTTCAATCTTTTTAACGAATTGAATGTTGTCTTCAACAGGTTTTTCCCCGGCTTTTCGCAGGATACCGTTTATTACCCTCTTTACTATCTTGTCAGGCATGACGGTGTCAACCCCACCCATCATTCTCAGATATTGGAAGGTGACTATTCCAACGCCCTGTATTGCACCAATAGGATCTTTGTCCCATGTTTCTAGGCTAGCTTGTCCTGCCCATTTTCTAAGATTGGATCTATCATCACTGCCTAGAAGTGGTAGATAGGAGGAAATACCGTTTGCGATCGCCCAAGACCTCCTGTTACTCCATACAGTTCTTAATTCTTCTAAATCTGCTTTAACAAGATCCCTGAGGATAATTATTCTACCGTTTCCAACGAACCTGTTATCGAACTCTTTGACCTTAGGAACTACTGCAGTAAAATAATTCAAGCCTATTGACGTGAACGCTGCGTCGACGACCATCAGAATTACGTGACCACCCCATCTTTCAGTCCTAAGACATCTATCACAATATTCTTCTATCCCAGAAACCTTCTTCATGTGACTATCAATCAACTTTTTTAATAGGTTCATTTGGAACACACCGATTGTCGAATTACAATATAAAATGCAACCTTGCATATATTATTGTTTCGTTCCTGTAGTCAGATTTTGCAAAAAACGCTATCTATGTCTAAGGTTATTTATTGTAACATGAATTTAGAGAGAAAGATACCAGAAAGCTTCAAAGAGATAACTAGAGACTCTTGCAAGAAATTCTCAGAGGCAAAGAAATTTCTTCTACACTAAATACACTGTATTTATGTCATCTGCCAAAGGTTACGAGCTAACAGACGTTGATGGCAATTTGTATACAGATTTCATGAACAATTTTACAGTAATGGTCCACGGCCATAATCATCCAAAGGTCGTTAAAGCCGTTATGGAACAGATACTTCTTCTGACGCTTCCTGGACCACTAACTGAAAAACAGATTAGGTTGGCTGAAGCTATGTGTGAACGGCTTAAGACGGTTAAGAAGATCCGTTTCTGTAACTCCAGAAGTGAGACCGCCATGATGGCCGTAAGAGCTGCTTTAGCTCTCACTGGTAGGAAAAAGGTGTTATTGCATTTTTTTACATATCCTCTTTGACTTAATGTTTATCTAATCGGCCCTAAAATTTATCTTTATGCCCCATTCCATGGATGTTGAATTCATTTGTAAGGGTGGTTTTGGTAGTGAAGCAGATATAGATGTTGAACTGAGAAGGTTTTTTCCAGGTATAGGAGGCGACATCCGCACTTATCAGGCGTTACTTGTGGCTTTTAGAAAGGAGTTTAGCAGAACATTTAATGTCGGCCATAGGCTATTCCTTAGGCACACTATAATAAAGAAGTTTGAAGACTACTTTTTTAAAAAAGGTTTTTACCAGTACGCTCATATAACAAGACCTTTAGGTTCAAGCCAAGAAGGGTACATCTATGAATGGGCCTTTGGGAGCGACGTTTTCCCATGGGACGTAGTCAACGAATCCTACGAAAATGTTTCCGTGGAATTGGAGGATTGGGGAAATTTCATTGCCGCCTTCAACGAGGCAGGTATCAATTTGCAGAAGGATTGCACGAATCCAGACGATGGACGTATATCCCAGAACATCATACACCAGTTTCCCTTTGGGGTGGACTCTCACAGATCCAAATTAAACCGTTTGTGGAAGAGAATAGATTTTGGCGATAAGAGCGTTAACTTCGACTACAGCAGACTCGTTGAGTATTTAGAAAAAAATAAAGTTGATATGAAGGAGAATCTCAGAGTAGGAAGATACGATATGATCGTGCTATCGTGTAAATATTTGATGAATGGCGAACATATGGACCCCAAAGATTTGGGCGAACTCAATATTTTAGTGCGGGATTATAGACTTTCCACATTAGCCCATCTGAATACAAGGGGAGTCGAAAGTTCAAACGATGTGAGGTTGCTCTAATTCTTTTTAAGGAAAAACAAGGAATTATCATGGTTCTCGGTTAATGTAAATCGGCTTCATTTGAAACTTGTTTTATAGTTACTAATCCTTTTCAATAGTTCCTTTTTTTAGTTTGTTGGTCTTCTCTACAACATTGAAAACTATAAAGAATACTGATGTTTTTCCGCAAACATGAAAAGGGCACTTGAATAATATAGGACAATCTTTCCCACACCTGCAGCACTTGTTACTTCTATAAGCGCCTCAGGAAAGCCGAATGTTGCAACTGCGGGTGAAGTCTACACGATGTCCCTTGAACCACTTGTAACAGGGGTAGGTTTCAGACCCATTAGATATACACAAACTCTTGATAAGGGAGACTATGGAATTTGTCGTTAACCTGCCAAGCAAAAATCTTTTAGAGGCAATTGACTATTGTGGTATGGTTTCTGGAAGAAAAATTGACAAGTTCAAAAGAACTGGCCTAACGGCTGTTCCTGCTTCATATGTGAGAGCACCTTTGATAAAGGAATGCCCTGTGAATATAGAGTGCAAGGTCAGAGCAATTTTAACCTTCGGATCACACGATATCTTTGTCGGAGACTCGCTAGCGATTCATGCGGATGATAAAATTATAGGATATGATGGCATTCCAGACATAGAGAAATTCGGAACCATATCCTTCGCCAATCAAAAATATTATCTTGTAGAAAAGTTACTCGGTAAGACTGGCTTCAGTCGTAATAAAAGATCTCTAAACACTTAATTTGGGTCTTACTTAGGAAGATTAAAATAAAGGGTGAGGAAATCGGTTAGTAAATGCCTAAGGTTACTCTTAAGAATGTATCAAAAAGATTTGGTAAAGTGTTAGCAGTCGATAACTTGAGCTTGGATGTTGAAGACGGTGAATTGTTTGCAATTGTCGGCCCCAACGGTTGTGGAAAGACCACAGTTCTTAGGATTATCGCAGGTCTAATTGAGCCTGATGAAGGTGACATCTATTTAGATGATACTAGGGTCAATAACCTTCCCCCTGTTAAAAGGGGCGTTAGGATGGTCTTCCAAGATTATGCTTTATACCCCCACATGAAGGTGTATAAGGAGGACAAAAATTCAAACCTATCATTTGCGTTAAAGATAAGGAAGTACCTACCTGAAAATATTAAGAAAAGTGTTGAACAAATAAGTGCTAAAATAGGGATCAGTAAGGAACTTTATTCTAGACGACCGAAGGAACTGTCTGCAGGTCAGCAGCAGAAGGTCGCCATCGGAAGAGCCATTACCTTACCACCTAAAGTTTTCTTACTTGATGAACCATTAGCTCATTTAGACCCGCCAGCTCGACTTAAGATCAGGGACGAAATAAAATCCCTTCATAAAGAAATGAAGGTTACGACGATCTACGTTACAAATGATCTTCCTGAAGCTTTTGCAGTAGCAGAAAGGCTTGCCGTGCTGAAGGAGGGAAAGGTAATTCAAGTGGGTGGACCCCACGAAGTCTACGAGCATCCCGCTAACGATTTTGTTTCAGACTTCCTTAAAGCCTACGAAATATTTCGCTGAGTATAATATCACTTTCTAAGCCCACAGGAAACCAATATACATAAATAACGTAATGTGGAATTTGATTACATGGATCGAAATTCGATTGAAGTCGTTATTGAACCATACCATAAGATAATTGTGCACGAGATAGTAGAATATAGACTCAGCGACTGGGTTAACATTATCATTACTGAAATAAAGTCGCTGGGCGGAAGTATGCCAACCCTCTTCTGGTGCAACGGAGTTGTGTTCCAGTCAGTGCAGTTCAATACAAACAGCGAGACGGTGATAAAGCAGCAATTGAATGGCATAATCCATTATAGTTCGGTGACATTTGCGCTTAAAGAAAAGTTCCAGAACGAAATTAGGACGGACAAGGGAATGATACTTCTTGTAGATGTGAGCGCCAATATAAACTTGGTCAAACTCGCTGAAGTTCTGAAAGGTTATTCCAAGCTTAAAGAGTAAAAAATCTTGAGTTTCTACTTACCTTCTTATAGGGAACTTGACTGCGAATATTGTTCCCTGTTCTCTTGACTTTCTACCGATATTGTTCCATTCTGAGACTCGGTAAGCCTTATCCTCTAACTACCCTAATATCTATAGAAGAAACGGCGGTATCCTCCCTTTCTTTCCTTACACTATTTCTATTGTTCAAAAATTTTCATCTACTCTAATCATTTTAGTTCTTTGTGAACTTTGGTATGAAAAATTTTGAACCAGTTAAATCCAAACTCCTCCATTTGCTTCAAATACTTATCGTTGCCCTTTGGCATAAGGTCTGCGCGATAATGAAGACTAAAATAATACTGAGCTGCATTAATGTAACCCTGTTTTCCAATTAGATCAAGACACTTTTTAGCAAATTTATCATTTTGAACTTTTCGGCAGACTTTTTCAACGGTCTTAAGGCGTTCATCAGTTGTCTTTACCTTAATGTTCTCATATTTGTGAGCGAAGGCCTCTATAAGCTCTTTATCAGTCAATTCAACGTACTCTTCAGAGTGAACGATAACGTCAACATCAAGCTTCCTCTGTGGCAAAGGCTTGCTGCGGGGGTATCCGAGGCAGACAAGAACAACGGGAAAGACCTTATCAGGTAACTTAATCATCTCTCTTATCTGGGAAAAACATTCTAATACGGAACCGATATAGACAGAACCTAGACCCAACGAATCTGCAGCTGTACAGACGTTCTGAGCACATATTATAGTGTCTTGGAACGATACCCAGAAATGCCTAAAAGAGGACGCAGCAGTAAAGGGCGCAGCCTCAAGATCAGCCCATCTTTCAAGACGATGGAAATCAACACAAAAAATCAGCAAAACTGGTGCTTTGGCAATAAAAGCCTGCCCACACAACCTCGTCAATTCCTTCCTTTTTTCCCCCTCTATCTTTACAATAGAATAAGGTTGAAGATTGCCTGCAGAAGCAGAATGGGTTCCAGCTTTGAGAATAAGCCTCAAAATATCCTCAGGGACTTTTTTATCTAAGAAGTCACGGACACTAGCCCTCTCGAAGAGAATCTTCATGGTCCTGTTTGGATAATCATCAGCAAACTCATCCTTATTCTGAGACAACTTTCCATCATAGCTTAAGAATGGTTTATCCGCCATTTTACCAAAATGAACGATATAATGACCGTATTTAAGGCTTGTAACCTTCTACCAATAGGGAAGACCTGCAAAGCATAATTTCATTTGTTTGCCTTAATATCATTTAAAAAGTGTTTCGCTGCGAAGTTCATCTTTCTTTCAACGTGTATATTGATGTCCTCATGCGCCATACCCGGGTATATCGCCAGTTCCTTTCCTTCTGAACCCAAATGGTGGAATGCTGCGAACACCGTTGAAGGCGGACACACGATATCTATTAGACCTACAGACATTAGGACGGGTACCTTAACTTTTGGTGCGAAGTTCATGGCATCAAAGTAAGAGAGTGTTTCCATAACTTTTTCTTCATCTTCTGGATGGGTCTTTAGGTAATTTAAAATTTCCAAGTACGGACCTGTTTCAGCAACGTATACAGCTCGATCAAAATGGCAGAGGTATGGCACACTCGGTAACGCAAGTGAGACATTATCGTGTAACGCTGCTGTCACTACAGTCAGTCCTCCACCTTGGCTTACCCCTGAGACAGCGATCCTCTTCGTGTCAACATCCTCCCTTGCAGTGACGTAGTCGGAGGCTCTATAGCAATCCATAAAGACATATCTATAATAGTATTTGTTTTTGTCTTGGATTCCCTTTGTCATGTTACCGGTAATATTTCCCACGTCATACATTGCGTCGTCCGGGGCTTCACCACCCTGTCCCCCTAACATCTACCGTCAAAACAGAGAAACCTAGGGCAATCCACCCTAAATAATCAGAAACCGTTCCTTTGCTGCCACTGTATCCGTGAATAAAAACCATCGCAGGCTTGGGTTCATTATCGTCTGCGGACTTTATGAAGTAGCCAGTAATTGGAGTCCTATCTTTAAAACCATCAAATATCAACTTTGAGACCTCCACTTTCTTTGAGAAGAAATCTACTTTCTTTATTTTGGCATTTAGAGGTTGATCTTTCGCCCTCCCTATATTATCCTTCCAGAACCTTTCAAAGTCCTTTGTTTTTGTTAGCTTTGGCTTGTAAACCTTAAGTTCATTTAACGGAAGATCAACTAATGGCATGAATTTTTCAGATGAGATTAAGTAGATAAGCTTTTTCATCTAACCATAACTGCATAAAAAAAGATTGTTTATAACAAAAAATAAGTTAACACATGGATTAAGTCATATGAATAGAAATTTAACGGAATACTTCGCGTTTTCCTTTTCATTAGTAATTAGTAGTTTATTTTCTAATGTGGATTTTTTAGTGTTATTAATGATTTTATGCCAATATCAAACCAGGTACGATTTGAGTCTTTCTTCATTTATGTTAAGGCCTAACCCAGCTCTGTTGTAGACGTCTACGTACCCTTTGGAAAACTTCTCGATTTGTGTATCACAAATATCTTTAGCTAGTGGGTTAGGACTTTCTTTTATATCGTAGATCTCGTAGGTTGCGAATGTTTCTTTTGGCAACGATGCGGAGAGATGAATGCTTGCCGCTCTGCACCCTACACCGGACAAGCCGATATGTGGGGTGTACTGAACATTGAAGGTTCTGGCCAAGTTAGTTATCTTAACACATTCTGTAATTCCTCCCGCTCGGGCTATGTCTGGCTGTATTATGTCCAGGGCTTCTCCGACGATCAGATCCCTAAAGTCATATCTAAGATAATGGGACTCTCCTCCACAAATCGGAATATCAAGTTTCCTCTTTAGCTGTCTGTACCCTTCTATATCGTATGGCGGCATCGGTTCCTCGAACCATGAGATATCAAGACTTTTAAGAATCTTGCCGAGCTTCAATGCCTTACTATAGTTATAGGCTGAATTTGCGTCCACCATTATTTCGATATCGTTCCCAACCTCCTTTCTAATCGCTTTCAGGTTTTCTTTATCCCTATCTACACCCATGCCAACTTTGACTTTCATCTGATCGTGCCCTTCATCTGCCCACTCTTTAGCCCTTTTAGCCATCGTTTCAGGCTTTCCGAAGACTATTGATGACGCGTACGCCTTTAGCCTGTCTTGGAACTTTCCTCCTAAAAGGCTATAGACGGGCTGCTTGAGTATCTTACCCTTTAGATCCCACAGCGCTATATCGATGCCTGACAGAGCTTCCACGAAATAGCCTTTAAGATGCCCTCTTGTTTTAAGGGTGGAGAACATTTCCTCCCATAGGACCTCAATATCCATAGGGTCTTTACCAACGACGATTCCTTTGAGCAGTTTATCGATTATCTGTGCTGTGGCCTGGGGCACTTCTCTGACCAGACCTTCACCGAAACCTGTTTCCCCATCGTCTGAACTTACCTTTACGAAGCATGATGCGTATCCTTTCCTAACCTTTTTCGCTAGGTCATCTTCGTATGGCAGGTATCCGCTGATTGCTGTCTTTGCTTCAGCATACACCGGATATGATTGTACATCAACTATCTTCATATCTTGCTAACTCCTTCTGCATTTAAATGACGAATTCTTTAATCTTTCTTTAGCGACTTATAAGCCGCCGAAATAAAGAGATTTTTGGCTGTTTTATATTTTGTTTGCCGAACCTTTGATATGATACACATCACATATTATTTCCCTAATCTTCTCTGAAACCTGACTTCTAGCGTTCTCAATATTGTCAGGATGAGTTTTAATAGCCCTCTCGTAGGTCTGCCTAATATCTGTGCCGATATTTATCTTGGTTATACCATTTTTTATAGCTTCAAGGACGTATTCGGTTTTTATTCCAGACCCCCCATGTAGCACGAGAGGGACCTTGGTCTTCTGGCTTAACTTTTTTAGGTGGTCGATGTTCAATCTTGCCTGAACTTTGTCCTTGTCCTTTGCTGCGCCGCTTATGGCTCCATGAATGTTGCCGATTGCTACCGACAGCCAATCTATCTCTGTTTCATTCACGAATCGAACTGCCTCATCTATGCTAGTAAATCCTATTCCCTTTGCGTAAATTTCGTCGTAGGACATCGAAAGCTGTTTTTCATGTCCCATTACGGCACCGAGTTCAGCTTCAGCCGGCTTGTTCGCGTTATGTGCCATAACAGCCACCTGTCTAGCAACATTAAGATTTTCGTTAAATGACAGACGTGAACCATCTATCATTACAGAATCGTACCCTGCATCTATTCCTTTCTGAATCAGACTCTTCCAGTCAACTTTTGCTCCATCTTCATCTATCACTGGGATGTGGTCCTGGTGCAGTCTAGTAAATTTTGTATTCTTATAGATGCTATATTCTTTCGCCACTGCTTCAAAGCTTTTAGCCTGAAATTTTTCAACTTCAAGTCTTGCTACTTCAACTAGACCGAAGGTCTGGTACTTTACTAAGGTTTCAACTATCGGCTTAACCATTGGAAGGTAGGCTACATTAAACGCCGGAACAAGTATTTTCTTGTCGTAGGCTCTTTTCATTATTTCGGAAACATTAAGATATTCCATAATATATTCATCAAATATCCGGGCAGCTAGGATATTAGTTTAACTCAAAAATGATAACCAATTTCTTGAATCATTCAGATATGATAGTTTATTTTTTCAATTCTTTTACAGCTCTTTCAATTCTCGTCAAAGCCTTTGTAAGGATTGATTTTGGGCACGCGATATTCATTCTCTGAAAACCTTCTCCTCCAGGGCCGAATATTTGCCCATCATCTAAACCAACCTTCGCATTCTTAATCATAAAATCATTCAGTGCTCTCGTATTCATTTTCAAATTTTTGCAATCGAGCCACACAAGATAAGTTCCTTCCAGTTTGACTGGCCTTATTTCTGGAACCCTTTCCTTAAGATATTCTGTTAGATAATCAACGTTACCTTGTATGTATTCTAGCAGTTGTTCAAGCCACTCTTCACCATACATATAGGCTGCTTCAGATGCAACAACTCCGAACGCATTAGCAAATCCTAGGCCAACGTTCTCCACGGCCATTTTAAACTGTGAGAGAAATTTTGGATTCGATGCTATTACAGTCGAATTAGCCAGCCCCGCCAGATTAAAAGTTTTGCTTGGAGCCTCAAAGGTTAGAGTGATGTCAGCTACATCACTAGAAGTGCTCGCTGTTGGAATATGTTTGTAGCCCTTTAAAATAAGATCGGAGTGTATCTCATCAGAAACAATTATAACGTTATTCTCGAGACAAAGTTTACCAAGTTTGGCAAGTTCTTCTCGTGCCCACACTCTACCAACCGGGTTATGAGGACTGCATAAAATAAGCATCTTCACCCTCTCATCGAACCTATCTTTAAGATCGTCAAAGTCCATCTCATATTTCCCATTTTCGTACTTAAGTTCATTTATGACAATTTGACGACCATTGTTCCTTATGGCCTTAAAGAATGGGTGGTACACCGGAGGTTGTATAATGATTTTATCACCTGGATGAGTAAATGCTTGGATTGCTAGGTTGACAGAAGGTACAACACCAGGTGAATACTCAATCCATTCAGGTTTAATTTTCCACTGATGTCTTTTCTCCATCCAGTCTACGATGCCGTTATAGAATGAGGGAGATCTTATCGTATAGCCGTAGATTCCGTGCTCAGCACGCTTCTTTAACGCGTCGACGACAGGCGCAGGCGAAAGAAAGTCCATGTCAGCGACCCACATCGGTATAATATCTTTTGTACCAAACCTCAACTCTAAGCAGTCCCATTTATAGGAATCCGTCCCCTCTCTCTTAATGTAACGGCTAAAGTCGTATTTCATATAGGGAACTGCCTTTTGCTTCCAATAATTAAAGTTTTTATTCTCACAGCTGTTTTTCATAGCTTCGATTAAATAATTTAATATTATATCATTATCAACGATTTTAATCTGCAAAAGATTAAAAAAAACACATTTAAAGAAATCATTATAAATTATGGAGTATTATCATAGTTTGGTTAATATGACAGCTCTAAAAGTTGAGAAAAAGAAGCGTCTTCCACGCAGTTTTCTGAAAGCGGGTGTTAAAGCACCAGACTTCAGTCTAAAGAGCACTTCCGACAAAAACGTTAGCCTGAAAGATTATCGTGGACGCATGTTGATTCTGCTTTTCTATCCAGCTGATTTTAGCCCAGTATGCAGTGATGAACTGCCACTGTATAGCGAGCTCATACCCGAATTTCGTCGATTTAATGCGGAAGTGGCGGCGATATCTGTTGATAATACATGGAGCCATCTCGCCTTTGCACGTGACAGAAACCTATCCTTCCCTCTGCTTTCCGACTTTGAGCCCAAAGGTAAAGTATCTGGAGAATACGGTGTATACCAGAAAGAAAGTGGCCACAGCGGACGAGCAATATTTGTGATCGACGGCGAGGGGATAATAAGATGGAGTTATGCAGTGCCAAATAACGTCAATCCGGGTGCTGACGGCGTGTTGAAGTTTCTAGAGGAAATAGAATAGGTTAGAAGGTAGGTTCTGACTTATGGATGTAAAAACCACCAAGCTTACAATACCTGTCGGAGAACGTGACCATGTAAATGGACCACCGAACGCTCCTATAACACTGGTGGAATATGGTGACTTCGAATGCCCGCACTGTGGGAGGACTTACCCCATAGTTAAGCGGTTGCAGGAGCATCTGGACGGGAAGCTGAGGTTCGTATTCCGTCACTTACCGATCTCAACTGTACATTCCCACGCTAAGAAAGCGGCTGAAGCAGCTGAAGCAGCCGGCTCTCAGGGAAAATTTTGGGAAATGCACGATCAGCTCTTTGAACACCAAGATACGCTTGATGATGAAAACCTGAGACGATATGCTATAGCTGTAGGCCTTGATATCAAAAGATTCGATCAGGAGATGAAGTCCAATCTTTACGCGCCAAAAGTGCATGAAGATTTCATCAATGGCGTGAAGAGTGGTGTGAACGGCACTCCTACATTCTTCATAAACGGGCTAAGGTATAACGGTCCTCCATCCTTTGAAGCTCTTCTGGAAGCAATAATGAAAGAAATTGGCACAGAAGAGAAAAAATAATGCTTAGATGTTCTAATCGACTTTTTCGACCGTTATCGCTTGTACCGGACAGACGTCAGCTCCTTCCTTAGCGCACTGGTAGAGTTCGTCGGGTACGACCCCTGTCGATAGATCCTCGGTCATTTCCTTTGAGTACTGTTCTATAACCCTATTTTTACCATTATCGTCCGCTAGGTAGAAGAGTTGTGGACATGCTACTGTAGCTGCCCCACAGGCGATGCATAGATTTCTATCTATAGTTATCTTATATGGCATGAATAAAAAGAAAACATCCTCGTTAATATATTTTATCTTGTTTTTTTGATGACAATCATCTAGGACAATTATAGTTGTATATGAATCTGAATAAATGCCCTTCATCTTATATGCTGACCCATAAATCAGCTTTACCGTATTGACAATAATCTTAGCATAACTGGCAGTGGTTGAGCAGGTTGGTCCCAAGCTTTGCAGGATAGCTCAATCAAGCTTTCTGAGCCAACCTCCATACAGCCATTTGTTCCACCCTTCTGTATTGAATCTTCCTTTCCGTATCCAATGATGAGCGCACTTTTTCTATTATCTTTTAGAGTACTTCATCTGGAATGTCAAGGCTATATCTGAAAGCACGCTTCTCGAAAAAAGACAATCTTTCGTCAATGGTCGTCTCAATCAGCTCGTCCTGAATTGTGATAAGCTCAGTTGGCGGGACAGCTGCCAAAAACTCGCTCTCTTTTCTGCGCCATTCACCTGCACGCCTCGGTAAAGCGTACCCCATCTCCGCCGAGACATGTTCAAAGATCTGCCTCATCACACTGTTACCGCTGCTGTCGTTTGCGAGTGCGTCATCGCGCTTGCTGACCAGAGCGACTACCTCCTTCTTTACAACACCAACAATCTTCCCGAAAACCTCTGCAGGGTTCTCAAATATTTGAAGCACATGAGCCAAAAAAGCCGTATCAAATGACTTCTCTTTTATTGGCAAATAATTCGCATCTGCCAGAATAAGTTCCATGACTCCCTTCTCCTTCGCCTTCAGAAGCATATCTTTTGAGACGTCCAGCCCTACAATCTCAAAGCCCCTATCCTGAAGTGGCTTGGCAACGCGGCCGGTGCCCACGCCTACCTCTATGAGGCTGCTACAACCGTCTCTCAGGAGGATATTTTTGATCGTGTTCAAAGCTACTTCCTTTAGCGGTTCTCTCGTCTCGTCATAGACCTGCGATATTTTATCAAACTGCGTAGCAGTGTTAACGGTTTGACTCATAAAATCGGTTTCTTTTTCAGATTTAGGGGTCTCCATATATGTTCATAAGATATCTTAGTGGGACAGACTTAAAAAGATAGACGGAGACTACTTCGAGCCTCTGGAATTCCACTTTAGCAACGACTGGCGACGCGCTATTCAAAATTATTACAGGTACTTTCAAAGAAGAAAGATTACAGTCCTCAGCAGCCGTCTTATATGATTGATGGTTTCATTCAACTACCTTCTGCAACTTGGAGGAGACCAACCGTAGAAGAGGTTATCGAAGCGGCACAAGCAGCTAGAAAACATTTAAAGAACGTCCAGTACATTCACAGTCAAACTAGGCCTAGAGGCGAAGTCTTTAAAATCTATCAAGTTTGAATCACCTTTGAAAGAGACATTTAAACTTGGCTCTTAGATATCCTAACATATAGGATTAAACTAAATATATCGGTGAGAAGTGTGGGAGATAAACATTTCACTTACGTTACGGACAACCTTGAAGAAGTTTGTTCCAAACTTCGATTTTTGTTAGAGAATGCTGTAAAGAAGGATTTGGCAGAAGGAATTCTTCTGTCCGGAGGGTTAGACACGAGTATTCTTGCAGTCATAGCATCAAAGTTCATTCCTTTGAAAGCCGTTACCGTTGCCTTTCAAAATGCACCAGCACCAGATGTTGAATACGCGACCTTAATAGCTAATAAATTAGGACTTAAACATAACATTCACATCTTTAACGTAGATGAATTATATGATGCCATTCCAATTGTTGTAAAGTCGTTAAGGTCCTTCGATCCGATGGAAATACGTAACAGCATAACAATCTACGTCGGCTTGAGGGTGGCGAAAGAAGAGGGAATATCTACGGTTATGACAGGAGATGGATGTGATGAGCTCTTAGCTGGATACAGCTTTCTTTTCGGTCTGGAGAAAGAGAAACTTGATTTAGAATTAGAAAAATTGTGGAGTGTGATGTCTTTCTCATCCGTCCCGCTTGCAAAAGTTCTTGGGATGGAGGCGAAGCTTCCCTATCTTGATCCCGACTTCAAAAATTTGGCCATAAAAATGGATTCACGATATAAGATTGGAGCAAAGAGTGGGCAGGTTTATGGCAAGTGGATTTTGCGTAAAGCATTCGAAGGGTTCTTGCCAAAAAAAATCGTGTGGAGAATCAAAACTCCAATAGAGTACGGTTCTGGAACAACCATGCTCACAAACTTCTTCAATCAGAAAATTTCTGATTTAGAGTTTGAGAGTAAGAGAAAAAAGTATCTTACCGAGGATGGGGTAACGATTCGTGATAAGGAACAACTTTTCTACTATGAGGCCTATAAGTCAGTAGCAGGTATACCACACACAACCAGTGTAGAAGGAAAGATATGTCCCCAATGCCACTCTAATATTCCTGAAAAAGCCACCTACTGCCGGACATGCGGGGCATACCCCATATAGAGAAAGTTGTTCGACCTTCTCCTGCCCTATATAATCTTGCAGGTCTTTATGATTATATTAGTATTCATTTAATAAATGCTTTAAGTACGAGAATTCTTCCATTCTTATAGGGTCAATAACGCCTTTGGCATTAGGCCATCACTTTTCAGACGGACTATATGATACTATATCTAATCGTTTTGTTAACTATATCTTTTTATTATATACTTATTTATGCTCTAAAACACATGAAACGATTTTTAAAGCCTTCTAAAATACTCTATAGGATATTTACCTATCACAGTTAAAACAGTATTCTATCAAGGCACCTTATTCGATTAAAAAAGGGTGGTCTTCTAATTGGAATTTCTTTAATTCATATAGGAAAATAGCACACATGAAGGAAGTTATTAGCAGGGTTTCTATTAGACTAGGCTCCATTAAATTAATTTTATCGACTATTAAGCTATTTAGAAATAGACTATAATAAAGTCAAAGTAAAAATGAGTAGGTCTATATTTGATTTAAGGGAAAATCAACTAGCCACTTTACCCTACAGTAAATTAAAATAAAAAAAGAAAGGTCATAAAATATCAAATGAAGTATCTTTTAGCGATTTTGTTAAAGAAAATAGGCGTAGACGTATAATTACGTAAACGCATAATTGCATTTATATTTATGTTTAAATTTACATTAAGTATGGACGTAGAGAAACTTACGTGCTTTATTCCTGTTGGCGGTCAGGCTAAAAGATTAATGCCTCTGACACATGATGTATCAAAGCCCTGTGTCAGGTTCTTGAATAGGCCTTTAATTGAATTCTCGATAGCAACGTTAGCTGAGCAGGGTGTGAGGGGCTTTATTTTCGGGGAGTATGGCTATACCAACTATTCGAACCTTTTCGATCAGTATGGAGAAGGAGTAGGGTTCTCAGCAAAGTATAAGATCGAGCCGAGGGTACACATCAGACACCAACCAAACCTAGACGACTTGGGAAACGCCGATTCTTTTAGGCTGAACATGGGATATTATAATATTCGTAATCCAGTTATTGTCGTACAGGGGGATAATCTTTTCAACATCGATCTAAATGACTTGATTAAAAAACATGAAGAAAGGAAGGCATTGATGACCATTGCCCTAACGAAGGTGGGAAAGACTGAAGAATACGGTATAGCTGATGTAGACAAAGATCTGAAGATTAAGAATTTTATCGAAAAACCTCAAGCTGGAAGAGCACCAGGCAACTTTGCAAACGCAGGCATCTATCTGCTTTCATCAGAGATCAGAAAGATAGTTGAAGGTGAAGAAGTAAAAAAGATTAAGGATGAGAGAGGAAGGCTCGATTTCGGTTTTGACTTGATTCCTTACATGATTGATAAAGGTTTTCCAGTCTACGGATATGAACTGAAAGTATGGTATGATGTGGGAAGCCCAGAAAAGTATCTAGAAGCTATGCATGACATCCTTTATGGAAAGTTGAACATTAGAGTCTCAGAAGAAAAGCTACTGCCTAAAAGAAACGTCTGGGTACAGGGATACAGCGAAGAATCCGTTGAAAGACGGAACCAAATAATTAGAAAATATAATGGAAACAAATTGTCAATAGAAGGGGCTGCCCTTATAGGCAGACATACTGAAATAGGTGATTATTCTAGAATTTCTGATTCAAATATTGACAATTTCTGCACACTTGGTGAACATGTTGATGTAGAGAGAGCGGCGATCTTGGACGCTGTGAGGATTGGAGATTATGCACGTGTATCAGACAGCATTGTAGGCAGGAAAGTAATTATAGAATCAACCAGTGAAAACCCAACATATATTGAATCAAATTCAGTTATAGGCAACACTGTCCGTATTAGGAAGGGCTGTAAACTTATAGGAACCAAAGTGAACCCTGGTTTAATAATTCCACCCCGCATGACATACGTCAATAATTTCCTGCAGGACTACCAAGACATCGCTAAATTAGCGTCTTAAACTGGAAGTCTACTGTGGATAATCCGAGGAATGCATGTCATTTATCGGACCTGAATGACAGGTATTTGTTAGTCGGTATGTGACAGCCTCTATTCTATACGGTCGAACTGGAACCTTTTTGGTTAGGTATTATTGGAATTGTGTTCTATCTGCTAACCGTCATATCTAGTATAATTAGGAGGACTCCATCAAAACCCTTTTATGTAGTGAATTGAAGATTTCAAATCTAAAATAAGATATCATTAGACTTTTAAAAGTTCTGTGCAATAAGACTACTTCAGTAGTTTTATTGACATAAAAGTCGTCCAAGCTGAAATTATTAACGCTTCAATTAGTTCAGGAACGGCAAAGCCAACCCTTGCAGATAGGACGAAAAAAACTATTGGCAGCACGAAGATTGCCATGATTGCCGCTATTCCAGCGACAATGCTTACTTTTCTAGTTAAACCTTGTCTTGTGCCATAACCTATCAAAATGAAACCTATAGGAGCTAAGATAAAGTAACCTATAGCAAAAGTCGCATGTAGAGCAAGATGGTTTTCTGTAAATATACCAACTAGAGCTAGACATATACTACTTAGCATTATTGAGACGACTCCTATTTTGATCCGTCTATCCTTATCTAGATATTGACTGATCCCTAGTGCAAACAGGAAATCTATTGTACCTCCAATCAAAACGGCGCTATTAAAGATGGTTGATTCTTTGCTAATCCCCAAATCACTCAAAGCATTCGTATCCCATCTAAACCAGCCTGAGATGAAAGTGGCAGTTAAAATCATAATTAAAGGCAGAACAGAGCTTATAATTCCGAATAACCCTGCAAACTTCATACATATAGACATTTTTCCTTTCGGTTTTACGCACACTTTGGCTCCTAGATAAACTGTTTTCCTAATAGCAATATAATCTTTAGTTAATCTTACTACTGATCCTCTTATAGTAGGTGGAAAGTAACCCTACGTACCGATACGTAGACTTAATGTCCTAGCAAATTCTTCTGCTTTCTTCAAGTCACTTTCATTTGGTCTCCCTCTACTTATTCCGCCAATAAGTTTCAATATGCCGTATGTATCAAATCCTCTGCATGAGAATTCGCCTACAATGCGAAAACCCTTCTCCTGCAGACACTTTCTAAGAGCCTTATGCCCATTAGGCAAAATGAAACTTCCCCTTGTTGAGAAAATAAATACATCCTTCCCAAGATACGGCATCTTCTCAACGAGTTCAAATAGAGTTTTATCATGTCTACCGTAATAGTTCCCAGAACAAAAGCCTATGAGATCGTATTCTAAAAGAGTGTTTACATCTACTGCGTTTGGTTTTACTAGTTCTCCGTCCAGAATCCTTGTTATAACGTCAGCAACCTTCTTTGTGTTACCATGGTGGTAAGAACTGCAAATCACTAGAGTCTTCAAAGTTACTTTCTACTTACGATAGTTTAATGTAGTCATAGTTATATATACATTATAAAGTTGTAAGCGAAAATCAATGTTGTTGTTGTTTGTTTATGACTAAGAGCTCACCCAAATTTTCACCTATCTTCTGGAATTTCTCCTCTTCTCCCTCTCTTAGATGGGCCGATGCCCTTCTGGCTTCCTTATCACTTTCTTCCCCTTTTGAGGAAGTATAGATAATTCCTGACGAATAAGGCATAATTATGTTCAACCCCAATTTCCTCATTTCCTTTTCGATGTATTTCGCAGCGCTTCCAGCAAAGAAACTGTCTTTTCTAGCATCGAATGCAAAGCCATATTTGTACCTGAGGTTAAAGCTCTCCAAGGTCTTAAGGAATTCCTTCGTTGGCTCAGAAGAGGTTTGGTAATGTGTTGGCGCACCTAGAGCGATCAGATCATATGATGCTAGCTCCTGATTCCAAACTTCTCTTATACTGTAGCACATAGTTGCTATTCCATGCTTCCTTATCCCTGCTGCTAACGACTCCGCAATCTTTCGAGTATTGCCGTATAGTGACTCATAGATTACGATTACTTTAATTTCAGGAATCTTCTTTTCTTGAGTCAACTTTCGACTTTGTAAAGAATACAATTTAGTATTTAATAATTTCCTTTGTGGTCTTTCTTTAATGTTAGAACGAGTTAACAGAACCCTTTGTGCAATGCTATTTTCTACTTAGTCGTGTTGTATATTTACTATAATATACAATGTATGGTTTAATGTCTGCAGGTAACAATGTATATTAGTCTATTCCAATCTCTTTATTATGTGCCAGCCAAATTTGGTTTTGACAGGTTGCGAAATCTGTCCCTTATTTAGAGCGAATGCAGCTACCTCAAACTCTCTAACCATCTGTCCTCTACCAAAGGTTCCTAAATCGCCTCCTCTCTTCTTCGATGGGCACATTGACTTCTCCGTTGCAAGCTTTGAAAAGCTCGCACCCTTGCTCAACTGCTCAGATACTCCTTTCGCTTCCTGTTCTGTTCTTACCAAAATGTGTGCGCAGTGCATTCTATCGGCCATGGTTTGATAGTTAGATATTTATCTTATAAATCTTAATTTTGGGCAGATTTATTTTGATTCGACGGTAAATCCGATCTTCTCTAGTGCTTTGATCGCAGAAGGTAGATCTTTCTTCTTTGACGAGTATATGATCCGTAGAGTAGGCGGAAAGTGTAAAGATACTGATATTTTGGTCCGCTAGAGCTTTGGAAATTCTTGCCAGGATTCTGACCAATTCAAAAGGCAATGTCATGTCAAATGATATTATCACATAATTTCTTTTCATCTCTATTACATCCTCTATGTTAACCTTGGACTGTTCTATAATAACTGTGATTTCATTTCTATCTTTTATGATGGCAAAAGCCTCTCGGAGAATTCTCTTCGACTTTGATAGCAAACTTCTCCTTCCAAAAGTAGATTCTACCATTCTCAAGATAATTTTCTTCTACTACACTGTAAAGATTGTATTTTATGTTATAATATCTAAGTCCTATTTTTAGAACGTTGAACTAAACCTATATAAATGACGTAGCTGTAATTCAAATGATTTTTATGTCTACACTAAAGGTAGGTTCCAAGTTGCCTGAATTGGAAGGTGTTGACCAGAACGGTAACAAGGTTAACTTTAAGGATCTATACGGGAAACCCACTGTAATCTACTTCTATCCTATGGATAACACGCCAGGATGCACAAAGGAGGCTTGCTCGTTCAGAGACAACAAGAGAATGTTTGAGGGAATAAACGTCATTGGCGTAAGCGTTCAGAGCGCTGAATCTCATCAAAGGTTTTTCATAAAATATTCTCTGAACTTCACTCTTGTAGCTGATAGTGATAAGAAGATATCTAAAGCTTTCGGTGTCCTCAAGCTTACCGGACTTGACAGCAGGGTTACATTCATCTTTGATAAAGACGGTGTACTAAAATATGTCTATGATAAGGTTGATCCTGAAGGTCATGCTGAGGAAGTTCTTGTAAAGATAAAGGAACTCGGCCTTATCTAATAACTTTTATGTGAAATAAAAAGTCTAGAACCTTCGAAATAATTAACTATGCTTCTAATGAATTTGTTGATATTCTATCGAAATGCGATATGTATAAATTTATGTAACCATTTTATTTAGACATAAGTTTAATAGATGGTGAAACGCCTTTCTGTCATTGATTCTAATAGATGTACGGGTTGTCAGAGCTGTATGTTCGCATGTTCTAGAAGGTTTGGTTCTGGAGGACTAGCTAATGCTGCAATACATGTCAAATCAGTTGGTGGCATGGAAAATGGTTTTGTGGTTGTTGTCTGTAGGGCTTGTCCTAGTCCTCCATGTGCTAAGGTTTGTCCTGTTGACGCATTATCTGTGAGAACTGGTGGAGGTGTTAGGTTGGACAATTCAAAATGCATAGGTTGTGGCCTTTGCGCAAAATCCTGTCCATATAGTGCAATATTATGGAATGAGGAAGAAAATAAGCCCATAATATGCGTGTATTGTGGATACTGTGCCAACTATTGCCCTCATGACGTTATAGCCCTTGAAGAGTTGGAGGCAAAGACGCTATGATCGAAAAAAATTCCCTTAACAATATCTTATATCTGGATCTTACTAGGAAGCGCTTCTGGGTCGACGAGCGAAGGGATCTTTTCGAAGAATATCTGGGCGGTATAGGTGTGGCTTCAAAGCTTCTCATCGGAGAATGCGCCCAAGGGGTTGACCCGCTTTCTCCAGAAAATGTCATAGTGTTTGCTGTAGGTCCCCTTAATGGTTTGTTCCCTCTCGCATCGAAGACTGTCAGCTGCTTTAAGTCTCCTCTTACAAAAAATTATGGAGAAAGTCATGCTGGAGGAAGAAGCTCCATAGCCATCAGACTAGCGGGCTATGGTGCTATTGTGATAAAAGGTGCAAGCGACTATCCTGTCTACATATCTATTCATGGAAAGAATGTGAGCTTCAGGGACGCTTCAGCGTTATGGGGTGTTAGAAGTAGCATAACTGTTGGGAGAGTTCTAAGGAATGTGGAAGAGGGGGCGGGTATACGCACGATTATGCGAATAGGTGGAGCTGGAGAAAATCTTGTATCCTATGCTTCTGTTAATACCGAAACCTATCGCCATTTTGGGCGACTAGGTTTAGGAGCTGTTTTTGGTAGCAAGAAGTTGAAGGCGCTCGTGATTTCCGGGAAGACTACGGTTCCTGTGTCTGACAAGAGACTTTACAGGGAAGTCTATGATAAGATTTATGACGCTGCAACAAAGTCTCCTGTTATGAAAAAGTATCATGATTTAGGAACTGCCTCGAATATTAATCCATTAAATGTTATGAAGGCTCTGCCAACAAAAAATCTTAAGGAATCTTACTTTGATTCTGCTGAAAAAATTTCTGGAGAATATTTGGCCGAAAAATATCTTGGGCGTCGCACTGCTTGTGCACACTGTCCTGTTGCATGTATACACCTTGCTGCCTTAAGGGAGCCTTATACTAATGAACCGTACTTCTATAAGACAACCATGACATCATATGATTACGAACTTCTTTATTCACTTGGTTCTATGTTAGGTGTTGACGATACAGAGGCTGTCCTCAAGCTCATTAATGAAGTTGAAATATGGGGGCTTGATGCAATGATGGTTGGGACTGTTCTTTCTTGGATAACCGAAGCCTTCGAAATAGGAATCATCAACGAAGATCAGACGATGGGACTTAAGGTAAAATGGGGTGTCTATGACGAATATGCTAAGGCAATAAGGTACATCGTCACACAGCCAAACGACTTCTACAAGATTGCTGCAAAGGGTCTACAGAGTCTAGTAGAACAATATGGTGGAGATAGTTTTGCTTTGACTTACGGTGGAAATGGAATGCCAGGATACCATACTGGGCCAGCTGCACACCTAACGTACATTACTGGTGCCAGACATAGTCATCTTGACAGTGCAGGTTACAGTCTAGACCAAGAAGGCTTGAAGAAAGGCCTGCCTTCAGTCAAAGAACTGGCTACAAATCTGTATCTTGAAGAATCCTGGAGACAGATCTTATCAAGTCTTGTTGTTTGCTTTTTTTCACGAGGACTTTACACTCCTCAACTGGTTTCGGAAGCCCTAAAGGTTGCAGGATCAAGCCTTTCTGAAGAGGACCTAAACAAGCTCGGCAAGAAGATCCTCGGGAACAAGAACCGTTTCAAGGAACAAGAGGGCTTTAACATGTTAGCCTTAAAGTTTCCGAGAAGGATATTTGATCTACCAACACCAAACGGTATACTAGATGAAAAGCAACTCGAAGAAGCCGTAGCACTATATTACTCCCTCCTTTATAGTACGTGAACCTTTAGACTATTAAGCAGCATCAGACGGTATATTTAGCATCCTTTGATAGAATAGTCGTGTTGCTGAAAGCATTATGTGGATGTAATTACGTACTACGAAGGAAGAAATATGTAAATTAGGATCTTAAATATATGTTGTTATTAACTAATATTGGTTAAGTGAGTGTCAACCATTTCAAACAGGCCAACGACCGCCTTTATTCTCTCTCTCTCTCTCTCATAGGTGGTATTTTTGTTCTACTTTAGGTCTAGTCATGGCTGTAATCGGAGCTGCTGTGTCTTTCTTTATAGGAGGCATTGGAGGAGTTTTCGGCTTATGGGGTGTAGTTTGTGGAATCATAATGATTGTAGGTGGTACTATGATGAATGGCCATCCAGATCAGCATAATATGTGGGGTACAATTGTGTTGGTTTTCCCCATTCTCAGCCTTGCAGGAGGAGGACTCATAATAGGTTTTATCCTAGGTCTAATCGGAGGTGCTTTAAGTATAGCTTGGAGACCACAAATGGTTGAACCCCCGCAAAGGTTTACGCCCACCCAAACCACGAATCTTCGTATATGCACTAACTGCGGGAACGCTGTCGAAACGAATGCGCGTTTTTGCCCTTCCTGTTGTAAAGAATTGCATGCATAATCCTCGATTAAAAGGTATCGCGATCTGTCAGTTTGTGGCATAAAGAAACAAAATTCAAGTTAAACGTGCTTATATATCAAAAAGTTAAATAGCGAATGCGTGATGATATGCTACAATTTGATGCATTCATTTCTTCTTTCGGACTTTATAGTCTATTAAGGCTGATGGATGTCTGGTCAACCAAACTTTGCGTTGCTCGACTTGATCCTGAACTCCATGAAGTTAATCCGATTGCAGCACCATTGATCAAAAAAATCGGTTTTAATAAAACTATGATCTTAACCTGGATACCGTTTGCTTTAGTCATAGGATTTGTCGATGCATTTTTTCTTTACCCAGTGCTTGGAATCATAGTATTATGGCTTCTCTTTGGTTTATTCCATCTGATAGCCGCTGCAAACAATCTGCAAATCTACTATCAGGTTAAAATCTTTGGTCAAGAAGCAATAGAAGAAAGTATGAGACGAGTGATAGCTTTGTTGAAACCACTGTCAGCTTATCAGAAGTTAATCTTCGTAATAAAGACGAATTTTCTAAATCTTTTCCTTGCTATTTACGGAATTACAACTCTAGTTTTATTTTCGTTTTTAATTCCTTCACTGAGCATTCTTATCAGAACCCCTATTCCTGCATTGTTATTATTTGCTCCTCCCATAATGGTGCTGGATCTTATCATATTTTTTCCTACGTTAGTATTTGGTTCCCTAATTATTTCTATGCGAAGGGTTAGAAAAATCAAAGAACAGGTCACAACTAAAAAAGAAGATAATAGTATAACAATTCCATTAGAATTCGCAGAACAAAAAATTCAAGAAGCCAGAGAAAAAGGGGCTAATTATGTCCAGCTTCCTGTTCCTAGTGAGTTAAGGACAAGTTAAGAAAAGAACATCTTATCATCAATCATAACATTGGAAACTACATCCCTTTTCCCAATTAGTCCTCTTTTTCTTCGACTACTCCTTCAGCTCTAATTTTCTTAGTTAGCGGACCATTGTCCTTACCCGTCCCAGAAGGAATAAGAGCTAAACCTCTCTTGGATAGTTATCCTTGTTCTGCTCACACGCCAATAATCCCAAATGCGCCTATTACATCAATTTAATCCCCCTTAAGGTTTATCAGAACCTAGAATAGAAAAGGATAATTAATGGACATTTCAGCACTTTAACTATAGGGCCTGTAGCTCAGCCAGGTAGAGCATCGGACTTTTAATCCGAGGGTCGAGGGTCCGAATCCCCCCAGGCCCGCCTTAATTATTAAGACTTTTATATCGGGATTTGGTATCAAACATGAGAACGAAATAATAGAATGGGTTAAGTCCATAGAAGTTGGACGTGATTGGACTTCATTGAGACAGGAACAGAATTTGATAGTAAAGAACCCAACAAAGAAGACTAAAGTTAAATTAAACTGTTTAAAAATTTGTAATTTAACACCAATATGTTCGGGAAATTGTTTAATAAATTACCCATGCTCTTAGGTTTGGTGTCTAAATTGTCGAACAGAGAAAAGATAATTTTCGGAAGTGCGATCGCCATTGGTCTAGCGATCAGTGAAGTATTAGTATACAGAAGGTTAAAAGTAAACAAGAAAGAATGGACTGAAGAGACGATACCCCTCGACTAAAGAGAAATTAACCTACAGCTAAAGACCACCCTCCCCTTATTTTTATATTTGACTGATTCAGAGAAACAGTATTTGCATATCATATTTGGGCTATATTTTGGACATATGATAAACTTTAAAAAAGGCTCAAAGTATGGAATAATTGGAGTGACAAAGATATAATGACACTCGAAGAAAAAAGAAAGAGATTAAGTTTTAGTACAGTTCGAGAGAATTGGAATGAATATAAACTAATTGATACAGGTTCCCTTTTAAATATTAAGGTCGTGTTAAAAGAAGTTGTTGATATTGGACAAAAAGATAAACAAGTTCTTGATTTTAAGACAGAAGTAGAATCATTTAAAGAACCTCTCCCTGATGATAAAGGAGAACCATCAAAAGATGGTGAACCATCATTTATCCCAATGGCTAAAGATGAGCTAGAGTCCTTAAATTTTGAACGTATTAGTGAACCTTTGAACATATATGACATCCCAAATAAATTCTTGTTTTTACTTAAACCAGTATTGGATAAGGTTGAAAAAAGTAATAAATTTGATAAGGAAGGAAATAGAATCTACCTTTATGACGTCAAATGCGCTCCCATTATAGTAGAATATCCCAAAGATTAAAAATCTGTAATTTCCAAGCCATCGTGTAACAGAGTTAATAGAACTTGTCAATAGGGACTAATTTTGCATATTTGAGTCAGCATCTGATCATAGATTGTTTAGGTATTCCACAATGAGTTTTATAATCTTTAGAGTCAGGCCCGCCTATAATTAAGTGGGAATATTTTATTTATCAGATATTTGGGTAAGTTGATAGCTAAAAATTGTGGATTAAAACTTTCTGAAGGCGTGCAAATGTCGGAAGTAATACATTTCATCATCTGGCATAAAAGGTTCAATGTTAGAGAAAAAGAAGTTACTGTTTGTTATATAAACGCTTTATTGATTATACTTCCTTATTTTTACCATATTATTCTCTGATATTAAGTGTCTTAAGGGCTATTGCTTTTAATTCTTCATCAGTGAGGGACCTTTTCTTCTCCTCTCCCGTTTCCTTGACGATGTTAAGTATCTGCATCAACTGTGTCTTATCCACTTCTATCTTCATCTCATTTAGCTTATCCCATATGGCATGTTTCCCTGAATGTTTCCCTACAACAATTCTCCTGCTTGCCCCAATCTCATTGGGGGGAAAGGATTCATAGGTATAGGAGAACTTTAGGACGCCGTCCACGTGGATTCCGGATTCATGAGTAAACATGTGGCCTCCCACGATGCTCCTGTTCACGGGCACAGGTATCCCTGATGCCTTCTCTACGAATTGTGAAATTTCAATGATCCTGCTAGTCTTGAATGTGCTGGGTTGACGATATAGCTTGACTAGGCTCATGATGACCGATTCCAGAGATGAGTTTCCAGCCCTCTCACCGAGGCCGTTGACGGTTGTTGAGACGTACTCTGATCCAGCTTCACAGGAAGCCAGCGCGTTGGCTACAGCCAATCCATAGTCGTCATGAGCATGAATCTCCACAGGCATATCCACTTCTTTCAGTAACCTCGATGTCAGATAGAATGATGCTGCTGGTATGAGCACACCTACTGTGTCACAGATCCTCAACCTGTCTGCCCCTGCCTCCTTTCCCTTTAGGGCGAACTCTTTTAGAAAGTTGAAGTCTGTCCTCGTTGCATCCTCTGCGTTGAGGGAGACATAGAGGCCGTGGGCTTTGGCATACTCCACCATACTGACAGCACGCTCAACCACCTGTTCCTGATCCATCTTCAACTTGTGTCTTAAGTGAATATCTGATGTGGCTATGGATATGGCTACCGCATCGGCATCGGTCTTGATCACCGATTCTACATCCTCCTTAACAGCCCTAGCCCAGCCCATCACGCTTGCCTTAAATCCCTGTTTGGCGATCAAATTGACAGCTTTGGTTTCATGCGGAGACATAGCTGGTGTACCGGCCTCAATCTGTTGCACACCAATATCGTCAAGAAGCTTGGCAATCTCCAGCTTTTCCTCGATGGTGAAGACAACCCCTGGCGTTTGCTCACCATCCCTCAAAGTTGTATCATTAATCTTTACACCCTTAAACCTAAACTGCTTTACCACATCATCCTCAAAATTATAAGGACTTACAAACATCCCATTATCCGAGTGAATCGGCGCTGCCATTTTACCACCATTGTCACATTCGAAAAGGACACTACTTTATAATCATTTAAGTGATCAATCTTCAAACATCAGCTGACGCCTCTGCAGCAAACTGCTAAGTTGACTAGTTGTTTTTATTGAATCGAGGAGCTATGGGCAGCACTTGCCTTTTGGAATAAGGCTACCATGGGGGCAGTACCTCGGATGCTTGAGTAACGTGCATAAGGCGTTTGTGAAATCCTCATCCATGTGGTGTTCCATACCGCAAACGGTCTGCTCCTGGATTTCGGTCTTAAGCGTTTTCTTCATCAAGACTTCGATCAACCTATGAGCTCGAATAATCCTCCTCCCTATTTCCCTCCCCTTGTCGGTGAGTTCAATTCCATGTCGGACTTCGTATATCACTAAACCTTCCTTCTCTAGTTTCTTCAGCATCTCCACGGCGCTAGGAGCTGATATGCCCAAATGCCCCGCAACCCACTTTATATGCGCTAGTCGTTCTCCAGTTTCCTCGGATACCCAGAGCGCCTCCATGTACTCCTCCATGCTCTCAGAAACAGAAACGCTCATAAACCCATCATCTCAACGTGCAGAAGGGTAAGTCTCTGGCCTCGGCATTGATTGAGGCATTGGCTTCGATGGTGAAGGTATAACTCTAAGGTCTTGGCAACAATAAGGACAGAACCCTACGTCAGCCTGTATTTCTTTGCCACATTTTGGACAAAAAGGCATAATATTAATGATTCTGATTGACTTTATTAACTTTTAGCACAATCTTTGAATTCAAAATCTCTAATGTGGTGGTACTTAAAAGATAAATAAAATAGTATTGATTTATAATGTTTTAAAGTGTCACTTCCAACATGTCTTCAATTATTCTAACCCCTTTGATTTTATTATGAATAATGTAATAGATAACAGTTTCAATTTTCGCTAAAGATGACAAGCTACGTCAATGGGGGAAATGTGTTTTTTGATGGGGTAAGTTGCAGAGTTGTCGGGAGCGTTATGTTTTTATAGCATAACGTTATCGCAAAGAGGCTAAGGTGAATCCTAAATGAGAAAGGTTTCGAAAACAAAAGGCATGATCAAGCCAAAATTTATCACGATCGCGGTTATCGCTATAATCGTCGTAGCAGCTATCGTCATAGGAGCCGTTGCCGTTTGGCAACTGAGTTCAAGTCCATCCAACAAAAAAAATACAGCAACCACACTCCCATCAATGAATTTAACCCTCATAGGGGCAACTGGAAATCAAATAATCTTGCATTCAAGTGACATTGCAAAGCTTACCACTTACTCCGGGTACGGAGGCTACAAGAGCAGCGGTGGAATGCTCGGCGGCTTCGGTAATTACACCGGTGTACCACTAGTGACCCTCCTGAACCTGGTAGGCGGCATCACTACCAACCAAACGGTCACAATAACAGGCAGCGACGGATATTCGATGGTTTACACCTATCAGCAGGTGAACGGCCAAGGTTACATCGCCTATGATCCAGTGACTGGCAGTGAATCCTCAGTTACCCGACCATTGACCGTGATACTCGCATATTACTATAACAGCACGACCCTGACTTCTGATGTAGGACCCCTCAGACTCGTTATTCTGGGACCCCAAAGCTTACTCACTGAAGGCCATTTCTGGACTAAATTAGTGGACAAAATAGAAGTAACTCAGAGTGTGGAGAATTGGAATCTAGTTGTCAACGGCACAACTCCTCTGAACATGGATATGCAAGCGTATACGGCAGACATCAATCACTTCCCACAAAACTATACTGATAATACCGGCAACGTTTGGACAGGTGTAGCTCTGGATCAATTCGTATCTTACAGTGCCATCAACGGCGGCATAAGCAACGCATCTCTGGCCAAAGGTTATGTTGTGAAAGTGATAGGTGGAGATGGCTATTTCGCCATTATGAATGATACCTTTGTCAACAATAACAATAACATAATTGTCGCAGCAAAGCTAAACGGTGCCATACTCCCCAGCCCGTACTGGCCTTTGACTCTAGTCGGTTCAGACTTAACCATGAAACAAATGGTCAAGGACATAGTCCAAATCCAGATAATGCCGATACCACACATGAACCTAACAATAGTAGGCTCCAACGGAACCCAAATAGTACTACACTCACAAGACATTGCGTCTTTTAGCTCATACACGGCAGCAGGAGGATTCAAAGGAAAGGGTGGAATCCAAGGCGTCGGCAATTATACTGGTGTACCAATTCTGACCCTCCTGAACCTGGTAGGCGGCATCACTACCAACCAAAACGTAACAATTACGGGCAGCGATGGATATTCGATGGTTTACACCTATCAACAGCTGAATGGACAGGGGCTGAACACGTACGACCCCACGACCGGAAACCCAACGTCAGCCACCCAATCTATGACAATGATCGTAGCCTATTACCGAAATGGAGCAGCGCTGCCTTCCGGAGGACCTTTGACAATCGCGATTGTAGGGCCTCAGGGCTTGCTCACGGATGGAAACAAATGGGCGAGTATGACAGAGAAGATTCAGGTAAACCCCTAGATCATGAAAATAAGAGAGGAAATGAGGCTAATTGAGAAAAGCTCACATCACGATAGCCTTAATCATGGTGGTCCTCGCGGTGGCCTTAATTTCCTCCACGTTTTATTTTTCCAATTATCCATCAAAGCAGACACTTACGATCTACTGCGCCACAAGCCTATTGTACCCACTTCAAAAAGTTCAAGCTGACTTCGAGAAAGCCAACCCAAATATAGATGTACAACTTCAGGCACACGGCAGCATTCAGGTCATTAGGCAAGTGACGGAGCTAGGTCAGAGCGTCGACCTCCTTATGGTCGCCGACTACTCCCTGATTCCAACAATGATGTACAACACAAAAGTCCCAGGTACAAACCAAAGCTTCGCAGATTACTATATCAGATTTTCCACTAACAGTATCGTCTTAGCCTACACCAACCGCAGTCAATATGCAGGCGAAATCAACTCCAGTAACTGGTATTATGTACTGACTCAGCCCAGCGTCAAAATAGGATTAGTAAATCCTGAACTGGACGCGCTCGGCTACAGAACGCTGATCACTGTTCAACTTGCCTCAGCCTACTATAATGATTCAGAGTTATTTCATGACCTAATCACGGACAACTTCAACCCTCCTATAAATTCCGTCATGAATGGGACAGGATATACCATCATTATTCCTACCACACAACAACCTGTAGGAAACAAGATAATCCTAAGGGCGAGCGAAGTTGACCTCATTCCGCTTCTCCAAGAAGGATATCTCGATTACTGCTTTCTCTATCTCAGCAACGCGAAACAGTACGGCTTTTCCTACATTACTCTTCCAAACGAGGTGAACCTTGGCTCCATCCAAGACAATCAGAACTATTCGCAGGTGTACGTGTCATACGAACATCAAAGATTTGACACGGTAAGCCTAGACAGAACGGGAGAAACAATATACTACGGCATGACGATACCCACAAATGCGCCAAATCCAGCTTTAGCAATGAAGTTTATTCAATTTGTTTTGAATGGACTAGGAAGAAACGATTTTGAGCAGTCATGGCAAACCATCTTCAATCCCTCCTTCACGGACAATCCTCAAGCGCTCCCCCAAAGTCTTCAACAAATGGTTTTGAAAGAACCCTAGTTCGCACTCTTAGAACAGGAATACTTCAAACATGGTATAGGAATTACCTAGTTGGTTTGGCTAGGAGAGAAATCACCTTTATCATTTTGTCAACAGTCCTAGAGCCCCGTCTGATGTTATTCTTAGTACCCTTTATTCCGATCATCAGTTCGCTGATAGGTTCAGTTCAAGGCCTATCAACCGCTTTGACCAGTTCTGAAACACTTAAAGCTATACTAACAAGCTTCTATTGTGCCGTCTTGGCTACCGTACTCATTCTGATTGGCAACCCCAAGAAGGCCCACGACATGAAGTCTATCAGAAGCTTCTGCGCTTAGAGTAAATATAAGAACTCAAACTCGTTCAAGAAATCACCCTGTGGTTATGATTAAGGCCTATGACATTGTGCAATTTGAAAAACAGAACCACGTCTGATCATGAGACTATTACCTGGCAGACAAATTTGGCCCATCTATATCCCCATTTATATTCATTAACAGGTAGAAACAATCTAAATGGTCCTCCTTGACTTAGTGGGAGATACGTGTAGTTCTCTTGAAAACCTATAAGCATTTGTGAATCTTTGATTTGTTGAATTGTGAAATTTTCTTCATAGCCATCGATTGCGACTACTGTTATCATTGTGGCTTTATTTGACATATTTGAGACTTGAAGCAGACCTAACATAGACAGACCGGTCCAGTTTGCGGTTACTTGTGGTGAATCACCAGGAGCAAATTCTGATTCAATGGTTCTTTCCTGAAAGTTTGTCATGTTTTCTCCTGTAAATGTGAGGGGGTTCGAAACAGCTCCGGAAATCGAGACGGTCCAAAGGCCAATGTTCAAATCAGCTACACTTTCTATTTGATATTGTTCCCCAAACCATGGAGTGATTAGCTCCACCGGGCCGCCTGTTTCATTTGTCATCCATTGCCCGTTCTTTACGAAGGCTAGAATTATCCTATTATTTATCTGATACCGAGGATAAGCGGTGCTGTTCCAGGCTTGAAAAACATTCAAGGTTACACTCTGTCCATTTGCGCCGATGATGTCAATTGGTCCCGCGTCCCAGAGCATACCGCTTTGGTTGCAGAATTCTAAAAGACTTACCCCGATGTAGGTCGCGTTTTCGCCATTAATTACAGTATTAACGCTTGTTAACGGCATCTTAGAGATTTCTTTTAATGTCCATGTTCTTTGTTGCATAACGTCGCCTGTGACAGTTATCTGCCAATCTGAAGGTTCTCCTGAGGGTAACTGATTCGTAGTTTGTAGAGTGTGATAATAGATTGCCAAAGTTGCCGTGATGAAAATGATTATTATGATGAAGGCGGAAAGGATCTTGGTTCTCTTTTCCATTATGTCTCATCTTGAGATTAACGTAAGGTCGATCATCTTAATATATTTTTTTCTGAGCATGACAAGGTCATTTAGGATTATTAGGCATTTTTACCACGGTTTCTGAATGTAGCATGTGCGTCAGTGATTCTCTACGGTAAACTTAGACAGAACGGGTGAAACCATATACTACGGATTAGCCATACCTTCAAACGCGCAGAACTTTGGTTCAGCAACAAAATTTATCAGATCCATTTTGATTGGACATGAAAAAGTGATCTCGAGCAGTCTTGGCACCCCATTTTCAATCAGTCCTTCACATACAATCTTCAAGCTCTCCCACCAATTCTACAGCTACTGGTTGTGGAAGAATATTGACGCCTCCCGTTAACTAGACGAGTAGAAAACTTGGTTCCTTCTTTTCTTTATTCCAAGATCTTGACGGAGTCGGCCGTGAAGGAAAGCCATACTTCCTGTTCTGGGTAGAGTTCGAGGTTTAGGTAAGTTCTTTTTGGGATTGCGGCTTTGATCATCGGTCCTGCATCGACTGTTACCATTACGGTGGGGCCAAGGTCGCTGTAGTCCTTAGTCATTCCTTTGAGGAGATTCTCCGCGTGATAAGGCTGCATTCTCGAGATGGTAATATCGCTGGGGTGAATTCCAATCAGGTTAGTGTTTTCCTTTATTTCGCCCTCAGTTATTAGTTGATGGCCAAATGGAGTTAAAGTCAACAATTTTCTCTGCTTATCAGCGACTCGTACTGGATGTATGTTTTCGTAGCCAAGGAATCTTGCGAGAAAACTGTTTTGCGGGTTTTCGAAGATTTCTCTTGTCTCTCCTATCCGTATCATTCTTCCGTCGCGAATTACTCCTATTCGTTTGGCTAGGTAGAAGGCTTCCAATTGATCATGCGTAACGTGCATTGTTGTAAATTTGAGTTCCTTGTTTATTCTTTTCAGTTCTTCCCTAAGGTTCTGTCTCGTTTCCGTATCCATTGAGCTCAACGGCTCGTCCAAAAGGACTAACTCGGGTTCTATGGCAAGGACTCGAGCTAGTGCCACCTTCTGCTTTTCTCCTCCGCTAAGTGTGGGCGGAAATCTGTTTTCAAGTTTTTCCAAACCAAGTATCAGGGACATCTCATTCACTTTTCTTTGTCTCTCACTTTCTAGCTTCCCTTGCATCTTTAGGCCGAACTCGATGTTCTGCCACACCGTCATATGAGGGAAAAGGGTGTCTTTCTGCGGCACGTAACCAATCTTCCTCCTTTCTGGGGGATACGACGTGACATCCTTGCCGTTAAGAAATATTTTGCCCTTGTCGGGTTTGTAGAAACCTTCTATGACTTCTAAGAGGAGGGATTTGCCTGCGCCTGTGGGGCCAAGCAGCGCAAAGTATTCGCCGTCACTTATCTCTAGATTTATGTCGGTGAGCGCGAAGCCCCGCCATGCTTTGCTGACTCCCTCGACTCTTAATCCCAACTTGTTTCACCTTATTTCAGCGTAATGTATCGGTTGGCCTAATGAAAGCTTTCCTGAAAATTATTAGGAGGATTACGGAGAAGATGATCAGTATTCCTGTGATTGGCATGGCAGCGCTCAATCCTTCGCTCACGAAGACATCGTATAGGTCCACAGCGGCGGTCTTTGGGTAGTAGGCGAGGATCACCACTGCGCCGAACTCGGCAATCGCCCTAGCCCAGGTCATGACACACCCGGCCATGATTCCCCTTGAAGCTAAGGGGAAGGTTATATTCGTAAAGACCTTCATGTTACTTGCACCCATGCTCCTCGCCGCCTTCTCCATTGAAGGATTCACGGACGAGAAAGCTTCTTGGGCGCTTCTGATAGTGAATGGAGCACTGACGAACGCCATAGCTACTACTATTCCCAGATAGGTATCGACGACATTTATCCCCAAAGATTTGTTTAGTCCACCTATTATGGAGTATGGGCCAAGCGCGAAAAGGAGCGCTATTCCAGCAGCGTCGTGGGGAATTAGGATCGGAATATCTATGAGCGAGTTTATAACGGCTTTACCTTGGAAATCATACCTCGTCATCAAATATGCAAGGGGAACACCTGAGATGAAGGTGAAAATGGTGGCGAGGGTCGCACAGTAGAAGCTAGTTGCTATAGCGTTAATGGTTTGCACATCAGTTAAAGCTGACAGGAGGCCAGTGGAAGAGCCGGCCAAAGACGCCAGGATTGGAATTCCTAGGAACAGAACCATGACTAGGCCTAGGATTAGGGAAGTAATGATAAAGGGCGATTTATCTTTTAACCATTTCATGTTATCAATATTCCGATTTTACGTTATTAAATTTTCCGATTTCACGTTATTAAAAATTCCTGACTTAAGAGGTGAAGAGTTGGGCAGTATCTTGGGTGAATAAAGGTTTAAGTTCCTTGGTATTGCCATCAAGTTATATGTATAGGATGAGATGAAGACTGGTTGATAAGCAGCTTGAAAGATAAGTTCCAAAAAGTGAATATTTCATGAAAAACCCCTAATAAAATGGAATAGTAAGGTGGAATAAAATGGAAAATAAAAGTAAAAAAGCACTTTTACTTGGAGATTATTCAAACCCGAAATATCATCCTTTGACAGAGATAGACAAAGAAATTGAAAGCATTTTTAAGGATAATTTTTCTTTAACCTGTACTGAAGATTACAATATACTTTCATCAGAACATTTTAAAGACTATGATCTTTGTATTTTATACGTAGACTGCTGGGGAAAAATAGTTGGAAAAACCCTTACCCACAACCTTTTGGATTTTATAAAAAATGGAGGTGGACTTCTCATTATACATAACGGTATTTCTCTTGATTCGAACAAAGAATATGCTGAAATGGTAGGAGCAAAATTTTTAGGTCATCCTGCATATACAAAGCTTACAGTAAAATCTACGGGAAATAATGATTACATAATGAATGGAATAAGTGAATTTGAAATAGAAGATGAACCTTACCATTATGAGATGTTTGATTATGCTGAAAAAAGCATATTCATGATATACTATCATGAAGGGAATACCTATCCAGCTGGATGGACAAGACAAATCGGTAATGGTAAACTTGTTTATATTATGCCTGGACATGATATAAAATCATTTAAAAATGATACTTACAGGAAAATAATACTTAGAAGTGCCCTCTGGACCTTTTTTCAGGGTCATGCAAGACCCCTTTTAGGATTGAGTTAAGCAATTTGTTGATGCCACATCCTCTTTTCCTAGCTTCTTCTCCTTCCAGTTTCTTGAACGTTATATAATCAAACTTGCCCATTCTTGTTGGACCTTTTTTCTTATTTCCTCTCTTAGTTCTCCTAACCAAGACCTTGATCTATGGGATGCCATAGGCTTCTCTTGAAAAACTGAAGGTTGAAAGAACCGTCTCAGCCGCATCCAATAACATATCACGATACTTTTCTTTGTCTATGTTTACGTGGGAGCTTGCTAGCTCTAATGGTATGACGCGACAGAGAGGGTTGTGGTGGTCTGAATCCATGTAGATGAAGTTAATGTCTTCGCCAGACTTTACCTGTTTACCTTTGCTTGCGAGTTGGATGGCCGCAGCCACATGTGGAAGTACGCTTCTATATTTATTCACAGTTTTCCTAAGCGTCTTAGAGACCACCAATTCTTCAAATGGTATATCTCCACCCATAATTTTGTCTATGGTTCTTGTGATGAGAAGCATGGCGCGCTCATATCCAACGTTGCACACTTCTTCAACAGTCGTACAATCGAATAGGGTTTGAATGAGCTTGGCTTGGAACTCCTTTATGAAGGACGGCGTGTCATGTCGTCTTAACTCTATTCCTCTAACGATAAGCTCTCCATCATAAAGGACGCCAAAGTAGTGTTTCTGCGCCTCCATATTCAGAGAAGGGTCTGCCTCCAACGGTAGTAGAAGAAGGAACCTGTAGTGATGATCCAAGGAAATCGGGAGACCTATGAATTTGCTTAGTTGTGCGGCTAGCTGTTCGTAATCTTCTTTTGTCGCATCATCCTTTTTGACGAAGACAGAATCTGTGTCCGCATATATCAGTTCAAAGCCCTGGCTCTGAACGTAGTCTTTTGTCCTGATCATTACCTGCCTAGATTTTCTGTTTATTTCCTCGAAGGCCAGTACGTTGCCGAACCTGTTCCAACAACACCCTGAAGTGCCATAAATGCACACCAAAACCATCTTTAAAGCACTTTGACGCTGCTCACACCACAGCCATTCCTTGCTTTGTTTGGGAAAGCTCTTACGGAGCCTCTTGAAATATAATCGTCGCTCCAGAACCTTCCCTGTCACTAATGGGAGTATCGCGTCATCCCTTTTATCCAGTCCTTTTGGACCTACAGTTTCGAAACTTATACATTCTTTGACGATCAGGTTTGGGTACTCCGATTCATAGTCCAATTCTGCTACGTTGGCGTGCACCTCACCTATTTTGGGAGGGATGATCATACCGCCCCTATCGCGTTCAAAGATCTCCTTCATAGGCCGAATGTACTCGTAGTAGCCGGTGTTCTTTGGAATCACATAATCCCTTTGAAGTAGTTCATAACAGACGCGGCTGTCGTTGACCCTGTTAGCGGACCACCTTGCTGCTAAACCAGGTGTAAGAAACCCGAATCGTGAACGTTCGACAAGGCCAGCTATTCCCCACTTATCGTGCAATATGCCATAGGATTCATAGCCGATAGCCACTCTTCCTCGCATACAATATGGAAGAGACCTGTTAAAACTATCAGAATCCACATCTTCTCTTCTGAGTTGCATTTTGATGTTCAGCGATCTTGCCCGTGTCTGCAGGTATGGGAAGGTGAATTTATCACAGTTCTGTGTAACTATGAAATCAGGGTCCTTTTCCTTCACAATCGATTCGAATCCCTTTAGAACCTCCTCTTCACTTCCTTCGATAAGAGTTTCTTTATCTTCAAATCTTGTTTCTATCGAAGTTATTGGATCAGTTTGAGGGTTTGGAGTTAGAGACGTTGCTCCGATGTTTATGCCAAAGTGCAGTGTCGTAAAATGTGGAGGCTCTATCTCTTTACTGTCATTAACCTTTCTGATTTCTGACAAGCACCAATTTGTGTCGTACAGGAATTCGACTTTGCTGGTCGGTTCAATTTGGAACCTTGTAAATAAATACTGTTGCAGATGTAGAAGATCTATGTTGAAAAGCTCCATCACTTGTTCCTGCCTTTTAAGGGCCCCTACTATCTGCCTGTAGGCTAAGGCGTCTTCGACGACAACATGGATGAGCCTTTTCTTTTTCTCTTCTCTTAGGTTTGTGTATTTTTCTACCCAAGTCGTTCTTCTTATGTCCATCTGATTCTGTAGGGCGGATAGAAGCTGTTCACCATCTTCATATGTCTTAGGAAGAATGTAAGGCTTGGATGGTAATGGTCTTGGAGCCTGACAACCTTATTGTCTTCTGTTCGAATCCAGATAAAAGCTAAGTCGTCTTCTGTGTAGACGTCAAGGACCCAGCCAACCTCAGGTACCATTTGGAGCACTTCCATCTGCTGTGGTAGAGTAGTGCAGTTGAGCTTTAAGTTGGGAAAGTTCCTCTTTAATCTCTTTGATGACCTGCTCCTTCTCCTCCACCCTCTTTGCGAGAGCTTCGATGAGTTTTCTGTTATGCAGATTCGATGTCAAATTGAGCCGATCGATCACAACAGGAATATTAGAGTTAGCCATTGCCGCTTGCTCGCTCTCCCATGCCAGTTTGAGTAGGAGGTCGAATGCCTGCCTGTGGCCTTGATCGACTAAACTGCCTCGATACTGTGATTTGAGCTCATTAACCGTTTCTTCATAAAGAGTGCGCGCGGAAGGCGTTATTCTACCCATGTTCGTCATCCCTCGTGGTTACATTGATCCTGTTCCTTATTGATTCAATGTCTTGAGCGAGCCTTTTAGTTTCATCGTCTATGGTGAGGAAGCGGTTTTGGACGGACTCAATAAGTGCACGAGTGTCCACCGATGCTGTAAGGTTCAACCCATCCAAAAGTGTAAATTCCTTTAGGTTGCTTAATGCCTTCTGTTCCATATTCCAAGCTCCCTTAAGCAGAACATCAAACGCAGACCTGTGCCCAAGATCTAGGAAATCGTTCTGGAAGAACCTTTTGAGGCGGTCCATCTGCTCACCGTAAAGTTGCTGGAAGGATGAAACGTTCCTTCCTGTCATTAGGTCTAAAGAACCGGCTTGACTTACATATAGCACTATGGACTCTGGAGTCCTCTTATATGGATGCTTCACAAGCGTTACCTTATAGGATGATATTGGCCCATCGCAGAACTTTCTAAAATGAACTAAGATTGAAGCTGCTTGCCTCATGTAGATCCCACCTAACGGCTTGGGAGCCAATACTTTACCTGTATCTATGGCATCAACGGTCATAACGAAGGCTACATGGTTTTCAGATGCCGTCCTCCAAAGGTTGCCTACAACCTTCTTCAGAACCTCCTTGGACTCCTTAGGCTTCTTCGAGTTTACAAGGAAACGTGTGATGTTATGGACTGCGAGAAGCTTAATTTCCTTTTTTTCTCTTATCAAATCTGCAACCTCTTTTGACACAAACCATTGTCTTTCTTCATTAAATGCTGCCGCTACCTCTACATTTTTGAAGACAAGGGAAGGATCTATACCCACATGCTTCGCTAGCATGCCGAGCCTTGATGGATCAATTAGAGTCTTGCCGACGTAGTAGTCGGTGTTGTTAAAGTAGACTGCTTTCGCATCAAGGCCACCTTTTTCGGCTGGCATAACACAGTTTACAAGAAGACGATGTATGAGGAGATCAAGTATCTCTGGCTCACCGTAGAACAGGTAGAAGGACCCTCCTTCAATTCCACCTATCAGGCTATCTAGGTCACCGGAGCCTGTCGTCAGCTTCAGCCTTTTCCTCTGCTCATCAAAGTCCTCCAGAGTGGTCTGAATAATTGGCATAGGTCTGTCGCCCATCCTGTGGTCGCCTCCAAGGAGAAGGTTCACTTCGACCTCTCCCCCCCTTAAGGTATCTAACCTTCTCTGCCCTTCTTTGGCTCCGGATCCTCCACTCCCTTCTCCGATATTACAAAGCGATTTTCTGAATAGGGATGATAAGGACTGTCGATAATTGTTGCAATCCTCTCTTGCCCAGCCTTCTTCAAGTAGACCCTGTACGTGCAGGCATGCCCTAAAATGTGTCCTCCAGCAGGCTTTGTAGGGTCCCCGAAGAACGTGTCCGGCTGTGCTTGAACCTGATTAGTAACTGCTACCGCCACGTTATAGATTTCAGCCATCCTGAGAAGGCGGTGCACGAGACCGTTCAGCTTCTGCTGTCTCTCAGCCAGCGTCCCTCTTCCCACGAACTCAGCTCTGTGCAAGGATATTATACTATCAACAATGACGAGCTTGACGTTGTACTGTTCGATGTATTTTCCGAGCCTTTTGACCGCCAGCTCGAGGTGGCTGCTGTTGTAGACCTTGCAGATTATAACGTTCTTGAGAATTTGGATTGGGTCTAACCCTCTTGCTTCAGCTATCTGGTAAACCCTCTCTGGGCGGAAGGTGCTTTCAGTATCTATGAAGATCACATTTCCCCCGAATCCACCCTTCTCTATTGGAAGTTGTGCTGTCACGCAGAGGGTGTGGCAGAGCTGGCTCTTGCCGGAGCCAAATTCACCCCAAAACTCTGTGATAGCCTGAGTCTCAACACCCCCTATGAGCAGGCTGTCAAGGTTCTTCGAACCTGTCGTACACCTAATCATGGACTTTCTCTTCTCATAATTTTCTATTGCTGGAACGAACTCCTTATCGATTAAGCCGCTTTCCATCAACGCCTTTTGAGCGACGAATATCATGGCACTCGCATTCTCCTTCGCACCACCGATCTTATCAGCCACTTCATCTGGTAGGGCGACTGCGAGATCGAGAACAGATTCTATCCCAGCGTCCTTAAGCTTCTTTTCAGTTGACGGCCCAATACCCTCCAAGTCGCGGAGCTCCATATCAAATACGGTTACAGACATCTTTCTAACCCCTACAAAAAATATTCCATGGGACGATATTTATTGGATGAAGGACCTTAGGGGAGAGGGGAGGGTGGGTTTAATACAGCTTTTCTGGAATGTCATATAATACACGAATAATCCCTCTCTGTAGATATTCTATTATCAGCTAAAGTATATTTTTCGGATTATTCCTTGAACCACTGAAAATATAGGAAGAAGCCAACGAATATAATAAGTGTCAAAAGAAAGTATCTTTGGGCTTCAGTAATGTCCTGCATTTCATATAAAATTGTGTAGAACCAATAAGCTAACGCAACTACTATAGTAACTCCTACACCCCTTTTTGCCCAATTATCTTTTTCAGTCAAAATCCTGAACCTCCATCATTTAGAACCTACCTTCCCCCAATACAAAAGAGATAATGGGAATAGCAAGAATGAAAACAAATAGAATTGTGAAAATATCTGGGAGATTAGGAAGTAGAGGAAAAATCAGTAAAAATGCAAACAGAATCGCAAGTAGACTTAGCATTTTCCTTTTATTTACCCGATTTTTGGAAATTGTTTGACTCATTCAAGTCGCAATATAATATTATATACATGCAACGTTGGAAAAACTTTTGTAGCATAGTACATGCAACATCGCTACTCCCTAACCACAAAAAGCGTTCTTCTAGTCATGGAGTATAGCAATGGACAGACTTTGCTATTCAATCTATAAAATCGTCCATCCTTTTCGACGAAACCGAATTCGAGCAGCCTCTTCAAAATCCTATAGGCTGTTGTCCTATCACACCTTAATGTTTCTACTACATCTTTTACCGTAAGATCCTTCGTCATAACCATCGTCCCAACTACGAGGATGGATTTCCACACCCTCTTTCTTCCATAAGAGGCAGCTTTTATCAGTATTTGAATTTCATCCGTGAACTTTTTCATCTCGTATGATGGTGGGAGACGTGAATTGAGCTCCTCCCTCATAACTTTAGAAATGACTTTAGAAATCCTGCTACTTACCCTATCGGATAAACTGTCTGCTAAACGGTCTACATCTATTTCCCCATTCACTTTCACCATTTTCTAATTTCTAGAGGATGGGAGTGATACCTGTATCATCATTCATGCTTATTGCCATCTTTCTGACCTCCACAAAAACATCCTAGAGGACGATATTAATTGGATGAAGGACCTTAGGGGAGAAGGTGGGGTTAACACCGTCTTTCTAAATATACTCCGACTCCTTGAAGAAACCGTATAGAACCCGGACTACGGGGTTGTCTAGGTTGATCTGGTACCTGAGGTGTATGGCCCTAAGCTCCTTTACCCAGTTGATGTTGGTAAGGTGCCTGAGGTTCTCGTTCAGATCGCTTCGCTTTAGCCCTGTACCCTTTATGAGGGAATATTTGGTGAGGGATTCGTTAGGTTTCTTGGCCAACTCTGCCATAACCTTTATCCTGCCTATTGTTCCAAGGCCCTCCTCAATTTCTCTTTTACGATTGACGTACATTCAGCCCAGTCTCCAACCGGTTGAACAAACTATCCAAGAAGAGTCCAAGGTTTTCTGTTGGCACACCGCTTATGCCTATCTCTTTGAGAGAACGTATTTCGATTATCCGCCTGTCGTGTAGGTCCTGAAGGTAGTCGTCAAGGTCCTCAGTTGGCTTAAGGTGCATGTCTTCACATATCATCCCACAATTGAGACGTATATCCCTCATTGAGGTGTAGGTCTTCCTCGTGTTTCTGAGCGATTTGACCACAGCGAGAAGTGCTATAAGGTGCTCCTTTTTGGGGAGGTTCAGAATATCTTCTTCTGTGATCGAAGGATGAGTTTCCCCGTGCACTCTGCGGACATGGTCTGGCAGAATCTGTTCAGCTCCCTGGTTCTCTGCTAGGTTACCTGAATATAGAAGTAGGTCAAGGGCATATCTTAGGTCACCGTTCACAGGAGAGCTTACCGTTAAGTCTGCTACATATTCTAGAACTTCATCCGATACAACTCTCTGCTGAAAAGCCTCCTTGACTCTGTCAGCTAGGATGTCAACGATCTCAATGGAAGTATAGGAGGAGAACTCTATTGGAATCCTACCGAGTGTGCTAAGTTCGGCTCGATCAAGCCTTTCTTGGAAGTCCTTGCTTCTTGCAGTGAAGATAACACCTAACACGTTACATGGTTTTCCCAACTCAATTTCGTTGAGACGGGTTAGATCATAAACCACGCCAGTATCCTTTGTACTCCTTATGAAGTAGTCAATTTCATCAAGTGAAATCAGCAGGTATCTTTTCCTCTCTCGAAGCTGTCGGAGCATCACCCGCAACATTTCTTCTGCACTCAGACTGGAGGAGTATACCTCAGGAGCCCCAGCTTCCAAAAGGTACCTGTACAGCACTACTCTGCTTCCGCCTTGAAGCTTCAGGTTAACGTAGACATGTCTAATATCACGCTTCAGTTTCGCAGCGTCCTGCTCAAACCTCTGACCGAACCGGAGAACGCTGCTCGTCTTTCCGGAGCCAGCTGGTCCAACTATCTGAATAATCTTCAAGAGCGCTCTAGAAGGATCAGCCAAGGCTTCTCTGAAGGAATTGTAAAGGCTTTCAATCTGTTTCTCACGATGTGGCAAGATTAATGGTACATAGCGAGGAGACAGTTTCTCCCTATCCTTAAAGATCTTACTTTGAGCTCCTATCAAACCACCAACTAGTATACTATTCAAAGATAATATCTTTTTAAACACGACTATGTTGTGTAAAGTTCTTGGCTTCAATACACTGTTTTTCCTGCTCAGAGGTAGATCCATCCCACTTTTCCTTCGATTCCTTGAATGTTCACCCTACGCGGTGTTTTCAGTCGAAATGAGCCGAGAAATACTGTCAGAAACAAACATAAACAAAAAGCAAGAATCAATAGGCCAAGAGGGCTCATGGGCAAACACGCCAACTAAAAAAACTAGCTAACATTGCTTAAACACATATTTCCTTAGTCTTTCTCCTTCTGTCTTCTCAATTTTTACTTCTAAAACCAGTAAATGAATTCTTTCAATGCCATTACAAATGAAAGTTATTTTCCTCTCCACGACCCCCTACTTGTTACGCTCACGCGAAGCTTAGAGAAGTCTTCTCTGATCCTAACATCAAAACCCATTGAGTTCAAGAGTGTCAGCAAGAACCTCTTGACGAACTCTTTCGAAGATTCCGACAGCAGAACGAGGGTGAACTCCCTATCCGATAGCTTAATTGTCTTAAAGAAATTGCAAGCCTCTAAACGTTCGAAGACGTTTTCTAAGGAGTTCCCTTTTGTAGCAAACTGTTCTGCGTGGGATTTCGCGATTTCTTCGTTATTTTGCCAGAAAACGTCCTTTTGAGAGGAAGTTTCGATCAGTTTAAGAAAGAGCAGCCAGTGGTCCATATCAAGAATTACATGTTCCCCGCTGGAAAGCATATCTAGGTAAATGCCCAGTTTATTGAGCGTCTTATCCCCTGCCATTTCTCTGTACTCTTTTAAGAACCTGATCGCTTTTCTCACTAGTTCGCTTTGGGAGATTTTAAGTTCGTCTTTCATCTCTTCAAGTAGTCTAGCTGTGTCTTCATCAAGTGCACATGTTACTCTAATAGGAACAGCCATATAATACCAACTCCATAGTGCGGAAGGCTACTAGAAAGTGAAGTGCGGGTAGGATTCATGCTTATGTGATCACGCTGATAGTTGTATTTCGTATTCCATCTTACTCCTTGCCATCCTGTTGCACAATTGAATCTGAGAAATGGGAGTTCACGAACTCCATGCATATATTCTCTGCTCTCTTGAACGGAGTCGTTCTCCCTTCTTGCCATATTCAATGTCTCTTATTGAGCATTATTTAAGGTTATAGGAGATTTTCCGAGCAATATACATATGAAATGCTTAGAACTATGTCATAACGATAGAAAAAGTGGAAGCACGACATGTGGGGAGAATCTTAAACTGGCACCTTGCTATCGACTAGCTTATTGTAGCATTCCTCAAAACTGTGCAACCATTAAGAAAATGCGCCACTTATCCAGAGAAATTGTCGTAAAAGGAAGGATACGATTTGATGAGGACAAGATTAATGCGGAGCACATTCACGTAAGGGCTTCCGAAAATCCATAAAGTACCCTCTTCATTTTGGTTAACTAGGGCAATCAGCGAATTGGCTGAGATACCGGTTGCATTACTTATTCGCGGTATCTGTGAGTAGGCATCTTGAATAGTGATATCCGGATCAACTCCTGAAGCAGAATCATTCCGTGCATGAAAGAAAATGGGCAAAGAAAAATTTTGAGAAATCAAGTTTGATCCAATCGCCCGTCCATTGACCTTCACAATCTCGCCGTTTGCTTGATACGGAAAAAATACTTGAGCTAGCGCGGTTATGAGAAGAGGGAAAAGCATACCACAAATTATCAGCGAAACAACTGCAAGAGTAACAATCGGTCTGAAACTCCATTTTTCCTTTTTTTCCAAACCCATTTTCCATCATCCCTAAACGTGGAAAACTCCTGTGAGAAGCAGGTCGATCAGCTTAATTCCTACGAAAGGCACGATGACGCCGCCAACACCATAAATCAACGCATTCTTCAGGAAAAGGGTCATGGTATCGGTAGGCTTGAACTCGATGCCTCGCATCGCAAGAGGGATCAGCAATGGTATGATGATCGCATTAAATATCAATGCAGACAAGACAGCGCTCTTTAGCCCAAGATGGAGTATGTTCAACGCCTGAAGTTGGGGAATGGCAGCACCAAACAGAACAGGCATTATAGCGAAATATTTTGCAACATCATTAGCAATGCTGAAAGTAGTAACAGCCCCACGGGTCATAAGCAATTGTTTCCCCAGCATGATGACGTCAATTACTTTTGCAGGATTAGATTCCAAATCAACCATGTTCGCAGCTTCTTTCGCTGCCTCAGTCCCAGAATTCATGGCCAGACCTACATCAGCAACCGAAAGGGCTGGAGCGTCATTAGTACCATCACCTATCATAGCTACAATAAGACCTTCAGCTTGCTCCTTTTTGGCGATGCTGAACTTGTTCTCAGGCTTCGCCTGGGCCACGTATTCATCGATTCCGACCTCATGCGCAATGCTCTTTGCGGTCAAAGGCTGATCTCCGGTAATCATAACCGGACGTATCCCCATGGTTTTGAGAGCTTCTATTTTCTCCCTAATGCCTTCCTTGAGAACATCCTTCAAGCGAATGACTCCGATGGCTTTGCCGTTCCGTGCGATGGCTATCGGTGTTTCCCCAGCCATTGAAATCTTCTCCACTAACGTGTCATAATTGGTAGGAACGGAAGGCAAAAGTTTCTTTATCGATTCCGGGGCACCCTTTATTATTTCGATTTCAGGTTCGGGAATAGAAGCAGCTGCTTTGGTTGCTGAGGAAGATTTTCTCCTGATTCGAAGCCTTTCGTCAATAGATTTGCCACCCTTCAGCAGCTTCATACCCAAGTGTTGAGTTATCTGCACTCCGCTGGTCCGCGTACTAGCTGAGAATGGCTGAACTCTCGACGTTGACAGAGCATTTATTTCGTTGGGCACCCAGCCTCTTTCGTACGCGAGTCTAAGGATACTGCGCCCCTCAGGCGTATCGTCGTGCCAAGACGAGAGAAAAGCTGCTTCACCTACATCACGTTCGGTAAATCCTTCAAGCGGTATAAATTCGATTGCCAGCCGGTTCCCTACAGTAATTGTGCCGGTTTTATCCAGACATACAACATCCGTATCTCCTGCAGTCTCAATAGCCTTGCCTGACTTTGCAATAATCTTATGCTTGTACAAACGGGACATTCCTGACAACCCAATTGCAGGCAATAATGCACCTATTGTTGTCGGCAGAAGGCAAACGTAAAGCGCTATGAGAACTGAAAGATCAGCATTAAGACGAAGCGTAACAGACATTCCAAGCAACGCCACTATTATTATAGTGAAAATCGCAGTTAGACCAATTAGAACGATAGTAACTGCTACTTCGTTGGGCGTTTTTGGTCTCTTCGAAGACTCGACCATCTTTATCATCTGATCGATGAAAGTATCACCAGGGTTCGTAGTCACCTTCGCCGTCAAAGTATCACTAACCACTCGTGAACCACCAATCAACGCGTCCCCAGGCGCTTTCCTTACTGGCGCGGATTCGCCCGTGACGAGTGATTCATCTATCATAGCAATTCCCTCAAGAACATGAGCGTCCAAGGGAACTACGTCACCTTTCTCGAGAGCTATCAGATCGTCCTTTCTGAGCTCAGTTGATTTCACAGTGATAACTTTTCTAGCCCAATCCTCGGTCAAGATTTTCTTGCTAAGCACTTCTGTTTCTAGCTTGCGTAAGCTTCCAGCCGTTTGTTTTGCCTGTTGCTCCGCAAGGGCATCCGACAGGGTACTAAACCAGACCGTAATAAGAAGGATGGCGGCTATTTCAACGTAGAAGATTTGCAGACTTGGACTCGCAACGGGCATAAAGGCCTTAGGAACAATAGCCATTGCCGCCACGATGAAGAATGTTATTTCGACGATCAGCATGACAGGATTCTTGACCAGCGACTTTGGACTTAGTCGGACTATTGAGTCAACCAGCACCTTTCTTGAAAAAGCCGATTTCAATCCTCCGGAAGCTGAATCTCTCTTCCGTGGTTCGATCTTAGAGGCATTACCCATAGCCATTCACCAACCCTTTAAAGAATGACGAAATCGGCCCTAATGCCAAGAATGGGAAGAAAGTCAAAACAACCAGTATGATGATGCTTGCGACTAGGACTATAGTGAATATTGGGCTGTCAGTCCTTAGACCTGATGTACCGCCACGTTTTCTCCCAATCATTGAGCCCGAGAGCGCAAGAAGGATCATGATGGGAACATAACGCCCAATGAAAATAACTATGGCAGTGCTCAGGTTGAAGAAGAGAGTGTTTCCTGATGCCCCCAAGAAATCGGAACCGTTGTTTGCAGCAGCTGTCGTAAATTCATACAAAATTTGAGTGTATCCAGTAGAGCTACCGCTCACGCCGATAGCCGAAGCCGCACCTGAAGCATATGCGACAACAGTAGGGATCAGGATAATAATTGGGTGGATTAGAAAAGTTATCATAACAAGCAGCACATCTCGCCCAGTGATCTTAATTTCCAAGTATTCAGGCGTTCTACCGGACATGAGACCCACAATGAAGACAGTTATGATAATGAACATCACCATGTACATCATGCCAACACCCTTTCCGCCAGGGATCGACTGAACGAACATGCCCATGAACGCCGAAACTATCACCAGCGGATGCATCGCCGACAACGAAGAGTTTACAGACCCAGTCGTAAAGGCAGTAGTTATGACAGTCCAAAAAGTGGACATGAAACCTCCAAACCTCGTTTCAATACCAGGCGCAACGAGTGGAATGCTCGGAAAGGAGGCTATCGCTAAATTAACTCCGATAAGAATCAACGCACCCCACAAAAGAGGCCTAGATTCCCGTCTCTTACCAAGCAACTCTCCGAAAACAAAACACAAAGCAAAAGGAAGCAGCATCATCAATGCAATCTCAAATATGTCTGAGTAAGGGCTCGGATTCATGAATGGATAGGCAGCGTTCGCGCCATAGTACCCGCCGCCGTTGGTCCCCAACTGCATAATTGACGTAAGGCTCGCCACAGGCCCGATAAGGATCGATTGTGTGGTTCCTTCAACGGTTTTCACAGCAGAGTAGGCATTAAGACTTTGGGGAACACCCATTGCGACAAGAATAACTGAAGCAATAATGCAAAGGGGCAAAAGGATTCTGGTGATGGTTCTAACAAAGTCAACAAAGAAGTTCCCCATATCTTTGGAACCTACGATGAAACCCCGTACCATGGCGATTCCCATGCATATGCCAGTCGCAGCAGAGATCCATTGAAGAAATTGAATGGCAGTCATCTGACTAAAAATAGAAAGCGTGGTTTCACCATTGTAATGTTGAAGATTCGTGTTTGTGGCAAACGAGACAACCGTGTTAAGGGCCAAATCCCAACTTAGGCCAGGAAAGCCTTGAGGATTAAGAGGCAAGTGGCCTTGAAAAACTAAGATTAAAAAGCCAATTACCATTTGTGTGACGTTAAGCAGAAGGCCAGAAAGGAAGTACTGCTTCCAGCCCATCACCTGGTCAGGGTTCACACCGCCCATTTTGTAAATAAAGTTCTCAACAGGACTAAGTATCTTATCTAAACGGTTTGGAGATCGGGTGTAGACTCGCGTTATGTACGGCGCAATCAGCTTCGCAAGAGCCACAGTCACGCCGAGTATCAATACTACTGCCAGAACTTGAACTGCATCTATCAATTATTCCCAAACTCCAAAGTCTAGCAAACCAGTTCACTATGGCTCCCTTCCTCCATTATAGCAGCGATATTGATCTTAACATTTTGATCTCCGCCTCATTAATCAAGAAATCAAACTAACGTTAACCGTGACATTTCCTCTACACATTTTGGCCCTTTATGAGCCTTGAGAACAATCGAGCTAACCGTGCTTTTGACACCTTTAATCTTCATTATCTTATTCTTCAGGACGTCCCTGAACTCTTCTATGTCATCCGCGGAAACGAGAATAACAATGTCTTCTTCACCCGTTACCTCATAAAGCTCTTCGAGATTTTCAGGCAGCTTTAAAGATGATATGACATTATCCATTTCAGTAGATTCCACGAAGATATCAACGAAAGCTAAGAGTTTTGGCATTTTAGGTCATCATCATTGTTTTTATTAGTATATATGCTTTCATTCTTTTCTCCTCATTGATTTACTTTCCATCCCTTTTCGTTTGTGAGTTTTGGCATTTTAGTTCACTATCATTGCCATAATGGGCATATTGTACCCATATTTATCCTTTTTAT
>Ga0187889_10000068_pt1 | contig 106222 bp, 117 predicted proteins | sample June2016WEW_7_10_2_FD_132992 | JGI IMG/M metagenome (GOLD analysis project Ga0187889, IMG submission 132992) | Peatland microbial communities from SPRUCE experiment site at the Marcell Experimental Forest, Minnesota, USA - June2016WEW_7_100 | ecosystem: Environmental > Terrestrial > Soil >... | reverse complement strand
GCGGCGACGCGGTGAAAGGGTGGTCGTCCTTGGCGACCTTCATATTGGCTGGGAGGTCACGCTATCCCAACAAGGAATCCACATTCCATCGCAAACCGGCAAAATGCTTCAAAGGCTTAGGGCGATCATTGAGAAGGAACACCCCTCACGCATTATCATGCTAGGCGATGTGAAGCATAGCGTAACCGGTGCGGAGTTGGAAGAGTGGAGGGACGTGCCAGAATTCTTTGAGGCACTGCTGAAGTTAGTTCCCTCTGTAACGGTTATTTTGGGCAACCATGATGGCAACTTGGAACCGCTAACACCGTCGAAGCTTGAAATTGTCCCCCCCACTGGCCTCGCGCTTTGGGGGCAGTTTGGGTTGCTGCATGGGCACGCCTGGCCCTCACCGGAAATATTGGGATGCGAGACACTAATTCTAGGACACCTTCATCCAGCGGTTACCCTCCGGGACGCTTTGGGATACAGGTTGACTAGACCAGCATGGGTCACGGCTTCATGCGACCCGAAGAAGCTACTTAGAGGGACCTTGAAGGCCGCGGGCATTCAACCTAAAGGCGACCTTGAAAAGATTCTCAGAGAAAAGTTTCACGTTAAACTCTCAGCGACACGCTGCGTCTTCGTCCCGCCATTCAATGATTTCCTTGGCGGGCGTCCAGTGAATTCTCGGAGGATTGAAGAAACACATGCGGGCGAACGCCTTGGGCCCGTCCTGAGGTCGGGTGCAGTTGACGTTGAAGATGCGGAGGTGCACCTACTGGATGGAACCTACCTGGGACACGTTAAGCAACTGAAACAGTTCGGATAGTTTAGAGGTGAGTGGAAGAGCTATCGCAGGTCTGGCAGTACCATCGTCTGTGGTTCGCTGAGTAGTATAGGTCCCTACCGCAGGTGGGGCACAAAGGTGTCTTTGGCGGTTGTGCGGGAGCTGAAGGAGCTGGCATCCCCATCTGACCCGGCGGAAATTGACCCATCGGTCCACCAGGCATTGGACCACCCATTGGACCAGCCATCGGCCCACCAGCCATCGGAACGCCCATCGCTGGGCCGGCAAACGGGCCGCCCATCGGCGGCATTGGTGTGCCTAACATAGGCCCTAGGGGGCCACCAGCCATTCCTACACCCGGGACTGCTTCACCCAAGACTGCGACGGGGCCGTATTTCGCTATAACTTCGCCAAGCCTGCCGTATGTCATGAAGAAGAAAAATGCTGGAAGTAGCAAGACCACCGTGGGGAAGAAGGATGTCGGTGCAACAAGAACTAGAAAGACTGGGATTAGGAAGAGTACCGCGAAAAATAGCGCTGCAGCACGTGCCCTCTCGTATCGGCCCTTGTTTATGTTGCGTACGGTTCCGAAGTAAATGATTCCAAGGAAGATCAGGACAGCTAGAAGGCCTACCGCGCCAAAGCCCAAGTAGACGAACCAGCTAGGCTGAAGCCCCACGCCGGGGAATGTCAGGATTATCAGAAGCGCCCCAATCAACGGTATAGTGGCTAACCACGCGGGCAAGACAGGAGGCAGTATGACGGGGAAGGGAAGGTACGGTGAGGCCAACAAGCCAAAGGCCCCTATAGTGAGGACAATTACGAACCAAGGAATGGTCATGAGGAATATGAGCAAGTAGCCAATTACAGCATAATCGTGTGCCCCGTTGACTTCTGGGGGCCGAATAACAACTGGCTTTGATCTATCTTCCACAATCGCGGGAGCCGGCATAAAGACAGGTGCGGGTTCCATCTTGAAACCTCAGTAAACACTAAAGCTCGCCTTACGAATCACATAACAATTGTCACATTCTCAGTAGGCAAAAACATGCTTGAATTAGGACCTGTAACCGTCCGGGCGCAGGTTAAGCAAGCACCAGTTAGTCAAAACCCGTTGACACCAAGCTGTTGATTTATAGAGGGAACGTAAAGATGAACACTCATCAAATTTCACGGCGAAGCGGAAACGTTTATGTGACCTCCGGGCGGCTTATAAGCGAAAGGTAAGAACAATGAGTTACGTATACTTCGCCGCACCGATAATGGTCCCGATAGAGTGCCAGCCCCAACCGCCATTAGTGTTCTATCCGGTAAAGAACGTCAGATTCTGGTTCCCAATCCCTGTGCAGTATGCACCACCGCCCGTAGCGATACTATAGAGAATCAAACTCCCGCTCACGTTATTTGGTGCACCGGGCGGAATTCGGACACACCCTCCGCTTCGTCTCTTCGAGACTCAGCTCCGGCAGGCCAGTCCAGGATCTCGTCTCTCTGATGCCTCGTCTCCCTCAATCCCGAATGGTGTAGTTGGAGCGCATACAGGATGAAGGGTAGTGTGCCGATTATCTACGAACCATCGTTCGTGACCATTTCTCGGCATTCACAACATTGAACTGTGTTTTGACGAGATTTTGATTCGGTCGGCCTGTAAATCCTTCGCTTTGCAGTTCCCAGAGAGGGCTCTGCTGCCGGCAGGAGGACGGCGCAGATAACTGTTGAAGCTACGTGCTCAGATTCCGTGCCAGTAGGTTCAGAGAGACGTTTCCCCCGGTGATTACCAGAACGATCCTCTTTCCAAGCCCATTAGTCTCCCTGCCCGCGAGCAAGGCAGCAACCGACACCGCTGCTGATGGTTCCGGAAAGATGTGGGCGTCTCTGATGAGCAATTTCATCGCTGCAATGATTTCTTCCTCTGTGACCGTGAAGACCCCAGAAACATGCTTCACGCAGGCCTCCAGCGTCAAGTCCCCCACCGCGGGAGGGATTAGTCCGTCCGCGGCAGTGCTATGGACGGGCAGGCTGACAATCCTCCCTGCCTTCATCGCTGCTGCGAGCTTGGGAATTGCTTGCGGTTCCACGCCAAAGATTTTGGCAGATGGCTTTCTCGATTTAACAGCAATTGCTATTCCGGATATTATTCCTCCACCACCGACGGGGATAATGACGGAATCGAAGTCTGGTAGCTGCTCGGTGATCTCCAGGCCGCAGGTCCCCTGACCAGCAATCACCTCAGGGTCATTGAAAGGATGTACAAATGTTGCTCCTGTCGATTTCACCATTTGACGAGCCAGCTCCCATCCCTTGCTCACGTCTCCCCGATACCTTACGATCTCAGCTCCGTATTCCAGTACCATGTTCACCTTCTCCTGAACGGCGTCCTCAGGCAATATCACTGTGGTCTTCTTGCCGAGAAGCTTTCCCACATATGACACTGCCAGGCCGTGATTTCCGGAGGAGACGGCGAGTATGTTCTTGTCCGGAACCTGCGAGATCTTGTTGTACGCTCCCCGAATCTTGAAGACACGAATCGGCTGAAAACACTCGAGCTTTAGGTAAACCTCTTTGCGAAGCCTCTTTGAGAGGGCCGGAGATTCAACAAGGGGAGTTCTAGTGGCAACACCCGCGATCCTCTTCTGCGCTTCGACAATATCTTCCAGATCAGGCAGTCTGTGCGGTATCCTGCTATCGTTCAAGATGTCTTCCAAATCAGACGGACCCCGGTAGACCCTCACAAGTTAATAGCCTCTCCTAATGCGAACAAATTCACTTTACTCAATGAACTAAAGACTCACCCAGAGAGGAACAGTGTGATTATAGACTTCTTCACGCCCGAACGAGAAGATTACGCGAAGGAAACCGTGCTGCCCAACAACCACTAAAGCCCAAGCTAGGGGAAGTAATATTCAGCCGACGGAGTGAAGAAGGCCTCCATCAACAGGAATGAGTGCGCCGGAGACGTAGGAGGACATTTCACTTCCCAGAAAGACTACAGTTCGAGCCAACTCCGTAGGGGAACCGATGTGGCCGAGCGGAATCTCTCCTTCTAGATCTTTCAACGCCTGCTCGGGAGTGATGCTACGCCTCCTCGCCGCGTCGTTCAACACCTCGTCCACCCTGTCCGTCTTAATGTACCCCGGAAGTATTCCGTTCACACGAATGTTCTTGGGGCCTAACTCCCGGGCGAGGGTTCTAACTAGGCCGGCTATGGCGATGCGGCAGACGTTCGAGAGCGCTATCGTTGGAATTGGTTCCCTGATCGCGACCGACGCCAAGAAGACCATTCTCCCCTTAACGGAATCCTGGAGCATAACTTCGGCAACTCGCCTCGCAAGATATGATGGGCTGACGACAAGAAGCCTGGCTGCGGATTCCCAGTCGCCATAGCTCTGCTCAAGAAAGACCCCGGGCTTGGGGGACCCCGTGACGTACACAAACGTATCTATTCCCCCGAGATGGCCCACGGCCTCGCGAACTAAACGATCGAGATCGTCATGGTTCTCTAAGTTCGCAACCGCACCGTAGACGTCTCCCAATCCCCGGAGACGCTTCACAGCCTCTGACAGCCTACCAGGGCTCGAAGAATTAATAACAACCCTGGCGCCCTCCTCCAGGAACGCACGCGCGGAAGCGAAACCTATCCCTCGGCTCGCCGCCGTCACCAACACCCGTTGACCGTCAAGCCCTGAGTTCAGTCGCATGCTATAACTACAAAGATCCATTTCAATAAGAGTTTGGCCCATTAGGCCCTCTGCATAGACGTTGCCCCGCCATGCCTTCGAAACACCGTGGTTACTTTTCGAAAAGCGAGACTGATCCAGTTTCTGCTCTAAGTGAGACGATATTCGAATGTTTGGGTCGTCGTCTTCGAAGAATGAGGTCGTCAAGCAATCCGGGGTATGCTAACACCTAGACAACTGCAACGCTTAGAGGAGGCACTCGCGGAGCCTGACACAGAGTACTTGGACCCAGAGGAGCGTTAGCGGGAAGAGGCCCGGATTCTAAGCCGGGCTTTGAGGGATAACCGAGTTGATTGAGGCTGGGTTCGACTTCATTCTTCAGAAGAATGGATTAGCTTAATGTGGCTTCACGTAGTTAGATACACAAGAGATATGCGAGTATCAAGATACATGCAATTAGAAATACAATTACAATAAGTCGTAAATCGCGCTTAACCTGCAGGCGTACTCTAGCTCCCATATTGAAGAACTGGGAGTTACTCAGCTTAAGAAGCTAACTAAGGGAGGCTCTGTTCGGTTGATGGCTGTTCGTGTCGGCTGTTCGGCATCGACGGATGTCTATTCAGAACGTGATGTATCGTGGACGCCAATACAGATAGCTAACTCCTACTGGCACAATTATCCACAGAGCAAGGATTCCGAAAACAGTAGGGGACGTATGCGACGTTAGGTCATTCGCTCGCACCAGTAGAATCACAGCCACGACAAACACGTAGACGGCGGCCACGATAAGCAATCTAGTAACGAGACTTATCATGGGCTCTTTCTGTTTGCCATTCAAAATGAATGCGGCAGGATGATTATCTTTCCTTTTCTCCTCTTGACGCTTACTGTTTTCCATTCAGCTCACTTACGTTAATCGCGTTGTTCTTTGGCTTTGCCATTGATTTCGCCATACCTGTGACATCAGGATTGAGAGGCATGCAAATGCACTTTAAGGCTTGCAGTAAACGTTTATTACGTATGCCATCTTATGGCGTGTTAACAACCAACAAAGGAGTGAAAAGAACAATGATAAATTTAGTGCAATTCGTTATGCTACTCCATGCAGGTATCGGATGGCAAGGATACGTTAGCTACCTACTCCATGCAGGTACAATGCCGTCGTTGCCATTCTAGATTGAGCGGTAACCCGTAACGAAAGGGCGCGTCGCCCTCTCTACTATCTTTTTCCTTTGGTAACCGTACCGAGCCACCAACTGGTTTGTTACAGGGCGATTCACAAACGGTCGGGGGCACTGAATTTTCTAGCTCTCGTTGTTACGTTACGAGGAATGATGACACGGCTACGAAGTTCTACGAGATTGCCAGGCAATTTGCCAAAAAGGAGTTAGGGTTCAATGAAAAAGAAGACTGTACCGGGTCCATCAAATGGTGGACCGGGCTATATCTAGTGTGGCGTCTAAGCCCGCAACCGAGAATTCCCAGATTCAATCGGGTTTGAGTCGGGTTAGCGGGTTAAGAGCCTCAGCGACGATGAAGTTCCAAACATGGGTCGCCCGTATGGTTCGAGAGACAAACTTCTCGACTTAATGAGTGATGGAAAACCAAGAAGCAGCAGAGACGTTGCCAACCAACTGTCTTTCACCGATCGAGCGGCCGAATCAGTTTGCTATCGTTGTTGGAAAGCAGGGCTTTTGCTGAGATCAGCGAAGCCAATTCGTGAAAGGAATAGCTCATTCGCCGGTAGAGCAGGCCACCGATACAATACACGCTCATACTACCTCTTCATTCTCCAAAATGGCTCAGTCGAAATGGAAGTTGAGAACCTAGCATATCTCAGTTTTGCAAAGACACCGAGAATCACCAAGCCAAACAAGTCGCAGCTGATTCTCAGGTTTCTCCGAGACAACGTTGACAGGGCTTTCTACACTAGCGAGATTGCTAAGCTGCTCAAGGACCAAGGTATTACCATCCGCGATGTCGCGGCTAACCTTCGCAGGTACGAGAGGAAAGGCCAAGTGTTTTTCCGCGGCTACAGGAGCGCAGAGCATGAAACCCCGTTTGCGGCTGGATACATCGTAACCTACCTGGACGCTTCAAAATCCCGCAGTCAGGCAATCGCCGAAGCCATGCAACGAACAGACTCACTCCTCGAAGGCGGTTCTCATGTCAATCCCTTGGCTGAAAGAATCCGGCTCATTAGAGACGAGATTCTCAAAGCCAAGGAGCTCAAGGAGATTGTTAGCTTTGGTTTTCTGAAGCAAAAGCTTCGCTGCAACGAGGATCAGATTCGGCTTGCGCTTGACAGAGCCATGCAACTCTACAAGGATGAAATCAAGGAACTGAAGATCTTCAACTTCCCATACGTTTACCATTCAAGCCTGAGCGAAGAGGATCTCAGGATAGCCATTGAAGACAAGAAAGACTACATACGAAGAGTAAAGGGCAAAGATAACCGCATAGGCCACAATTGGGAAGCCTGCGTAGAATTCTTCGTTGACAAGCTAACAAGAGGGGCGGAGTTCTTAGAACAAACGCATCGTTCAAGGATGGACAAACGCCGAATCACGCTCAAACTCCTAAAGCCAGTGGGTGAGCGGAAGATGTTTGCCGAGGTCGACAGAGTTTGGACGATCCGCCCGAGCCCCATCAGCCAACCAATCACGTACGTATTGGAATGTAAGTGGGGGCTCGTAAGGAAGAAAGAACTGGAGGGATTCCTCAGCGTCCTGAAATGGAGTTATGACTTTGGCGTTGACACGCCCGAAGGCAGGACAATCAGACAGGGTATCATTGGCATCTTTGCCGGAACCGCATTCAATCCTGAAGAAAAGGTAGCCGTGGGGAACGAAACGCTATCATTAGCACGGTACGCTGCAAGGGTGAATATTCAGCTTCTGAAAGCAGTTGACCTAAACGAAATGCTTCGTCAACGGGGTGTCGAAAAACGTGTAACTGTGCAGAAAATATGCTCAAGAGCACGCAATGAGACTGAAGTCCGAGAGGTATGCGATAAAATATGGAGCAACTCGGCGATTTCCAGGGAACTGATAGATCAGCTGGCAGTTAAGAATTCAGGCCTCTTTGAGTTTGAAAAATCGCTTCAGGAGCAGGAACATCCTATTCCTCCTCGATTAGTAATTGCCACTAACTCTTAATGAAAAAATGAAAGGCGGATCTCTCGCGAATCTATGTGCAATAAGACATAGGTTCCAGCACGGAAATCGGCTTAAACGCAGTTTTCTAATTTCGAATTGGGGTGAAGATATGGAAGCGAAAACTTTCGGTGAAATTGTTCCAGAGAAGAAGAAGTTCAATGTGGAGGAGAAGGTTACGTTCGGTGACCTAGTGGACAAGAGCTTTGTTGTTCTTGACTATGAAACGTTCCCGTCCAAGTTCGAGGACTGTGATGAGTTTGCGGTCATCTTAATTCAGCGCAGCGACAAGCAAGCTGTGACCACGACCAGCTCAAGAGTGATAATCGATCAACTTGCCAGAATTAAGAATCAGATGCCCGTCAAAGTTCAATTGCAGAGAAGAAACAAGTACTTCACGTTCAGTTAATTCACCAATCTAGGACGGCATTCCACAGATTTGAATAGGCTAGAGCAGCGAGCCCGCGCTTCAATGCCTCGGATTCCGGCTTGGAAGGAGGAGAAAGGAGTGATCTACTGATTTACCTTCAAGGAGGACGAGCATGATTTCCAGCCGGTCAAAGCGGAAGACGCACTCAAGTGTGCTATACTAGCGCACCTTGTTTTTTGGTCAGACTCCTTTCATAAAGCAAAAGCTATAGAGTTTACGGCTATACGGTTAGATGGTTTAAATGCCGAAGCGAAAGACGACCGTGCTCATAGAGGAGCAATTGTGGAAGGACCTTGTGATTCATGTTACTCAGAATTGGGGCTCTCCGAGAAAAGTGAGTCAGGCAATCGAGAGAGCCGTTGAGGAATATCTTCAGAGGCACAAATAGAAGGTTCCTCAGGTGTTGACGCAGGAGCAGTACTGGGAAATCGATAAGTTCTACAGCAAAGCCGATTCGATACTCGGAGAAGCAAGAGACCACTCCAAGAAGATTGAATACGACTTGTGCGTGAGGCGGTCGCAGGAAGCGTTCGAACTATTTCTGAAAACCATGTTCAAGTTCATCGGACGAGAATATCCGCAGAAACACGACGTCGCCAAAGAAATCTATGCGGTGTTTGATGCTCTGAAGAAATACGACTTCTCTGCACTAAAGGTCGCTCAGATAGTCCACAGGAACCGGACTCTTGGCCTGTGGCGAGAGAAATCATTCTACGGCGACGAAGAGCTGGGAGTCGCTTCTATTTTCACGGAGCTTGAGTCAAAGACAGCATTGTCGTATGCGGAGGACATTTTCAGCGATTGCTACAGAGTGAAGGACCAGATTTGGCGGGAGATAGTCGAAAGGCAGTGATTCCTTTTTGCGAGGTCTCGTTACAATCAATTTATTGGCACTCTACGAGTTATTAAGTAGAAATTCCTTGTGAGATTGGGAAATTGACTCAACGCGAACTGGTGCCGAAGAAGGTTACACGGGACGAGTTGAATTCGCTCGTCGACAGAGCAGCAGACCTAATCAGGACAGCTGTCGACTACAAGTTCATTCTTGTTCTTCTCTTCCTCAAGAGAGTAAACGACCTTTGGAAGAATGAAAGGAAAGAGAAGATAGAACGGCTGCTAAGCGAGACGAAATTATCTCAGAAGGAAGCTGAGCAAGAGGCCGAGAAATTCGAATACACCTTCAATATCCCAAGACAGTTTCTTTGGGATGAAATAACGAAAGATGTCAGGACATTACCTGAGAAGCTGGCCACCGCTATCGGTGAAATCGCAAAACTGAACACCGAGCTCCAAGGCGTAATCAACAGGGTCGACTTTCTAGAATTCGCAAGGAATCAGGAGAACAGAGACCTCCTACGGCAACTGGTTGAACTTTTCAACAAATACGATCTGGCTGGCGAGGAAGTTTCTCCGGACGTTCTCGGCGATGCATACGAGCACATACTCATGAAGTTCGCACCTGACCGTGCCAAAGAGGGGGAAATCTACACACCGAGAGAAGTCATCAAACTGATGGTCGAGGTTCTGGACCCGAAACCCAAGGAAAGCGTGTATGATCCGTGCTGTGGTTCCGGTGGCATGCTGATAATCTCCTATTTGCACTTGGCTCAAAATCCAAAATACGGAGAGAAAGAAGCCCGAAAATTGTTCTTGTACGGGCAGGAAAGGAATCCGGAGATTTATGCTGTAGGCGAAATGAACCTACTACTTCACGATATCAAGAACGCACACCTTGAGAATGGTGATACGCTTGAGAATCCAAGATTCAGGGACAATGGAAAACTGAAACAGTTCGATGTCGTAATCGCGAATATTCCGTGGAATCAAGACGGTTACAATGAGGGCAGACTCAAGGCGGTAAATTTCCGAGAGAGGTTTCCGTTCGGTTATCCTCCTCAAAGCAGCGCAGATTGGGCTTGGGTTCAGCACATGCTCGCATCGGCGAAGGAGCGGGGAAGAGTTGCGGTGGTGGTGGATAACGGTTGTCTGTTTAGAGGCAGCCAGGAAAAAATTGTAAGAAGCAAAGCAATCGAAAAGGATTGGGTTGAATGCCTTATTCTTTTGCCAGAGAAAATATTCTACAATACTGGAGCTCCTGGGGCAATCATTGTATTCAACAGGAACAAGCCAGAGAGAAGAAAGAACAAAATTCTCTTTATCAACGCCTCGAATGAGTTCATACAGCATCCATCGATTAGAAGGTTAAACACACTATCTGGAGATAACACAAAAAAGATAGTCGAAGCATACAACAAGTTCTCTGAAGTGTCTGGCTTCTCGCGCGCTGTTGACGTTAAGGAGATCACTAAAAATGATTACAATCTGAACGTATCTCTCTACGTAATGCCCATCGAAGAAGCAGAGAAAATCAGTATCACGCAGGTATACTCGGACTTGAAAAAGTTGGAAGATGAGAGAAACAGGATCAACAAGCAACTCGAAGGGGTGCTGAGTCAAGTAGCAGAGTTAGAGTAACATGGTCCAAGTGGTCTTTCTTGATACCAACGTGATATTAGACTATTTGGAGGGCAGAGACAAAGAAGTAAAAGCGATAGTAGAGCGCCTTATCGACCTGCACAAGAATGGCAGAGTTGTCTTAGCGACCTCGGTCTTGAATATTGCAGAGTCCATTTACAACGAGTTTGATCTACACTTTGGCAAGTGGGGTCTTGGTCAGAAGTTCGCTTTCGATGAGATTCGGAAGAAAAGAAAAAACTGGGAATTATTTGCTGATGTTACAAAGGATAACAACGTGAAGGAGAAAATCCAAGCTTTTGCTTACAAAAACGGAGTGGCGCTATACTCAGTTCCTCCTGAAGTCGAAGAATGTGACCGACTCTACGAACTGATTTTCAGAAATCAGCTAGAGTCACAAGACGCCCTTATTGTTGCAGCTGCGCTGACGAACAACGCCACCTATTTCCTGTCCGATGATTCTACCTTGATTAAGAAAATCAGTGACATATTGTACAGTTACGACATTCAAAATGAACAGTCACGTAACGCCTTCATAAGGGATGTTCTGGAGGCGGTGTGATTATGGATACTGGGCAGTTCTACAAAGAATCTGACTTCAAGCAATCGGCAATCGGACCTATCCCGAGCAACTGGGATGTTGTCAGACTTGAGGATGTATGCGAGGTTTTAGGCGGAGGAACTCCGTCGACCAGCATTAAGGAATACTGGAACGGAGATATACCATTTGCCACGCCCACTGATGTGACTGGGCTGGAAGATCAGAATGTAAATTTCCTCAACAATACGAAGAGCCATATCACTGATCAAGGCCTCAAGAATAGTTCGACTCATCTATTGCCCGTTGGCTCGGTACTGGTTACCAGCAGGGCAACGATAGGATACGCTGTCATTAGCGAGGTGCCGGTGGCCACGAATCAAGGCTTTGTAAACCTAATCTGCAAAGATAGAGTTCACAATGTCTGGCTTCTTCACCTAGTGAGGTCCCTCAGGACAAAACTTGAGAGTCTAGGCGCAGGAAGCACATACAAAGAAGTTTCACGAGGCACTGTCAGGAATCTGGCTATTTGTCTACCGAGCAAAGTGGAACAGAAGAAGATTGGCGAAATACTTTCACATACTGACGAAGCAATTCGGAAAACCAACCAAATCATCTCGAATATTGAACGCCTCAGAAAAGGCCTGTTGCAGAAGCTTCTGACCAGAGGAATAGGCCACAAGGAGTTCAAGTACAGTGAAGAACTCGGAACTGAGATTCCGATGAAATGGAAAATTGGCAGAATCAGTGATTATTGCTCAGTTGGTACAGGTGGGACTCCTAGTAGGAAACATCCCGAGTATTTTGATGGCGACATGCCGTGGGTCAAGTCTACGGAAATAGACTATGGTATGATAACAAGGAGTGAGGAAAGCATTTCATCGCTTGGTTTGCGGAATTCGAATGCGAAGGTTTACCCCGTTGGCACTTTAGTAATTGCTATGTATGGCCAGGGAGTCACTCGCGGAAGATGCGCTATTTTGGGTATAGAGGCTGCAATAAACCAAGCTTGTGCGGCGATACTCCCCAAAGATGTGGACGAAACCCATATCCCATTTTTGTATAATTGGTGTCAGTTCAATTACGAAAAGATCAGGAATCTCGGGCAAGGCGCCAACCAACTAAATCTAAACCTGTCGCTCGTGCGTTCTATTGCAGTCGCACTCCCGCCGTTCGAAGAACAGAAGAGAATTACCGAAATTCTTGAATCAGTTGAAAGGAAACTAGACCTTGAAAGAAAAGAAAAGGCGAAGGTGGAAAAGGCCAAGCAGGGACTAATGAATTTACTTCTTGCAGGGAAAATCAGAATCAAGGTAGATTGAATGACTTACAGCGAAAAGGGCACAGTTGAGGATTTCATCATCCAAGAGCTTCAGAAACTCGGATGGAAGTTCCAGACTCAGAAGGAAATGGAGGCAAAGCGGAAGGGCAGGCTTGATGAACCGCTCGTTCTAGAGGACCTTAGGAATTCCATTAGAAAGCTAAATCCGGATATCGATTTCACCGATGCCGACTTTGATTTTGTCGCTGTCTCCCTTAGGACGATACCATCGAACCTCGAAGGAATCAGGAGATTTCTTGACATTTTCCGAAACGGCATCGTCGTCCCGATACAGAGGGAGAACAAGGAGAAAGTCGTCAGACTTTTCGACCTAGCTAGCATTGACAATAACGAGTTCGTTGTGACGAATCAATTCAAGCTCGAAGGCTCGAAGGCGAACATCAGAGCAGATATCATCCTTCTGGTTAACGGCATCTCTCTGGTCTGCATCGAATGCAAGAGCCCCACTCAAGAGAATGTCGATTGGACAACCGGTTACACGAAGATAAAGAGGTACGAGCGAGACGCACCTGAACTCTTCAAGTACGTCCAGTATTCGATTGCAACCGATGGCATGAAGACGAAATATTTCCCAAACGGCTTCAACGAGGAGAACAAGGATTTCATCAGCGAATGGAAGGACCCGCACCCGTTCAAAGCGTCAGAGTTCAAAGATGACATGTTGAAAATCAACGTGTACGGCCTTCTCTCGAAGTCGAACCTCCTTGACCTCATAGAGAATTTCACTTTCATCAGGAAGGAGACGGACAAGTCCACCAAGATAATGACCCGCTATATGCAGTTCAGGGCAACTGAGAAAATCTGCCAGAGAGTAATCCGAACTCTGAAAGGCAAGGAAAACAACAAGTTCGGTCTGATATGGCACTGGCAGGGTTCTGGCAAGACTTACACCATGGCGTTCTCTGCCTGGAAACTCTACTTTTCCTCCGCAACAGAAAGGCCGAGCATCTTTGTGCTTGTCGACAGGAAAGACCTGGAGGAGCAGATCGAGAAGGATTTCGGCTTCATCGAGGTGCCGTTGGAGAGAATCCATTCCATTAGGGAACTCGTCGAAGTTTTGAAGCATGGCAAGGAAGGGAAGAGAGGAGTATTCCTCGTAACGATAGAGAAATTCAGTCCCAAGGAATTCAAGGAGCTTGCGAAAGAGAGCGGCGAGATAGAAATCAAGCGAGAGAATGTAATAGTCCTCGCCGACGAAGTGCACAGGACACAGTACGGCAAGTTCTCGACGCTGATGAGGCACATTTTCAAGAAGGCGTTCATCTTCGGCTTCACCGGAACGCCTCTCTCGAAGGTAGAGCGCAACACCTTCTCGAAATTCTGCCCTAGAGGAGAGCTCTACCTCGACAGGTACTCAATGCTCGACGCTCTCAAGGACGGTTTCACTGTCGAGCTTTCCTATCAGCCAAAGCTCCCTGAGTATCACCTGAATGAAAGGCAGTACAAGCAGTTTGTCAAGTTCGAGGAGGAAGAAATCAAGACTCTGTCCAAAGCAGAGCAGAAGGAACTCAGAAAGAAAATCAGGGTAATCACTGCCTTTGTAAAGAAGCCGGACCGGGTGAGTGCAATCACCGCTGACATAGCCCGGCATTTCAAAGACGTCGTCGAACCCACGGATCTCAAGGCCATGGTTGTCACCATCGATAGGGATGCATGCGTCCAATACAAGACCGCTCTAGACAAGATCCTTCCGCCGGATGCCTCCGAGATAGTGATGACATTCACTCCTGACGACAAGGAAGACATCAGAGCATACTATGACAGACTCTGTAAGAAGTACGGCACCAAAGACGTGAAGGATATTCACGACAAGATTATTGAGGGCTTCAAAACGGGCAAACAGCCAAAAATCCTCATCGTCACTGACATGCTCATAACCGGTTTTGATGCCCCTGTCCTCTGGACCATGTACCTTGACAAGCCGCTGAAGGAGCACAGAGTCCTCCAAGCCATAGCAAGAACGAACAGACCGTTCTTGAACAAGAAATTCGGTTTGATTGTAGATTATATCGGCGTCCTGTCCGAACTTCAGAAAGCGGTTCAGAAGTTCGAGGCAAGCGACGCGAAAGACCTGCGTGTTGTCATAAGGCAGCTCGACAAGGAAAAGGAAGAATTCAAGAGTCTCCTTCAGAAGGCGCTGGGAATTTTCGAATCGGTCAAGAAAGAGGACACCCGCGAAAGCTTAGAGAGTGCCATGAGCATCCTGGTCAATCCGGAGACAGCCAAGCAATTTGAAGCGGTCATGCGGTCGCTAATGAAATCCTATGAAATGCTCAGAGGCGAGGCGTTTCTAGCCCCATACCTGTCGGACTACACTTGGCTCACCAAGATGCTCGTAGCCTATAACAAGCGCTTCAAGAAGAAGGACGTAGATGAGCTCAAGATACAGGAATTATCGAAGAAGACATATCAGCTCATACAGCAGACTATTGACGTAAGAGAAATCGAAGATGCATACCCAACTCTAAGCATCGACGCGCAATACGTGGAGGCGCTCAAGAAATCGAAGCCCAAAACCGTGGGCGCTGCAATCGACGTTATTGCTAACATCAGGCACGAGGCAAGCATCCATTCGAGTTCGCCCTTCTTCCTCAACCTGAGCAGAGAGATCGAGACGACTTACGAGGAGCTCAGGACGAGAAAGATCGACATAGAGGAGGCCGTACACAAGGCGATTGATTTCTCCGAGAAAATCGCCGAGTGGAGGAGAGAAGAGAACGAGATAGGGAAGGACAAATATCCACTCTACGAGGCCATGAAGACAGTACTGCCTGACATCGAAAAACAGAAGGCAGTCTCATTCATCAACCATCTCACGGAGCACCTGCAAAAACTGGGTTTGCTCTTCGAAGGCTGGCAACTGCAGAGAGATGTGCGCAGGAAAGTGAAATCCGAGACAAGGTTCCTCCTCCTGTCCGACTACAAGGAACACCGCGACAAGGTAGACGAACTCACCGAGCAACTATTCGGAGCGATGGAGGAAATGCAATGAGCAGGACAATCCAAGCCACCGATGACAGTCAAGTAGAGGCGTTCTATTCGAGACTCTCCAGCATCTACGAGCAGATTAGAAGAGAAAGGAGGGTCGAAGTTTTCGGGATGCTTGATTTCGAAGTCGTGAAAAGCATAGATGGCAAGAAACACAGAATAGCCAAGCTGAAAGGAAACAAGATACTGGTGCAGGTGAATGCAAGACGTCTACCGAAGAGCGCCTTGAGATACATAATCGCTCATGAAATCGCCCACACGCTCACGAAAAGCCACACCAAGAGATTCTGGAAAATCTTGGAAGCCATTTATCCAAGCTACGAGACGGGACAGAACTTACTAATGAAATACGGACGCCAACTGAAAGGAGAACTAGAAGCGATTCCAGATTAGTTAAGATGCTCCCAATTTCAGGCATAATAATGCTCGATAGAACTAGAGAATTCATATGCTGCTCTTCTTAGTCCAGCGCGAAATCTGCTTGATCCATCCCTTAAGGTCAAGCGCTAGTCGCGCTATGTCATCTTGATCCTCCAATCGTCCGGTACCGTCCAAGAATCGACGAGTCTGCAAAGTCTGCAAATTTTGCAGACTCATGGAGAGAGACAGCTAGAGGAAGGCTATGCTTTGGATGTCCTTCTCTGCGATGAACATTTGCTTGCCGAGCCGCAGCTGCTTTCTGGCTTCGTAGTTTTTGCCGCGAATGATCATTTTGGGCTGGAGCAGGCGCAACTCCTTGGCGGTGTCGCCAGTCCCGACGGAGTCCAGTTGGTCCATTATTTCCTGTCCCAGCGCCGTGTGTACCAGAACGAAGACTGGTTCCTTCGGGTTGATGCTGCGCACGACTGAATCCCACACGGTTCCTGGATGATATCCGCGTCTGTACAGTCTTTTCACGACCAGTCCGGGGAAGAGTCCGATCGCAACGGAGAGTGAGAGGAGCAGTATGATGGTCTGAGGCATCAGCGCGGCTTGCCTGACCTTGTCGAGGCTGTCGACCGAGGTCAAGTACGAGAACGGGACGTACGTAACGAGGCTGAGCGCGAAGCTGAGCACGGTCATTTCGAAGTCCGAGAGCTTTCTGTCAAGGGCGGTTATCCGCGCAAATAGCTTGGCAGCAACGAAGCCCGGGACGAGCAGGATGACCACGACAAGAGCGTCCGCTATCGAAAGGATGTCGAAGGCCATGATCTTCGCTACTGCTGCTTCTTTGCTTCCTTCTTGATGGACTCAGGCTGAGGGACAGGCGGAGGAGCTGCGCTAACCGTTGTTGCGAGGTCGCGCCTTTCGCCTTGGAAAACTTGGAAGTACTCCTTGATTTTGACCTCTTTCTTTTCTTCCTCGCTCATGGGGGATCGTTTCCAGTTGGGAGTTATTAATAGTGAAGGTCATTGTAGTCCGGCCGCGCGGGGGGTGGGGGGGCGACCTGCCCGTGAATTCTGGACTCCTTGCAGTCCAAGTCCCACTGCTAGGCCCGACTGCCCCTGACGTATGAACCCTGACTGTGGGTGTGTCCTAATTATCGGGAAGGCATAACGCATTGGATAAATCTGCTGACCTTTCTGACTATGATTGCGAGTAAAGCGGTCGCCAAGCCATCACGAAGGGAGTGCCAAGATCGGCTGAATGGAAAATTGAGTTTCCGATGGGCAGTGAAGGCACAATCTTAGCAAAGTCACTACCAAGGGTTCGGCCGATACTGTCAAGGTCGCCTTCATATTTGGTTCTGAACAGGATGCTAATGTTCATTGAAGAACGCATAGCCGAGTCGAAATCGCTAATCTTGTGAGATACAAGCATCACTCCAACTCCTTTCTTTCTAAGGAGCCTAACCACTCTGTCCAGGAAGTTCGAGGCTTCTTTTGGCACATCTTTCGAGGTCCATAGATGCGCCTCTTCAATTACTAGGAAGAGCCTCAGATCCTCTGAATCTGCTTCACCCTGAAAATGCTCTAGAATCTGGTCCAGAGCCTTGGCCACTTTCCCAACTCGTTCATCCGTCTCTGACACTGAGGAGAGGTCTACGACAGTACCTTCGCCAATACGCAGTGTCTCGGAGATCTCTGGAAGCTCTGTTACGATATGGCCCTTGAAAGCTCTTGGGCTCCGCATCCCAAAGAACCTGTATTTCTCCAGCATGGCCTGATCGCTGTTCCTCTGAAAGAGGCGTTCCCACTGTTTCGTGTAATCAAAAATCAATACAGGAATACGTTCTTGGAGAAGCTCTTCGACGATAACCTTGGCTGCTATTGTTTTTCCGCTTCCGCTGGAGCCTGAGACCAGGATACCTTTTTGAGCATATTTTCTGAGCGGGAGATAGACGAAGTCTCCCAGCTTCCAATCGTCAAGGGCAACTCGGCCTAACACATTGCCCTCAGACGGTAGCTGCACATTCGATTTTGGTAGCGTGACTTGACTTGCGTACTCAGTTTCTTCCTGAGGAGTATGACGATTATGTGTAAGCAGAAGATTATGCGGGTTCTTGAGGCTGTAGATGTAGGTCTTGCCCTCTTTCTTGGCCGCAATTATGCCGGTTTGGATGAAGGGGTTGATGAATTTCGAAAGATTACGTACGTCTATCTCAAGTAGAGCTGCAAGCTGATTTGAGCTGAGACTGCCCAAGACTTTGAGAAACTTCAGAGCCTGTTCCTTCTTTGTCCCTCCTGTGGTCGCTGAGGTATCCGGAGAAAGAGCAGTTTCGTCAGTTTCTTTTGATGGCCATCTTGAGACTGCGGTAACATTGAGTCCGAACAGCATGACCAAAGATACAGGCAGAAGTAAATCGCCAAATACGCTACCGGTCACCGATACGCCAATCCACGCAAGATAGGCATAATAGGAAAGTACTAGCGCTCCTACTTCGAAGACAAAAACAAACGCAGACTTGGCTAGTATGCGAAGGATACGGCTAGTCACTTGCTCACCGGAGTTGGCACGATCTTCTTTCTGCCCAGTAGTCGGCCAAAAATCCAGACTGACAGCAATACGAAGACAATTAGGAAGACCACAGACGAGGAGATATTGAATAGTGTTGAAAGAACTGAGATTTGTTCACCTTGCGAGGATGATCCTCTCCCAACGAAAGTCAGGAACAGGGCGATCCATGTCAGGAAAGCAGCGAACCCTCTAAACCTCTTCGAAAAAGGTGAAACAATTATGGCTGCTATTGCGCCCATCCAAACAAGAACAGTCAGATTATAGAGCGGGTCAAAGAACGGAATGGCTGAAGCTGTTGCCGGCTGACCTACAAGGCTGGTAATTAAACCAAATATGCTGGATAGTGGATCCCACACAAATTATTTGGATTTGTGAGAGCTTAAAGCTGAGAGTTAACTAACATTCTTATTCGACGACGCGCATTCCTATTGCCGCAGACCCTGCTGCAAGGGCGACGTCAGAATGACTTCTTCGCTTCAGGGTCTGAGATACAGGTCCGGAGGTATGTCACAGGTTTGTACCTGATGGCGTCTTGCTTGGACCGTTGCGAAACGGTCCGGCTTGTCTGACGCGTGCAATCTTCTGGCAGCTCTAGCATTGCTTCTCCCGGTCGCAGATAGACTTTGGGAAATTGCAAATGCCCTGCTTAGAAGACGACGCTTGCGCAGACGAAATCCGCCTTGCTATGCGTGACGAGTGCTAGACATTAGAATCGATCAGCAACGCCTTAGGAGCCGAAGGCATAGAACAGAAAAAATTCTTGCCTAGGCTTTTTTCCCTTTCTCTTCCCTGGTTCCGTTTCTCCGTTTCCGCCTCCCTGTCCCGTAATCAGGGACTTGGGGATCGTCCTACAGTCCCATTTTTCGCGGCCTCCACTTGACGGGCCTACTCTGGTTTGTTCAAGTAAGATTCGTGCCGCATTCTTTGCAGAACTTACTGTTGCAAGGTATTCGGGCACCACACTGGGAACAGAACATATCTGCGTTGCCAGATTTATTCACGCCTTTCGCAACTTGTGGCGGGCTCGACTCGGCTGCCGCGGCCTTTTCCGGGAGAGTCCGAGATGAGCGAACTCGACGATATGCAAGTAGACCCGCTGCGACCAGGATTATGAGACCCACAGCACCCACCGCCTCAAGAGATGGAAAGCTGGGCGAGTTGGAGGTGAAGGTCGGATTTGTTAGATTCACGCTTGAGGTGGCTGCAGTTGATGACGTGGATTCTTGTGGCGTTACGGTGACGTAGAAGTCTGCTCGACTAGTTGAACTTTCTATGGGCGTGATGGCCTTAGGGCTGACCGCGACAACGCCAGCGATGATTTGAAAGTGGTAAATTTGTAGTGCGGCGTTCTGGAGTTCAACATGGAAAGTAACCGTATTTGTTTCGGAGGCACATGGTGGAGATACAAAGGGGCATGCTAGGAAGATCGCGCAATTCGCGTATCCTGGTTTAAGCCCAGACTGTGGGTTCGGGAGGCATGAGTCGGGAGTCGAGAAGGCACTTCCGGTTGGCGAATTGGCAGTGCCGTAGTAAACCGCGCCAACTAACAGCATGTCGAACGGGCCTGTTTGCTGGGAGGTTGCAGCGTAGGGAAGCCCGGTGTAAGTAACCTTGGCTGTGGCATCAAAGCTCGCTGTACCATCCGACCCTATGGGTACTTGTGATGGAGCAGTTAGAACTATGACGGAGGTTGTTTGCGCGTTCACCTGAGGGGCGTTCGCAACAAGACATGCAACTAGCACAAGGAAATATGCCAGGAGGTAGCGCATGATCAAGGCCTTGGAATAACAGCCAACAGCAATGCTACAAATAGCAATAAAACAGCTTTGATTATGGGAAGCCATGCCCTAGGCTAAGCCCTGATCTCCTGTGTTTCGCCGGCGAAAGGCTCGTGCAGTCCCTGGTTTCCGCGCGGAAACTGCGAGTCGACCTTCACCCGGGTGAAAGCTGCAGGTCGAGTTTAACCGGCTAAACTACTGGGAGGTCTATCTGTCCCTAGTTGCGCATACGCAACTCGCGCTGATATCTAATTAGCGCTTTTACGACTCACCGACATTAAGCGACTCCCCGAAAGTAAACAACGTCTTTAGAACCCTCAACCGTTGCCTTCGAAACCCATACGACGTGAGAATTCATATTCGCCTAAGGCCCACTTTGTCAAGCTGATGAAGTAGTTTTCTATGGTTTCCTGCCTTCTGGTTCTCTCCTCTTTGTCCTCTAGGACCTGCTGCGTCAGAGATAGAATGAATACTTCTTCGTACGCAAATGGCGAATCGTCAGGCAACTGAAATTAATTCAGTGTCGATGTTATAAATGGTCGAGGGTGAATTCTGTTGCTGTTGCTTTGTTAACAGCTAATCTATTTGACAATAGAAAACCAACATTACTTTAGATGAAAAGACTGAACGAAAAATAACGTGAGACCATAGAGAATGAACTTTCAGTAAACGAGATCATATGTGGAGATGCCCTCGAAGAACTCCGAAAACTCCCAGACGAGAGTATCGATTTCTGCATGACCTCGCCGCCCTACTGGGCGCTCAGAGATTACGGAATTAGAGAACAACTCGGACTTGAACCAGATTTCCGCGAATACATATCCAAGCTATTGAAGATATTCGATGAGTTGAAGCGTGTTCTGAAAAGAACTGGGAGTTTCTATCTCAACATGGGCGACACGTATTCTGGCGGCGGTTCCCATTCAAAACTGGGCGGAGTCGAAACTTGGGGAAAGCAAGATGGCATGAAAGAGGGCTTTCCTGATACAAGTCCTCAAGCTTCAATCACGGACGTTATTCCGGCAAAATCCATGATAGGAATTCCATGGCGCCTCGCAATAGGTCTCATCGATGACAACCGTAATGACGTTTACGAATTGAGAGACGATTTGACACCGCAAGAGCGAGCAAATCTTTTGGATATGCTTCTCAAGAATAAATTCCTTCAAAACCAAGAAAACTCAGATAATTATCCCGTACAAGAACCCAGACAAACAGAGAGAATACTTCCGGATCTACGGGAAGAAATGGAGAACAGAACACAGAGAACAATACAGAAGAAGAACGGCCGAATGGAGGAAAAGGAATCCAGAGAAGACCAAGAAGTACAGCGAGAAATACTACTGGACGCACCGCGAACAGGAGATCTTAAGGAAGATAAGAGGCAATGCGAAACGGCACCACAAACTCAGATTCGAGGCTCTGATTCGTTATGGAAACAATCCGCCGACATGTGCATGTTGTCGAGAAACAAGACTTCCCTTCTTAACTATAGATCATGTGAACGGGAATGGCACCCAGCACAGGAAGGAAATAAAGAGATACGGCTCAATTTACGAATGGCTGAAACATGCAAATTATCCAGAAGGCTTCAGAGTGCTTTGCATGAATTGCAATTTTGCAATCGGGAAGTACGGAATTTGTCCTCACGCCGAAATCGAGTCACACTCAGAAAAGCAGACATCCCAGCATACCTTCTCCAATACTTCCAACTAATTAAGCCGCAGCGGTGGATCTTACGCAACGCAATTGTTTGGCACAAGCCAAACTCGATGCCTGCGAGTGTGAAAGACAGACTAAGTAATACGTACGAGCACGTTTTCCACTTCGTCAAATCGAGGAAGTACTACTACAACCTTGATGCAATCCGTGTGCCGCACAAATTCGCAGCCAAGCCCTTCAACATTAGAGTTCGTGACGCTCAGAAAGGCAGACTGAAACAAAAATGGGGCGTTCTTGCACATGCCTCAGAACGTGAAGCAAAAGCATACGATGAGAAGAATTACCCCAAGTATCCTCCACACGAACCGCGGCACTTCCAGCTTCTGTCCATGGGTATTGCACATGGTGGGCATACTGGCAAGACTGTAAGACATGACCATCCTCTCGGCAAGAATCCCGGTGATCTATGGAAAATCAATAGCAAGCCACATCCATTCGCACACTTTGCTGTATATCCAGAAGAGATCTGCGTTAGGCCGATTCTGTCAAGCTGTCCTGAAAAGGTGTGCACGAAATGCGGTATGCCTCAGCTTCCAACTGTCAAAAAATGTGAATGCGGACAAGGTTTTCGACCTGGCATCGTCCTGGACATGTTTGCAGGAAGCGGGACCACACTTGTTGTAGCCAAGAAGCTGGGTAGAGATTTCGTTGGGATAGAGTTGAATCCCGAATATGTCAAGATCGCCCAAAGCAGGCTTGCCAGCATCTCAAGGGTTAGTGCCTCTTCCTCAGTATGATGAGATATTCGTGGTTGTGGTTGTAGGTATTATGTTTGATACTGAACCAGCTCGCGAAAGCTTGCTTATGCATTATGCCAGTGTCCCTTCCCGAAACTGAAGAAGAGTAGCCCACATAATCAGCCAAGAATGCAAGGACGATTTCATCTTCAAACTCGAAACCAAGCTCCAACGCGCTTTGCAGAAGATAATGGTGGAGAGGCAGATTTCGTGCCGCAAATGGGGCTATTTGGAAACAGCAAAATCTTCCGGGCTTCAGCACACGATAGGATTCTGACAGTATTTCCCATAAGAATCTATGATAACTTGTAACATCCTTGAATGTAGCCCCTTGACCGTAGTCCATCATGTCGAGATATGGTGGGTGGCCGATTATCAGGTCAACCGAATTATCCTCAAGGAACTTGAGGTCTCTTGCGTCTCCTAGGATGAACCTCTGCTGTTGAAGTTTGGGCTTAAGTTTCGGTTCCTTCAGTGCGACTATTTCGAAGCGCTTTTCCTTTGCTCGCTCAGCCTCTGGGTTCAGATCGATTCCTAATCCAAGGCGATTCAGCATTGCACAAGCTACGAGAGTGGTCCCGCTGCCAGCCATTGGGTCGAGAACAAGTTCTCCTTCTTGAGAGTATCTCGTAATGCAATTGAGGGGGACCATCATCGGAAACGTGCCAGGATAGATTGTTCCATTCACACCATAAAACGGGTCATGGCGCCTGCTCATGGGCCAGACAGAATGAAACTGAAACGATAGCTTGTCAGCGTACTCCTTCCAACGACTAGGATCGAGGTCGTTGATTTCCCGCCATTTATCGTTATAATTGGAATTCCTTTCAGAGGAGACCGAGTCGGACCTGCGAGATACAACAGGTATCCGTGCCCGTCGGACGACCATTTCGGTCTCACGGGTTGTTAAATTCTGTTCGACCGCAAGGCGCGCGATGCGAACCTGTTCTTTCGGATCTAGCCCTAGCAGGTGCCTTGCATGACCTTCGGTTAAGCCGTTGACACGTGTCAACGATTCTCTGACTTGCTTTGGGAGGTTGAGCAACTGAACGTGTCGGTTGACCCAGGCCACATCTTTGCCGAGTTTTCTGGCTAGCTCTCTCTGACTCAAATTGAACCGTTTGATGCCCTCGCTCAGAGCCGTTCCAACCTCTAACGGTGATAGGTTCTCTCGCTGCAGATTCTCCGTAAGCGAGATCTCGAAGGCTTTTTCCTCGGAAACGTTCATGACAATGACGGGAACGGTCTTCAGGCCTGCTTTCTCCGCCGCCTGCAGCCGTCTTGAGCCAGCTAGAAGTTCATAAAATGAGCCTTTCTTTCTTACGAGTAGCGGTTCCAGAATTCCTGTTTCTTGAATTGATTTAGTGAGTTCGTCAAGACTGGGGTCGCTCTTGCGAGCAGCGACTCTACGAATTCTGTTCAGTTCAACTTTCTCAAGGACTTCATTCACGCCAGCACCTAGTTTTCAATTATTGAATTGGCTTTCAGAATTCAAATAGATTGAGCAGCCTCGACCATGCGATTATTTATGCTATGCCAGCCAAGAATTAACAGTGAATCTCACAGAAGAGCTCCTCGAGGGGCAGTCATCATTTGAACAGTTCTGCAGCCAGTTTGACTGGCATGACTTCAAGATACTCAGCTCCTTTTTGACGAAGCTTGACTATCCGCTTGACACAACCACGCAGTCATTGCATTCGATATGGCTGCTGTTCACGCTGAGGGGCATCAAGGTCTCGAAGATGACGATCTGTCGGCGACTCGGAAAACTTGCTGCTCTCGGAATACTAAAGAAACTCCCTAAAACAAACCCAGCATTCTACGAAATCGCCAAGGGCCAGGAAGGGCTCGTTAAGAAGATAGTTTACTTCAAGAACACTGAAGAGTTCATGAAATTATAGAAACGGTTAACAGAAATGTTATCGTTACGACGTACTGTTCTCAGGAAGAGCCTACTACTACCTATATTTGCCAACAAAACTACTATTAGTACTATACCGTACTAACAAAAATATTCACATACAGATTCTCGGTATCCTCTCGTCGTTGTGGAGCGCCTTCTCATCGTATCCTTCACAATTCCGTTATCCATTTCGCATATCTTCGATGATTTGTTACGCATTTCGACTGTTTTCGTCTATTTATTTTTGAAAAATCAAGTAATTGATATGAAGACCGGCCCGAAGCCGATTGGGGGAATGCTGAAACCAAACATACTGCAAGTCTTGGAGGACGCAGGGGCTGACCTTAGAGCCTGGACAGTAACTCTCAGATTGAGACAGCTGCTACAGACACCTCATCTCAGATGGGAAACCGTTCACAAGTACTTAGAACAGATGACCGTTGAGCAGATGATATTCAGATACGAAGACCCGTCTGGAATCGTGACATACTCAAAGAATCCAATTGTTAGAGAGAAAGTTTTGTTTTAGTCCATATATTCGTCATTCAAATCTATAGTTCAAATTCGCCTGCTTGCAGCATTAGAACGCACACTTAAGTGGACAAAGAAATACTTTGGCAACTGAAAGGAACGTCTCGGCATAAACCTCGAATTGTCGATGATTCAAACAATGACTAGTCGACAATGCGTGTGGCGAAAGGTTGTACAGAGCAGTCAATATAGAAGTCTCTGTAACCCAAGATTGCAAGCAAAAGTCGTTGATAGGTGTCTAGAGCTGAATAAGTTACCTGAAGTGGATTCACGTTCTTAGGGAACTTTCCACCATGCACCAGCCAGTTCCTAATCTTAGCGTAATTGGGACTACCATTTGAAGGTGAAGCGGCAGATACCCCGGACCTGTCATTGAGTGAGTAGTACTCGAGGGCCTTTTGTAGTCTTACCAATACCAATGATTGAGGTTTTTCTTTGCCCAAGAAAGTCCAAGCACGTTTTAGCCTAGTAAAGAATGTCTCGATCCATCCCGTTTCCTTCCTAGGGATATGATTCTGAAGCCGCGTCAATAGTGACTCTAACGCTATAAAAATCACGACGAATTTTATGTCCAGATAGGTTGCAGATTTCGCCATAATACAATATTCCAACGCCAAATCCAGTCTTAGTTTCTTTTTCAGTGTTTGGTAATGGTCAAAGCTACCTTGAAGGAAAAATTGTAGGTGACCTGGGTGAATTCTTATGTCGATTACCGGTACCCTATCATAATAATCGAGGAACTTCTCATGACGTATTACGGTTGCAATAACTACGTTGTTCAGCAGGACGTCTGCATAAGCGATCGATATGTAAGTACCTGCTGCAAAAGAGAGAAGGAGCGTAACGTCTCTCATGGTGCGGTCGAGACTCTTGAGGTCCGAAGGAGTACAGACGATTGTAACCTCCGTGGTCACTTCTGGTTCTCCTGTAGACAATTTCTGCTCAAACATCGAGTAATTTCCTAATGGGTCAAAATTGAAAAAGCGCCCCGATAACCTTGCATGTATTGAATTTGGCAAGAGAAAATTGATCAATCCGAACTTGGCGGTGACGACGCCTGTCCGTGGCAGGCTTTGACCTGTTATTCTCAGTTCTCCGTTATCGCTCGGTAAAAACCGGAACCGGCTTGCCTCGCCTGAGGACTTAGTTACACCATATAGTGTGAGTGATGAGACTGTAATGCGAGCCGGTGGAGTCCCGCCCTGACCTCGGAGGCTCGCGGATTGTAACATTCGTCTGTGAACGTTGACCGCTGTTTGCAGGTCTTGTACAATTATCGTAATTTCCATTTGCGCATTTGTTCTACATTCAATCGAAAAGGGAGCGTCCACTGCGTATCCGTCTCTAAACGTAACGATTCCGCTACCTGCGTACGTTCGATATGAAGTCGGCATGGTTAAACCACGAAGAGTTTCTCTCTGTGTTCCAACACTCCTGTATACTCGTCAATCATCAATCGGGCGATTGCGTGTGTACCCACCATCAGTACCACGCCACAAGACACACATTCCGTCAGTCAAATTCATTGAGTCACTTGGCTTGTAGTTTTTAGGAGTTCGGGAATTCTCGAGCTATTCGGCATCTCTAATTCCCAAGGTATGTTGGGCACAGGGGTAGCTTCTCCAAAAGCAACCCATGTTCTCGTCAATGTGGCACTTGTGCGCTGTATCGCTGAAGCAATGTCCTCCCCAAGCTGTTTTCTCAGAAAAAGTAGGTCTGCAGGGGCATTAGTTGACCCAAATAGGAATGTTTGGATTTGCAATTCCGGTGAAATTGTTCTTAGGCTTTGGTCGATAAAGATGTGTCCGAGACCATGCTTCCTGAACTCTTTGGTTGCTACCGCGAACGTTTCAGTGAGTGCCTCTTGGTCATCGTGCATCGGTTTCGCCGGAACAAAATCATGCGCCTCCTCAAGAATGACGCACGTTTTGAAGTCATACGTCTTTTCTGTTTCCGCGAAATGTGATGATGCCTGGCTAATCAGATCCTCCTCAATACGCCATGCCATCATGCGTTGTTTCTTCTTCTTGGCAAGGATTGAACCAATCCAGTCCGGAAATGAGACATCAACAATCTCAAACAAATCACTATTTGGTCTGAGGGCAGCGATTAGAATTCTTCTGGACGTCTCGTAGAGAAGTGTATCATTGTCTCCTATAGGGGGGATTACATCGCACTTTATGCTGCCCTCGGGAATGCTGAGAGATGGAGCAAGTTGCCTCACAATTCGTTTCCACTCGCCAGTAGGGTCGATTACAACAATTCTCTTTCCGGATGCATATAGCTCGCAAGCGAGAAGTGCAGCTAACGTCGATTTTCCGTGACCAGTGCCAGCAAGTACTGCTGCATTTCGGTAGCAGAGTTTTTCTAGGTCAATGGGAACCGGATAATCTGTGCCCCTTACAGTGCCAATGTATCCATGATTCGGAAAAGGCTTTGTTGGGAAAAACTTCCTCAGGTCAACAGCCGAAGCGAGATTAACATTGAGATCAGGAGACGGGGCATCTCTCACCGGCTCAACGGTCTCGCTAGAGTTGCGTTTTACTAGATTCTTTATCGCTATTCTCTTTCGACTGTGACCGAGATCGTAGAATACGTCTACGATGATTCCTAGAAACTCACCGTATGACACGAATCTGTGCAGCAAGTCTTTATTCGTTTTAACAATTGCAATAGTTCGATTTACTGATGAAGGGGACTCAGTAACTGCAGCAAGTTCAGTCTCAGATGACATGCCCTTAACCAAGGGGGATTCACTGAGATGGAAGTTCTTTACGAATCTTCTGGTGGTCTTGTTCAGCGGCCACGTAAGGCAATAAATAACAATGAGCCTCAGACGTCCAAAAGTAATCGCTGCCGAATTATCCGCATCGTGCGAATCGTTCGAATCATTCGTCGAATCATGTCGAATCGTTCGCTGTAGTTCGGTACTTTTTCTCTAATATCTCATCCTGAGCTTCGCTCGACACACCCACTATAACGCCTCTATCGGTCTCCTGTTTTGAGAATAGCCTCGCCTTCTCTTTGTCCTTTAGAAGCCTATTCACAAGATTCTTTGCTGATTCGTGGGTTATTCCAAGCTTCTCTCCGATCTCAGCGTATGAGAGGAACCCTGAACCCAGGAGTATAGCCAGAAGCTTCCTTTGCTTACCCGTCAAACCATTCGTTATCTCTTGAACGGGTTTTAGAATCTGCGCACTATCCGAATCATGCGAATGATGCGCATTATAGTGCGAACTGATGCGAACTAGTTCGGCCAAGATTTCCTGCTTCGAGATGGCGATCATCTCCTTCAAGGGCCCTGTTATCTTATCAGGCAGCTCGTCCAACTTTCTTAGAACGTCTCGGTTGCTGTTTTCGAGACTCTGATTGTAGATGGCCGCCGTTTCAGAAGGCACCTTTCTCAGTTCTTCTCCGATACCTATGAGTGAATCATTGACGCTCTGAACCCATTGCATGACCAGCTCCCGGTCACTTGCAACAGGTTGTGTCGTTTCAACTTTCGATTCTTCTTTTCTGAACCATCGATTCCAAAATGCCATCATTCATTATTTGGTTTCGAGAGCGCTTATAGTTGAGCCATTGTGCCCGCACCCGTCCGGTATAGATGACTAATCGTCCGGTATACAAAATGAAACGAGTGGAACGTCGAAACCTTATTTCAAGGCAATGCGAAAACCCTTCGAGGAGCAGGATTGGCTGGAGAAGTTGGGCAACAAGAGATTCAGCCTCGAACGATTGGCTGGGACAACCTTCCAGAGAGGTCTGATCTGCGGTCTGATGAGATATTCATTCATCGACTGACTCGACTACCTGACATCAGAAAAACCTACGAAGCCCTCGAATGGAATACGACAGCGATCCTGCAAAATCCCACGCACAAGGGTCCAACGACGGCGAAACCGGTCGGGTTTCCACATAATTTTCCTGAATACCGAGTTCCGCTGTCCCGCTGGGGCGATGAAGTTGTTCTCCGCCTTCACGTAGACCTCTGCCGATACTTGGGCAAGATAGTCAGCTGGCCTCACACAGAACCCGACCCCAAGTATGAGCCTGAGAAGCACTGGGAAATGTTTCTCGCGAAAAATGAATTACGAGGGCCGATGGTCTTGAGTATTTTCGGATTGTTCTATAATGAATCTGCGCCAGCTGAGCATATTTCTTAACTCACTTTGCTCGCTGTCCGCAATCCATAGCTGAGAAGACAACTTAAGACTACAATTCGGGCTGGTCGCATGATTCTGCCTTGCTGAGCGAAGTGGGGGTCAAATACTTCCTTTAGCCGTCTTTGTCGGAAGATGCTGCCAGATTGCAAAAGGTTCGGAGGGCGTGTAATGCCATTTATGCGATCTCCTCACTTGGCAGAACGAAGTCTCACTTTTCAGGTTTGTAGGAAAATATGTGAAGGCGCTCAGGGCTTTCGTCCTTCATCGCGTGGAGTTAGAGAGATGTTGATAATTCTGTGAACATGTTTGCTTATTGATTTCTATGATGTAATGTGTGGTTTCGAGAACATTGATGAGTTTTGTCGCATGAATTCCATCGGACCTATATTCTGACGGGCAAAGCGCAATTCAAAACAGAATCCCGATCCGCGGAGTCGGCTCGTTCTTTCTTCCTTTCGGTCTTCGACCACGCTTCGCTGAAACGAAGAAGACTCGCCTCCCGTTATTAACTCGAGAGGATGTGAGACGATGAGCAAACTACAGAGACTTCAAGACGAGATAATAGAGATTCAGATACAGATTAGGGACTTGGAAGAGCAACGGTCGATACTAAGGAAGGAACTTAACGCGAAATTATCATCGTTGCTTCGAGACAAGAAGACGCTGAAGAAAGTGAGGCCGATAGACAGCTTCAGCAAGAGGGCTTGCTGAGTTGGTATGGGTTCTGATGGGTCAAAGCAAACAGAGCCCAAGGAGTGTGAAAACATGGCCAATGTAATGGAAGTATATCGTCAATACGAAGAGAACGCATACGCTGGAGATAACTGGAACTATCTCAACTCCACGAATATTGTTTCGGAGAACCTCAACAACACAATGCTAACGATAAGGACCGCAGAAGTCAAGAAGTTAGGTCAAGGAGAAGATGCAAGGAACAAGGTCGTTCTTTCCTTTAACGAGACCTCCAAGCAGCTTGCGTTGAACAGCACGAACAGCAAGATAATCGCAGAGAAATATGGAGACGACACTGATCTATGGACGGGTAAGCAGATTAGCCTGATCGTCGTGAAGAAGAACTTCGCAGGAAAACTCGTAGACGGAATTCAAGTCGTGACTTTGTAAGAAGCTGGGAGCATACCGCTCCCTTCTTCCATTTTTCCGAGAACGTAATCTGAAGTCATTGAGCTAGTCTGGATTCGGGACAGGTTCCCGATTTACTTCGTTCTCTATTCGCTTGAGTTCCACAATAAACTTGCCCAGATCGGTCGGCTTAGTCTCCTCCTTCAATTTTGTCGGCTTCCCGTTTGATTTACTTTCTATTTGTCGTTCGACTTTCACCAATGCGTCCTTCTCAAGTTCGTGCAGGTGATACAACAGTCTTGCGTGTTCAGCGTCCAAACTTGCGCCTCTTAGATTCCTTTTTCTGTTTAGCGTCAAGTCCTTTACATTCGAGATTTTACCAACCCTGACAAGCTCGGTTAAGACCTCAAGTCTCTCTTCTCTCATTTGCGTGGCAGGTCTGAGCAGATGAAATATCGGTATTTCTATTGGAGATGGGTCAGCCTTGACCCCTTTGGCAACAACTTCGTCCTTGTCTTTGAGGCGCGAGTATTCCTTGGCCCGGAAGTAAACCACACTGCACCCCGCAAGGGCCGCGGCGACTGTTGCTGCGACTGCCATCGGCTTGGTTCCGGTGCTTATATTCACAAAGACATCGAAGCCTCTTCTTTGTTCTCGCAAAATGACCGCATACATTCCAAGTGTTGCCTCTCTCGGATTTTGGAAGTTCACTTGACAAAACTGCAGGTTTTTTTGAAATCGATTTCGCAGTCTTCTTTCGAGATCGTTATGAATTTCGACGATTAGCGCTTTGTCGGCCTTGGCTATGCTTGCATCGTTTTCAACAATCCATATTTTGTAACAGGGTAACCTATTGATTGAGTATTCTATCCGTTCATAATCAAGGCCTGAGAGTGTAACCTGACACAGGGCCTTGGGAAATCCTGGTACGGTCATAGCATGCCTGCCTGCGTTGCTTGCCAACTCTCATAATGAGATCGCTTGGAGACAGCTGTTCGGAGACAAACTCGATCAACACGTCTGCACTGTTATCATCCGCGAACGATGGGACTACAAACTCTACGGCAGCTATTCCAAAAGCTACAGGGAAACAGAAGACTACGTACGCGAGGTCCTTGCGTACTGTTGAGGAGGTGATTGTTTGATCTGGTTCATCATACTAGCTGCAATCGGCGCGGGTTTGGGGAAGGCCCTCAGTGATGGTGACGACATACCATCCGAACCCACAAGTCACGACGTCACTGAACGGACAACGGTGCTAACGCACTACCCGAGCGGGAAAGTGGAGGATTACTAAATTGGAAATCCTCCCAACTCTCCCCATCACTTTTGGTTTTGCGATGGCTTTCGTGATACTTTGGGGTGCAGTGCTGGGCTTTGTCAACGGCTACAACGCAGCCATTTGGGTTCTCATTATGATCACAGGAGTCGGCGGCCTTACCATACTTGGCCTGCTCATGGAGGAATCAGGAGACTGGGACTATCATGAGCCCCGACGAACACACACAGTGACACATACGCGAATCGTCCACATTGAACGGCCTAGTAATTTCAAAAGACGGTTCGAGGATGATTTCGATTGAAGAAAGAGCTGCTCGTAGCAATTGCATTAGGTATGTTTGCTCTTCTCATCTTTCCCTTTCTTTTCATGGGACTTGTCGTCGTATTTGCCGTAAGGACTCTGCAAAGATGGCGAAATGAATTCTGCGCGGATGATGATTTTGTCTGACACGTCATTCGAAGAACACGCAGTGATCGAGAACCGTGGTCTCCTCGGAGGCAAGAAGATAGAAACTAATGCTGGAAAAATTAATCGAACTACCTTCTTGATGGCATGCGACTTTTGCGGTAAATATCCGCTGGAGAACTTCCTTCTGTGTCGAACGTGTGGATCAAAACTTTGTACGGGATGTTCCACGAAGGTGGACGGAGTGCCCTATTGCAGGCCACATCTAGCGCTGGTCGCGCCTCTCACTCGTCACGGATTTAAAATTCTCCTTTGCATTAACAATGAAATCGAATCGGTTCCGCAAATATCCAAAATATGTCGACTGGATAAGGACGATGTGAAAAGTTCTCTGGCGGTTCTTAGAGAATTAAAGTACATCACAGAATCTGGAATGCTATCGTTCCTTTCAAGAAAAATCACCGGCGACGGAATCAGAGTCCTCTCAGTCTACTCCAAGATTTTCGATGCAGACGAAGATGTGGCCGACGTGAAGAACAGGCTGGAAGAAGAGACTGGTGAAGACAACGATGGAACTTAAGACAGCTTTCGTCTCTGGCTTGATCTTGACGTCGATTCTCATCATCTGGTACGGCATTCTATCGTGGGCTTACGCAAAGCTCAGTGAGTGGGGAATGCCCAGCGCCGCTTACATTATCGTCTTCGGCGTGCTGATGCTGGTCTTCGTTGTTCTTGGCGGCAAGATATTCGTGAAGGAGTGATTATGATTGGATGAATGGGTTGAGGAAACAAAAGAAACGATCGAGAAACTCTCGCAACATGTCAACGCTGATAGTCTGAAGACGCTGCTGGACTTGTACGTCATAACGGATAGCGAAGAAGACAAACAAAGCATCAGGCAAGACGTTGAAACAATTCTTGGGCCTGGGCTGCAGCTGTTGCTTGATTCAGAAAATTCCTATCTGCCCGTACCTCCAGAGTTCAACGGTGAAATTCTGTTTGGCACAGTAGTCCAAGGGAACAAACGTGTTGGGAAATTTGCATTACGAAGGTCTGACCTATGTAGACACGTCGGGATCTTTGCCCAGTCTGGCCACGGGAAATCCGTTCTACTCTACAATCTCACGGACCAGTTGATCAAGAACAACGTCGGCTTCTGGTTCTTTGATGTTAAGCAAGACGGCCGTGCTCTCCTCTTGCGTCATGAGCAATTGGCAGTCATTCCATGGCAGAAATTGCGCTGGAATCCTTTGAGACCGCCACCAAAAATGGACGTGAAACTATGGTGGCAACTGTTTTCAGAAGTCTGTGGCCACGCTTGGGGAGTCTATCACGCTGGAATCAATTATCTTCTTGAGTACCTGGACCAGCTGTACGAAGATTACCAAAAGACTAGCGTTTTTCCAACGCTTGGGGACTTGCATAGGTTGATGGTTGCTAGTCAGGAGACAAGTCGGAAGCGGCTTGAGTACTACGACGTTATGTACAATCGCACTCGCACACTGGGCAGCATTCTTGGCAGCGTACTGAATTCGAATAGCGGCCTGAAACTCGAAGACCTTGTGGACCGTTTTGTAGTCTTTGAACTCGATCAGCTGAGGGCTGAAGAGCAGAATTGGCTCATTGAGGTCATGCTAACGTGGCTCTACGCCTATCGAATGACAGAGCAACACCGCGGCGAACAACTGAGACAGGTGATAATCTGCGATGAAGCACACAGAATCTGGGATGCCAACAAGGAATGGAGAGACACTACAAGAGAAATGGGAATGCCGACAATCAATCTATTCCCCACCCAGTTCAGGGATTTCGGGACAGCTTTGATCTTAACGTCGCAAGAACCAAACAAGATGACAAATTCCGTACACGCAAACACTTTGGTTAAAATAGTAGGCAACTTAGGAAACGGAACCGACATCAATTCAATCTCCGAAGCAATGGGCCTCGACGATGACGAACGAGACGTAATCCACAAGCTCAAGCGAGGAGAATGGCTAGTCAAACTCTCGGATCAGTACACTGAGCCTTTCATGATTGTCACCGCTGACTATCCGGTCGACAAGCACATTTCTGACCAAGCGGTCGCTGAGAGGTTGCGGAAATTGCTCCCTGAACTCGAAATTGAAGAGCGAAAGGAAGCAATTGGCCGCGTACAGAATGCAGAGCAAGTACCGAGGCTAATCAAGAGTCAGCTAACTGCAGACGCGTGGGGCGTACTCGCAAACGTTTGCCAGCATCCATTTCTTGGCATCAGATCTAGATGCTACGCTCTGAAAGTCTCTGGCAGAAGAATCGAATCGGCAATCCAAGAACTAGCCAACCGACACCTAATCGTGAGTTTAGAGATTCCGTTGGGAAGATTCAGGCCTGTGAAGTTCCTACTTCCGACGGATGACGCTCTGAATCTTCTCAGAGATTTCGGCTACGACTCGAGCCTATGGAAGAAAATCGGGAATGTCGGATTCGAGCATTCACTCTACCAGGTGCTTATCGCCTATTCTTTTAGAAAGAAAGGCTACGAAGCGACGATAGAGAAGAAGCTGGCTTCTGGGAGAAGGCTTGACGTCTACTGTTACGACGGCAAGAGTAAGACTGGAATAGAAATAGAATTAACAACCACAAATATTGAGGAAAAAGTTGAGGGAATAGACGAGCTTGACAGCCTAGTCATACTTGTTAAAGATGATGAAAGTCTGCGGGACGGAGTAATGTTCCTGAACGCCCGTCCCGCAATCGAGAAAGTAACTGTACAGAAAATAAGCGAATTCCTACGTGAAAATAGTACTAGAAATAGCCAGTCGGGCGTCGGACATCAGCGGTCATTTAGCGGAACAAACCCGAATCATGACGATTCTGGAATGAAGGTGCAGTGAATGGGAGACTATAGGCGGAAACGTAAACGAGTTGGGAGATCCGATACAAAGAGACGACCCTACATTCCGAATCTTGGAGGAGGCGGCTACGGAGGGCCGAGGAACTATTTCCGAACGCATGATTTTAGATACGAAAAAGAATCACCTGCAAAACTTCCAAAGACGGAAACCCGTTACGAAGTTATCGAAAGGCCATCTACCGAAAGCTATCGTCAGCCTACGTTCTATCGCCCTGAGCCGGATCAAGCTTTGATGGAGAAGGCTGTTGGGCGTGCTATGGAGAAGTATCTTCGCAATGACTCAGACCAGAAGCAAGAATCTCAGACTGAGACAGACCTCGTTTCGGAGACTCCACCTAACTTGCAAGAGGTAGGCCTCGAAGCGAATCGATTTGTGGAAACGGGGCCAGCCACAATCGAGCAGAAAGAACCTGAAATTGATCTAACTGAACCCTTGGTGGAAGTCTCGCAACAGGCCATCATCGACAAAGGTCCAGAACTATATGACGTTCCTGTCGCTGACCTAGAGCTTCTGCTTGTCGAATTAGACTCTAACCAGCTTGAAGTTCAGCCAGAGAGGAATATCGAGGCCGAACCGGTGAGGGAATAATAATGGTCACGGGCAAATCATTGGAACGAAGCGACCGCATGAATGAACTGAAAGAACATTCTATGGAACTGCGCGAATTCGAAGGAGCAGATTGGGAGGGAACACGACAAGACTCAGAACTATTGTGGAATCTCAGAGAAGCGTTGTCACGCTCAATTGAAAAGGGCGAACTTGAGGCTCGAATACTGTCCGAGGCGGTCATGGAATCAGAGCTTCACGAAGCGTACGAGCCCCCTGCAAGCGATGGCGATTTGCTTCTTGCTGAGTTAGATGCCACACCACTCGAGACGAACGTAGACCAAAAGGAGCAGAAAGTTGAGAATGCAGAATCTGCATTATAGACCTACCAAAAGCCCTGCATGTATAATCTCGATAGCACCGAAAGACTTCACCACTCAACGCGAGGTCGAGAAGCAACTCAGCTCTGCAGGAATTGAGTATCAGCTTCACAGCACAGCCGGAGTCTTCTGCATCTGGTGCGGTCTTCCCATCACTATTGTCAACGACATGAAGATTTACAATGACGGAAGGATAATGTGGCTGACAAAACACTGCAGAAAAGAATACGTTGTTATTTTCAATGTGACGAAACTAGAACAGGCGGCCGGCCTCCCGGACGTGTTAAGGGAAGCCATGATTCAGAGTCGAGCGGTTGGTCAAGGCGACGATGAGAGAATTTCGCGGCCTGACGCTGGGCAGAATGCGAATCTCGGAAGTGAGTCAAGAGCGGAGAAGGTAGAGAATGCAGAACGACCGTTATAGTACAAGAATAGATTTCGATCTCACGGGTGAATTGGCTAGGCGACTGGACGAGATAATCCAGAAAGGATTTGTTGGATCAAAGCCTGAGGCTATAAGACAAGCGCTAACAGAATATTTCAACAAACTGGACGAACAACAGTTCAGACGTGCGAGATTAAGGCTCTTGGAGAAGGAGACGAGCCAAGAATGACTATGCTGCAAAGAGTTTACAGTTTCATCCTTCACTCTGTTAGTCCCGATTTCATTTTCATTAATCACTGACTCCTAGCCTTGCAGTGATTTCTGAGTTTATCCGGTAGCATTGTTTACGGCAAATATTGTGATCTGGTTTGAAATGTCCGTCCTGTCAAATTGAACTTCTAGGCCAAGAGAACTATCCCTTGAAACGTTGTGACCAATGCAACCTCTGGTTTGAACTAGAGAATGATGAGCTTGTGCCGTTACGGGTCGACCCACTGTATTTGCGGCGCTGAGTTGCAACATATTTGGAAATTGACTCTAACTCGACCGATTGCCTCGATTGCCACAAGCCATTGGTTTGGATAAACCGAAGTAAGCGGTTACTTCAAGGCCGCGATGTTGATGAGTTGGGCTTCCGCTGCGACTCATGCAAACGTGAGTTTCGATTCAGAGAGGGCAGGCTAAAGGAGCTGAAGACCGAGCCGGACCCAGTCGCCGAACGCATCGTTATGCACCAGGCAGAAATCGACACGGTCCGGAACCGGCGTTGTCCTCATTGTGGTGGACCACTCGATGTCTTTCTTACCTGCGAGTGGTGTCATGAAAGATACTCGGTGAAGAGCGGCGAACTCGTACCGAGAAGTGAGGAACCTATGCAACTTAAGCCTAAGATGAGAGACTACTATGCCATTCAGTGGAAGCAGTAACTACACTATCCGCACGGAGCGATGGTGTAGAGCCTGTAAGGCCAGAACTCCACAGATTTCCTGCGGCTGCCGCTACTCCACTCCCGAGAAACTCAAGGTTCCTAGCGTTCTGATAAGGAATGTCACGTGGATCTGCCAATGGTGCGACCAAGCGGAGGTAGAATCCAAGGAAGTTGCCTTGCCATCAGACCGGGTTAAGATAATTCGCCGCTTTCTGTCCCTCTCAGACGACTATGATCTCTTGGGGTTGGAAATTGAAGGAAGGGCAGATGAGCTTGTGTTCCGCGTCCGGCTCCCGGACTTTGACATGGGTGAAATGCGCGCGATACAGTGGAAGCAGCAGGAGACAGGTTTCATCACAGCCGATGAACTCATGAAGGTGCAACGCGCCGGCTACAAGAGACCCGCAGCCGTCCCCCCTAAACCTGAGCCTCGCGATGTGGCAATTTTGCGGAAGAGAGAAAGACAGCGCGCTTTTGCCGGAGGTCCCAGACCATATGATTGACGAAAATTCACCCCATTCGCTCTGATGGTCAAAATATGCAAGCTAAGGCTAGGAAACGAGTTGGAGTCATAATCTGCGGGCGCATCTGGTTGGAAGTCGACCAGAAGATACGGGATTGGATTAAGAACCACCCCAACGAGAAGATCATCGATAGAATTCCAATCGTATTCACAGCTGAAAGCGGCCGATATTGCGGTGGCCTAATGGTAGAAACGTATGAAGAATCCCTCCCCTCAGACTTTTGAAGTCACAATCTCCAACTATTCCGGCGTGGAACGTCGCTTCCTCCAAGCCTAAAGAGAACCGATTACTCGTCAGACTAGAAGCCAGGTGCGCTCTTGATTCCCGAGGGTCAATCTGCGTGGCTTGTAGGAGCCACCTACAAGACGGGGTTAGTCACTCTCAGGCTGATCACATCGCCCGGCTTGGAATCGATTGAATGGATTGAAAGAGATTTTCAACCATACTACCTCACTACACAGAAACAGGGCGAACCCGTCAAGAAAATTGACCTCTTCACGGGAAACGAGTTGACACTAAACAAGGTCACCTACACAGGGAAACCTTCGAAGGACACGAAAGCTTGGGAGCTGGACATTGATCCGGCGCTCAGCTACGCGTATGATAAGGGACTGCGGTTCGGCATCCTTCACCGTTTCAGCGAAAACGGTTGGGTTCCTGATGCCTCCTTAGGCGGCGAGGATGGTTCTCGCTTTGAGAAATTGTTCGGAAGAATCAGCCGAAGCGACCGACTCAAGTATGCTTCGCTGCAGGAGGCATACGCCTACGTCAGCCAGCCCGTACCCAAGATTCCTGAAGAGAAACTCGATATCCGTGGAGTTGGCTCTGAGGAAGATTACTATAATGCCTTTCTCCTCAGCCGCTTAGCGAACCTCCCCATAAACCGAACATACAGAAACTATTCCGTCTCCGACTGGATACGTTCAATGCTCAACACCTACTACCGCTCCCATAACATCCTCATTCCCAACCCTGAAGAACTCAACCTCGGAGACACGAGAAAGCAGGTAACGGGTGCCTTAGCAATCGGGCCGGAGCCGGGTACTTACTTCAACATGCACGTCCTGGATTTCGAATCTCTTTACCCGGGTTGTATAGACGTATTCAACCTCTCATACGAGACTATCCAATGCCCCCACCCAGAATGTCGAAGTAACCGGGTGCCCGGCCAACCACAGTTACACGTTTGCACGAAAAGACGCGGAATCTACTCCGTTCTCGTAGGCGCTCTCCGTGATCTGCGTCTACAGGTCTACAAACCCCAGACGAAAACAGCAGATGAGACGGAGGGTAACGTTGTGGCCGCATCGCGAATTTTGAAGCTATTTCTCGTCTCCTGTTACGGAGTTACAATTCGAATTCATGGCTTAGCCAGTCCACTTCTGGGCGAGGCGATCACAGCTTACGGAAGATACGTCCTTCAATCCACATGGGATTTGGCGAAGAGGATGGATCTCAGACCGAAGTACAGCGACACGGATTCGCTATTCCTAGACAACCCAACTGAGGAGGAGACGTGGAAGCTCATTCAAGAGGTTGGTAGCAAGTTCAGACTTCAATTGGCTTATGATCGCGTCTATTCGGTCTGTGTTCTCAGCACTATCAAAGCCTACTTCGGTATCCTACCCAACGGAGAACCAGAAATCAAAGGTTTAGCCATCGCCAAATCCAACTCACCACGATTCTTCCAGGAAACCTTCCAACAATGCCTAACTCAACTGGCCGAAGGACGTCGCTCACCCACCGAATTCGAAACTGCCAAACAGCAGCTGACCGACATAGTTGCCGAAGCGACTCACCGGCTTCGTAGCAGATCCGTGAGTCTGGGTGGCTTAGAATATCGAGTTGAACTTAGGGAAGAGCCAGCGGAGAAGGTACGGTCGAAGAGACTTGCGCAGCCCTACCAAGCGGCTTGGCTGCTCGAGCGGCAGGGAAGGCGGCCCGATCGTGGGGACACGATTGGATTTGTGAAGGTGCTCCCGTTCAGGTTACAGGGAAGGCAATTCACCGTCAAACCAACCTCACAAGCAAACTCGAACGAGATCGACGTCGATGACTACGTCCTCAGTCTACACGCCTCACTCTCACAAGCATTCGAACCCATGCGCATTAAATTGAAAATGAATTCAACCAAGCTCTCAGATTTCGTCTAGTCTACGGTTCCCAACTACTTCATCACCTAAGATAGTGCTGAATTAGAATTACCCCATATCTGAGGAGGAAAGCGGTTATACTAGAATTAGGAGAAAGGCGGAGACTACCGTTAGCAACAAACCCAAGAAGAAAGTCACACTGGCTGCATGCCAAAGAAATGTTAGCCAAGACTTGAACGTCGTTTGTTTGTGCGATCTCTCTTCCGGTGTCACGTCATAAAAGAATAAAGAGATTGAACTTATCATGTAGAAGATCGTTGAGGCTACAAGCGCAGACCTTAGTACTAAGCTCCGTTGCGCGAGTTGGATGGCTGTTAAGCTTAACCCTGCAAGGAGGGCGGGCCTTGAGGCATTCACGATTGGTGAGAGGGCTCGTTCGGTTAGTCTCGGCAAGATGGATTTCCACCTAGGTGAACGGCCAATGTAGCTTTAACTTGCGCGTTTTCGCGCAGAACAATAGCTCAGCTCAGTGAGACAGGGAACAATCCTGAGAGATGAAAAATCAAACATAATAAGGTGATTCTTTCAGATTGATGCCTCGTATTGCCTTTGAGTTCTACTTGGAAGGGCCTTAGACGCTTTTGGAGCAATCGGCCTAGAGAACAGAGGAGGACGCGAGGATCCAAACCTCTGACCCGCTCGTCTGCCGGAGATGTGGAGTTGGTTTCGCTTTTGCGTAAGGCACGCCTGCAGGCATCATCTGATTTAATGATGTTCTTGAATCGACAAGCTCCGGAATCCAAGTGGAGTGACACGATAGCGATTGATGAACATGCAGTCTTCCCCGACTGCCATTTCATCTATGAGAAGACCCCCCATTATGACGTCGCGGTCGATGAGTCGATTGACGCGGGTAATGGACGCAGGAGATTTGCAAAATTATTTGGCCTTACAGAGGCGAATCTGAATGAACTTGCGGACAAGTACGGTAGAGTCAGTGAGCGGAACGAGGTGGGCATGGTGAAATTTAAGGGCGGAATGCGTGTCCTCGACGGGAAACCAAGCCCAGATCGCGATAAGCTCTACGTCGACCGAATGGACCCTCCTCCGATACTTGATTCCTTCGATCCTTCGAATCCCCCGAAGATTAGATTGGGACGCGTTAAATTTAGTGTAATTCTCGCGATCCGTAATGCACTGGAAGCGGACCATGTCGAAGTAAATGGGGTGCCGGTAAACTTCAGGAATCACGTTCTCAAGCGGTCGAATAAGGTTCGATCTTACCGAAACATCTTCGTTGGTGGAGGGGTAGGCGTGCATGTGAGTGTAACCACCTCGGACAAGAAGCTTGTACTCTTACGTCGATCCGCTCGAACAGAGTTTTACGGTAACAAGTGGAGCATGTCAACTGACGAATCTATGAATGGAGATATTTCATATCGAGGAGGTGCTGATAAGGACTTTGAGGCCGCGGCGGTTCGCGGTCTAAGAGAAGAGCTTGGAATAGCTGCCTCTAGAAAGAGGATAAAAATGGCGGCTTTTGCTGGAGAATATGATGATTTGGAATTCTCTGTCCATGCTCATCACGACACCCATCTGACCTCCGCTGACGTCAAATCCAATTGGCCCTTTTCTGAGGACAGTAAGGAATCTAACAGACTTGGACTAATTCCCTTGGAACCGGCCCACCTGGCCAGTCTCATCGTTAGAGGTTTTCCATCGAAAGATGGCGGTTCCTACGAGAAGTTATCTCCCGATGGAACGCGTCTGAACGTATTCCTTTTGATGCTGCGTAAGTTTGGATGGGATACGACGAGAAAGAGCATTAATAGTACAATTGCAAGGACGAAGTTGGATTCATAGCAACTTGTTAAATTGATTTTGCAGTAGTAGATTTACTGCTTGAGACATTTGAATGATGATAATTGGCTCCTCGGGACTGGAATCAAAGAATTATGCGGGCTTCTACCCATTAGGAAATCTCGTAGCACCGAAAAACCAACTGGCCCAAATCCGAACCGTTCGGGCAAGAAACGGTCAGAACTCGGGAAAAGCAAGGCTTAAAATTGGTGGACCGGGCGGGATTCGGACCCGCGACCTTCCGGAAGCTTGGTGAAGAACTTGCAAACCGGACGTTCTTTGGCCCAGCGAACACTTGGCATACCAGGCTGAACTACCGGCCCACTTGCTTACACGTTCTGACTCAAACCTTTAACCCTTCCGCGCAGACCGGATGAGCGAGAATTCTTTCTCAGTGGTTGTCGAACACGACGTCCGAGGTTGAGTTAAACTTGCTCACAATCGTTCGAAGGTGAGGTCCGTTACGTTCTTCGCGTTCTGCAAGAAGGTTAGGCATTCTTCACATACCCTCTTCTCAAATTCCCCTGCAACGAGCGACTCCTCGTCAAACAAAGGCATAGAAGTAGATTGAAGAGATTGTGCAGTAAACTTCGCTTTCCTTGTTGCAGGTTTCCTCTCGCAGACTTCACACGTACCAGGCCCGCTTCGCCTCAGCATCCGATCGATGATTCTAACCCACCACCCTGATTATCGTAGGAATTTACGCCTCCCGCCTCAAAAATGAATTGTTGAGGGCCGCCGAGGGGACTTTCACGTCGCGAGAACGACGCTTTGAACCCCTTGGGGTCGTCTTAGTTTCACAGTACTCTTGCATCCTCTGCACCTCCAACCCAGAATATGAATCTTGATTCACATTACAGTGCAATGTTCTCGATGACACCTGAGGTCGCAGCCGATACTGGCATTCACCTTGGAGACGGTCACCTATTCATCAGACAAAACGGAACCAACACTAATTATTGCTACGATATCACAGGGAACGCTCTGGAAGACCAGCTCTATCTTCTAAGTCATGTTATTCCGACCATCGAATCGGCATACGACCTCCACAAGTTTGGAGTTTATCTCGACCCTGGAAGGACTTGGATGTCCATCGTATTTCAAAGCAAGAACGTTGCACTCTTCAAGCACAGGGTCCTTGGCCTTCCTAATGGACGAAAGATTAGTCCCTCAATACCCTCCGCCATTCTTGACGACGCTCGTCTGATGAAGTATTTCGTGCGAGAAATCCTTGCCACAGACGGGGTCCTAGGATTTTACAACGCCTCAAAAACCCAGCCTCACAAATATCCTAGGATCCAAATCAAGATGACTGCACGAGCGGTAATTGAGGAATTGGCAAAATTTCTCGGGAGAGAACTCGGCGTCAATGTTTCTTGCAGATTGAATGCCGAGCCGGGTGGATTTGGAAGACGCCCACGCCACATCGCACAGATCAATGGTTCTGCCGACATCGATCTCTGGAGAAAGGAAATTGGTTTCTCGAACCCATCTCACATCTCACGCATGATGGTCTTCGAAGAGCTTGGAGAATGTCCGCCTAGAACTAGCGTGCTCGACCGTCTGTCATTTCTCACTGGCTGCATGTCCACGCTGAAGGTTTCAGGAGCTATTCCGGAGTCCGCTTTTGAGTCCGCAATCTCCAGAATGAGGCGAGAATTCGGGTCACCTGTTCTAAACGCGCCTCGCACTATCGAGCGAATTCAAGAAGTCAATCTACGGCTTCGAAGTCTTGTGAGGGAGCTCCCTAAAATCGTTGAATTGAGGACGACGGAGTCTTAATGGTGAGGGCCGCCGGCGAGATTTGAACTCGCCCCGTAGGGTCCACAGCCTTGTATCCCTAAGTGGGTCTATACGCTACCAAGGTTCGCGGAGTTTAGGACTCCTCTACGCTACGGCGGCCATCGCGTGTCCGTGGAGGTCTGTTCTCATATCAACTTTTCCAAGCTGCCAAAGTTGAGGGTTCATCCGAGGCCGCTGCGAATCGAACGCCTTTTCTTTCTAAACCTGGTCATTGTTCGCTGGGGAGATTGGTTTTTGATCAGACTTGGGATGCATGTTTCAATTTCGGGGACAATCGATCAAGCGGCTGACCGCGCCCGCGAACTAGGCTGTGACACGTTTCAAATGTTTACCAGGAACCCGAGGGGCTGGAAATACAAGAAGCTTGACCGCGGAGAAGTTGCAGAATTCAAAAGGAAGGTCGGGTCGTACAACCTAACTCCCGTCGTAGCCCACATGCCCTACCTGCCGAACCTTTCCTCGCCTAAGAAGCTAATTTACAACAAGTCCGTGAAATCGCTCAGTGGCGAGCTTGATAGGTGCGGGACGCTGGGAATCCCATACATTGTGACACACCTGGGAAGCCACCTCGGTGAAGGCTCCGACGTAGGCTTAGAAAAAATTGTGGACGCAATAAACCACGCACTTTCAGAGAACCCGAACGACGTCATGCTCCTCCTCGAAAACACCGCGGGAACCAAGAACAGCATGGGCTCCTCTTTCGAAGACATTAAGAGAATCTTGGACCGAGTCGAGAATAGAAAACGCGTTGGGATCTGTTTCGATACTGCGCACGCGTACGCGGCCGGCTATGACCTGCACTCACCACGGGGCGTTGACGGCACTCTCGGGAAATTCAATTCTATTCTGGGTTTCAGCATATTGAAGGTAATTCATCTGAATGATTCGCAGGTCGGTTTAGGTTCCGGCAGGGACAGGCATGAGCACATAGGCTTGGGATACATTGGAGAACAAGGTTTCAGGGCGCTCTTCAAGCACGAGGCGGTTCGAAACCTCCCCTTCATCATGGAAACACCCATCGATGAACGCGGCGACGAGAAGGAGAACATGCGAAGAGTAAGGGAACTGTCAGCCTGATGAGAACTCTCTCAACAGCGCTTCGAGTTTGTTCGCGAATGCTCCTCGAGGAAACACGGCGTTGATTCCAGTGCGCTGCGCCTCTTCAGCTAAACTGCTGTTCACGTGCGAATAGTACCCGACCACCTTACAAGACGAACTCCGGGCGAGGCCTTCCAGGACCGCAAATTTTCCCACTGCGACATCAAGGTTCACGAGAGCGACCTGTGGCGTCGATTGCTTGGCTTCTTGGAGAAATTCATCTAAATTGTCGAAAACCTTTGCGGAGAAGCCAACCTTCGCGGCGGCGCTCTCTATTCTTGATGAGAATAGGAGGTCGGGTTCGAAAACAATTAGTCGACTCATTGCATCACGCCCTTCTCGAAGCGTACACACTCAAGAATTAAGGAAAACGAAATTGATTAAAGTTCGCCCGGCATTCTACCCGACGCAGCCATGATATTCAGGCAAGTACCCGTTGGCACCTTCCAGAACTTTTCATACATTATCGGAGACGAGAAGACCAAGTCAGCTGCGCTGATCGACCCTGCTTGGGAAGTTGACAATTTACTGGCGCAATGCGAAGAATTGGGTTTGAAAATTACACGAGTCATCAATACGCATTCCCACCACGACCATATCGAAGGGAACGAAGCCGTCGTTAAACGTACAGGCGCAAAGGTGGTCATGCACGTGAAATCCCCCGTGAGAAAGGATATTTCGGTAAAGGACGGCGACACTATAGAAGTTGGATCGTTGAAGCTGAAAGTGTTCCACACACCAGGCCATTGCCCAGACCACATCTGCCTACTCGTAGACGGAAAACTACTCACAGGGGACACTTTGTTCGTTGGTGAATGCGGCAGAACAGACTTGGCGGGCGGAAATTCTGGGGATCTGTACGATAGCCTAGTAGAGAAGATCCTACCCTTGGATGATACAATAGAGGTCTACCCGGGCCACGACTACGGAAAAACAACGTCCTCAACTATTGGGTTCGAGCGCAGAAACAATTACACATTGAAAAGGCGCACACGGGAAGAATTCATTAAGTTCATGGCTGAACCATAAGCCCAAAGGCGCAGAGAACAGGCTCGTGCAAAAGGCCGAGAACGAAGAAATTCTCAGAAAAATCCTTCATGCCATAGGAGATGTGCCGAAGAATGTCTATTCCCCGAGTGACGACACTTTCCTAATGCTGGACGCCATCGCGAAAATATCGGTTGGAGGGAAGCAAGTGCTTGACATCGGGACTGGCTCAGGCATTCTTGGGTTATTTTGCGCATCCCGTGGAGCCCATGTCACAGTGACAGATGTTGACCAGTCAGCATTGGAATATGCACAGAAGACCGCTCGAGTGCTGGCGCTAGGCCTCCAAACAGTCTTGTCAGACGTGTTCTCGAATGTTCAAGGGAAGTTCGACCTGGTCACATTCAACCCGCCCTACCTGCCTAGTTCAACGGTTGAAGACAGAACCGTCGATGGAGGACCGGGTGGCATAGCTCTGTCAAAGCGGTTCCTAGGCGGACTTGGAGAGCATCTCAATTGCGATGGAACCGCCTTACTCTTGATCAGTACTTTGAATGATTCTGCGTCTCTAATCTCTGAGGTGAATCCTGAGTTCCAATACGAGGTAATGGCGAAGCGTCAACTGTTCTTTGAGGAGCTGCAGGTGCTAAGTGTTCGGTTTCGAGATAGCCTCGCCTGTTAGCGATTTTATCGCAACGTCGTCTTCGTAGAATTCCTTCTCGTTAGCCGTCTTCCTTCCGGCGTAGCCCTCATGCAGCTCATGCCAGAAGGCGACGTTCTCCTCGCCTAATTTCCAGCAGAGCCAAACGCGTTTGCCGAGCCTTACTGCTGGGAAGTCAAGTAGTCCGATGTTCAGGTCCTTCAGGACGCAGCCGAGTTCCTCAAGCTTCTGAATTTCCCTCCCGAGCCGTTCCATGGCATCAGCCATCTCCGTGTCGTCCTTTAACGCGTCAGCTTCTTTCTTGATTGCGATGGATCGTTCGACCGTCTCCTTCACCTGAGGTAAGAACTCATTAGCCTGCTTGGGGGTGAAGAAGATGGGCAAAGTTGATTCTCCTCCAACATCTCCGTGCGAAGAATAAGAGCTTTGCATCCATGAGAAGGGTTCGGGCATGAGAGTAGAAGGATGGGCACGCGAACTTCTTATCGAATCCCGATTGGGACATTTGGCTACTTCAACGAAGCGTGGCCAACCACACGTTGTTCCTATATGTTACGTGCTCGATGGAGCCACGATTTATACTCCAATCGACGAGAAGCCCAAGCGAAGAAAGCCGATCCAATTACGGCGGGTCCTGAATATTGCTGAGAACCCCAACGTGTGTTTGGTCGTAGATCATTACGAAGAAGATTGGAACGAGCTGAAGTACGTGATAGTGCGTGGCTCCGCAGAAATTATTCACGACGGAAGAACTCATGAGCGAGCAGTTATGCTGCTACGGGAAAAATACAAACAGTATCGTCAGATGAATCTTGAAGACCGGCCGTTAATCAAAATCAAGCCGATTAGCGTAGTCGTTTGGAGTACGGCTGACATCTAGTGGGGAGCTTCAGGAGCGCTTTTTACTTCATCCGACTATCCTAGGTCGAATACTATGCTAGAGACGCCGGCCAAAGTCTCAATCTCGTCAGCTAGACGATGCAACTGCCCCGAGAACCACCTCAACTGCATGTCGCCTAAGGAATGGATCAAGGCACAGATCGGAGTCTGGAAATGCTTCTACGAGAGACGGGACATCCGAGACAAAGAAGTACACCCCGCAGTGATGCCCCTCGCCCTAGCCAAGAGGGCAGTGGAGTTATTCACGCACGCGGGCGAGCTTGTAGTAGACCCTTTCAATGGAGTCGGCACGACACTACTCGCCTGCCAGGACATTGAGAGGAATGCGGTTGGCTTTGACATCAACCCCCAATATTGCGTTACCGCGAGGCAGCGGCTGGAGATAGCCGGACAGAAGCATGAAACTCAGCAGATCGTACTCTGCGACGATGCACGAAGAATATCTGCATACCTCGAAGAAGGTACAGTCAGTTTGATTTTCACCTCTCCTCCCTACGCGAACCTCCTCAACAGGCCGAGGTCGAACAAGAGCAGAAGAGGCGAACTTAGGCGGAACAAACAGTACCTCAAGGTAGAACAATACAGCCAAGACGACAGAGATCTCGGAACGCAAGCTTTCGAAAAATATACGGAACAAATGGGGACCATTTTCAGAAGTCTTCTTCCAATCCTGAAACCCAAGGGTCATGCGGTCATCAATGTGCCAGATATGTGGTGGAAGAATGACAAACACGGAATGAGAGTCCCACTTCATATGCATGTGCACCATGCCTTAGTTGAAGCGGGTTACGAGCTTCGGAACACAATCATCTTGGACAGAACCAACATAGTCAATAGAGTAGGAATCTTCGGCTGGCCGTCCAACTACATAACCATGGGCACAACGTTCGAATACCTTCTCGATTTTTGGAAACCAACTTCGCCTTAATTCTTGGCTGGTTAAACCAAAGGCATATGTACGGTCCAATTGGTTCTGTGAGGAAAACTCACGAGATTCGAGAAGCCATGAGCCAGACCACGGAAAGTACGAGCTTTGAGTCACGCGAGTTAGCCGTGGTTGGCAATTTCTTCTTCTGCGAGGTTTGCAACGTCGTCTGCGAGTATGGCGACCCTATCTGGCTGGAACACCAGAAGGAGATGAAGTATCATAAGATGAAGCGGATGCTCCTTCTCCGATGCTGGAACTGCGGAACGGTTGTTGTGGACGCCTACGCTGAGTATTCCTTGGAGCGAAACCAGTTCTGGTGCAGGAACTGCATCGAGAAAGTTGGCTACCTCAAGTTTAGGTCCGCAACCTGAGCCGAAGTTCATTGCCAGCGTTTCGTTGTTCCTTTCCGGTAAGCCTTCCAATACGGGTCAAAACTAGGATAAGTAAGACGAACCCGCCCTCGACGTGTTGTTGCCTGCGCTGATCGGGTCTTTGTCAAGCGGCCGACCACGTGCGATGAGATCCCGTTAGACTTCAGTTGGTTCAAGACTCTTGCAGTTTTATTGGGGCGGCACGCGATTATGAGAGTCCCTTCGCTAAGGGATATCAAAGCGTTGATTCGAAAGAACTTACAAATCTCCCGGGTCTCTTCGGATACCGGAATAATGTCCAAGTCGATTTCTACTCCGAGGCCCGATGCGTTTGAAAGTTCCAGGACAGCGGCAATGACGCCGCCCTCTGTTGCGTCATGCATGGCTGTTACTCCATTCTGATGAATTCCAACAGAAGCCGCTGTGAGAGCGTCTTTTACAGTCGATACTTCGAACAGGTAATTCCGAGCCTTCTCGAACAGCCTGCTCCCTATTACACTTTTGATTTTTCGTGGGAATGCTCGTGTGAGAATTGCCGTCGTTTCAACAGCTGCGCCTTTAGTTAGGATGACGTCGTCGCCACTTCCGGCCATTTCAGACGTCAGGTACCGCTCCTCACGGCAGACCGTATACATTACGCCGCCCCCGATTACCGAATAGCCGCAACCTTGGTACTTTCCTGTGTGGCCCCCCACGATTGCGAGCCCAAGCTTCTTGCACTCAGAATGGAAAGCTTTCCAGTACTCGGCAAATTGGTGATTACTCATCTGCGGGGGCAGATTGAAGTCGAAGATTCCGTACTGTGGGGCGCAACCGCAAGTGGTTAGATCGGAGGCTAACAGGTTGACTGAGAGCCATGCCGATTCAGATGGGCGTAAGCCCGGGATGAAGGACAGCGGGTCGGTTGTTGCCACCAGAACTCTCCCTCCCCCAACTCTGACAACTGCATTGTCAACGCCAAATCTTGGGCCAACGATTATTTCTCGACGTACGGCGCCGAGCCTAGGATAGATAACTCTGTCCAAGTAGTTTCGGTTGACTTTTCCAAGATAGCCAGTCAACATTTTTCGCCTGACCATTCTCTTCATATGTTGAACAAGAGAAGAAAAAAGGGGTTTTATTCCGCGATTCTACGTAGTGAATCAGAGATAGATTTCTAATACATGCCTCTTTTGCAGTATGAACATGAACACAGAGCTGATGATGAGTTCTGGAACAAGATACCATGCATTGTATATTGCGGAATAAAGTGCTGGATTCATTCCTGCTGGTGCATACGTTGCGAAGAAAACGAGCCCTGAAGTGAAATGGCAAAGGAACCTTCCACCTATGCCGACCGCGACGCCGAGCACAGGTGAGTGTCGGAAGAAACCAGCTAACCCGAGTGCCCCGAAAGCCAGTGGATAATCAAGCAGAACTTGAACTGGATGGTATATGAAAGGTTCTTCCACGAGCACCACTAAACCGAAAGCAATTCCCGCCAAGATCCCAATCCGCGGACCCCTTCGTGCGGCAACAAAGAAGATTGGGACCATTGCGGCAAGGGTCACCCTGCCACCTTCTGGCATCTGCAACGGGAGAAATCCGGAAACGTACTCAAGGACTCCTGCCAGAGCGACCATAGCGATGATTTCCGTTAGTATCTTTGTTTGAATTTTCACTGTCCAATTTCACCTCCACGATTTGGTTGAAGGTTACCGAGGACAGCGATATGGAACGCTTTGGATGGATTGCGGAAAGTTGCGCGACTTGCGTTCACTTAGCACACTCCCTACGCCGGCATTACCCGGATCAGGTTCACGGGGTCGACGGCGACGTGAGCCGTCCTCTCAGCCGGGACCTTCCCAGCTCCCCCGGTACCTTCATTCGAAGCACAGAGTAATGGGAAATTTAGGGTTAACTCTCAATTAGCGAATTCTGTACCGAGGTTAGGTGGCGAACTTCCGCTTGGTAGGTTAGCGGAGTTAATTGAGACTGGCTCTCAATCTAGCTTCGTGTGTGGAGTGAAAGATAGAATGATCCGGTTGAATGATGATAGCAACTTCTCACCCGTCAGGCGAGGAATCCAATCCGGGCCTTAACGCGTGTACTTTGATTCAATTGGGACTCTGTGAACGTCGACCCTAGGCGGTGCGTAGAGTGTGATGAATGGTTCCGGCTTTGAGGTTTCACCTACCAAAATTGAGCCCGAGGAGCTGCCCAGATCAGCGAACAAGACGGTGCCGTCTTCTAAGGCAAAGATCGCAGCGTGAATTCGTGAAGGAATTATTCGGATGCGGCTGTCATACTGTTCAACCTCGCTCTCCTCCTTCGATGACCAGACGATTAGTTTCGAATCGGGACGTTTGCGCCTACCCATCACATAGACATTTCCGCTCTCAATAGGGACTGAGTTGAGGCTGCCGGACAGGAGCCGACGGGAATCTTTGTAGAAAAGGGACGTAGTTCGGCCGAGAATTATGACGACGGGATCGATGGTGTCGCTGACCTTAAAGGGCTCATAGACCTTTACAGCACCCTCTCCATATTGCCCCATGTATGTGCTGAAAGATTCGTCGAACGAGGGGTACTTCTTTCGGAAATCGTCCACTACGGTTCCGAGTTTTGATTTAAGGGAAGAGAGCGCTTGCATCGGCCTCGAGCCAGAATTCGAGGCTGGATATAATTAAACTCTGGGAGAGGTGTGATATTGTTTTCAGAGTTTGCACGCTTGCTCTGGCCTTACGCTGCGAATATTTATCATGGCGTGGAGGAATAGTTAGATTTGGAGAAGATTCCACTTTTCGACCCAAATGCCATACGGCGCCAAGCGAGTGAGTCGGAGTGGTTCTGCAATGAAGTTTATCGTGTGCATCAAGCAAGTTCCGGCGGTTTCGGAGCTCAAGTTTGACAGCGTGAAAAGGACACTTATCCGGGAAGGAGTTCACAACGAGATTAACCCGTTTGATAGAAGGGCCCTAACCTTCGCTGCCACCGCTAAGGAAGAGTACGGCGGCGAGGTGGTTGTTATGACGATGGGACCACCCCAAGCTAAAGAAGCCCTGACTGAGGCTATGGCGATGGGCGCCGATCGTGCCCTACACCTGTTAGATAGAGCGTTCGCTGGATCCGACACCCTAGCTACATCACGTGCCCTCTCAATGGCGATTGAGAGAGAGACACCTTTCGACATCATCCTGTGCGGAAAGTACAGTGTGGACGCGGAAACGGGCCACGTCGGCCCTGAGGTCGCAGAACTTCTTGGAATCCCCCACGTGAGCGGTGCAACCAAAGTTGACCTCTCAGCCAGCCACGACAGAGCGACAGTCGAAGCCGAAACGGACTACGGGTTCCAACGAATCGAAGCACCATTACCACTTCTCCTAACGTCCGCTGAACGATTAATCAAACCCTACAACCCAACCCAAGAGGAACGGGAAGCCGCGAAATCAAAACCCTACAGGGCCGTTACAGCGTCCGAACTCAGCCAAGACGCTTCACTGTTCGGGTCCAAAGGCTCGCCAACGTCTGTTTCCGAAATTTACTCCATTGAAACCAAGAGGAAATGCGAAATCGTCGGTGGCTCGACGCTGGAAGAGAAAGTGAAGAAACTTGCAGAGAACCTAGCCGCGAGCGGCCTGTTCTCGGGATGGAAGGAGGTTGAGGAAAAGAAACCCATGCCCCCCGGGTCTCGTGCCCTAGGAATGAGTAAGCCGTTTTGGGTTTTCGCTGAGATGGTGCAAGGCCGCGTGAGGAGCGCAAGTTACGAATTGATTGGGCGGGGACTCGAGCTTGCGTCCAAATTGGAGAGCGAACTGTGCGTCGTCGCCCTAGGCGATAGCCCCGAGGAGCATGCCCAGGACTTCATCGCGCACGGAGCTGACAGAGTCTACTTGGTTAAGCATGAGCAATTGTCGGCTTACTCGAGCGACGCTTACGCCGCTGCCCTAGCTGAAACGAGTCATCAATACCAGCCCTTCGCGGTTGTGGCAGCTGCCACGTCCCTCGGCAGAGATTTCATGCCAAGGGTAGCCGCTCGGCTTGGGCTAGGTATGACAAGCGACTGCATCGGACTAGAGCTGAACGACCAAGGGCAACTGGTTCAATTGAAGCCGGCATTTGGCGGAAACATTGTAGCACCCATCATCAGCCGTACATTTCCACAGATGGCAACGGTTCGGCCCGGAATGCTGACCGCAACAGTAGCGAACCCTTCCAGACGTGGTAGTGTGGTTGAGGTACACCCAACGGGTCTGAAGGCAATGGGCCGGGTGGTCGAGGAAAGGTTCGAGTCAGATCGAGACGCGTTGAGATTAGACAATGCGGACGTCGTTGTGGCTGTAGGATTTGGCGTTGGCGGACCTAGTAATATGAAGGTAATCAATGAATTGGCTGAGGTCTTGGATGCGCCGATAGCGACTACTAGGAAGGTTGTGGACATGGGCTGGTTGCCCAGGCAGCTTCAGGTTGGGCTAACAGGTAGATCCGTGGGACCGAAGCTGTATTTAGCGATCGGCGTGAGAGGCGCATTTAACCACACGGTCGGAATCGGCCGGGCGAGGATAGTTGTAGCAATCAACAGCGATCCAAATGCACTAATCTTCAAGAATTGCGATTATGGCATTGCAGCCGACTACGCCGCTGCCGTCCCATTATTGACCGCTGAGCTGCGCCGATTAAAAGCGACCCCTAAACCGCTCTAACGAAGGACTTAAAACCTAAGGAACATCCCCAGAAATTTAGATGCCCAATGCCACTAGTTAAGGCGTGCAGCAAATCCGACGTGCCCCCTGGCCGCCTCAAATTCGTCAACGCTGGCGGAAAGGATATTGTCCTCGCCAATATCGGCGGAAACTTCTACGCGATGGATAACTGGTGTACGCATGAGCAAGGAAACCTATCAGAGGGCGCACTCAGGAATAATGTTGTAACCTGCCCAGAGCACGGAGCCCAGTTCGACGTCACAACTGGAAAACCTCTCATCGGGCCTGACCAAGAACCGGCGGATAGCATCCAGCCGGAAAAATCGTACAAGGTTACCGTTCAAGGAAGCGACGTTATGATCGAAATATAGCCTCATAAATCGGGTTGGAGTGTCCTAAAGCCTACGGCGCCTCTTCTTACTTCATTTGAAGCTTGGACCGCCCGGCGAGATTCCAGCCACATTGTAACTCTCCTGAACCCGTTGGGTACGGATATGATTGTAGAGCTTGGAGCAGGCTACGGGTACGTTGCAAGTAAGGTAGCCAACCAATCCAAAGAGGTAATTGCAATTGAGCCCGCTCAAAAGAAAGTGCAGCACATGCACCGCACGTATCCAAACCTAGATTGTATCCTAGCCGTTGGAGAGGCAATTCCATTTCGAGATTCCTCCTTCGAAAAAGGTTACGCAAAGAAGTCGCTTCATCATATGACTGACATAGATCAGGCAATGAGGGAGCTGAATAGAATTCTAAAGCCAACTGGATGCCTGTTCGTAAACGAACTGAGGCCAGAAGGCCGATGGAAAATCATCGACTGGATCGAACGCAAGATAAGAAGGGTTCACGTGAATTTCCTCACACCCGACATCTTGAAGCAAAGATTGGAGAAAGTGGGATTCTCTGTCACCTCTCTGGAAGACAAAGCAAGCGGATACTACCTAGTTGCGAAGAAAACCATCTAACTCTCGGGATTTAGTTCTGTTCAATGGTAGGTTAGTTTTCCGTCTACAACCTTCGCGCATTGAGTGTATTCATGCTCCCGGCTATGCGTCTCATCGAAGATGTGTGTGACGTGCAGTCCATTCGATTTCAGGTAATCGGATATCATTGACCGGTGGCACCTCCAATAAACGGCCTCAGCACACATTATGGCAACGACCCCCTCACCTGACAACCTGAGAAGCTCCTCGGCGCCATCGGTAAAGGCCGAGGTCTCCATGTAATCCGCATAATTCCTGAACGACTTGTTCTTCCAACAAGCGTTCTTAGATTCTTGCCCGAACCCTTTCCTCCGCCCGCCGAGCTTCTGCAACCAGATGTAACGAATGTTGTGTTTGGGGAGTTCAGTTTCTATCACTTCGGTGTTGAATTGGGGATTCTTGAACGAACGGGGGAAACTTCGCACGTCAACTAAGATGTTCACACCATGGGCCGACAAGGAGCGTACGAGTTCGTCGAAGGTTCTAGTTGAATGACCGATTGTGAAGATTTCCAATGAGGCACGCCGACTAGTGGAAGGAGTAAGGCTTGTTCTGTTTACATTACTTCGACGTCGTGTGGGTAGCTTTCCTTCAAACCTGCTTGTGAGATTTTGACGAAATTACCTTTACCACGGAATTGCGAAATTTCTGTTGCGCCGCAGTAACTCATCCCAGAACGCAGGCCCCCAACGAGTTGGCTAATTAACTCTGAGGCGTTGCCCTTGTATTCTACGAACGCCTCCACACCTTCCGGTACGTAGTCTAAGAGGTCGACTGCAGCGTCCTCTTCTGCCTGTTCGGATTCTCGAGATGTCCGGTCGTAGGAGGCAGCTACTGAAGCCATTCCGCGCACTAACTTGAATTTCCTGCCCTCCCTCATCACGGTCATCCCCGGGCTTTCCTCCGCCCCCGCGAGAAGGCTTCCAACCATCACGGTTGAAGCGCCTGCGGCGATGGCTTTCGTAATATCGCCCGAGTTGCGTATCCCCCCATCAGCAATTATTGGCACACCATTCTCGTCGGCCACCTTCGTACATTCGATGATAGCCGTAAGCTGAGGGACTCCTGCCCCTGTCACAATCCGGGTGATGCATATCGAACCGGAACCAATTCCCACCTTCACGGCGTCCGCTCCAGCAGCGATAAGGTCCTCGGTTCCCTCCTTGGTCGCAACGTTGCCCACAATCAACTCAGCTTTTGGCAGTGACTTCTTGATGTTGCGAACGGCTTCGAGTGTAATGTCGGAGTGGGCGTGGGCCACGTCGAGAACGAGCACGTCAACACCAGCTTCACACAACTCCCTGGACCTCTCTAGGTAACCTGCCTTCACGCCAACAGCCGCACCGACCAACAAGCGGCCTTTCTGGTCCTTCGAAGCGTCCGGATATTGTTCGAGGCTGAGCATGTCGCGGCTTGTTATGAGGCCGCGCAGTTTTCCGTCCTTGTCGGTCAATGGAAGTTTTTCGAGCTTGTTTTTGTGCAGAATCCGTTCCGCCTCTTCTAGAGTTATCCCGGCAGAGGCTGTGACCATGTCCTTGATTCCAGTCATCATTTCACCAACCCTTTTCTCCTCGTCGCGTTCGAATTGAATGTCTCTCGTCGTTAGGATCCCCTGCAGGTGCCCCCGCTCATCTAGGACGAGCAGGCCAGATACTCCCTTCTGGGACATCAAGCGTTTCGCGTCCTTGAGCTTCAGATCAGCCGTTAGGCTGTAGGGTTGCTCTATAACGATGCTCTCGGAGCGCTTCACTTTCAGAACTTCTTCGACTTGCTGGTTTATCGTCATGAAACGGTGTATGATGCCGATCCCGCCAGCGCGCGCCATTGTGGCAGCCATCGAATGTTCAGTCACAGTGTCCATCGGAGCGCTCACCATCGGGATGCGTAACTCGATATTTCGTGAGAGGCGCGTCCTGGTGTGCACATCCTTTCGGGAACGAACAGTGGACTTCTTCGGGATTAGCAGAACGTCGTCGAAGGTCAAGCCGTCAATAATCTTCTCTGTCAAGATTCATTCACTCATTTCTCGAACTGGGAGCGAGCAGCGTTTTGAATCGCCAAGTAAGCCTCGGAAAAATTCCTGATTCACCGGGCGTCAATAATGTGCCCGTTACTGTTCCGGAGTTTTGTGTTCGAATTTAAACTTTGGTTGGGCCTTCGCGTGTTCGCGTATGGTTAGGCGGCGTTAAGGTGAGGTTAAATATGCCGTACGGCATGTTTTGAGCCGTGCTACGAATTGTCATACAAACATCCCGAAGTTCTTGTTGAAAGCGACTGGGTAAGCCAACACTTGAAAGATAGCAATGTTCGCATCGCCGAAGTCGACTATGACCCCATCGCCAACTACAACCTTGCCCACATACCCGGCGCAATACTCTTCGACTGGAAAGCTGACATGAACGATCCCCTATCCCGAGACATAGTCAACCAAAAACAGCTCGAGGACTTACTCTCCAGGTCCGGCGTAAACAAAGACACGACGCTTGTTCTATACGGCGACTTCAACAACTGGTTTGCAGCTTTCGCTTTCTGGATACTCAAGTACTATGGCTTTGAGAAAGTCGTTTTGATGAACGGCGGGCGAAAGAAATGGCTCTCCGAGGACCGGGAAGTAACGAGGGAATTACCCGCACACACGCTCGCAGTCTACAAAGCCAAAGGCCCGAACGAGGAAATCAGGATTTATTTGGACGGCGTAAAGAAATCACTTGGAAAAAGGGACAAAGCGCTCGTCGATGTTCGCAGCCCAGCTGAATTTACTGGGGAAATAACGGCCCCACCTGAATACCCGAACGAACACGCGCAACGGGGAGGGCACATCCCTGGCGCCGTGAGCATACCATGGTCTCAGGCTGTGAAGGAGGATGGAACCTTCAAAAACGCAGAAGACTTGGCCAAATTATACCAAAGCAAAGGCATCACACCGGATAAGGAAATTATAACATACTGCAGGATCGGCGAGAGGTCGTCATTTTCATGGTTCGTTCTAAAATACCTACTCGGCTACCCGAACGTAAGGAACTACGACGGGTCTTGGACTGAGTGGGGAAACATGGTCCGCAACCCAATCCAGAAACCGTAAAACCTTCGGAAAAAACCTACTTTCCTACTTCACTTTCTTGACGATGAAGTGAATCAGCTTGCCTTCCTTCCTTGACTCGAGCACCAACTGGCCTGTTTCATCCGACCACCGCTCCATTTCGATATCAGCGGTTGGATCGTCGGAAACGACGTGAACCACATCATTCAAGGCGCACCGCTCGATAAGCTCATTCAATCTAACCAAGACGGCGGCGCATTCCACCCCTATTTCCCACATTTCATAATCCGGATAGGCCTTGAAACACCTAACTCGAAGCTGGCTGATTTGCGATTTCAGTGATTCCCTAGCGCTCGTCAGATCACTTAGGGTCTTCAATTCCTCGGATAGAGAAGCGGCTTCAACTTTCACAAACCAACCTAATTCATACGGCGAATCATTTGCTAACTTCGGTCGTTCGGTTAGAACAAGGTTGCTTTCGATAAGAGTGCCCGAGAGCGGAGTTCGGACTGCGCCGAAATATTTCACACTCTCAATGGTTGCGACGCTCTTCCCTTTCTGCAGGACAGTGCCGACGGGCTTGAAGTTCACCTTGTTCAGCCTTCCCGCTAACGCGGAGTGAACGCTTGTTATGCCGATGGTGGCACTGTTCTTTCCCAGCAGCCTAACCCAAACTCTGTTATCTACGTCGTAGAGTGCGTCTTCCGGAAAATCACAGTGATCTATTTGCAACTCGCACTTTCCTTGGGCCGCACTATTGCTCGCGGAGAGTTGAGAGAGACCTCTTAGGAGCGTAATTCACGCCGCCGACAATGCGAGGAGTTTTCAGAGGTTCCAAGAGAAGCTCATTAATCTTCAGCCTACAAGTCTTATCCGTTTCAGGTTCGAAGCCGGTTATCCCGAGGATAGCTTTCGAGTTCACGGTTACGTTCCGAGGTTCACCGTACGACTTTTCGACAACATTAACGATAGCCGAGACCTTTGCACCCACTTTTTCGATTAATTGTATGCAGGCGTTTCGAGTACGGCCAGTAAACCCGACGTCGTCAAAGATGACAACACGGTCCCCCGCGATCATCGAGCCTTCGGGAATGGCGAAGTAGTGCTCGGTCTTCTTCGTAGCGGAAGGAACCTTAACATCCCCCACCACAGTACCCCGCCAAGTGCCAGGGACTTGCGGCCGCGCCTTATCGTACACTTTCACCGCGCGTACAAAGCTGAGACCGGCCATACTAGCGTAGACGGCCGCCAAAGGGGGGCCGGAGGCTTCAGGGGATAGGACCTTGGTTGAAGTTCTGCCAAGCTTCGGCCTGAGCACGTACCGCACCAGGTCGCCGAAGAACTGTGCATCAAAATTCTGATTGATGAATGGAACATCGAGCCCGCCGTCGCCTAGCACAGTGAATTGTTGTGGGTCGGTTAGGTGAGCGATGAGCCTGCCTTCGAGCCTGTCAATCCTTTCTCTGAATTTTGAAAGTAGGGTTACCTCATTTGAGGCTACGAGGAGCGAGTCACCAATCTTGGGAAGGAAGATTTGCAGGGCGAAGCCGAGTATCTCAGTTTCGCGTGGTTGTTTGACCAACTGCTGGTAACGGTCCACCGCGATCATCCTTTCAGAGAGTTGTGCCGGCTCAGTCAAGTAGCGGTTGATCTTCACAATGGTTCCGACTTCTCCGCGGACAGCTTCCGGCGCGAGAACGGCGTCGTCGTTCACCCGTACTTCATCGGTTTCCTTAAACGCGACAACTCCTGACTCACGCCCTCCAATCTCATGTGTCATGTTTCTAACCTGTGGATAACGTTAGGTGGATTCCCTTAAGAAAGATTGCACAAGTCTGGCGGGCACAAACGGTTACGAGATTGGATAATAAGTGAGATGAGCGTGGCTGAAGAATAGGCTTAGCACTTGACGGCTGCCAAGGCGATTGCGAAGGGACTCGAAGGAGTAATCATCGACGATAGCAGTATCTGCATGATTGATGGAAACGCGGGGCGCCTCATCTACCGGGGGTATGATATTCACGACCTTGCCGCCAACCTCGCCTTCGAAGAAGTCGCCTACCTGCTTTGGAATGGCAACCTACCGACCAAGACGCAGCTTGCCGACCTGAATAAACGCCTAATCATGGAACGGTCGATTCCTGCGGACCTAAAGGCAACCATCCGTAACCTTCCCCGCACCTCGAACACTCTGGATGTGCTTCGAACCGCCATCTCAACGCTCGGGACGGGCATTCCCCTAAAGAAACCCGATATCTCGGACGCGATTGCAATTACTGCGAAGATGCCGACGATCAACGCTGCATTTGACCGCCTCCGCCGCGGCCAAGAACCCCTAGACCCGCTACCGGGGCTTGGGCACGCTGCGAATTACATTTACATGCTTACGGGAAAAGAACCTGAAGAGGCCAAGGTAGACGCACTCGACAAATACCTGATTCTTCTCGCGGACCATGGTATGAATTCCTCAACCTTCACTGCGAGAATTGTGGCGTCCACATGGTCTGATATGTACTCGGCCATAACCGCCGCAATCGGAGCCCTAAAAGGACCACTTCACGGCGGCGCCCCGGCCCCTGTTCTTCAAATGCTGAAGGACATTGGAAACCCCGAACGCGCTGAACCTTGGATTAGGGATGAGTTGAAGGCTGGGAGAAGGCTGATGGGTTTTGGGCACAGAGTCTATAGGACCACGGACCCGCGGGCCGAGATCCTCCGTGACATAGCAAACAAGACAGCGGACAAGAGATTCTTCGAATTGGCCCGCAGTGTTGAGGAAACAGCCATCCGCATCCTGCAGACGGAAAAGTCTCGCAAGAAGCTGTATACCAACGTGGAATTCTATTCCGCGGTTGTGATGGATTCCGTTGGCTTACCACCGGACCTCTTCACAGCAACTTTCGCTGCGAGCCGAAGCGTCGGATGGTCCGCGAACGTCCTCGAACAAGTAGCCAACAACCGACTTATCCGGCCTGAAACTGAGTACACCGGGCCGCGGGACCGAAAAGTGGTGCCCATCGACAAACGGTGAATTGTTATTCGGATGGCGCCGGGAAAAGGAAAGTCGCAATAGAGGGCTTTCAGCAGCGCAAGCGCGTTTTCGGAGACCCTCGGAAGTTTCGCCTGAACGTGTACATGTTCACCAGTGAGTATGTACATCTTTCCGAAGACGGGATTGAGGTAGCATGGCCGCAAACCATGTACATGATTACCAGCGACCAAGTACATCGTTCAGAGGGTACGAGCTCACGAGGTGGAACGGTGCCCCGTTAGGCGGGACTTATGCAAGTCAAGCATTGACTTGAGCGTCTAGATGACCATTCTTAGATGGCGGATTAGGGATATGTAATCGCCAGAGAGCACGAAGAGAAATGCGATTATGAGCGGTATGTGCGCCTCGAGATTGCGATGTCTGAAAGCGGCCATGATGCCGTTCTGCCCAAAGGATTCGGCCTTGTGATATGCGCCTTTGTCGAACAATTCATTCAAACCATCAAATTCGAAGCTCAATTAATGGCACCTGTCGTTGTGTAGTACATTTCAACATATAAGGAATTAAGGCGATTCTCGATATGGCGAACCTCGAAAGGCCATTCAACCTGAGGCAATCTGATGTTATTTTAGATCGGTGCCGCATTCTTTGCAGAACTTGTTGGCGGTTGGGTTTTGGGTTCCACACTTTCCACAGTAAACGAATCCAGTTGTGGCGCCCTTTCCCGTAGGTTGGGTCGAGGTTGGTTTTCGTCTACTCCGCAACGCGACTGCAATCAAGACGGCCAACAAGATTATGCCTCCGAGTATGAGGAGTTGGTTTTGTTGGATCATGCTCATCAGGTCGCTTGATGGTTGAGTTGATGCTTGAGTTGAGGACGTTGAGCTTTGCGTTACTACGGCTGCATTAACTGTTAGAACCAGGTTGGCGACGTGGCTTAGTCCCCCTCCGCTCCCGGTCACCGTCAACGTATACGAAGCAGGCGCAACATCCCCTGATAATGTGACCGTGAGCGTCGAAGCAAAGTTTGGAGTTCCGGAGGGATTGCTGAAGACCCCATCGGCACCCGAAGGTAATCCTGAGACAGACAATGAAACCTGCGAGTTGAAGCCATTGAGGGCGGAAACATTCACCGAATACGATGCCGTCTGTCCCTGAAGCACACTCTGAGAGGCGGGGCTAACGCCAATTGCAAAATCAGATGCAGCCGAGACGATGAGAGTGACGGAGGCCGTATGGGTTACCCCACCTCCATTCCCAACGATGGTTAGCGTTAACGCTCCAGGGGACACTGAGGATGCCACTGTAACGCTTAGTGTTGAAGTAAATGGAGGTGTTCCTGAGGTTGGGTTAAATGACGCGGACACACCGTTCGGTAATCCTGACACGCTGAGATCCACACTCTGCTGTGGCCCTGTTACTGGGTTCACGGCGACAGTGTAGCTTGCGCTCCCACCAGGAGTGGCGCTCTGCTGAGTGGGTGAATCGGATAATGAAAAATCAAATTGCGTTGTCGTTTGTATTGCTTGTCCAACAATGAACGTGGTGCTCATTACGTTATTGCCGGGGTTTGGATCGTTATTCGTCGAAACCGACCAAGTTAACGTGTGTGTTCCTGGCGTTGCGATCCACTGCGTCTGCGTGTTCACAGTAGCGGGGTTGCCAGTTGGTCCAGGGTAGGAGAGGGACCCGCCTCCGCATGAAGCGCCGTCAATTGTGCATTCCACATCAACACTTTGCGGATATGAGCCCGATGTCGAGAGCGCAACCAACACCGCGCTGAAAGTTACTGGGTCACCAACTTGAGGGGGAGAAGGAGTTAGTGAGACTGACTGGATCGCCCAGTTTGTTGATACAGAGGCCGGTCCAACCACTTGAAAGAGTTTCTCTCCCAATACAGCAGTGTTTCCGCCCGTTTTCACAAATGAGACTTCCGCAAAGTAACCTCCTGGAGTGTTTATGCCAGGGGCAGTTACTTCGTAGTCTAACCCACCGCTGACGTGAGTCGGCCCTGCCTGCCAGATGGGCGTAACGCTGAGAGCCGGCCGAACGAGAACGGTGGTCATGCCGTTGCACCCTACGTCAGTGTAGTACGAGATCACGAAGGGTGAACCAACTTGTATCGGCGCTCCTGGTACGCCTACGTGAACACCACAAGCTCCTTCCACAGTCTGAAAAAGCGTTACAGACGAGATAGCGACCACAATTAAGATTGCGACCTTCGATCTAGCTAGCATAATCTTCCAAGTCTCGCGATTTATGTAGAAGCAGTTGAGCTGGTCAACTCAATCCTACCCATAATAAGGGTTTTGCCTTATCGTAGAGATTATCTTGCCAACCCAAATGTTACGGGCCGCTCTTACCCAGTTAGCCCGACCGTATTGTACAAGACATAGTGACGAAGTCTCGCCCTGCAAGGCGAGACGATTATAGTCCTGGGATTAGGCCCTTCAGTGCTGTGGCTGCGAAGGCAAGCCCGATTAAAGCAAGGACAAAGGTGACTATGATCGCTATGACCACAGCCAAGATTGCGATTACGATCGCCTTTACCCATCCGACCGCGAAGAAGTGCTTGATCAGCAGAAGGATTACGATAATTTCTATGATGATTCTGATCCAGCCCAGGCCGCTCAAGAAATAACCAATGATGTCACTGACAATTATCGCTAAAACAACGATCAGAATCCCATGCCAATAGGTAGCCCTGGGTGCGCCTAGGGCCTTTCCCGCCAACCAAACGAAGATACCGCCGATAATACCAGCGATTATTAGTTGAATAATTAGGCCGCCGATACCTGCAAACAAAGTGACATCGCCCGCCCATTAACTGAGGTTGAATATAAAACGAAGCCACGTTAGACGAGGCTGACGATTCAGGGAAACTAGAAAAGTTCGATCCAGATTCCGTTGGGATCCTCTACGTAGGCCCAGCGGCTTTCGTCTGATTTCATTTCCGCGATGACGCGGTAGCCGCCCTTCCGAGCTTCTTCTAGAGCTCGCGGAAGGTCTTCTACGCCGAAGGCTAGATGGTCGAGGCTTTCTCCGGTCGTGTATTCCGAGTAATACGGGCTGTCCTTCTCGTAGTAGTTCAGTTCGAGTTCGAAGGCGACGCCTTCGCTTTCCAAGTTGACGACTTCACCCTTGGTTCTCTCAAATTTGTTTCTGCCCTTGACTTTCATGCCCAGTAATTTTGTGTAGAAGTCGATGGATTTCTCTAGGTCTTTGACTCTGATTCCTACGTATGTAAATTTAGATTTCATAGGCAATCGTGAGCGCAACCTAGTGCGCGCGAATTTAACCGTTAGTTGGTCGGCTTACCGGTTTTTTGCTAGGATATTGTAGCCACGTTGATGTAGTTAGTTGTGCAAAGCACGCCGGATGAGTAGCCTTGGTTTAGCGTTCCTGTCACCGTGACCCATGTGCCGCTCGGAGGAGTGTTTGATGGTAAATTGAACAAGGTCAGGTACAGGTAGCCCGTGGACTCCATAAGGGCTGGAGCGTTGTATGGAATTGCAAGTTCCGTGCACGTGCTCGAGGGCACGTGCAAGTATCCGGAGCATTGAATCGTACCATTCTGAGCTGATGTGGTGCAGAGATCGCTTGGGGAAGCGAAGCCTGGGGGCGAGTAGTAACATCCATAATACGAACAGTTCGGGTTATTCGGATAATTCTGATAATACCCGTACCCAGGGTAACCATTTCCAAACCCAGCCGTAGTTGCGCTTGTGACCGTTCGGAAACTCGTTACAATACTAAGGCTGGTCATCGTTTGCGTGCTGTAGAGGCTCTGAGTGTTTGTTAGAAACTGCTGTTGGGTCACAGTTACTAGGGGAGGGTTCAGGCTAGTGTACCCTATGAAAGCAATTGAAACAATGGCGACAAGAACGAGCAGACCAGTAAGGATCGAACGAAGGAGACTCATTATTCATCAAGCCTTAGTTGTTATTGGACAAAGTCTGATAAGGGTATTTCTACCTGGTGGAATACGTCGTTGGGTCATACGAGGGACGATTTCACTTGCGAATCTTAGTTCTTGGCGGAGCCGGGGCTATGGCTCAGTTCACAATCAGGGACATGCTAGGGAACAGCAAAGTGGAGAAAGTAGGGGTTGCTGACCTGTGCCTTGAACGAGCCGAGGCGGCGTCGAGAAGTTTAGGAGACGAACGCGCCGTCCCACTTTCCGCAGATGCACGTGAAAACGCACAGTTAACCCGGATTATGAGAGACTGGGATGTGGTGGTTAACTCGACCTGGTACGAGTTGAACCAGCAAGTCATGCAAGCAGCCATCTCGGCGGGCATACACTACCTCGACCTCGGTGGACTCTACCATATGACGATGAAGCAGCTGGAGTTGGACAAGGCTGCGAAGGACGCGAACGTCGCTTGCGTTTTGGGGATGGGTAGTACGCCTGGAACAATGAACGTGATGGGAGCCTACGTCGCTGAAAAACTGGATGAGGTGGAGGTGATGAAACTGCGCAGCGGCTCCACGGTCGTCAAAGGAGGCGGAGGATTTCAGGCCCCTTACGCGATACGAACTGTCCTAGATGAGTTTACAATCCCACCGATCATACTTCGCGAAGGGAGGATCCGAGAGATTCCGGCGCTTTCCGGAAAGGAATCTTTCACTCTACCCGAGCCCATTGGTAAGGTGGAGGGGTACTACACGATTCATTCTGAGTTAGCGACGATGCCCTTCAACATTGGGAGAGGGATCAAGGAAATGGATTTCGTAGTCGCTTACCCACCCGAATTCACAAAATCAATCGTGCTCCTAGCCCAGTTGGGTTTGACTAAGAAGACGCCCATCAAGGTCAGGGGCGAAGACGTCGTCCCCTACGACATGTTAACTTCGGTTATTGACTCCCTCCCGAAACCCACGGACGTTGAATTAGATGTTGATTGCCAGAGGGTCGAGGGATTGGGTAAGCGTGATGGAAAGCGGGTCAGGATTTGGGTGGACGCTGTCAGCGTTCCAAACGAACGGTGGAACGTTGGCGGCGGGACGGTCGGCACAGGAACACCCCCCTCCATAATCGCACAGTGGCTCGCAATGGGAAGAATAACTAAACGAGGCACGCTGCCGCCTGAGCTTTGCGTTGAGCCTAGCGAGTTCCTGAAGGAACTGGTGTCTGGAAAACGTGGGATAACCGTGACTGAAGGAGAAGAAGAAATACGGTAGACCTAGTGGGCAGTTTGCGGTTCGAGGCTGTTGCTGCTACTTCAGCGGGACTTTCTCCATAGCTTTTCCAGCGTACTTGGTTATGAAGAAGACCACGACGGCGACTATTATGAAATTAATGATAACACCGACAAAGTCTCCTACCGCGAAATTCATGCCTTGGCCTATGGGCAAGGTGACAACCGCTTTCCTCCAATCGCCCCCAGAAATCAAGGCACCTGGAATCGGCATGATGATGTCTTGAACGAGCGCTGTAACTACGGTCCCAATGTACGTGCCCATAATGAAGCCGACAGCCAACCCAATGACGCCAGCTTTCCCAATAAAGGCCATAAACTCAGCGATGAGCCCCTTCGGTTTCACTTCGGGTGGCGCGGGCTTCGGAGTGACCGCCTCACGAATCTTCCTTAATTCTTCCAAGATCTCCTCGTCGGTCGTCATGTTAGCTCAATTGTCTCTACTGCGAATTTCTCTTATTTACTCTCCGATGATTGAGGCGGAGTAGCTAATACAAATAGCAGTTTGCGCGGTCCTGAAAAGTTGATGTCGGACAGGATTGGGTGCAAGAAACCGCTGCATACCGTGTCTATTTCCTCAAGGGCAGTAGAGTTCTGAGGTCTCTGCCGTAAGGCTAACGGCCTACAGATTTCCTATAACCATTCATCAGACCTCTAACACTTGAGAGTTGAGTCGGAACAAGGCAGACGTGCGGAGAGGTACCGCGCCCAGTCCTATGTTGGACTACTTGAATCGGCGATCGGTTTTCAGATTTCAAGATCTCAAATGCTTCCATAACTAAATGCCGATACTTGGGAGGATATCCTTTCGGTAATAGCTCAACGGGTGGTTCCCCTTGGCATGCAGCAAGGTACCCAGCCTAAATACCATTGAAAATCATTCCATTATCTATGGAATCTTATACAATGCTTAATATAACGCCGTTATCATGATGATGACACGCATGAGAGTGTGAGAGTTGAAAGATATGAAAGGGGGGCCATTCACCCAAGTATTCGGAGGCCCAGTCGCACGCGTCCTAGACCAGGCGCGAATAGTTGGCAACATGGAGCAAACCGTACCAATGCTCGCTGAATCCACTGGCTTGACATTTAAGACTGTGCAAAAAGCAATTGGGAAATTAGTCAAGTATGGTTTCGTCAAGCGTTCGAGGAAGATCAGCAATGCACAGACCTACCGATTTGATGTTGAGAACGACCTTCATGAACTGCTAGCATGGGGCGACCACCTAAATCTGAAGCAGACCAAACAAAGTCGTTGATAATGTCGTCAACTTCATGCAGTTGCGGGTAGACAAGCAGCTTGGCTGGAGCCCTGAAGGCGACAAACTGAGGCGGGTCCACTACGTTGCGATGTAACTAAACTCAGACTCATTGATCCCGGTGTCAAAATTCCTTCCGCGGGTGATTCCCCCCTCCGACCCTGCCGTAGGCTTGTGACACTCTGACTCTCATCGTAAGAAGCCTTAAGTATCGATAGGTGCGCCGTTCTACTGTGACGCTAACGATGGCTACAGTAACGGTCTCTTCCAAGTTCCAAGTGGTCATTCCTGAGGAGGTTAGGTCAAGATTGAAGCTCCAACCTGGGCAAAAGGTAGTAGTCGTGGAGAAGGATGGTGTTGTTCATCTAATTCCTCTGAGGCCAATCAAGGATACTCGTGGTCTTGCCAGCGGCACGAGAACAAGCAATATCCGGGATGAGCAGGACAGGTTTTGAAAGTAATCGACTCGTACGGATGGATCGAGTACTTCGCGAATGGGCCGTTGGCGAAGAAATTTGCCACTTACATCGAGAACGTAAACGCGAATGACACAATCACACCGACTGTGGTAGTGTATGAGGTCTACAAGAGGCTGAAGAAAGAAAAGGGCGAACAAGTGGCCTTGGAGGCCTACGCTCAGATCACCCGAACCAGAATTGTAACATTAGACGAGCAATCGGCGTTGAAAGCGGCCGATGCGAGTTTGGAAAAAGGGTTTGCTATGGCCGACGCGATAGTCTATTCTACAGCCAGAGCGTACTCGGCTCAATTAATCACAAGCGACAAAGACTTGAAAGAACTTCCGGGCGTGCAATACATAGAGTGACATCGAGGGATTCACTCTCCCTAGCTTCATTGTGTTAGCGTTCCCCCAGATTTCACCCTAGACTGGTAATTTGAGCGCCAGCCACACCATCATTGCCGTCGGTAAGTCAGCTGTTTATGGGTCAAGGCCACATGACAGAATAGAAATGGCCTCAATCAAATTCACCGCAGTACTGGAACCTGCCGAAGAGGGTGGGTTTGTGATAAAATGCGTTGAACTCCCTGTCACCACAGAAGGTGAATCGAAAGAAGAGGCTCTCTCTAACCTCAAGGAAGCGATTGAAGGCTATCTTGAGGTCAAGGCAGAGAGATTCAGGGAGCAGACGAAAGGTGAAAGAGTCGAGGTTATTGTCGAAGCTCCCTCTGCTCTCATGGCGTGAAGTAATCAAGGCCTTGAGTAAGAGTGGATTTGTCGTAGCACGGCAAAGAGGAAGCCATATCATATTAGTCAAAGATGAGCGAGTCGTGCGAGCGCCCTCGCACAGCCAGTCAATTTAAGGCACGCAGCCTAGTCCGTTGCATGGCCGGTTGATGCTCATTGGTTCATGCGGTTGAGACGGAGGGTTTGACGAAGCGGTATGGGGACTTGCTGGCTGTTGATTCGTTGAACCTGAGCATTGAGGAGGGTGAAATCTTTGGTCTCCTCGGCCCGAATGGGGCGGGGAAGACTACGACGCTTTCGATGCTCGCCACGCTCGTGAAGCCAACCTCGGGGACTGGACGCGTGAACGGGTACGATATTCGATCCCACCCCGCCGACGTACGCCGTTCTATTGGTATCGTATTCCAGGACCCGAGTAGCGACGATGTGCTAACCGGTCGGGAGAACTTGTACCTGCATGCGTTGATGTTCGGCGTCCCGAAGGGGGAGCGGCGGGAGCGCATAGATTACGTCCTCAGCCTAGTGGACCTACAGGACCGAGCGAACGATGTTGTGAAGAAATATTCCGGCGGAATGCGCAGAAGACTGGAACTGGCGCGGGGGCTATTGCATAACCCTAGAATCCTCTTTCTCGACGAACCGACGTTGGGACTGGACCCGCAGACTCGGGAGCACATTTGGGCTTACATTGAGAACCTTGTCAAATCCGAGAAGGTTACTGTCATAATTACGACGCATTACATGGATGAAGCGGATAGGCTCTGTAACCGCGTAGCCATAATCGACCACGGCCAGGTTTCCGCTTTGGATAGCCCGAGAGCGTTGAAGTCGAAGGTGGGTGGGGAGATCATAAAGCTCCGCGTCCAGTCGCCAAATATTGAACGCCTGAAAAGTTTGGATTATGTGTTGAGCCTAGACCAGTCGGGGAGTACGCTGCGGTTGACGGTGAAGGATGCGAGCGTGCATTTGCAGGAAATTCTCGGGATGGTTGGTGCGGTGGATTCTGTGGAGGTTCGGACGGCTACGCTGAACGATGTTTTCCTGCATTACACGGGACGTGAGATTAGGGAGGAGTCGGGTGAGGGGGGCGTGTTCGAGCGAATCGCACGGGTGAGGAGTGGGCACTAATGGGTGAGCTGGAGGGGTTCTACGCGCTCTGGTACCGGGAGATGAAGGTGTTTACGCGGGAAAAGTCACGAATCGTATCATCCCTCATAACCCCCCTGCTCTGGATTGTGGTCTTCGGGGGTGGGTTAGGGTCCGCGGTTTCGTTGGGTGGCGTCAACTACCAAGTCTTCATCTTTCCAGGGATCCTCGCCATGTCGATTCTCTTCTCCTCCGTCTTCTTCGGCCTGTACATTGTGTGGGATAGGAAGATCGACTTCTTCAAGGAAGTGCTCGTCGCCCCACTCTCACGGACAACTATCTTTGCTGGGAAGATGGTTGGGGGAAGCATTGATGCGCTGCTTCAGGGTTGCGCTATGCTCGTCTTCGGATTACTTCTAAGGATAAACTACACGCTTCTCTCGGTGCTCTTCTCGTTTGTATTCATGTTCGTTCTCGCGTCCGCGCTCGTAAGCCTGGGCTTGATCATAGGGTCGAATATGGAGAGCGTGGAAGGCTTCCAGCTAATTGTCAGCTTTCTGGTCTTTCCAATGTTCTTCTTCAGCGGCGCCCTCTTCCCACTCAAGAACCTGCCACCATACTTGGTAATCTTCACAATGCTCGACCCAGTCACGTATGCTGTCGACGGACTACGCGGCCTAATCCTAGGCTCATCCCAACTCCCCATCGCACTCAACCTCCTAATCCTAACCGGCTTCGCGGCCGTGATGATCGGAATCGGAACATGGAGTTTCAAACGACTGAAATAGAAATCTAACAGCACTAGGAATCGGTACCGCCCCCCAAAAAGCGAGTTCAAATTCGCTCGCCCGCACCAGCAGACCCCGCCCCCGCCGCCGCCTAGATTAACTTTATGACGCTGACGACGACGAACGACCACGACGATAATGGTGAAGATGAAGAAAACGGTTGGAAGTTTCTTCTTAGAAGTTTAGGATGCGGTTGCGGAAAGAGCGCGGCAAAGAATTATGAATTATAAGACTTCAAAGGCGCGAAAGCTTCAGCGCAACTGAACCCATAAACCCTGAAACAACACAAGACGTATACTCAAAACATATACATGAAACCAACTATTACCTTAGATTGAATTAGTTAAGAAATAGCAGAGCTAATTTTCTCTTGAAGACAACAAATGAAACAGGCCCGCAGTTGTCAACGATATACACGAGTTTTGTTGACATACTATTCGCCGTGGTGTTAGCCCAGAGCTTCATACTTCTTGCCGATCCTACCAAAGGGGGCAAATGGTTCTCTGACCCAGTAGGAAATTTGCTGACGCTTGCCGACGTGGTCCTCGCTTACACATTGGTTGTCACTAGTTGGGTCGGATACCATCGATCCGTTCTCAATGTGCCCATTAAGTCGATATGGCGATTCTTTTTGGACCTAGTATTACTGTTCTTGTATTGGTATGCGTTCGCCAGCGTTCAATATTTCGGAACCATTCTGGTGATTCTGTTCGCTGTCTTCGTGGTGTATTTGGCGTGGACTGCAGTGCGAATCTACGAGTACAGAACCGAAGGTTCTCCACGGAAGTTCATGAAAAGAACCGTTCATGCGTTGATTTTCTGCATAGTTTTCCTCGCACTTATACTGTTCCGTAACTACGTTGCAAGTCCGGTTTTCGATGGGATGCTCTGGGTGATCGCATTCGCTGTATTGTTGGGCTACAGGGCGTTGAATTGGCGAGGGATTAAACTCAGTGGGAGTTAGGAATGAAGCGTTTGAAGATATACGTTGCAGGCCCTTACACGCCTGCGAACTCGGACCCTCATGACGCCGCGAGGGTGGCGCACCAAAATACTTTGAAGGCAATTCGAGCTGGAATTCAAGTTATAGAAAAGGGGCACGTTCCGTTCATTCCCCACTTAACTCACTTCATCCATCTGGAGACAAAGAAACCACTCCCAGCGCAATTCTACTATGCGTACGACAAGGTCTGGCTGGAATTTTGCGATGCCTTCTTGTATTTGGGAGGTTCCAAAGGCGCAGACAAAGAACTACAACTTGCGAAGAAGCTGGGGCTTAGGATTTTTCGTTCGACGAAGGAAATACCTCGTATCAGAAATTGAATTCCTAGTTTGCTAGTTTTTCTAAGGAGTGCGTTCAAATCACACCCATTCCTTCACGCAGTCAGCGAATAGTCCGACTAAACACTCACACCCTGCAACTGAAGAAAACGATTCGGTAAGATGTGCTCAGGCCGACGGAAGCACTCTCAATTGTTTGTCCGCCTGATCGATTGCGGCTACTATCTTGTCTGGGGTGAATATTCCGGCGTGGTAGGTTCCTCCAGCGTAGATGGAGTGGCCGAGCTGGTACTCCAGTAGCTTCTCGTTTCTGACTCCAGCCGTATCCATTTGGTTTATCCAGAAGCGTCGGAAGACATGGGCGTGAATTTCATGCCATTTGCGTTTCTTCGAAGCTTTGACTATCTTGCCGTTCTTGTCTCTTTTCTCAAGTGGGAGTCTAGTTTCAGTTTCGACTTGAATTCCTGCCAGTTCTGCTGCGTCTGTGATGGCTTCTTGCATGCGTCGCTTGTTGATTGAGAAGATGAATGGGTCATCTGCTCTTTCGGACGCTTTCTGCTTTGCCTTAAGTTCGTCTAGGAGCTTCATGCTTTGCCAGTGGATGCCGAAGAGGTAGTGTTGCTGGGTTTTGTTGCCTGCTGGTCTACCGTTTCGGTCTGCTATCTCAGGCATAACTTCCGCAAATCCGTAGACTTTGTTAGTTCCTTTGATGCGCTGCTCGTGAATCATCTTCCATTGTAGTCCTGTGAGGATACCGATTCTTTGGGCTGTTTGAGCCAGGAAACAGATTACGGCTTTTTCTTCGAGACCTGGCGTGACCTCAATCATCCTTTGAACTTCGGGTTGCTCTAGAACTCGCCTTGATTCATAGACGGTGTGGATGCTGTACTTCTTTCCAATCTTGACTAGCACATTGTTAGCTGCAAGGAAGCTGATGATTATGCCAGCTTCTTTTGCTACCGTGCTACTGGCATTGCCTTGCTCCGCTCGGTAGTCGAGAAATCGCTCAATCTTGCCCTCGATTGCGATTTGAGGCTTACCGGGCAGGGTTTTGCTGGCGAGAAGAAGGAGCTTCTTAGGCGTGGTATTATGGAAGTTGAGGAACCGCTGCAATATGACGTATCTGGCGTTGAAGCTTCCGGAGCTCTTGGAATCCCGCCGCCATCGGGCTATGGGGTCGTATTCAAATTTCTGCTTCTGAACAGTAACCGTCATGTCAATCAACTATGGGCTTAACTATGCAAACAACTATGCAATTATAATCATATTAACCTTATGATTCTGGCCGAAGCTCCACCGGAGAGACGAAAAACTGAGTCTTGGCTCTCCCAACGTCTTAAAGAGCCATATGCGTTAATCCGTCTAACTCTTCGATCAGAGTTTGATTGCTTCCTCTAAGACTTTGGTTACTGCGCCTTTCTGACCGCTTTGCTTCTCAATAGGATGCCAGTAGAGTTTGTCTTGGTTGATCACGTAGATTCCTAGGTTTTGCTTGGGCATGTGCGCCTTGAAGAAGCCCCATATGGATGGCGCTGTTGTACAAAGATCTTATCAAAGCCAGTCGGCGAACGATTGCTTGAGTCGGCATTCTTCCTCACCAATTTACTATTTCGAGTTTCTTCTTTATCGAACTATAAACTGCAAAGCTACGATTGGCCGCAGCCTTCTTCCGAAGGCAGTGAAGTGTGCTTTTACTGATTCCAAGCTGCCCCGCCTGAGCGGCACTCAGGTCAAGAATCTTGGCCCTTAAATCATTATCATCCTGCCGCTCTAACTTCGGGGCAGGTTCAATGAAGTCAAGTGCCAGTTGCTTCCCACTCAGGAAACGTCCTAGCTCACTGGTTTTCTGTTCAATCACTGTATCCCACTTCAATAGGCGCCCCTTGCAAGTTACTCCGGCGTTAAACCGGTCACGAATCAAATCAATGAAGCGCTGCTTGGCCTGAGCCTCGAAACGATATCTGTAATCGTCGCCGGTGAAGTAGAAGTCTGACAACTCCAACGCTCGCGATTCGAAGGCCTGAATCACTGATATGTCAACCAACCAGCGAAAAGGTTCCTGCAAGTCGTAAATTAACGACTGCTTCGTCTGATAGTCGCTAAAATCGTGAAGAAAACCCACTGACGGATCGAGACCTACACCACTGTTTACTCCCTCACACAAACCATGGGCTCTATGATGGCCCAGCAACTCCCTCAATCACAATCCACCCAATTAAGCGGGATGACACTGCCCTTGGGAACCGTCGTCATCGTTGTGTTAGTTCTAATTGGATACCTTGTGGTAAGACGAAGAAAGAAGTAACTGAGCCTTTGGAAGATTCGAGGCCGCGATGTTAGATCCTCGGTGTAGCTTTCTTTTTCTTGAGTCTGTTTCTCCACTTTCGTCGTACTTTCCCCTAATCGGGGACTTGGGCACCATCTCACAGTCCTGAATTTCTCACAAACCTGAATGTAGTACTAGGGTACTACATTCGCATTAATGGTGTATCCAGTTTATTGTTGGCGGCGTTCCTAGCCCTTGATACGAAGGAGCATAGGTTGAGGTTCCAGCGGGAACCTGAAAGGTCAACGAACCGGCTATTGTACCCCCAGTTTGGAGTTGAACAGGCTGCAGGTAACTGCTGAGAGAAATTATCCAAGGCACGAGGTAAAGTCTTATGGGTAGGTGGCTGCGTGGTGCTTGAACTATGTTCAGTTATGATGCCCTAGCAACAAACGTTCTCACGTCAACTCTTGGCATCCAGCCTGGCGATGATGTAATAGTTGAGTCCTGGGACCACGGCCTTCCAATAGCAGACGCATTCATGTACAAGCTTCGTGAACTTGGAGCGCGCCCAATCCTGCTACTCGAGCGTGAAGAAACTTTCTGGAAAAGTGCCGAGACGCTTCCCGAAGAGAAGCTGGGAAAAGTTGGAGAGCATGAGTGGGCAGCGGTTGAGAAGGCCAAGGGATACGTCTTCATCCCCGGCCCAGCGGACTTCCTCAAAATGTGGAAGTACCGCTCAAAATTCGGCGCCGCAACTAGCTACAATGAAGAATGGTATGAAAGGGCGAAACGGTTACGGCTTAAAGCAGCACGGATCGCGTTAGGGTACACCTCACAACAGCGTGCCCACGCCTACAAAATCCCACTCGTCTCCTGGCAGCGCATGTTGATCGCAGCCTCGGAGGTGGACTTTGCGGAGCTCAAAGGTAAGGTGGCGAAGCTCGCATCCCTCATGCGCAACGGCGAGGTCAAACTTACCGCCCCAAATGGCACCAACCTTACCCTTAGGTTGGCAAGCCGTGATGCGTTTCAGGACGACTGCATCGTCGACTCAGAGGACCTTGACCATGGCCGAAACGTTGCTAACATACCGGGCGGCGACGTCTTGGCATGCCCAGATGAGACATATGCGGAGGGGAGCGTCGTCTTCGACAAACCAGCGCAATTCATGGGTAAATGGGTTGGCGGCGTTCGGTTAGATTTCAGGAATGGGATACTCTCGAATTATCGAGCCCGTTTGAACGCGAACCTTCTGAAAACGGCCTATGACAAAGCTTCAGGCGAGAGGGATAGGATTGCAGTTGTCGGCGTTGGCGTGAACCCGAAGGTGAGAACGGGGTTCCTTCAAGATAGCTTAGCCTCCGGCGTTGTAACCGTAGGCATCGGCGGCAACGACGACATAGGGGGCGCCAACAAAACCGACTTCTACTTTGCCGGAGTCATAACGAAAGCTACGCTAACAGTAGGCGACAATGCCGTCGTCCGGAACGGAAAACTCACGTTCTGAGAGTATTTCCTGCGCCTAGCGTTTGCTATGGATGGGATACAGGATTATCGAAATTAAAGCTAGTGTATACACCCCGCTAGCAAGCCACGAGAATCCATAGCCAAATGATAGAACTAGCAGAGAGAACATTATCGGGGACCAAAAGGCTGTTAACATCTCAATAGTAGTCACCCAACTGATTGCAAAGGATTCGTATTCGGCTGATGCCGCCATGCTGTCACGTGCCGCCAAATACCCGACAGTGAATGCACCGTTGCCGAACCCCGCGAGAATGGTTGACGCCACTGCAAGTGGGACGCTGGCTATGACGTCAAGCGCCAATGCAAATGCCAACATCACCCCCAAGGAGAAGATCAGCAACTGAGTGTTCTTGGTCTTCGCGTAGAGCATCCCGCATAGGGGGGAAGCAACTATTGCACATAACGGCGTCAGGCTGCCGATCGTTCCCGCGAAGCTTGGGCTGAGATGAAGTGACTGTTCGAGGTAATATACCATGAAGCCGCTAATTACAAACGTGCCGGATCCGAACCCGACCAATTCAAGTGAGAGCAGAACCAGCCATCGGTTCGAGAGAACCCTGCGCAGGTCTTCGCGCTTGACTACAAAATTCGAACGCAGCTCATCCTTTGGGACCTTCACGAACATGAGTAAGCCTCCCAAGATACCTAGTAGACCACTCGTTACCAGACTGAATCTCCAACCGACCGCCTCGGCTAGGACTGACCACGCGAAAAGACCTAGGACTCCTCCAACGTAGTAAGCGCTCTGGAATGTGCCTACCCCGAATCCCTGATATTCTCGCCGAAAAGTACGGGCAATCAACGTTACTCCTGGAGCAAAGAAAATGGCAGAGCCTACTCCAACTATGAACCTGAGAAGTAGAAGTTGATAGAACTCCGTAGTGAAAGCCGTTATTGTGACAGCGATTGACGCAATTAGGACACCCACGACGGCGGTGTTCCTTGCGCCATACTTGGCTGCGATAACGCCGCCAGGAACTAGGAACAATCCGACGCCAACGTAGAACCAGGCCGTGGCGACTCCCAACCCTGACACATTCAGGTTGAAATCAGATGCTATGAACGCGAAGAGAGCTGCGATGTTATACCAGTTAACCGCGTAAATCGTTCTAGAGAAAAAGAGGGAAGTGTATGCATCTCGGTCAATCAAACGCGTCAGTGTCACGCAACTCGCAATGAAGATCGCCTTTGCCACTGGAACTAAAGAAGACTACTGACGGTTTTGCTCTTTGTAATGTGCGGGATGGCGAAACGTTCGCGGTGATCGGAATCCGAATCGACACATGACGATTCAAACGGCTGAAATAGAAAGCGAACAGCCTCACCGGCGGGAGTGTGAGCTATTCGTTCGGGGGGTTGATGACAGCTCTCTTCGGTGCTGGAGAGTTCACCGTGTACCATGCGTTCGAAGGGGTATTGCTTGTCGTCCTGTCGCTTGTTGTCATTGGGCTCTCCTTCAAGTCGAAGCTGAGATCGCTGCGAATCCTGTCGATCTTAGCGGCCGCTGGGGTTATCTCCGCAGTGATAGGAGGCGTTCTCTTCGTTCTATCAGGGTTTCAAAACAATGCAAACTCTGCTCAGATGGGGGCAGTTTCATCGGAGCGTACGCACTCTACTTCCTAGAAATTTACTTCACCAAATAGCCCTAGTTGGTTGAAGCCGTGGGGCCGGTGGGATACGAACCCACCAATATCATGGGTTCCATGTGGGGTCCACCTCGGCCGATTACGGTGTTAGCCGCGGTTGGAGAATTTGCTGGTCAGTCGCCAGCAAGCGTCCAATCCGGGTTCGTGTCAGCGCTGCAGTTACAACATTGCGGACATTGGTCGCAATAATGGCAAACATAGTAGTCTTCTCTAGCACAGGTAGTACATCGAACAAGCCGCCAAGACATAGGCACGTTAAGTAGGGTTCTTATCCTATCCCCAAACTGCTTCCTATCGGAATCATCTTTCGATGATACCCATCTCAGCTTCAAGTAAAACAGGCTATCTTTCTGTGCGGTTTCTGATCTTACCTGGAATGTCTCTTTCGGCTCCATAATGCCCAAGTCCGTTTTGCTACATCATTCTGGTCGACGGGGGCTCAGTGGTCGGGTGTGGAAGGCGATCTCCCAGATCAGCATGGCTTGGTTGAAGCATTGCTTATGCATGGTGCCTTGCATTTCTTCTTCCAATTCCCAGTTGGGTGACGTGAATCCAACCTTCTTTGCGCATTCCATCATTCTAGGATTCTTATGAGTAATCTGTAATCTCATTACACTGGGTTTTCCTTGTATGGGCCTCTTGCAGGCGACGCAATACGCCTTCGATTTCACTTTGGTCTTTCGGCGTTTTTCTCTCTTAGGCATCTTCAAACACCTCCTTTTCTGTTGGTGTTGAATGATTTCTCAAGTTTCTCCACAATCTGCTCATATTTGTTATGGAAATCTGAACCGAATCTCGTCTCCACTTCGTTGAAATTTCTTACGACGCCTTCTAGCTCTGGCTTGGATAGAACTTTCTCGGTCATCGGGAAGAGAAGGTAGTCTTCTCTCCAAATGTGATCCGTGTACAAATCTATGGCGCCTTTGATTGTCGCAGAGATCGTGACCTTTGCGGCTGAATCGCCGCTGGCATACTTCTCGACCGCATCATTCAGAGCGGTCATAAGCGCTCTCCCCTGCTTATGTTCGCTTGTGAGTGTGCCTATTGGGCATCCTTGCGGACGGACTCCATTCCTTTCCAGGGTCGGAAAGAGAACGTCTTCTTCTTTTGCGTGATGACCTTTGTCGGCAAAAGCTCGGAAGAAATCTACAACCTCCGCCAGTGTCGCAGCATCAATATCTCCGCCACTTTCAAGGCGTTCATGGATAGCGGTGAGTACGTTCACCATTCGCAGGATTACTTTGTGCTCTTCCTCCAACACCTGGATGGCGGACAAAGCAGAATTCACCGTGGCTGCGTCGTCGGTGCTGTGAATGTTTTGAGCTTTTGCCGCAGGGCACCGAAATCTTTCTTGGTTGAAAATTGTTTGTCCTCAGTCATCATGCCGCCCTCAACCGGACAATACTCAAGAGCGTAGGTTGAAGCGGCTATTAGGAATTCAAGTTCTTCATTGTTCACGTCCAGCCTATTAACGGGCTGAACTGCAACAGCCTGAAGTTTCTTGCGTAACGTCTCGAAGGATGCCTTGGTCGAGAAGTGTCCTGCCTCGGTCATTATTCCTCCTTCCACTGGACAATTCTCAAGGGCGTAAGCGACGTTCGCCTTGGCCAACCTCAACTCCTTGTCGGTCAGCTCTATTGTCATTTTCGTCTCACGACTATCATCTTGGCGAGTCAACTATAAGGGGTGACCCCTAACATGTTTGGGGGAGCATGATGATCAAAAGCGTTAACTGAATCCGGCAAGTTAGTCGGTCATATGTCAACGCAGACTTGCCCAAAATGTGGACAGCTAGTCCGATACGTCGAGGGACGAATGTACTGCGTACATTGCGACAAAACAGCGTATGAAGCCACGAAAACCGGTCACTCTCATGAAACGAAATAGGAACGGCAACTAGATTCTAGAATTGTTCTCGGCACTTCACACTGACGGCTTTGAATCGTTCTTCCGTATCCCTTGATGCGTCTGCAAAGCCCAAGGAAAGATGCGTTTATCCTCAGCATCAAAATGCGAACGAACCAGTTTGTCGAATTCGGAAGGCATTGATCCAAGTTCTTCAGGTGAGTTCATAGCTTTCTCCGAGATTGTATCAGCCAGTTTGTGCATCGTTCGATGTTGCTGGAACACCTTGATGGCATCATCCGCCCCATTTCGCCCATACGTATCGATGAAAAGTTTCAGCAATACATTCTCTTCGTCAACAATGTGCTGAATACTTGAGTTATCAAATTCCCTTGCCAGCTCGGCTCCTCTCGCATAGTCTTTCTTCTCCAAAACGTCGACAAGCTCTGACAGGCGTTTTCTCTGTTCCTGATGCTCTTGGGAGAGGAGCGCAATGAGTTCCTCAAGTTCGAGTGGGCGAGCGACGATTCTCGGGGACAAAGTCTTCGGTTACCTCGATTTTACCATAATTAGAATCATCTTGAACTTGGTGACTGCTTTGAGTGCATGTGGTTTGTTGGCAGGCATTATGATCATCTCGCCTTCGTTCAAGTGGAAACTTTCACCGGAAATCTTGATGTCTACCTGACCCTCTATGACAATGACCAATGCGGCGTAGGGTGCTGTATGCTCACTCAATCCCTGGCCTTCATCAAATGCAAAGGCTGTTACAGTACCTTCTTCTTCATTCACTAGGGTCTTGCTCACGACTGCTCCGCTTTGATAGGCGATCAGATTTTTGAGCTTCATGACTTGTGCGACGGCCGTTTTTGAGTTAGTCAATTCAAAGCGCACGTCCTGATAGGGTACAATTTCGGGTTTGAACTCTCCATAGTCACGGTCAAAATGCTTGATAAGAGTATGCCGGGTTCGTAAATTTCCAACTCTGTTTGCAGTGGCCTAATCCTTTTGTGCTGACTATATTTGTGAAGCCATAATTCGTGTCGGGCCGGTGGGATACGAACCCACCAAATTCGTGGGTTCCATGCGGGTTCCATCTCGTCGACTACGGTGTTAGCCGCGGTCTTGAAGTTGTCAGGCGTGGTTGGCTTGGAACTCTGAGTTACAATCAAGCAAGGAAATTCTACGGTACAGCTTTTGGTTGGAGTATGAACGAGATTCCAGAGATGCATAACACACAAGTCGGAACCGTTGAGGCTGATATGCTCGGAGTACGAGGAAAGCCAAAGGAACCCGGCGCCATAAACGGTGGCATGTTGGAGCGGCGTGACTCAGTTAAGTCCCCCGTCATCTACATCAGCGTGGAGAACATTGACGAGACAGCGGCAACTATCGAGCAGAACGGAGGCAAAGTCATCCAACCAAGAACGCCCGTCGGAAACTTTGGTTTCGCAGCATACTTCAGAGACACAGAAGGCAACGTAGTCGGACTTGGGCAATTCACATAACTCCCATCCAAGCAATCATCTTGCCTTTAGTTTCGGTTCGTGGCGCACATGAAGTTACCCCATCGGTTCTCGTATCAGGTTAAGCCTATCAGGCCTTACTGTTTCAAGCTCACGGTGAAGAAGCCTTCGGGCTGGTCTCTCTTCACTCCATTTGAAGTATACGAGAATGAAACCCTATGGTCAGCGCTACACCTTAACGACGAACTGGTAGGCGTTAAACTTCGGTCGCTGGGGAGCACGGACCACCCACTCCTGAGAGCAGACGTATTCACCAAGAAGCACGCGACTGCGGATGTAAGAGAGAATGTGAAGGAAGGGGTGAATGACCTATTAGGGGTGAATGAAGACCTAGCTCCATTCTACACGCTTGCAAGAAACGACCCCATACTGAAGCACGTAATCGCAGACCTATACGGAATGCACGACACGTTTTCAAGTTCACTGTTCGCGAGGGCAACCCTCGCAATTCTGCTGCAGATGACAGGCATCAAGCGAGGTAACCAGATGATGAACTTTGTAATAACAAAGTACGGGCAGACGGCCGAGTTTGATGAAAGATGCATCCGAGTCTGGCCAACGTACGGGCGTATCAGCACACTCACAGCCAAGGAGCTCGCGAAAACCTGTAAAGTAGGCTACCGCGCCAAACGCTTAGTGAAGCTGGCAAAGGTGATGTCAAGGAACTCCGGACCGACATTTACTGAACTGAAAGCGCTCACAGGAGAAGAAGCAAAACGAGTGCTGATGGAACTCCCGGGAATAGGCGACTACTCTGCCGACATGATCAACCGCACAGGAGGTTTCCCAATCGATGTCTGGTCAGCAACCGTGTTTGGAAAATTGTTCTACGGAAAGGAGCCTGAGAACAGCAGGGAATCGGTTGAGCTCGTGAAACGGGAAGGGATCCGTCGGTGGGGCAAGTGGTCGTGGATGGCTTTCTTCTACGTCGTCCAAGATCTCGAGAACCTGTCCAGAAAACTCCATACCACGCTAAGGCTTGAATGACATCCTCAACACTCAAAGGCGCCAAATTTACAATTACGTCATGGGTTCAGCAGCTTCATTCAGACCTAGTGACTATTCACGGTCTTGGTCTCGATGCTGTCGACAGTAGAATGCAGTTCACGCTGCCGCGGTTCAGGAGAGTGGGAATTAGTTGGTTCAAGCACGAACTTGGTTTCTAACGGTATTCTGGCGGGTATTTTTGCAGCCGTTTCCATAGTTACGGCTTGCCTGCTTTCCTTTCCTCTGATCAGCGAGAACAATAAGGATGCGATAAGCAGGACTGCTGATATTCCGAACGCGTAACTCTGGCCTGAAAGATACGCGGAAGCGTACTTAGGCGCTAGGGTACCTGAAAAAGTGCCTATGAAGAGTTGGAAGAGGATGCTGGACGGTATCACTCCCGATACCGCAGTCAACGACAACGCGAAACTCATCACCATTCCAGTATTCCTGAAAGTATTCATCATTCCTGAGCTTACACCGTAACGGGCAGGCGGCGAGGACGCCATAATCGCGCTCGTATTCGCTGGCCAGAACAATCCGCCCCCAACGCCGTAAATGGCTTCTATGATTCCGATCTGAATAAGTGGAGTTGTGGTCGTAAGCCCTCTCAACAGAAACAGGACAACTACTTGTATTGCCAATCCTAGAGAAGCTATTATTCGAGCTCCAAACCTGTCTGAAAGTCGCCCCGCAAACGGTCCGACCAAGGATAGTGAAACCGCCATCGGGATTATCAGGTAACTAGCCGTGAGCACCGAAAGCCCTGCAACGCCTTCTAAGTAGAATAGGAGAAGAAAATCCACGCTGAACAAGGCCAAGGACTGCAACATCGCAGTCGTCAGCGATAGCGTAAAGACCCTGTTCTTCAGCAGAGCGAAATCAACCACGGGATCCTTGCTACGTTTTATCTCCCAATACACGAAAAACCCCAAAATGAACGGGGAAACAGCGATCGAAAGAAGCGTGATGGGATCGCGCCAGGAATAGATGATGCCCCAGGTGACACCGAACATTAAAGCGAGCAGACCGATTGTGAATGACACGGTTGCAGGGAGGTCGATGTACCTGCTTGTCAGCTCGGTCTTGTTTTCTCTCAGGGTTCGGTACGCCCAAATCGTTCCAAAGATGCCAATTGGTATGTTGATTAGGAAAATCAAACGCCAGCTCGTGTACGTTATAATCAGGCCGCCTAGTACTATTCCGAGAACGACTCCAGAGCCCCAGACAATCGAATTAGCACCAAATGCTTTGCCTCGCTCGTTCCCTGGAAAGGCCTCGGAGAGGATGGCGAATGAGTTCGCAGCCAGTAGCGCTGCACCTACGCCTTGTATGGCTCTGAACCCCACAAGAGTTAGGCCAGACACGGCGAAACCGCAGAGCGCTGAGCCAAGTATGAACACAACGAAACCCACATTGTACAGCCTGTTCCGCCCATAGATGTCCGCGAGACGGCCGAGGCTTAGCACCAATGCCGTGTTAGCTAGAATGTAGGCGACTACGACCCAAACCATCGTAACATAGTCAGAGTTGAGTTCTTCGGCTATTGGAACAAGTGCCAATAGGACAATGGTGCTATCTACCGCTGCCATAAGCGAGCCAACCGAAGTCACTGAGAAAGTCTTCCACTTGTACTCCATTTCACCTCATCTCTCCCAAGCGTAATGGTCAGGGTCGCCCTCTTACGATAGCTCTCGGCCGAACCATGTACGCAAGCTCTTAAGTTTCATCTCTAACTCTAAAGTCACCTGTACGATCCCCGTCTATCACTTCGCTGAAGTGTTTGCAAACCAATCTGTTACGAGTTGCCTAAGTTCCGAAAGTTTAAAGAACTCAGTGCGTCCGCAACTCATTCAAGAGTTGCGATTTCACTGAGCTAACCTCAGAGTGGGATGGTATTGAGTTGAGGGAGGTCAAGAGAGTTGAAGAAGGTGAACTTGGGAAGACTCTGCACCTGATCTATCTTTTCTTGTACCTGCAATTTGCTTTCTACTGGGCGACGATTGCTGCGGGAATGTTGGTGAACTACTACTACGTAATACCCGATAGCTTGCAACCCGACTTTACAAGTATCTTTTTGCAGTTGTTCGCAGCTCCTTCGCTCTTTGCTCATGTGGCTTTTGCAGTTCTGAGCACGAGTATGAGTATCCCTGTGATAGTGTTGGCTATGAGGACCAAACTCATGCAGGTGGTTTTGCTACACGCTGGGGCGATCACTGCACGGATGGTCGGATTTGTTTGCGGTATGCTGTTCATGTACTTCGGAAGTTCTTCTATAGGTAATGGCGACTTGGCAAATCTTTCCACTTTCATCATGGCGTCTGTATTCCTCACGGCCGTCATCCTGACATTCATGAGTAGAATATTCATCGTCAGCGAAGATGTCCGGATCAAATATCAAATGCCCGCTCAAACACTTACAGGTAGACGATAGAAGATGGGAGAAGCTCAGATAGATGCGACTCTCAAGGGTGAAGAGATAGGCAACCTCGGCCTGATTGGCCTCAAGCTCACGCTAAGGCTTTGTTACGCGAACTTCATTGTCTATCTTATTCTGTACGTTACTGGAATGTACATCAACATCTACATCACCGGAGGGGTGAACACGATCGGCATAAGCGACCCCTCAAACATGATCCACATGGTGGCTGCAATCCTAAACTTCGTCTTCACCTTCATTGTCATGGTGGTAGGTTTTCTCTACGCAATGAGGAAGGTCGCCATGTTTAGCCTGGGAGCGGTTGTCTGCTTGATTGTGGGAACGTTGGGAGGCCTAGTATTTCTAGAAACGGGTGGTGGAAGGCTGTCAGGAGCTGTTACACTCGCTGCAGGATGGATAATGTCGATACTCTTCATGCTCGCACTCTTTTTGTCATATTATGCGACCCTCAAAATAATGCGGGCAATAAAGGTACTCCAGGCAACAAATCGAACATAGCGCGTGATTGAAAATGCTCGACCCATCGCAATCCAAAGCGGCTACGAGCACACCGAGGATAAAACCGCTCCTGTACTTGATCTATCTTCAAGCCATCTCTCTTGCAGTCACTTATGTCGCGGGCATCTGGGTGGCCATTACGGTGCACAACATCTCATTCAATTTGCCTGAAGTTCTCGAGCATGGTTTGGCATCATCAGTTTTTGTACTCTTGACTGGCCTGGTAGGATTCATAGCAGCACTCCAAGGAGAAAAAAAGGTCTCAATGTATAATTTCGTGCTCTTTCTCATCACGGTGTTAACCGGGTCCACTGGTTTCGCGTTACTTGGCAACCCGGGAGACGCAACTCAAATTGCGATTACGAACTTATCGATGATGGCAAGCGTAGCAATTGGCATGCCGGTTACAGGATTCTCGTTGGCCAAGGTATCACGCATATCGAGAGGTACAGCATGGGAACTCTCCCCTGCCGCGATCATGACTTACATCGCTCTGGGGGCATTATCTCTGACAATTATTGCGGGAGCGGCTGCGTCTTCAACTCCTCTGTACGCTTTTGCTGTTGTTACTCACGTTGGGTTCGCTGCTCTCACGGTGGCGCTCGTTCTCGGTGTGTTGGTGGTATCAATCCTGGAAGGGGCCGGAAGTTCCACCTCAAATTGGGAGCCGCAAAGGGTGGCTTACTCATTACTTGGCCTCGCGTCCGTATCCGTTGCAGGCGGCGACGGTGTAATCTACCTGACCTCAGGTAATCTTGCGTACCTTGTGGTGATGGCGGAGGTTACTGTGTTAGTCTATGCATTTCTAATGATCGCCATTGGTGTACCTTATCGTTTGGATACTCTAGCTAGGAGAAGACGCTAGTCGGAAAGGGTTGCGCCGTGATTCCTTCTAGTATAATCCATCTGATAATGTGCAGGGGCAAGAAAACCAACATGCCTAAGAAAATGTCTTGGCTCCCACATTTCCGAGCGTGACTTAGTTGATTTCAAAGTCGAGAATTTCGTCAGCGATCCCAATGCTCATTTTGATGCTTCTCTTTTCCTTCTTCGCTTCATTTGCCACCGTCCATTACAGCGCTTGGGCTGACACGACAGTTGGAAATACGACGCAAACATCGACGGCGCCGAATTCAGCAAACTTCAACCTAACAACTGCTGCCGTCGTCACATTTGTACTCGTACTACTTGGGCTGGCTGCCTCCATGTTGCTGATGGCGAAATACGCAAATCCGAGCAATCGTTCTGAGTGAATATGATGGGCTCGACAGAAAACAAGCAAAGAGAAGTCTCCGAAACAGAAGGGAGCAAAAGGAACTTTCTGAAACTCATTCTAACTTTGGGTGGGTTGGCTACCGTGGGTACCTTGGCGAGCATCTTTAGGATTCTCGCGTTCGTACCGTCTCCCACAGGAGGCACGACCAACTTGTCATGGCCGGTCATTAAAATCGCGAACATCTCGAAACTTGACCCTGCTAAGCCCTTGCATTTCAATTACCCACTTGTTGACACACCAAATGTTCTGGTCAAGTGCGGTAGAAAGGCTGACAACGGCGTCGGGCCCGATTCAGACATTGTTGCATTCAGCAATGTCTGCCAGCACCTCGGATGCTTCTACTCGGCTCTCACGCCAAACTCGTCACCTCCCTGCAACTCGGCGTACCTCGCCCCTGCTCCTGAAGGGTATTGTTGCTGTCACGGAGGACAATATGACTTCCTTCATGACGGTCAAGTGCTGGGTGGGCCTCCACCCAGGCCTGTTCCACGAGTCATTTTGAAGTACGACGATGGCACAGGCGACATTTACGCTATAGGCATGGGTCCCCCCACAATATTTGGACATGGACCGCCTGGAACGACTGATCCAGCGAAACTGCTTCAGTACGACTTGACTGGTGGAGACATCGTGACTGGCTCCACCGTGTTCTCGGGTACGGGGTGAGATGAGATGAGCGTGAACGCCGGGAGAAAATTCGTTGAATGGGTCAAATCACGCTTTGGGCTTCGGACAAATGCGCTGCGTCCGGTTCCCGAGTATAGTATGAATCCATTCTACTGGCTTGGGGCACTAACTGTAATCGCTTTTGGATTGCAAGTTTTCACGGGTCTTCTCATGATGATCTACTACGTGCCGACGGTCGACCAAGCTTATTCCTCCACTCAGTTCATTTTCAGAAACGTGCCTCTCGGAGGGCTCTTGGAGACTGTACACCTCTATGGCGCCTATGCAATGATAATGTTAGCACTTCTTCACTTGTTTCGAGGATACTTTGTGAGCGTTCAAAAAAGGCCCAGAGAAATGATGTGGGTAATAGGAATGCTGATGGGGCTGACAGTAATGGGATTCGGCCTCACAGGCTACTTGCTTCCGTGGACGGTTATCTCAAAGTCGGCCACGGACGTTTCGATAGGAATGTTGAGTTTCCTTCCAGCACAGATAGGGCCCATCATAACGTTCCTAGTGGCGGGCGATGGAAGCAGCTCCGCCGAGCTTACAAGATTCTTTGACCTTCATATCGTTGTTCTTCCAGCGGCGCTCCTTTCGCTTCTGGCACTTAAGATGTTCCTGTTCGAGGCACACGGAGCCGCCGAGCCGGTCACAGGTGCAAGAGAATCAAAAGAGATTCCATGGTTTCCAACTGTTTACCTTTACTTCGCGATGCTTGGTTGCATATTCATCGCAATAATCTTCGTAGCGTCGGCTCTGTTTCCAATCAACCTTCCCGCGCAATTCACCCCTCAGGCGGCATCGAATTATGTGCCTCAACCAGAGTGGTATTTTCTATGGATGTATCAGATTCTGAAGTTTGCTTCTTTTGAGGGCTCCGGCATATACTATGCGCTGGGAGCTGTAACAATCCTGCTGGCTGGATTGGTTATACTTCCATTCATTGACCGGGGAGGTGAACGGAACCCACGGAGGAGACCCCTTTACACAACGATCGGAATCATCGTTGTTGCGGAGCTCATCCTTCTGACGGTCTGGGGATTTTTCACTCCCGGTCAAGTCATTCCAGATGCCGAAGCCTTGAAAATTACCGGGACAGTCGCCCTCGCCATAGCACTGATATCCGCATTCGTCTTCAAGAAAACGGGCACCAGAAGAACCTCATCAGTCACAGGGTCCGTTCTGCGCGCTATGATGCTTCCCTTCAGGAATCGATGGGTCACGTCAGTCTTCGTCGTCCTATTGTGCATTGGATCCGTATGCTTCGCTAACGTTGTTGATTCCTTCTCCATGGGTTCGGTCAACCTTATAGTACTCGCACCAAACTTCGTGGGACTCTTCACGTCGTTTTATGTAATGGCGAGAATCACAAGAAACCTGGCAGTGGCATCTAGGAGTTCATCATTTTGAAACTCGACGACGAGATGATAAGGTACACAGTGGAAACGCTCCTGGCCGCGAGTGCTGCCACAATCACGGTCTACCTATGGTTCCTTGACCTCGTTGCGAACCAGCGAACCTTTGGCGCCATGGTTGGATCGGAACTCGTAATTTTCGCCATGATGATATACATATACCATAAACCCTCGCTCACTGGTAGGAGCAATTCGTGGTTACTATTCGGATGTGCGACGGCAGCTCTTTTCCTCCTCTTGGCCATGCAATTAGGAAGCCAATGATTATCGCGCGAATAATTGAGGCTGTACTAGGTGTTGATTGGAACTAGGACGAACTAGCTCACATGCTCACTTGTCTTTGGAACGTTTTCCTGCTATCAAGACTCCTAGGATGAGTCCGACAAGCAGAGCTCCTGCAAGCTTACGACCGACGCCGATTGGGATGAAGCGGGTCTCAGCCTCAGTTATTTCGAGAACGCCCGCTGGCCTAATCGACAGGCCTCCACCTCCTCCGCCGCAACTCTGCTGGTCTTTGCCCTGCTGCTCTTGTTCTTCGCCTTTCTTCCCGCAAGAACACATTCCGAAACCATACGCAATCCTTGCTACGGGAACTATCGTCTTTCCGTCGACTTTGATCGGCTCCCCGTAAACAGTTTTTACACTAGCGGAGGTTTGCAGCCTCTCAACAATCGCTTGAACGCGTTCCGGTATGCTCATTCTCATTCCCTCGAAAACACTTAGACATTCACTGGACAAATATGTGTTCCTGAGGTTTTCAAGGTTTCGTCCTCCCTGAGGTTACTCTGCCTCTCAGGGTTCAGGATAAGTGTATGAAGGGTAAATTCTCAGGACCGTCCCAGGCTTAATAACCGCTTGGGCTTCGGCGTTTAGGAGATAACGCCGCGCGGGATCAGCGCTACCGGCTTCGGCGAAAAGCTTTACGACCATTTTTCTAGAAGGTGTGCCTTTGTAAAACACTGTACTGTCCCTTGAGATCTTCGTGACATACTTCCTCCAAATGACATCGATGGGTTGAGTTCTGGAAAAGGTTCTATCCATGAATTCGAAGAACTTTGCCAACTCGGAAGACCGAGGAAGACGCGCATAGTGCTCCGACAGCTCCTCGTAGGCCCCAAGCAGGTATTCGTGAATTGTAGCGAATCGTCGCTCTTTCAAATAGCCTTTGAAGAGTTCGACAAACTCCCAAAGGAGTTGATTCATACTTGCATGAACTTGTTCTTCTTTCAACTCGACTAGGGGAAACGCGTCAGGTATGATATCCCTTATCATGCCGAGCTTTCCGTCGCCTGAAATCACCAGGCCTGGTTTGCCTGTGGTTCCATGGACTTCCTCTAATGGCTCGATGGTCAGGTGGTTTTCGTACAAGTCGAACTCAAGCGCGTGATCTTGACGAAAGATTTGGGCAATTTTCTCCCACACGACCTCATAGCGTTTCCTGCGCATATCCAATCCCACAACTGAGCGGCACCTCAACAATCCTGTCCTTCTGAGGTTTGATAATTGCAGGCTTACCGCAAACTTCGATTTTGCTGTCTTCGCCGCGATTTCGCTTGGCGCATTCATACCCTTCGCCACTAGGACGAAAAGTTCGCTCAGGGCGGGTGAACGGAGCGCCTTCCGAACGCTTCTGATTTCAGTACGCAGTTCGTTTCCAGAATCAACTTTGACCTCAACGGCAACTCGGCGTCCCCAGAGCTGCCGAGTCAAGACAGTTGGTTTTACTTTCAGCATGCCGAGATTTAACTAGCCAACAGTATAAGTAGTTAATGCACTACTTAACTATCTCTTGACCAGCAAATGACCAAACCAGAGTCCGAGTCGATGAGGGGTACGATCGTCAAAGTCTTCCAAGTGAACGCCTCACCCGATCGCGTCTACAGGGCATTTACGGTAAAGGAAGACCTTCAGCAATGGATGGCGGACTATCTCGAAGTCGACCCTAGAAAGGGCGGCAAATTCAAGATGGGCAGAGAAGAGGACGGCATGGCTACCACGGGTGAATTTCTTGAAGTTGTCCCAAACCAGTTACTCGTCTACACTTGGAGTATGAACGACTACGACAAGAACACGGGTAAGCGAATCCCCAAATGGTCCGACGATAACCCTTCGAAAGTCACAGTGAAATTTGAAAAAGCAGGAAACGGAACCAAAATCACACTTACACATGAAGGGTTCCCAGAAAGGGATGAAGAATACTGGGGACACGAGGTGGGATGGGAAATGCTAGCCGGAGAGGTTCTCAAGTACTTCCTCGAACATTCACAACAAGAATTCGATAAATGGTGGAAAGAAAACGAAGCGTCATGGCAGGAACGCTGGCAGAAGACAATGGACGAACGCGTGAAGTCATCCTCTAGCGCTCGATGACAACAGTAGGAGGTGAAGTATGTGGTATTCATAATGGATGAAGGAAGCACATTCAAAGCACCCTTAGACAAGATTTGGAAGTTGAACGCGTCCGAAGGACAGCACAATCATCCTAGCCTGAAGAATTACAAGAGTGAACACTCAGGCGAGGACACAATGATCCTCAGCTATGACGTAGACATGGGAGGAAAACTCACAACCGTTAGAACAAGACTCACGCCTATGCCTCCGTTGGGCGCACTCTTCGAGATATTAGACGGACCTCTCGCAGGTTCGAAATCGTTACAGTACTATCTACCAAAGGGAAAGGAAACCGGCGTGACCGTGGTCGGAGAATGGAAATCCTCAGTAATGTCAGATGATCAGGTAAAGAAAGCGGTTATGGGCTTCCTGCAGACGGTATTCGACGAAGATCAAGCGAATCTTACAAGAATATAGACGAGGTCGCCTGCCTCAATCTTTCCTCTTCTATTTTTTAAACACACTCCGCAAGAAATACTCACACGCCAGAACCTAGAACTTTTCGTCAATTCACACCCACGAGACTTGAATCTGATATAGCCACGATGGAAATTAGCCCAACGCTATAACAGAACGCACGCAGAGCCTGAATTAGGCGCCTGCCTTTTCTGCTTTGTAGTTGCTTTCCGCTTGGATCTTGAGGTTCCGCAGCCACGTATTCAGCGAATTATCAAGAAACTTTGGCATTACTAGTTTCAACAACCTAACCGACCAGCCTTCCATGGACTCTTCTGTTGTAACCAGCGTACCATTGTCTTGCGGCATGAATTTCCAAATATGCTTGGCTTGGGCACCTTGCGATTTGCCTGTCCAGCCAATCAAATGATCCTGCTCAATCACTTGGACAGTGGAAGTTACATTCAAACCGCCGGATCTCCACCGAAAAATAGAGCCGACGGTGAGGGGGCTTCCGAGGTTGGATGCTGTTATGTCAGGTTGCCACCTGCTCCAATTATCAATGTCTGTTTGGAGGCTCCAGACGGTTCGAGGCGGCGCCTCGATGAAGATATCCTTGTGGGCGAACAAGGGAGCATGCCGATTAACTTCCAATATTTTCACTTTGTTCCCTGGCCGTGTTGCCAGAGAGATATGAAGGGTGTGCGGTAATTTAGGGTGTAGTGGTGCGCAGACACACTAAACAATCAAGTGTGCGTTGGAGAGGCCGATGATCTGGAGTCTAATTCGCGCATTAGCCTATTGCCTACGCTTACAAAAATCGAAAACCGTATCGACTGCTGCTAATGACGAGTTTGGAAAGGCGTTTCCAATTCTTATGGTCCAGCGCTCTTCCATGTGATGGAAAAGCTGGTTCCATCGCCTGACAGAGGGGACGGTTGAGCTTTGGTTAAGGATGATCGGGTTACCATGGTGATCGTTTGAACAGATGAACCGAAAGATCCGATTGGCCCGGTGACTCCGCTCACTGTAGCATAGCAGGTTGATTTGACGTTAGTGTTGTCGTAGCCGAAAGTGACTGTTACGAAATCGGCCAGAGGCAGAACTCGACCGGAAGAGGGTGCCTCTGCGATCCATTCGGCTGAAGACCGCTTAGCCTCGTTCAACTTAGCTGAACTACTAAAGGTCTTACTCGTGGTAAGATCAGAGATTGTGATAGTGAATGCCCCGCCAGTATAGTTCACTTCCGCGGAGATTTTGTCGTTTGGCGCAATCGGAACTGAGGCGATTGTGACCGATGCCTTCGGGTAGAACTCATACCACGCATAGTACGCAGGCGATCCATTTTGGCAGTCCGAGGATGTACCAGTCTGCTCAACAGTGTTTGAACTGTAGCCGTCGATTCCAACCCAGAAAGCTGCATACTGATTGGTTGATGGGCAGGTCCCTTGAATGGCTGGGACAACCCATGATGCTTTTACATCGCTTACGGAGTCCTTAGAGCCCGTGACGGCGTATCCGCTCCAATTAGCGCTAGTGGAAGGTCCAACTCGAATTCTAGGTGCTAGTTGTGGCGTTGGGAGCGCATAAGCGAGCGTCAGTAACGATATGAATACTATTCCAATAACCACGATCGCCACAGGTTTGGTTGAAAGCATTGTTATGCCTCAGCTAAATTCGAAATTGAATTCTCGCACTTGATAAGGCTTTAGATGGGCCGCGCACGTTTTATGTCAACACCAGAAAAAAATCCTCAACAAGAATACGTTGAATTGCTACTGCCGCTATTGCCATTAGTAGAGCATGATAACTTAGGCCGACCTGGCGAGGGGCGGTTTCTATTGGGTAGGAAAACAGCTTTTATTTTTATGAACAAATTCACTGGGCATCTGCCGAAGAAATCTAGAACATTCTTGCGAAGCCTGTCGAGACTTTATTCAGTCTATGAAAGGATTTTTGAAAAGCTAAAGCCCAGCGAGATCATGCAGATCGTCTGTCAAGGTAGCTTGATGTACATTGACACGCGTGACGTAGCGGTCGCTCGCTGTTTGCTGACGGAAGGAGCTTGGGAACCCTATGAAACTGAGCTGATGAAGCAAAGCATCAAACCTCACATGATTTTTGTTGACATAGGAGCCAACATAGGTTACTTCACGCTTCTCGCCGCTCGGTTGCTGAATGGAACTGGCAAAGTTGTTGCAATTGAACCGGACTCAGGGAATTTCAGGTTATTGAGTCTGAGCGTCCAAGCTAACGCTTACACGAACGTGATCGCTGTTCAAAAAGCTGTATCGAACAGGACGGGCAGAACCAGATTGTTCTTGGATGAGAAGCTCATCGGCATTCCGTCCTTATCCGAAGATAACCTTAGCACGAAAGGCGGGGGCTATGTTTACGTCAATACTGTAACGCTAGATTCACTCCTACGTGATTTGGCGATCGAAAGAATTGATGTGATGAAGATCGATGTTGAGGGGGCAGAGGGCTTAGTCTTTGAGGGCGGCAGCAAGATACTTCGCCGTGTGGACAGAATTTTCATGGAGTTTAAGCAACAAGCTCTGAGAAATCTGGGAACAGAGCCAGCGAAATTGACTACGCAGCTAATTCACGCTGGTTTCGAAATTAGCCGTATTGATGAGGACAAACGCAGATGTGTTCCGGTCGGACACGATTACAATTCACTCCATCGACTTCATGAAACGAACCTGCTCCTTGAAAGGTTCTAGGAACTTTGGGCAAGCTTATGTGCAGGGCTTTACTGGCTAACCTTGTGATGTCAGACTCACGCGTGAACCGCTTTTTCTCTCGATTGTATGATGTTTTTCTTGGAAATGCTGGGTTCCGATGATTGGAATATGACTGTAGGTTTTGTCGAAGTACGCAATTCCGCTCCATAATTATCTGGACTCTTCACCAACCAGCCGCGATGCGCGTATTACAAATGCCTCGTAGTATCCAACCTTAGGAAAATTCCTGGCAATATCGGACATAGGGTAGAGGTCTTGAATCAAAGGCAAGGCTTTCTGAATATTGATGTCTTGCGAATGCCTCCGCCTAAGGTTCCGTTCCACGTGGGGATGAAACCCAAACATTCGAAGCCTCTCGAAAAGGGAAGGTAATGAGCCGGTCGGTCGCTCCACGCCTAGAAATCCCAGAACGTAAAGCCACAATTCTCCTTCTGAGGTGAGACAGGCCTCACTTTGGGATATTATCTTGTCAATGGCTTCGTAACCGGTGGGACCTGCAAAGTTCTGTATGTCAGGCATAGTAACCTTAGTTGGGAGTTGGGGTGGATTAGCGACTATGATATCAAATGCTCCGCTCATTAGAGGAGAGGCGAAGTCTCCCCGTAGAACATCGATTGCGTGCTCTTTGTGATTTCTGCGTACGTTTTTCAAAGCCAACTTGCAATCGCGATCGGAAACATCCACGGCGAAAACGGAGGCACAACCTTTTGCTGCCATAGCAATTGCGATAATCCCGTTGCCTGTCCCTAAGTCAACAATCCGCGTACTGTCAGCTTTTGGATTAACGAGTTCGGCGAGCGCTAGACCTCCAACAGGAGGGCCCTCGCGGAACTCGATTTCATAGAGTTTGCTTCCGCTTTTGTTCAGGCATCGCAGATGCCTAGATGACACGGCATAATCGAATCCGAGGGGCTCTAGGAAAGCCGCATGCGCTGCGGGCTTTTTGAGCTGCGTAGGTAAGATGCTCCTCAGTCTCGTAGCGCCGAATTTCAAACTGTACTCCAGCCTCTAAAGAGTCGTCACAGTGAACCGATGTTTTGAGTTCTTAGCTCGAAAGAGGAAGGCCGCGGAAAATAAGATCGCAAGAACCTCCGCAAATAAACTACCGTTTTATGTTCTCTTGATGTGTCTCCAAGTTCATCATTAATGCAAAAGAATTTCGGCTTCAGGAGCCGAATCTTCCAGAAAGCTCGCAGCATTCTACGAGAGTTGTCGTCCATAAGTACGAGCCTATAGTTCGGAAACCCCAAGCGTTTCGCTTTATGACGGTTTCTCTGCTCTGGACATTCAAGTAGATAGTAAGAATACAATACTCGCAACACTAGATCATTTTCTGAACGAAATCTGTGGCGAGACGTTTCCCGGTATTCTTTTGGAAGTAGGTTTTCTAGGCATGCTAGGATGTCACGGTCATATAACTGCGGAGCATGCGCTGGCAACAAGCGTGGGCGCCTTACGCCCCAGAGTTCATCGATCAGACTCTGCGTATAGGCGTAAGCTCTATCGTGTATTGGGCCCTCGTCAAGATTGGAGTGTAGTGGAATATGCTGAAGGAAAACGTACTGACCCTTTGCAGTCATGAAGTCGTCTAAGGAGGCCGCTCGTCCGAGAAAGACATCATCATTGAAGTACAGGAAATTCTTGGAGAGGGTCGGTATTCTATGAAGATGAGACTCGATAGCATTGGAATTGAAGGTGGGAAGGTCTGATTTATTGCTAAAAATCACATCATGCGCAACGACTGAGACTTTCTCATTAGTAAGATCCAACCATCGAGGTGTCGGCTGATTTGTAACGATGTGCACCTTACGAAACCATGGAGCGAAAGCCTCAAGCGACCTAAGCGAGTACTTCAGTTCCTCGTTGTCGCGAAACCTCTGTGAACTAACGGCGGCTTGGGACGGCGACGATGAGACGGCTTTGAGAGAAGTTTCAAATTGGCTCTGAAAGTTGGGGTCTGCTCCATCAACCCAAGTGTACACGATGTCAATGTTGCTTTCCATGCAGACGCCTTCAAGCGAGTCTATAGTATTCGGATCGCCATGGGTAAGAAAAGCATGCTAACGCGAACGAAATCTTTATGGTTATTCCGGGATTGGTGGGAGTCTCTGCTCTATGGCCAGTATGGAGAGAGTTGCGTTAGCGTGCGCTCGCGAGAGCAGCATTGGATCGGCAAAGCAAAGCTTTTCCAACAATAGGCAACGGTTTGTTGGGAGCGTTATGGGTGCAAGGCGGTAAGGAAATCGTCGTGCTTTCGCCTCATCCTGACGACGCAGCACTCGATTGTTCAGACCATATTCTTGCATGGAAAGAACTTGGTCTTCAAGTGAGTGTTGTTACCGTTTTCACTAGACTAGTTACGTCATCGACTGAAGGCCCAGCCCGTGACTCTTTGGCCGATCTTCAACGCATCAGAATCTATGAAGACAACAAGGCGATGAGTGCCCTAGGTGTATCGTGGAACCAGCTAGGCTTCGTTGATGCAGCGTTTCGATACGATCGTGAAAATCTGCGCTATTCTGACGTGGGGCGTAGGCGAAGCACATCAAATGATCAGATGCTCAATGTACTGATACGAACCATATTGTCGCTCAGAAATCAGAGCGTGTTTGTAGTGCCTCTCGGTGTTGGAGGACACCTCGACCATATTCTTGTCAGAGAGGCCGCCGAGGGCGCAGTTGATCCAACCGACCTATACTACTACGTTGATTACCCTTACGCCCTCTCAGTCTTCAACTGGACTCGTAGTAATCTAGCGAAAGTCATGAGGGCGAGAAGATCAATAAGATGGATGTCGAAGGCAAAGAAACAACTGCTTCAAATGTACTCTTCGCAAATCCCGTTGGTCTTCTCCCACTCGCGGTTTTCTATTCCTTGGATTACGTGGACTATTTTGAGATCATATCCAGAAATAATCCTTTATCAGAAACGCATAGAGTGATGACTGATCATAGTCTCGGACGTCAGGACTTTTGAAAATAGATGCCGAGGGGCTGAAGGGCTTATATCTAGTCGAGCGAAGAAATTGTTGGCCAATGCGCCCGAGAGAATCCCTATTGAATTCTGGTGAGTCGGCCTTCGGAACCTGAAGGTGAAGGTCGATTAAGAGAAGGGTTTTGGTTTTCCAACCTTATTTAACCGCGTCCGGGGGCGGAAACGTAGTCGCGGCATACATTATTGAGGCGTTAAAAAACGAGTATGCGGTTTCGATTCTGACTTGGGAGCCCGTCGATTTCGATGAAATTAATCGTCTCTTTGGCTCATCGCTAAAGCGCTCGGAGTTAAGTGCGATCACTGCACCTCGACTGCTCACTCTTCTCGCAAAGGTGAACCCGCTTAATCCCGTACTTTCGTCTTTTGAACGAGGGCTCTTGCTACGCTTGTGCAAGAAGATGAGAAATGACTTTGACGTTATTATTTCGGTAAACAATGAGGCAGACTTCGATCGCAGAGGTATTCAGTATTTTCACGAACCTCCCTATTGGATCTCAGAATCGCACGAAAAGCCTACTCTCAGTCTCAGCCGCTTATCTCGCCATAGCCTCTCGACGCTGTTCAGAGGAGAACTTCGACCGTGGATGCGTCTGTGCGACTTTTCATTCGAGCGAATGAAACATAACTTAACTTTGGTGAATTCCAAATGGACCGGAAGGAAACTAAAGGAGATTTATGGATTCGAGAGTAAAACGGTTTATCCGCCTGTTGCAGGGGACTTTCCAGAAGTCCCTTGGGGGCAGCGGGAAAACGGACTCGTCTGCATCGGTAGAATTATCCCATCGAAAAACTTTGAGACGCTCATCGAGATCACGGCACGCGTCAGAAGAACAGTTCCTGAAGCTCATCTGCACATCATTGGAACCAAAGACGAATCACGAGCATATTTGAAGCGGCTGCAGCGCCTCGCAAAGGATCGAGCATGGCTTACTCTAAGCGAGAATGTGACTCGAAGGGAACTCGAAGGACTCGTCACGTCCCATCGTTATGGGATTCACGGAATGGTAAATGAGCCGTTCGGTATAGCGGTTGCCGAAATGATGCATGCTGGCTGCATTGTCTTTGTTCCACGGGGTGGCGGACAACACGAGATAATTGGCGCAGACGATCGTCTAACATTTGGAACCGTTGACGAGGCCGTAAGAAAGATCACCCGTGTAATGCAGAACCGAGACGAACAAGATTCGTTACGGAAATATCTTAGGCCTAAGCGAACACAATTCTCTAAAGAGCGTTTCATGCGTCAAATCCAACAAGTCGTCGAGGGCTTCGCCGATGCTCATTGTCCACCCGACGCAATGACTCTAACTCGTAGCAGACCATTAGGCTGAGTCAGCTAAGACTTGCCGACTTTGGGTGTAGGTCATTTAGAGAGTCTTTAAGATAGGTAATTACAAAACTGTGGAGGAATTGACATGGAGCACAAGGATAAGATTCTCATCCTGACGCCTGTAAAGGATGCCGAGCGGTTCCTTGACAACTATTTCCAGTCTCTTCACCTACTAACCTACCCACACGGATTAATCTCTCTGGGATTGCTAGAAAGCGATAGCTCCGATAACACCTACACAAACCTAGTCCAAAGACTACCCGGCTTGGACAAGGATTTTAGATCCGCATCCGTCTGGAAGAAGGACTTTGGATTTCACCTCCCACTAGGGACCCCTCGATGGACTTCGTATCTTCAGAAGGAACGTCGAACTGTGCTGGCGAAGAGTCGCAATCATCTCCTCTTCCGCGCGCTTGACGACGAAGACTGGGTCTTATGGTTGGATGTGGATGTTGTTGAATACCCACATGATATCATTGAAAGGCTCTTAGCCACTGGGAGGGATATCGTTCAACCCCACTGTGTCACTGAGTACGGAGGCAGCAGCTTCGAACAAAACGCTTGGAGAGACAAAGGCAGGTACCACCTGGACCAGATGAGAAAAGAGGGTGAACTCGTAAAACTGGACGCCGTCGGAGGAACCATGCTGCTCATCAAGGCCGACATTCATAGAGACGGCCTAATCTTCCCTCCCTTCCCTCACGGTGGAAAGAACCCATTCATCAGAGGAGCGAGATTTCAAGCAACCAAGAGAGACATCATCAGTTTACTCTTGCTAAAACCAGAAGCCATCAAAGTCCTAAGAGCAATGCCGAAGAAGAAACTTCTGGACCTAACGAAAAGATATGATGGAGAAATTGAAACTGAGGGCCTCGGAATCATGGCCCATGATATGGGACACGAGTGTTGGGGAATGCCAAATCTGGAAGTCAAGCACGCCCCGATACACGAGAGACCGTTAAAATACGAACAATCGCCCTGAAAACAGAATTTGTCTCCACGATATCGAGGGCTCGAAAGCCTTTCGGCTGTTAATCTCCTGTCGTTACGCGTTCTCTGGCTGTGTCTGCGAGCCTTTGGAAGTTTGCCTTCCTCAAATGTTCCTGGATAACAAGTAGCACGTATCGCCGCGTTGCCTGCGCTAATCACTACCAAATCCATATTCACTCCAAGAATCATCGCGGCGCGACCAAAAGGTCGTATAGCTGTTAAGACTCGCGACAAGCGATATATCGCCATGTTACGATGAAAGTACACAGGGTATTCAAATGGAAAGTCGAAGAAGAGTCGGCGTCCAGGTGACTGGTAGAGATAGCCGCGAAGTGCTGAAGCGGATCCAACAGGCCGAGGAGATGGGAATCCAAGCAGCTTGGCTGACTACTGCAGGGGCTGGACATGACGCCCTGACCATGCTCGCGGTCTGCGCAGCCCACACCGAACGTATACTGCTGGGCACTTCAATTACGCCCACATGGCCTCGCCACCCCGTTGTGATGGTGCAGCAAGTGCGTGTCATCACTGACCTGGCTCCCGGTCGGTTTCGGTTGGGCATTGGCGTCGGCCACAAAGAGGGTATTGAAAGCGTCTTTGGATTGGAATATCGTGCCCCGCTGGCGCACCTGCGTGACTATTTGCGAATTCTCAAGCCACTGCTACAGCAGGGCAAAGTGAACTATGATGGTTCCCACTATCAGGCCCATGCGGAGACTGGTGTCACGCTGGATGTGCCGGTAATGGCTGCGGCACTCCGACGCAGATCTTTTGAGCTGTGCGGCGCCGAGGCAGATGGGGCAATTACATGGGTCTGCCCTAGAGTCTATGTCAAGCAAGTCGCCGTCCCGGCGTTGCGGGCAGGTGCAAGAAGAATCGGACGCCCAGTACCCCCACTGGTCGCTCAGGTTCCTGTATGCGTCCACGAAAATCCAACTGAAGCATTGGCCGCCATACGCGAACAGCTAGCCGTCTATCCCTCCCTTCCAAACTACGCGCAAATGTTCATTGACGCAGGCTTTCCAGAAGCTGCCCAGACGAAAGCCTGGAGCGACAGCATGATCGATGCAATTGCTTTGTATGGAGATGAATCGCGCGTCAAAGAGCGGCTTCTAGAGACTTTCGATTCTGGCGCCGCAGAGCTCCTCGTTTCGCCGATTCTGGCGGGGCGTGATAAGGCAGAATCGTACTATCGGACAATGCGGTTAGTTGGAGAAGTGTCAAGAACAATCGCGAAGTAGCCGGTTGAAAACGTGCTGTTTGTCGAAGCTACTGCGATTCGTAAGGTGAGGACAGTTGATGCGCACCAGCATACTCACACACACAAATTGCCTGAAACGACGACGGACGACGGTTCAAATTACGTTGCCCGCACGAATAACTGAATGAATGCAGTACCATAGCCAAGTCCGTACTGTCAGTCTAATTTCAGTTTGCTAATCAGCAATATTCAAATTATGACGCGTTCAAAAACATTGTTCGTGTTACCGCACAGGACCGAAGCGGATTTCGTTTGGCTCCGAAGGTTTCAGTCGTTGTCGAAACTGTCAATGCTCTCCACTACGGGCCTCATCTTCTAATCAAGACGTTGGACTCCATTTACCGTCAGTGTCCGCCTGATTGCGAGATCCTGGTTATAGACGTCGGATTGTCACAGTTTACGTTGCAAGAACTAAGTAAACTGTTCCCGCAAGTCAGGATAGTCGAGGCGAAAGGATCTGGGTACTTTCAAGCTAAGAACATAGGCTATGAGAACGCACGTTCACCGATCGTGGTCTTCCCCGATAGTGATTGTGTCCCTTCCACTGATTGGTTAGCAGCAATCACTGAGCCTTTCGGAAACGGAGCTGAGGCGGTTGCGGGGCGTAGCTTGTACGTGGGAGGGTTTCTCGCCAGAGTCATGAACATCACAGACTGGGGATACTTCCCAAGCACCAATGCCAAATTCACTAAGTTCTTCGCGGCCAACAACTTTGGTGTCCGCAAGCCGAGCAAATTCCTCTTCGACGAGAGGTTCTGGAGAACCGGCGGCGACATAACGATGGCCAACGACATGTACAACAACGGAATCCGCATCTACTTCTCACCGTCGGCTCGGATCAACCACTACTTTCCATATCGGATAAGTGATTTCGTGGAAATGAGGTTCCAAGAAGGCTTTCACGTAATTGAGACCAGAAAAATCGATCCCAATCTTCGGGGCGGCGGATTACTGAAAGCGTGGGCGCTAGCCCCGCTGTTATATTATTTCGGGCGCTTAGCTCTAGATGGCGAAGCAATCAAGAGGCATAGGGAAATGATGGGCATCAGCTTCTGGGAGGCTCCCGTGCTGTTCCTTTTCGCAGCGGCATACAGGATGCTGGACATGTTGGCGATGATGCTCACTTTGGCCGCACCTAGGGGATTCAGGACGAAATTCGATTGGTAGCGAAATACCGAAAAGCACAGCTGATGGATGGCCCTTCGCGGCGGCGGTCCGAGAATCCTAACGCTGTTGAGACATCCCAGCAGCCTTACCCTCACTGGGTAGAGACTTTGCCGATTAAGACAGCGGATGAAGCGAAAGCAATAGCCAAAGACTACTTGGGAGGCAAAGAGCGGTGACGAACGATTTTGATTGAGATATAGGTAAGTTCGTCCTTTAGTTTTTTCATGCAACCGACTCCGCGACTTGATAGATACCTGCAAAATGCGGGAACGGTCTTGGGATTGCTAGCTCTCTTTTGCTTGCTTCTCAGCAATTATTTTGCCGCGCAAATCATCCAGCCTTTCACGAGTCAGACAAGCGTGAGTATCGTAACGCAAATTTCGTCCACTCCTATGACCTCAACGACGATTGCCTCAGGAACGTCATGCGCCGTACACCCATGTACCATTTCAGTGAACTTGAGTGAGACAGCAATAGGGTCTGAATATATTACTGGCTACGTAAGTCATGTAGTTCCAACGGTGGAGAAAGAAGCGGTAGACCGTTTCAAAATTCTTCTTGAGAATGCTGCAATCGTCTTGCTTCTGGTGTCCGTTGCGCTACAAATTTTCCGTTGGGTAAAATCAAAGGCTCCGAAAGTCAAACAAATGGGACATGGAACTGTGGTTCTCAGTCGGTGATGATTCTCTTCGCGCTCTGAATTGTGTTGCAGGTTTGATGGGCGTACAAATTTAGCGCTACATGCCACTGTGCTGTTGTCTTCGCGTGTTTCAATTTCCATGATTCATAGAACTTCGCCGCGTCGTCGTCGTTCGTATTAGCGTCGGCGTCGTCGTTCGTCGTCTTCAGCGTCGTAAAGTTAATCTAGTCAAGAGCGGCGGGGGCGGCTTCTAATGGTGCGAGCATCAGAAATTGAACTCTAGTTTTGAAGAGAGGTGCGCTCTAATCAGACGTGTTCTAAGTACATGTCGTCAAGTGACGAAGTCGCACTGAGAACACTCCCATCTCAAAATCTGCCCCTCTTTGTTCATAATCTTTCTTAGGACGCCTTTCCTGCAATTTGGACATACAACAACAAGTTCTGGTTCATTATGACGAAGCAGTGCATCGAGCAAGTTCTTCTTTGAAGCCTCTCTTGCCAAGTCGGTTATCGTAACCCAGCCCAAGAACTTGTCGCCATCAAAAACGCCGACCCTCGTGAACGCATTCCCTACAATTGTCTTGGCCGCCTCTTTCGTCGATGCTCCCGCATCTATCTTAAGGAGCGGCGTTATGACCTCACTTACCTTCACTTCATCCGGTCTCTTGTTTAAGGGGGCGAAGTCTCGGAGTAGTCCTCTATCAGTCAACATGCCTATCGCCTTATCTTCCTGAAAGACAACTACTCCTGAAACCTTCTCACGGTTCATAATTGTACAGGCTTCCAGGACGGTAGCCGAAGAATTCACCCGAGGTATCCTGGTGGACATCACATCTCTAACTTTAGTCAACTCTTATCATCGGTGCCATTATGTTAATGCAATAATTCAAATTTGTGTGTGTGCGCACCATTAGACCCACACACACTTTTTCTGACGACGAACGACGACGGTTCAAATCACGATGCTCGCACCATTGATACCACACACACAATTGACGGTCCAAAACCCGGACGCGAGAATTCGCCTCGAGCAGAAATCAGTCCTGCCATTCCTGAGTGACCAACTCCTTTAGCGTCGTGTCGCGCAGTTCCACAAGATCACGCAAAACCTTGACCCATTGCGGCGCGTTCGAATCTTCGCCCTTCCACGTGGATGTTGAGTTTTAGACGTGGACGTTGTAGGGTTTTAGAAGGTTTTTCTTAGGGGTTATGAGGGTCTTATAGTGCGCACCAAATTCCCACCCCCCAAAGTCCAGAAAACTTTTGAGAAAGAACCTGACTTTGTACCAATTGCTAACAAGTCCCGAGCCCCGGCCAGGGCGATGACGGAACCAACTCTAAAACAGAATGCACCAAGAATTGAACAAGACTTGGCCCTAATAGCCATAATGATTTAGCAGAAAACTCCTAAATCACGAATTTCGTTGTGAACTCTCATTCGTCGTCGTAAAAGTGTGTGTGGGCTACGAACCATCTAAAAACTCACGAAAACAAGACTCTAAACCACACTAACCTACATCAACAAGGAACATTCGAGCCCAAGATTCTAACAATACTTCGTCGTTTTGGCAGAAGAAGCAGACGAAGAGGAAGAAGACGAGGAAGTCTGGCAGCGCGGACAGAACTTCGTGGTGGTCGGAAGTGTTAAACCGACAACAGTCACATTATATCTACACGTGATTTCTGTGCCGAAAGCGAAGAAGAAAGCAAAGAAGAGATCGAAGTAATCAAGGAACCAAAGATTTCCTTGCAGCAGGAAGTTGAAGTAAGTTAGAGCCACAAAGCTCTCCCACTGAAACCCTGGTGCCCTTTGGAACTGTTTTTTCATACCCATTTTTCCTAGGCGATGAGTGCTGCATTCGCGAGTATTCAGACAAAGCCGTAGTTCAGAGCAAGGACATTCTTGCGATGTACTTGTCTTTCTATCCTTATATTGAACCAAGGCGAGAATGCACTAAGTTAGTTGTCGAGAACGAGAGGCACGAGTCATTTGCAACGATTGACCGCATGTTCTTCTTCTTGCTGCAACTGACCGAAGTCGCCGAAGTCTGAGGAAACAACCGAAATCTCGTTCCGACGATAAGTGAAAGACGGAACCAGTCTTCGGTCTTCATCTTGGACCCGCGACGTGGAAGATAAGGAGAAAAAATCTATGAGTACTTTCGAGAAACTGGGTTTAAGCCCAGAAATATTGGATGCTATCAAAGCACTTGGATTCGAGCGACAGTTTCCGATCCAAGAAGCAACTATTCCGCTTCTGCGGCACGGGAGCGATGTCATTGGTCAAGCGCATACTGGAACTGGAAAGACCGCTGCCTTCGGGCTACCGCTCCTGGAGATCGTTGACGAAAAGAATCTGAATATTCAGGCGCTGGTGCTAGTTCCGACACGCGAGCTTGCGGTGCAAGTAGCAGGCGACATTAACTCGTATGGCAGATTCACTCGCAAGCGTGCTCTTGCGATCTATGGTGGTCAATCAATTAATGTTCAAATGCGCGCCTTGGAAGATTGCCCTCAGATTATAGTTGGAACACCCGGGCGAGTCATCGATCATGTAGAACGCGGATCCCTTCACCTTGACAAAGTCCAGTACGTTGTTTTGGATGAGGCTGACAGGTTGCTGGACATGGGTTTCATTGGTGACGTTGAGCATATTCTAACTAAGACTAGAAGTAAACGTCAAATCGCGTTCTTCTCCGCAACGATGCCCAAGGATGTACTGAAACTTGCCCGTAGACATATGAAGAATCCTCGCGAAGTTCTGATCGAACCGGAGGATCTCAGCGTCAGGGAGATCAGCCAATACTACTACCAAGTGGACCCGGAAAGAAAACTTGATGCGCTGCTGAGAATTCTGCAGGACAAAGAAGTGCATCGTGCCATAGTTTTCTGTCGAACCAAACGGAGCACATTTTGGTTGAATCAATCACTCCGGAGGAGAAATCAAGATGCCATAGCACTGAACGGTGACCTTACCCAACATCAACGCGATGGAGCAATGAAGACGTTTCGAAGCGGTCAGAGTCGTATCCTAGTTGCCACTGACTTAGCCGGAAGAGGCTTGGATGTTGATGGAGTTACACACATTATCAACTATGACGTCCCTCAGAATCCGTATACTTACTTCCACAGGATTGGTCGAACTGGACGAGCGGGCAAAACAGGAACCGCGGTGACGATAGTATCCGCGGAGCAAAATGGCGACTTTCGAGCAATACAATCGATGGCAGACGACCGGATTGAGCGACTTAGCTTCACCTCTGGCCCTGGGGGGAGAGAGGAATCGTGGATATCTAGTGGTGAAACTCGTCGCGCGTTCGGGGGAAGATCACGATACCCAAGGCACCGCCGCCGTTCAAACTATCGATATTCGCGCCGCTGAAGCTGCGCATTCAAGAAATACTGTAGCGGCTAGTATCCTATACTTCTATGCTACCGTAAAATGAGCAAACACATCCTACCATTTCGCTCCGAAGGGGCGCGGCGAAGTGTGTGTGGTCTAGTGGTGTGAGCATCGAGAATTGAACCGTTAGGTTGGCGTTGATGCGCACCAGGGAGATCCACACACTTTCAAATGTTTAACGAGTCTTCTCTGGAGCGTAGCCTCCGGCTGATAACATATGTTATCGTAAATGCTAATTCTTGGCCCGATGAAATATACATGATAATTGTTGGCTCCTAGCGATAGGCGAGTTGTAATCGTAATTCTGCTTCTCTCATGCGTTCTCATCTCTGGGTTTGTGGCGGGTGTTCTGCAGACCGTGAACGCGAGTGGTATTGACCTTTGGATTGAGCCAATCGGGTTTACCGGGCTGCCGCCCAACACAATCTACGCGGGCTACAATTTCCATCTTTTCTTCCGCGTTAACGTGCAGTACACAGGCACGGCCTCAGGTACCCTCGGCTATTCGACCTGCCAAAGCTGTCCGAGTATCTGGGAGGCCCATTACGGGGGAATTGATTCTGGAGACGTAGTCGAGACGGAGCGTGATCCCATATACAATGTTGGAAGTTACGTAGCTTTTCTCAAGATGATAATACCAGGGCCAGGTGGCGGAGCCGTAGTAGCGGGATACGCAAACTTCCAGGTGATTCCCATGGTCACGACCACAACTTCTGCTTCTGGTTCGGCTACCGATTGGGCGATCACTTCTGTCTCGTTGAGTCCCCCTGATCCGCATCTCGGTGATCCGGTCACGTTTAGTATGGCGGTGATGGCGCTCTCCTCTGTAGGATCTTTTCCGCAACAGTTCGCTGCTGCCTGCCAGATTGACGGAGTATCCTGCGGTGGTGGATCATTGACCTACCCCGGGCCGCTGGGTACACCCATGACAGTGAGCACACAAACTACCTGGATCGCCACGGCTGGAACGCACACTCTGACTTGGGGTGTAGCGACGATTCCGGTGGGTCAGGACCCGAACAAGAGTAACAATATGAAGAGCATTACTTTCACGGTGGCACAAGCATCCTCACAGCAAACGACTACAGCCTCTTCGACCTATTCGACTGCATCTCAGATTCCTGATTTTCAGATTAACGTGAGTCCGCCATCCCAAACCGTGCTTCAAGGTGAGACCACTTCATATGCGGTTAATGTTGCTGGTTTGAATGGGTTCAACTCGCAGGTTTCATTGTCTCTCTCAGGATTGCCTTCGGGCGCCAATGGGGGCTTCAGCAACCCCTCGGGAGCTCCAGACTTTGCTTCGACCCTCACCGTCGTATTATCAGGGGATGTTGCAACTGGTTCGTATACGTTGACGGTGACCGGGAGTGGAGGAGGATTGAGCCACGTGGCCAACCTGGTTCTAACAGTTAACGCAGCCGTAGTAACGCAATCCTCAGCTTCCTCAACTGAAACCTCAGCGTCTTCAACTCAAACATCAAGTGACCTGATGAGCCTGATCCAGCAAAACCAACTCCTCATACTCGCAGCCGTAGTCTTGTTGGCCGCCGTATTGATTGCGGTCGCGTTGCGGGGTGGACGAAAACCAACCTCTACCTAACCAACCGTCACGCGCAATCACGCCTACCATTCCGCCCCGAAGGGGCGCGGGTTTAGTGTGTGTGCGCACCATTAGACCCACACACACTTTTTCTGACGACGAACGACGACGGTTCAAATCACGATGCTCGCACCATTGATACCACACACAGACATGTTCTTACCTGACCTTGAGCATTCGGCCTCGGAGCTTGCTATGTTGATATCTATCCAAGAAGGAAAACGAGGAGTTTGCCAGAAATGCGGCTTCGAGAATTGCCCACGAGTTTAGTTGCACAGACAGGCAAGTATCACTCGGGTGCGCCCTCTGGCCGAACATAAAGCGTACATCAACATTGAGAACGTGGTCGCGACAGGTAATCTCCATCAGAATATTGACCTGAACTCTATTGTCCGCGTATTCCCTGG